>Ga0256405_10010316_pt1 | contig 12394 bp, 13 predicted proteins | sample RumenRJG_02DNA_FD_189096 | JGI IMG/M metagenome (GOLD analysis project Ga0256405, IMG submission 189096) | Bovine rumen microbial communities from Lethbridge, Alberta, Canada - RJG_02 | ecosystem: Host-associated > Mammals > Digestive system > Stomach > Rumen | place: Canada: Alberta...
TATCAAGGGTAAACTAAGAGGACTGAGCCCTGTTCAGTACAGGATCCAATCCTCTAAAGTCGCTTAAATGTTTGCCCGTGTTTTGTCTAACCTTTTGGGGTCAGTTCAAATGCGGTCCTTTTGTTTTCGATATCCATAGCGAAGTCTTTCTAAAAGATATTTCGGTTACTTTTGACCTAAATTTCTTTTATTATACTGTAAATATTAACTATTCTCAAATACTTTAGTCAGTACCACTCTTTTTTATTTCACAAACTCCTCGCAGAATTTCTTTGCTGCAAGATCCTCATAAACAACTTCCAAAGGATCCACATCAGATGGAATATGACAATTATAAGTACAGTATACACTACTGCTCTCACATACTGATTCTCCGGGAACAGTGTCGTATCAAGTCTTAAAAACATGTAGTCAGAGCCGGGGAATGCTTCATTCAGCCAGAAGGCAGGAATAAGCATTGCAGCCAGTACTCCTGTGCTTACCCAGATATCCCGGTAGCGCGGCCTCATCCTGTGTACAATGATCATATATACTGTGCCGAAGATGGGGATCAGATGCTCGCCGAAATACTGATAATATCTGAAGTATGACGGATCTGCACAGTCAAGCACCGTCTGCGGGATGATACAGGCAAGAGTGGCTCCGAAGAGAGTCACGAAGAAATTTATCCCGAAGAGGGTCTTGTTCTTGCTAGGCACCATGAACATGCAGATGATGAGCCCCATGTCACATACGTGAAGGGGAAGCTTCGTCATCATGCTGTTATTTCCGCTGGTGTCCCCCACATAGAGGAGCCATACGAAAAACCCGAACTCCATGACAAACATGAGAAAGGCCATAACAAACCTTAAGTGTGTCTCACCCTCCCACTTACGGAGTTTATCCCTTCTGAACCATACCAGGATCAGCAGTCCGATGCAAAGAACTATAGGCGCAAAATGCATCAGGCTATAAGCCCTGAAAGTCCCCGGAGGTCCAAAGCCAAAAAATCCATCACAGTAATATGTATAATCTCCGCTCATAAATATCCCTACTATTCTTCATCCTTGAAATAATCTTCTATATATCGTATGCACATTTCTTTAGTAGAAAGGCCGCTCTGATATTTCCTCTCCATAATGTTCATTATGCGGCGGGGAACAGTAAGTTCACCTCCCATGTCATACGGACGGTCCAGATCAGCCAATGCTCCTATGGCTGTTTCAATGTCCGGATAGGAGAAGGCTTCTGCCTGCTGATAGTAACGCTCCATGTCGGCTTTTCTCCTTTTGTGGATAGCGTTGTGAACCAGTCTTAAAACAGTTGCAATACCGAAGCTTATCAGGCAAAGTATGAGAAGAATAACAGGAAGAGGCAGGTATTCAGCAATGCGGTATATCTGGTAGTGGTCTCTCCAGCCTCCGGCCTCCTCACCGATGATAAATACCATCAGGACATAGATCAGGGCATACAGAACAACCGGTATTATTGCAATAAAGGTTGACTGCCATTTGATACGGTGGTCTGAATTAATAAAGAAGAACAACAGGATGGACAGTATCGGGCAGGTCAGATGGAAAAGGATATTGTTCGAAAAAAGCATTACCCTGTAGAATCCTGCTGCAGGAGCCAGCACCGTAAGCGCAATCAAAAAAGTAATGGCGACCCCTGTAGTTCCCATATACATCAGGTTTACATACCATCTTGGCAGATGATAGTTGCGATATCTCATGCCATCGACCGCAAATGGTATGCACATGGCAGCAGCAACTGCCATCAGGATGTTTGAAAGGACAGTAAACATATGGTATGCTTTCCAGCCCACTTCTTTGATCAGAACGTCCGGGTCTCTCAGAAGCTGGTCCGTAACTGCCAGAAATACCAGAAAGCAAAGAATGCTGCAGACAACGATTGCCAGTATGCAGCGGTTTCTGTTGATTCTTAAAGCATCGGGTAGTTTTTTCTGCTCCATTGTCGTTCCTCCAAATTACCATTTAGCAAATTCCATAAATATATTATATCATATATTCTCAACCACCAAAAAGCCTTTTCGGGCAGACAATTTTGCAATCTCTACATCTGTCTTATCGGCCTTAAACTAAAAAAGCCCGGTCCGCAATAATGCGAATCGGGCGTAAACGCATGATTCCATGTATCATTAAAATGGATATAATGAAGATGATAATGTATGATTCTATCCAGGCCTGGAAACTTCGGGTCCTCCCCAGGGTAAAACCACCAATAAATGGGGATGAGAACTTCGAGTCCTCCCTCAGGCCTTTTCCATCCCACCACTCATCCCACCGTTCATGTGATTGAACGTATCCAGCTTATCTCCGTCCCATCCAAGTGATGTTGTAAGATCTGCCTGAGGATCCGCATCGATCAGAAGGACTTTCTTTCCCTCTCTCACGAGCCCTGCACCAAGATTAAGCGCAGTTGTGGTCTTTCCTACTCCTCCCTTCTGATTGCATATCGCAATCGTTTTACATTCTGTCATTATTACCATCCTTTCTTCATAAAGCCGGGCATCTTGCGAACTTCTATCATATACCAGTCCTTGATGTCCTCGATATTAAGAAGTGCCATAAAAAAGCCTGCAGCTGTCTCATCATAATCAATGCAGGTATCCAAAATATCTATCAGGTCTACAGCATTTGCCATACCTGAAATACTGAAAATCATCCTGAGTTCCGCGATGCTTTTTACTGCATCATTCTTATCAATCAAATGAAATATCGTTCTGGCTGCTCTGGGATCAGTTTCCTTAAGAAGTTCTCTCAGATATTCCTCCACTCTTGTTGACACACTGCAGGCAATGTCTGCTGCCATCAGTCCCACATCTTTGATATCATAGTCAAGAACGTCATCAAGATCATCATACTCGTCATCATCCATCATCTGTCCTACAATGCATTCAGCAATATCCATTGCTTTGAATTCATCTTTCATATTCTTTACGTTTGCCATTTCTGTTTCCTTTCTCCACTCCTGGGTAAAATAAAAAGCCCTGCATCGTATTATGCAAGGCATGTATAGGACCCGTCTTGCGGGAAAGGTTCACTCCATAAATCTTACCAGCAGATCATCGACTCTGTCGGTATTTCTGTCTTCTTCTATCAGACGGTTCTTCAGGTCTATAAGTGCTATGATTATTACTTTCTTTTCGTCGTAGTCGAACTTCATCTTCTTGTTAGCCATGATACTGCCTCCTTCTTTTTTTCTTTACTTTAATCCTGATTTGAGTAACATGCAATTATGCGATCATATATCTCTAAAGCTTCAGTGCTTCTTCTATCAGTCTGACTTTCTCAGCATCAGTATTTCTGTCGTAATAGTAATTTGAATATGTAGTGCTTTCATCACGGTGCCCCACCATTTCTCTTACTGAATTGATATTTATATCGCCGTCCAGCAATGCGCTTATGTATGTTTTCCTTGCTTTATGGGACGTCTTCTTCTCTATGCCTAGTTTCGCACAGTATTTCTCATAAAGATCCGTGACAGAGAAGTATGAAAGAGGATCATCATTTATTGAAAATATATATCCGTCAGCAGGACAATCATTTTCAACCTGATACTGATAGCATTTACGTATTATCATCTTGGCCTTGGAAGTAAGGATGACTCTTCTCTCACCATATGTGCCTTTGGTATGAGGTACTACTTCCCTGGTATCTCTTCTAAACATCCTCTGTACTCGTATGTAGTCACCTTCAAGATCTTCATATCTTAAGACCAGTAATTCTCCTATCCTGACTCCCGTCTCAAACTGAAAAAGAACAGCAAGAGGTGCAAGCACAAAGGTCTTGACTCTATTATTGAAGTCATCCCAAGCAAGCTTTTCAAGTTCTCTTTCTTCTTCCTTGGTATATACCTGACTCAGGCTGTCCTTTTTCTTCTCCGGCTTGAATATATGCTTGTTCTTGATCTTTACACTTGAGAACGGATTGACCCCTATTATCTCAAGATCCACAGCATAATTCAGGATCTGATTGATTATAGACGCTATGTTTATCCAGGATTTTCTTGTGAGTTCCTTTTCCTTTATGAGTCTGTGTGCCCACTCGTCCAGATCGATTTTTCGAAGCCTCACTATCGGTCTCTTTATAATGGCTGTGCCTTCATAATGTGATCTCCAGTCAGACTGAAGTCTTGTGATGGTAGTCATGGCATCTGTATGAAGCGCCTTGAATTCTATCCATCTGGGGTAAAGCTCTTCAATAGTCACAGATCTGTATCTCCTTTTACTGAGTATTCCTGTATAGTACTCATATAAGGCAATATTCAGTTCCTCCGGAGATCTTTTTCTGAACTTTCTCCTGTTCTCTCTCTTAGTAGGATCAGGAGCATATGTACACCAGTAGCCATGCGAATCCACATATATCGCATACTTATGTTTCTCAAGTATACTGTTCATTTCATTGGTCCGCAGTTCATCTTCAGCGCTTTCAAGATCCAGCTGTCCGCTCTCCACAAGAAATGAAAGCAGCTCCTCAGCTGATACATTACAGGATACTGTAAGTTTAGGTTTTTCTTCTATTTCTTTTTTCATATGACTTCCTCCTGTATCGGTTTCAGTATATAAAAAAAGCCCGGTCCGCAATAATGCGAATCGGGCGTAAACGCATGATTCCATGTTTGATGAAAACAGATATAATGAAGATGATAATGTATGATTCTATCCAGGCCTGGAAACTTCGGGTCCTCCCCAGGGTAAAACCACCAATAAATGGGGATGAGAACTTCGAGTCCTCCCTCAGGCCTTTTCCATCCCACCACTCATCCCACCGTTCATGTGATTGAACGTATAGTGAGTGGTAAGATCTATTGAACAAGACTTTTTCGATCTTACTATACAGTATATGTTCCGTGATAAACAAAAGATCTTCACGCTTTTGTGAAGATCTTCGAGTCTGGTTGCGGAGGGAGGACTTGAACCTCCAACCTCCGGGTTATGAGCCCGACGAGCTACCATTTGCTCTACCCCGCGATGTCATATGATCGGCCGCCATAAGGCGAACCGGGAAAAAGGAATTTAATTGGTGCCGGAGACCGGGGTCGAACCGGTACGATCGGTAAGGATCGCGGGATTTTAAGTCCCGTGCGTCTGCCAATTCCGCCACTCCGGCAAAAAATCCCGCAGGCTGCATATAGCAGCTTGCGGAATGGTGAGATTGGCTCCGGGGGTGAGACTCGAACTCACAACCTTGCGGTTAACAGCCGCCTGCTCCGCCATTGAGCTACTCCGGAATACGGTCGCCGTTCCCAGCGACATTTGATATTATACTCCACTGACCTAAGAAATGTCAAGGGCTTTTTTGCCTAAAATAAAACATTTAAAGAGATCAGCCAAGAGGTACCTGTCTTTCCTCCGGATAACGTGCCGCCACCCACCTTTTTACGTGCTCCATAAAGGCTGAAGCAGCCAGTGACAGCTTATCCTTATCCCTGCATGCGATACCCAGTTTTCTGTATGCCGGCGGATCCAGAGGGACCTGCGTGACGTTTTCCTTGAATCCCTGAAGCATCATCTCAGACATGAGGCTGGTCCCCAGCCCCTGTTCCACCATGGCTACCACGGCGTGGTCGTCGCTTTCCACGAATCTGGCATTGAGTTCTATCTTGTTCACAGCCAGGATCCTGGTTATCTCGTCATCCACGCCCTCGTTCAGCGCCACGTAGGGAAGATTCTTCAGTTCCTCAAGTCTGATGCTCTTCCTCTTAGCATAAGGATCGTCTGAGGCGAAAATGCACACGATGGGGTCACTCAGCAAGAAATCCTCCTGAAGATCATATTTTGTGGGGTAATCGGTGAATGTCAGATCAAGCCTTCCGCTCTCGGTAAGGGTCGCAGTCTCCTCATCCGTTCCGTGGACAAGTTCAAACCTGACATCTGGATGATCTTCCGTGAACTCTCTGATCATTCCGGGAAGCCACTGAGAAGATGCGCTGTTGAAGGTGCCGATCCTGATCAGTCCCATCTGCTGTCCATTGATCTGTCCTACGACTTCTTCCAGGCTCTTCTGGGCGTTAAGCACGTCCATTATATACGGCATGACCACCTCTCCCTCAGGTGTCAGCCTTACACCTGCCCTGTCTCTCTCCAGGAGCGTTATATTCAGCTGCTCCTCCAGGCCATTTATCATCCTGCTCAGGCCCGACTGAGTATATCCCATCTCTTCTGCAGCCCTTGAAAGAGTTCCGTATTCAAGGGTTTTAACAAGTGCCTCATACTGCAAAATATTCATGTATAACTCCGATCATATATCTATGACAAAATATCATCAAAAATATGCGTATATCTCATTTTACTTCATACTTAATTTAAAAAATAATATAGTTAGCAATTATAGTCAAGTTTTATCACGTTAAATCAATTCAGGAGGTTTTTTATGAAAAAGTTCAATCATGTTATCGTCAGACGCCCCTGCAGAGCTATGGTAGAAGGTATCACTTCCGGACTTTATCCCGGCAAGCCCGACTATGAGAGAGCACTTGAGGAGCACGATGACTACATCTCCGCCCTTTCAAGATGTGACGTAGATATCACCATCCTTCCCAAGGACGAGAGATATCCCGACTCCTGCTTCGTTGAGGACCCTGCCCTTATCACCAAGGCCTGTGCCATCATCACCAATCCCGGTGCAGAATCCAGAAACGGTGAGAAGGACGAGATCATCGGTGCTATCCGTCAGTTCTTCCCTGATGATAAGATCGAATACATCAAGGCTCCCGGAACTCTTGAAGGCGGCGACGTAATGATGTGCGGAGATCACTTCTTCGTAGGACGTTCCGCAAGAACAAATGAGGAAGGTATCCGTCAGCTTACAGAGATCCTTGCCAAGTACGGCATGACCTGCTCCGAAGTTCCCCTCGAGGAAGTTCTTCACCTCAAGACCGGCGTTAACTATCTCGAGGATAACAACATGCTGGTTTGCGGAGAATTCGTAGACAAGCCGGACTTCAAGGACTACAACAGGATCATCATTCCCGAGGAAGAAGCTTACGCTGCTAACTGCATCTGGGTAAATGACACAGTTATCGTACCTGAAGGTTATCCCACAGTTCTCAAGGCTGTTCAGGATCTCGGATACAAGACTCTCGTTGTAGACACATCAGAGTACAGAAAGCTCGACGGAGGACTCAGCTGCCTGTCCCTCAGATTCTAAAAAAAGAATAAAATCATAAGGGGTATACGTACCGCCATTAATCAGATATCAGTTTATTTCAATTATCACATCAGTTTTATCAATTCAACTTATTACTTCAGTTTTACGTTATTATCGGAGGAATAAACATGGATAATAATAACAATCAGAATCAAAGGACTCTGGGCGTATTTCCCCTTATGATGTTCGCCGTCGGAGTTACCCTTGCTTCCGGAGTCTTCAGCTTATCAGGAGACTTCGCTGCAAGCGGCGCATCAACAGCCGGTACTCTTCTCGGCTGGCTGGTCTGCGGTATCGGTATGTTCGGGCTCTGCATGGCTTTCTTCAAACTCTCAGTAGTTAAGAAAGAACTCACTTCCGGACTTGCTGCCTACGGCAGAGTGGGATTCGGCGAATATATCGGATTCAACGTAGCCTGGGGCTACTGGATCAGCGCGATCCTGGCCATCGGAGCTTTCGTTTCCCTCTTATTCGCTTCACTTTCACACTTCTTCAGCTTCCTTGGAGAAGGAACTAACGTCGCAAGCTTCGTTATCGCTTCCCTTCTCGTATGGGCATTTGCGATCGTAGTACTTCAGGGTGTAAACGAATCCATCATCATCAACGTATTCGTTGTACTTGCCAAGGCTATTCCCATCGTGGTAGCAGTATTTGCTGTACTCCTTACCGGCGCTTTCAGCGGAGAAGTCTTTATGGATCACTTCACAGAAGGAATCGACGGACAGACTCTTTTCCAGCAGATTAAATCAACCACCTTCGTAACAGCATGGACCTTCGTAGGTATCGAAGGAGCCGTAGTAGTTTCCGGACGTGGTAAGACCACCAAGATCTCCGGTCAGGCTACTGTAGGAGCTTTCCTCACGCTGTTCACTCTTTACGTGATCATTTCCATCCTTTCCATGGGTGTTATGACAAACGCTGAACTGGCTGAGCTCGACACTCCTTCACTCGGCGGAGTTCTCGGAGCAGTAGTCGGAGAATGGGGAGTTAAGCTGGTAGACATCGGCGTTATCGTATCCCTCGTAGGAGCACTCTTCACATATGCTATCCTTAACACAGACGGATGCTATGGCCCTGCATCTCAGGGCATGTTCCCTGCAGTCTTCACCAAGAAGAACGCTAAGGGAGCTCCCACGTGGTCAGTAATCGCAGCTGCTCTTCTTTCACAGATCCTTCTCGTTGTAATGTTCCTGAACAATGCTTCCTTCCAGGCTTGCTACGCACTGTCAACAGCAGGTATCATGGTACCTTACGCTGTATCCGGTCTGTACTACCTGAAGGTCGTCATCAAGGGCGAAGACAAGGGAATCGAAGGAGCAGGCTCCAACTTCACCAGATGGCTCTTTGCTATCATCGGTGCTGTTTACGGCGTATGGCTTCTCTACTCAGTAGGCTGGGTATACTGGATGATCCTTGCTATCCTCTACACACCCGGTTGCATCTTCCACTTCATCGCCCGTAAAGAACAGGGCAAGAAGCCTTTCGATAAGAACTGGGAGTATGTACTGTTTGTAGCACTTGTGGTTCTTTGCATCGTTGCTATCGTACTTACCGCTCAGGGCAAAGTTGCCTGGTTCTAATTACACGGAGGGAATTTTATGAATTTCGGATGTCAGTCAATGACGGGTAAGATCGAGACAATTCTTCTCAAAAAACCCGAGCAGGCTTTTATTTCTCAGGAAAACCTTGAGAAGACCTGGGAAGAATTCAAGTTTTTCGGCTGCCCCGACTATAACAAGGTGCTTGAAGAATACGCGGTATTCGAAAAGTACATCAAGGAAAACGTTCCAAACGTCTACTACCTTCCCGAGGACGACCGCACAGGTCTGGACTCCATCTACACTCACGATCCCTTAAAGATCACCTGCAAAGGTGCCATCTACTTCCCCATGGGAAAGGAACTGAGAGGACGTGAAAGACTCGCGACACGTGCATTTCTCGAGTCCATCGGAGTACCCACTCTCGGTGAGATCACAGCTCCCGGAAAGATGGAAGGCGGCGACGTTCTCTGGATCGATGAGAAGACCGTAGCCATCGGCCGCGGTTACCGCACAAATGACGAAGGTATCAGACAGTTCAAGGAACTTACCAGGGACTGCGGTATCGAGGAATATATAGTAGTTCCCATGCCCCACGGAGACGGAGTTGATGCATGTCTCCACCTCATGTCCATCATAAGCTTCGTGGATACAAAGAAGGCAGTCGTATACTCTAAGTATATGCCCGTGTTCTTCAGAGAACTGCTCATAGAAAAAGGTATCGAACTCATAGAATGCAATGACAAGGAATACGATTATCTCGGGTCCAACGTGCTTTGCATCGAGCCCGGCAAATGCATAACCATCGACGGAAACCCCGACATCATTCAGAAGATGAGGGATTCCGGAGTCGAGGTCACAACTTATGAAGGACATGAACTGTCCTACAGGGGAACAGGCGGACCTACCTGCCTCACCTGCCCCATAACGAGACTTTAGTCTTAATGTCAGCCTGCCCTCTTTTACGGGGGCAGGCACTTAAATTAGGAGATATTTATGAAACATGATCCGTTCCTTGACGGAATTGAAAAAGATATAAAAGAGTTATTATACGGATATATAGGAGTCGAAAGCTTCACCTTTTCAAAAAACGAAAGACTGGTGGAACCTTTTTTGAAAGAATATTTTGATTCCATCCCATACTTTAAAGATCATCCCGAACTCTGCGGAACATATGAGATAAAGGATGATCCCCTGGACCGCAATGTGTGCTTCGGCATGGTAAGAGGCCGCGGAAAAAAAACTGTGGTACTTATCCACCACTGTGACGTTGTAGGCATAGAAGATTTCAAACTGCTTAAAGGCTGTGCCTTCAGCCCTGATGAACTGGGTGAAAAACTCATGGAAGTGAAGGACTCCCTTCCCGAAGACGCCGCAAAGGATCTTACAAGCGGAGACTGGCTCTTCGGAAGAGGCGGCTGCGATATGAAAGGCGGCGGTTCGATTCAGTGGACCCTGCTCAAAAGATACAGCGAGATCGAAGATTTCGAAGGAAACGTGATCGTCGTCGCCGTTCCGGATGAAGAAAACATGTCGGCCGGAATGCGGGCAGCTGTCCGCCTCCTGGCTGAATTAAAAGATAGATACGGTCTTGATTATCGGATGATGATAAACTCGGAACCTCAGCAGAGAAAGGATCCTGAGACAGGGATCTTTTCTGAAGGGACCGTCGGAAAGGTCCTTCCCTTCGTTTACGTGAGAGGTTATCTCTCACATGTCGGAAAGGTTTTCGAAGGCTTCAACCCGGTGAACCTCATGAGCGAGATCGTGAGACGAACCGAACTCAACATGGACTTCACCGACGCAGTATCCGGCGAATGTTCACCACCGCCCACCTGGCTCTGGCTTAAGGAAAGCAAGACCGTCTACGACGTATCCATGCCTCTTTCCATGGCAGGATGCCTGAGCGTACTCACCCTGAATCAGACGCCGATGTCAGTTATCAGCCGAGTTAAAAAGATCTGCGAGGATTCCTTTGATGTGATCCTTAAGGACATGCGTGAAAGCTACGCACGCTTCGTTTCCGTGGCTGAACCCGTCGCAAAGGAACTTCCCTGGAAACCCTGCACCATGAGCTTCATGGAACTCTATGACGAAGCTTTGAAACTTCACGGCGATTCATTCAAGTCAGCCTATGAAGCGGAACTGTCCGCCCTCACTGAAAAGATCCACAGCGGAGAACTGAACATCATCGAAAGCAATTTCGAGCTCGTGGAAAAGGTCTTCGAATATATAGACGATCTTTCACCCAGAGTGGTCTACGGACTCATTCCTCCCTACTACCCCAACGTCTCTAACTATTACTTTAAGGGACTAGGTGAGAGAAAAGACATCACTCCTCTTCTGAACGAATTCACCATGAAGGAGTTCGGCCAGAGATATGTGAACGAATATTTCTACACAGGCATCTGTGACCTTAGCTTCTCCGGTATCAGCGAGAGTGAGGAAGTCACCGCAGCCCTGAACGAATATATGCCTCTCTTCGGCAAGTATTACGATATTCCTTTTAAAGAGCTTGAAAAGATCTCCATGCCCTGCATAAACATCGGCCCCTGGGGCAAAGACTTCCACAAACTCACGGAGCGCGTATACAAGCCGGACCTATATGAAAGGACCCCCGCGATCCTGGATCACGCGATAAGGATGCTTCTTAAATAAAAACCAAGGCAGGTCTCACGACCTGCCTTTTTCTTTTCTACAAGAGATATTGATTTATGATCAAATCCATTATTCTCAGGTCGAATGGCTGGCTTTTGGTCTCAAAAGTCAGTATCAGGTTCTTCCCAGGGAAATAACCGTTTTTCATATATGCATTGATTTTTGCGATATTTTCCATAAGATATTCCGGATCGTCCATCTTCCCAAGGTGCTCGTGGATGAATTCTTTGCGAAGACGCACGTTAAGAAGCGTGAAGTCCGGGTACACAGTCTTCCATCCTTTGAGCTTAATAGGCCTTTCAAAAAGCATCGGGATATCAAATTCATCATACTTGTCGGCTATTCCGATCTCAGACTTCGATCTTACCCTGAGACCGCTCTCTGCGTAATATTCCGGAGCGCTTTCCTCAAATCCAAGCCCCTCATAAGGCTGCGCCAGCCAGTTTTTTGCGAATTCCTCATCAGGCAGTAGGATCGGTGTAACTAAAGCACGGCGTGCAGGCTGCAATTTGCCATATATGTCTTCGGCCGTTCCCAGTTCGTAGCTGTCAATGAGCCTATTCAAAATCTTCAATTCAGTTTCAGCACTTTTAACAACTCTGCGGTCATAGTTCTTCTGTGCCAGCAAAACTGCAGTTTCCCTCTCCGAACGTTTTAGGTATCTGCCAGATTTATATCCAGTATCACTTACATGGTAGTAACGAGGTTTTCCAGTTCCGTCCGCTATTCTCAGTCTTCCCGGAAGCGCTGTCACTAAGCTGTCTGTCTTCGATTCTATTATCTTATTCAGATATTCCGCTCTGCTTTTGAAGTTATTAAGTGATAATCTCATTATTATTCCCCCTTTTCATACCAATTACTATTAAATATGCATTTAGTACCAATGATTTTGAATGTCTCTAGTACCATAATTTGATTCTATGAGGTGGACCCCTTTTGACGGACTCGGTCCTTGTAATAACTGATGTTTAAGCAATATTCCTTACGGAGTAAGTCTCTTCCGGAGTATTGTAACGGTTTGATGAATGCGGCCTAAAGCGGTTGTAA
>Ga0256405_10010318_pt1 | contig 12390 bp, 12 predicted proteins | sample RumenRJG_02DNA_FD_189096 | JGI IMG/M metagenome (GOLD analysis project Ga0256405, IMG submission 189096) | Bovine rumen microbial communities from Lethbridge, Alberta, Canada - RJG_02 | ecosystem: Host-associated > Mammals > Digestive system > Stomach > Rumen | place: Canada: Alberta...
AATTCTGGGATATATACAAACTTGACGTGGTGGAGATTCCTACCAACCGTCCCGTCATACGCAATGACCAGGATGACCGCGTCTACAAGACTGCACGCGAGAAGTACAATGCCGTCATTGACGAAATAGTGAAGATGCGCGAGGCCGGACGTCCAGTACTCGTAGGTACCACCTCTGTAGAAATTTCCGAGTTGTTGAAGCGTATGCTCGACATGCGCCATATTCCCTGTCAGGTGCTTAACGCCAAGCTCCACCAGAAGGAGGCCGACATCGTGGCGCAAGCTGGTCAATCGTCGACAGTCACTATTGCCACGAATATGGCTGGTCGTGGTACCGATATTAAACTTTCACCAGAAGTGAAGGCAGCAGGAGGACTCGCCATCATCGGCACCGAGCGCCACGAGTCACGACGTGTAGACCGCCAGCTGCGTGGCCGTGCAGGTCGTCAGGGCGACCCGGGCTCTTCTGTATTCTACGTATCACTCGAAGACAAACTGATGCGTCTGTTCGCCTCAGAGCGTATCGCCTCTGTAATGGATCGCTTAGGATTCAAGGAGGGCGAGATGATTGAGTCACCGATGATTTCAAAGAGCATTGAGCGTGCCCAGAAGAAGGTTGAAGAGAACAACTTCGGCATACGTAAGCGCTTGATTGAGTATGACGACGTGATGAACAAGCAGCGTACCGTCATCTACGAGAAGCGCCGCCACGCCTTGATGGGCGAGCGTATCGGTATGGATATCTCGAACATCATTTGGGACCGCGTAGTGAACATTATTGAGAACAACGACTATGCGGGTTGCCGCGAAGAGTTCTTGCATATCCTCTCAATGGAGGTGCCCTTCAGCGAGCAGGAATTTGTTGAAAAACAAAGAGAGCTGTTGGAGGAGGATGCCTTCCAGGCTGCTATCGGCAACTTCAGCCGCAAGACAGAACGCATCCGCGAGGTGGCACAGCCAATCATAACCCAAGTGTTCGAGACTCAAGGTGCTATGTACGAGCGCATTATGGTCCCACTAACAGACGGTCGCCGCGTCTATAACATCCCCTGCAACCTGAAAGAGGCCTACGAGACGGAATCGAAGTCGGTAGTCAAGGAGTTTGAGAAAGCAATCCTGTTGCATATCATTGATGACTCATGGAAAGAGAACCTTCGACAACTCGACGAACTGAAGCACTCTGTTCAGAATGCCAGTTATGAGCAGAAAGACCCACTACTCATCTTTAAACTTGAGAGTGCCAAGGTGTGGGACTCAATGATAAACGAGATGTACAATCGCATCTGCTCTATCCTGACTCGTGCACAGATTCCCGTTATAGAACAGGTGCCCGAGGCTGCTCCCGAACAACCGCAGCAGGAGCGTCAGCAGTATACAGAGTCGAAGCAAAACCTCGATGAAGAGAGCCTGACCGACCCGAACCAGCAAGCAGCTGCTCAGCACGACACACGCGCTCAGCAACCTCGTAACCCTATCATCAAGGACAAACTACCTGGGCGTAACGATCCGTGTCCTTGTGGCTCTGGCAAGAAGTTTAAACAGTGTCATGGTCGTGGTATCGTATAATCAAAAAGAAATGAGGGTGCTCTACTCTGCTGGAGCAGCCTCCTTCTTTTTTTAAAGACTGGTGTCATGAGAAAATTATTATTGGTTCTATTAGGGGCAGCTTCGACAATCATCGTAAATGCACAGACGTTTACAATTGATACCATCAGCGACGCCATATTTCACAGAATGCAAGGTAAATCATACAAAGCAGACTGCAAAATACCGCGCTCGGAACTTCGCTACCTACAGCTGTCCTATTATGACGCAACAGGTAAAGAACATATCGGAGAGATTGTGTGTAACAAACTGATTGCCAATGATTTAGTAAAAATATTTAAAGAACTTCACAAACATCAGTATCCGATAGAAAGAATGCAACTTGTTGACGACTATGATGCAGACGACGAAGTATCGATGAGCAACAATAATACCAGTTGCTTTAATTATCGCACCATAGCCGGCTCTACGAAACTGTCCAAGCATGCAATGGGACTGGCTATTGACATCAACCCTCTCTACAACCCGTATGTGAGGCGGAAAAAGGACGGAAACTATATCGTTCAGCCTGCCAATGCCAGAAAATACATCAATCGGGAAAAGGTGTGGCCGTATAAAATTGAACGTGGCGACTTGTGCTATCGTCTGTTTGTCAAATATGGTTTCAAATGGGGCGGTTCATGGTCACACTTTCAAGACTATCAGCACTTCGAACGTTAAAGAAGTTAAAATGCTGACAAAAATATGCACAAAAATATTGGCTTCGAGCAATTTCTTAGTATCTTTGCAACGATAATTTAGAGAGAATATGGAATCATTTCATTGGTTGAGAGATTTATTTACGACGACTGATTCTGTCGCCCATATTGCTTTGCTTTATTCCATTGTCATCGCTATCGGCGTCTGGCTCGGGAAATTCAAGGTCTTCGGCATTTCGTTAGGCGTCACTTTTGTTTTGTTTGCTGGCATTGTAGCCGGCCATATAGGCTTTACCGCCCCCACCCCCATATTGACTTTCATTCAAGACTTCGGTCTCATTCTGTTCGTCTTTATGATTGGCTTGCAAGTGGGACCGGGTTTCTTTGAAAGTTTCGGTACTGTAGGCATCAAGCTCAACGGACTTGCAGCAACCGCCATCTTGCTGAACATCGTCGTTATGTTTGCATGTTATTTCATCTTTTTTAGCACAAACGACCCAAAGGCATTGCCAATGATGGTCGGCACGCTTTATGGTGCTGTAACAAACACGCCTGGTCTTGGCGCTGCCAACGAAGCATTGGGAACCGTGTTTGGCAATGATGCCCCTCCGATAGCTTCTGCCTATGCATGTGCCTATCCGTTGGGCGTGCTCGGCATTATCGGTGCAACGGTCTTGATTAGATATATCTGCAAGGTTAAGTTGGAGAAAGAAGAGGAGATCCTGGCAGCTCAGGAAGGTGGCAACATTGCCAAGAAGCCCTACAAGATGCACCTCGAGGTAACGAATAAGTACCTGGAGGGGAAAACGCTGCTTCAGGTCCACGATTTCTTGAACCGCGATTTTGTAGTGTCGCGTATCGTTCACGAAGGCGAGTTGTCTATCCCTAACCGCGATACAATATTCCATCTGGGCGACCAGATGCTTATAGTATGCGCAGAAGCCGATCAGGAAGCCATCACCGCTTTCATAGGACCGAAACTTGACATCGACTTTGAGCAGCAAGACCAACCCCTTGTGTCGAAACGCATACTCGTAACCAACCCTGAAATCAACGGCAAAACACTTGCATCGATGCATTTCTCAAGTGTTCACGGTGTGAACGTCACGCGACTTACGCGTCATGGTATGGACCTCTTTGCTTCTGCCTCATTACCACTTCAGGTAGGCGACAGAATTATGGTGGTAGGTCCTGAGGACGCCGTCGACCGCGTAGCCAACAAGATGGGCAACTCCATCCGCCGGCTTGACGCACCGAATATTGCTACGATATTCGTTGGAATCATTCTTGGACTCATCTTCGGCTCACTGCCTATTGCCATTCCTGGTATGCCGGTTCCCCTAAAACTCGGTCTGGCCGGTGGCCCCCTGATCATTGCCATCCTCATCGGACGCTATGGCTATAAGATAAAACTTGTCACTTACACTTCCACATCGGCCAATATGATGCTGCGCGAGATAGGATTGGTGCTTTTCCTGGCATCGGTAGGCATTAAGGCCGGCGCTTCCTTCTTCGAGACTGTGGTTGAGGGCGACGGACTGCTATACGTCATGACAGGTTTCTTCATTACTGTTATACCCATCCTTATCGTTGGACCGATAGCACGATTTAAATTCAAATTCAACTATTTCGTCATTGCCGGTATGTTGGCAGGTACATATACCGATCCTCCCGCACTTGCCTATGCAAACAGCATCTGCTCAAAGGACGCACCTGCTATTGGCTATTCAACAGTCTACCCCCTCTCAATGTTCTTGCGAATACTTACAGCGCAAATGGTAGTACTATTCTTCTGTGGATAAACAACTTAAAATCATACATTATTAAATAATGAATAAATTCGGATTACTCTGTTGCGTACTGTTGTCAAGTTCCTCCACGATGTTCGGCCAAGGAGCTAAGAATATCGTCATCAGCGAGGTACTAACCAACAATACCGCTAGCATACAAGACGAATTTGGAGAGCTCAAGGCGTGGATAGAAATTGAGAACACATCGTTCACGACCTACAACATACGCGGTATGTACTTAACGACAGACCGTAGTGTGCTCGACCAAAACATGAGTGTTCCCGAACGCATCAAGCTAATGAGCATAATCCCTAATGGGGAGTCACAGACGAACTTGGGCGGACGGCAACACATCGTTTTCTATGCCAACTCTAACCCAGCACAGGGCAAACGGCACTTGCCATTGAAGATGCCACAATCAGAGCCATTGTGGATTGGACTTTACAATGGTAATGCCGTCGAACTCATCGACTCTGTCACCATACCGGCTCTTAATGCAAACTATTCGTTTGCACGACAGGGAAAGAAATGGAGCGTTAAAGCACCACAAAACGTCACACCTGGCACGGAGAATTTCATCAAGACAGACGAGACAAAAGATGCCCGTCTAAAACGTGAAGACCCATATGGTATTGGCATCACCCTGTTGGCTATGGGCATCGTCTTTACGTGCCTCACCGTTCTGTTCCTTTTCTTCGCCCTCTTCGGTATGATCATGCGTCATATGGAGACAGCCAAGAAGGTCGCTAATAAGCAGCCTATCAAACCCATCACCAAGACTGTCGAAAAGACCGCTGAGATAGGCCATAAGACAGGCGTCATACTGCAGGAAGGTCTCAAGACGCGAGGTATTGACAAGGAAGTTTATATGGCTGTCATCGGTATGGCTCTGAAACAGTACGAAGACGATGTACACGACGTTGAGTCGGGTGTTATAACCATCAAGCAGAAGTCCAGTAGCTGGAACGACGAGTTCCTACAAATGACACAGTTTCACCAATAAATCAATAAAACAATGAATAAGTATCAATATAAAGTACAAGGTGTCGACTACGAAGTAGAGATAGAGGAAGTAGAAGGCAACATCGCAAAAGTCAATGTAAACGGCATACCTTTCGAGGTTGAGCTACAGAAGCCTATCAATGCTGCAAAGCATCCCACCATGACCCGTCCAAAGGTCGAGATGCCTAAAGTGGCAGCTTCCGCGCCTCAGCCTGCACCTACCGCAGCTCCAGCACAGGCCGTTGCACCTGCAGGTAATGGAACCCCACTGAAAGCCCCTCTGCCAGGCACAATTACAGATATCAAGGTTGCCGTAGGCCAACAGGTAAACGTTGGTGACGTCGTACTTATCTTGGAGGCTATGAAGATGCAAAACAATATCGAGGCTGAATATGCCGGCACCGTTACGTCTATCATCGTCAAACCCGGCGACACGGTCATGGAAGGTTCCGTGCTGCTGACTATCGGATAACTTATGGATTTAGGACAGTTTATCATTCAGAATTTCAATGAGTTCCTTACCTACACGGCGTTTGCAAACGCCACTGTAGGCAACCTCATTATGATTGCAGTAGGCGCCTTCTTCATTTGGCTCGCCATCAAGAAGGACTTCGAGCCCCTGCTGCTGGTTCCTATCGGACTTGGTATCATCTTAGGAAATATTCCCTTCCGGGCTGATGCAGGATTAGAGATTGGTTTGTATGAAGACAACTCTGTTCTTAATATCTTCTATCAAGGTGTCAGACAAGGTTGGTATCCGCCGCTCATCTTCTTAGGCATTGGCGCCATGACAGACTTCACAGCTCTACTGGCAAACCCGAAACTGATGCTCATAGGCGCCGCAGCACAGTTTGGCATCTTCGGAGCATATATGGTAGCTTTGGCCTTAGGATTCGAGCCCTCACAGGCTGCTGGTATTGCTATTATCGGTGGCGCTGATGGCCCAACAGCCATTTTCCTGTCATCGAAACTCGCTCCAAACCTGATGGGGGCTATCGCCGTTTGTGCCTACTCCTATATGGCTCTTGTCCCGCTGATTCAGCCCCCTCTTATGCGTCTGCTGACAACTCAGAAAGAACGTACCATCAAGATGAAGCCAGGCCGAGAGGTCAGCCAGACAGAGCGCATTCTCTTTCCCATCATCGGACTACTGCTGACAACTTTCATCGTACCTTCAGGACTTCCGCTGTTAGGAATGCTGTTTTTTGGCAACTTGCTCAAGGAGAGTGGCAAGACAACCCGTCTTGCAAAGACTGCCGGTGCTGCCCTGAACGACATCGTTGTCATGTTGCTCGGCTTGACGGTAGGCTGTTCGACACAGGCTTCGGAGTTCTTGACAATGAATACCGTATTCATTTTCATCATTGGAGCATTTGCTTTCGCTATTGCAACAGCTTCCGGCGTCTGCTTTGTCAAAATAATGAACATCTTCCTACCCAAAGACAAGAAACTGAATCCCCTGATAGGTAACGCTGGCGTGAGCGCCGTTCCTATGGCAGCACGCATATCAAACAACCTCGGTCTTGAGTACGACCGCCACAACTTCCTGCTCATGCATGCCATGGGTCCAAACGTTGCAGGCGTCATCGGCTCTGCTGTCGCTGCAGGCGCACTTCTCGGATTCCTTTCATAATAAAAATAATGACGCGAATGAAGTTGACATTGCCCAACGACATCGAGCAAATTCCAAAGCTCAGCGAATTCATAGATTCTATCTGTGAAACATTCTGCATAGATATGGAAACCACTATGAGCCTGAACCTGGCTCTGGAGGAGGCTGTTGTCAACGTCATGAGCTACGCTTATCCGGAAGGAACTAAAGGTGATGTCGACATTGAGGTAGTAAAAGGGCCGCAGTATCTGGATTTCATCATCAGCGACAGTGGCAAACCTTTCAACCCAACAACTAAAGAAGATCCCGACACGAATCTTTCAGTAGAAGAAAGACCCATCGGAGGACTTGGAATCCACATCATCCGCCAAATTATGGACAGCGTACATTACGAACGAAAAGAGAACCGTAATTATCTTACATTAAGAAAAAATATTCATTAACTAATATACAATTACTATGAACATTAACATTGAACAAGTTGACGGCGGCTACGTTGCATTATTCGACGGACGCCTTGACACCCCCTCTGCCATCAAGGCCCAGCAAGACATGGTACCACTGATGGAGAATGCAGATAAGAAGATTACGCTTGACTGCTCAAAACTGGAGTATATCAGTAGTTCTGGGCTACGTCTCTTTCTCGCACTCCGCAAGGAAACGGCTGCTAAAGGAGGAAAAGTTGCTATTCGGAATATCAATGACGAAATCCGGAAAGTCTTTATGATGACCGGTTTCTTCAACCTTTTCGACATCGCTTAAGCACTCTGAATCCTAAAAAAAGGCAAAAACAAAATTTTTGAAGAAAAAATTGAAAAATAATTTGGAGGATTAAAAAAAAAGTCGTACCTTTGCACCCGCAAACGAAAGGAATGCAGTGACACAATGGTGCCTTAGCTCAGTTGGTAGAGCATCGGACTGAAAATCCGTGTGTCCCCGGTTCGATTCCTGGAGGTACCACTCCTCCTTTCATTGGTTCCCGCCAAAGACTTCGGTCCGAAGCGGGAATTTTTTTATTGCTTCTATATCCGCGATGCCCAGCAGAAGGCGAACGCCACCACCACCGGCATAATCGGCTTTCTCACGGTCAAGACCGAAGTCAAGCAGAATGTTCGTGTCGGGGAAAAAGTCCGTGGATGGCTCAATGGCATTGATATCTCACGGGTGAGCCGTAAGAGTTTTCTCGCGTACGCGCGCGTAGGTTAGTGAAAACGGAAAACAGCCCACCCATGTCGCCCATCCCACCCCTAAGTTTCTTGCTCCCAAACCAGCAAAGCCGCCTTCCCCATCTCTTCAGGGAATTTCTCTGACGTTCTCCCCTCCCTTCAAGGGGAGGGGAGAGCGGCGGCTCTTGTGAAAATGTCACGGCCTTACAGAAAAATGTCACGGCCTTACAGAAAAACGTCACGGCCTTACAGAAAAACGTCACGGCCTTACAGAAAAACGTCACGGCCTTACAGAAAAACGTCACGGCCTCTCGTGAAAACGTCACGGCCTTACACCTCTCACTTCTCACTTCTCCCTATGGATAGCTTAACCGGAAAAGGCCCCACACTCGTCGCACTCGTCACACCCAGCCTGGGTGTGACGAGTGCGACGAGTGTGGGATGTTTTCTGCTTTCACTATCCTACGCGCGTATGCAAGCGACAAATACTGCTATTGGGGCATCCACGGACTTTTCCCCCTGCGCCAAAAAATATCTTTTTTTGCGGGATATTTTCCGGAAGCAATCGTATATATAAGTAGAGACAGCTCAAACAAAACAGCAAAGTGAACACAGACGAACAGATAGTGGAAGCCGTGAAGGGCGGAGGAACCAAAGGGCAGAGCCAGATGGTCAGCCGCTACGGCCAGCAGGTATTCGCCATGATTGCCCGACAGGTGGGCGACGCGATGGATGCCGAGGAACTGACGCAGGACACCTTCCTCCGCGCCTTCAGCCACATCGGCAGCTACGACCCGCAGCGGGCTTCGCTCGCCACATGGCTCAGCCGCATCGCCTACCGTCTGACACTGGACTTCCTGAAGCGTCGCCGTCCGAACATCGTCTCGATAGATGACACACAGGCCGAGCTGACGGACGTCAGCGACGAGCAGATAGAGGCCGAACTGTCTACAGGCAGCGAGGAACGCATAGAGCGGCTACTGCTGCTGATGGACAACCTGCCGCCCGACGAGCGGCTGCTGCTGACGCTGCACTACTTCGAGAACCGACCGCTGGATGACTGTGCTTACATCATGGACTCCACCTCTCACGCCTTGGCCAACCGCCTCTACCGAATACGCCGAAAACTCTACAAACAACTCCAGAAGATATGACTACCTATAAAGATACCGACCTCCGTGAGGCTCTTCGCCGCAAATACGCCGATACGCCACAGATGCCCGCCGACCTCAGCGAGCGACTGATGAAGCGGATGGAGACGACAAGGGAGATGCCCAGACGACGCTACTGGCCATACATCACGGCAGCCATTGCCGCTGCCGCCAGCATCCTCCTGCTGATAGTGCTAAACTTCGGACAAGGACAGACGGGACAAAAGCCCGTGATGGCAGAAAAACCGACGGCCCCAGCGGACAGCGTCCGGCAAATGCATCACATCGCCCTCACATCGGCTTGTCCCGTATGCAACGACACTGTCGCTGCCCAGACCACTCCCGCCAAGCCTAACACCAGCCACACCAAGGCCACTGGGACGGAAAGGTCAAAAGCCGACTCCGCCTCAGCTGCCGAAGAACTTGCCAAATGCATTGCCCGCCTTGAAGCAGAGATGGCGAACATCGACGACAGCGTCAGCGCGGCACACTTAGAAAAACTTATCGCCGCCGACGCCCGTCTGCAACAGATGGTCTACCGCATCATCGGCAAACAGACGGAGCAGGCTCTGAACGAAATGGAGAAAGACAGTACTGCCAATTATATCAACTTCTAAAGAAAGACAGCAAAATGAAAAAGCAATTATTGATAACAGCCCTCCTGCTGATGCCTGCAACGTGGTTATACGCCCAGGAGAACAAGCATGCCCAGGCCATGCGCACGGCATTTGTTGAGACGATATACGGAAAGTTTCCGAAGAACATTGAGGCCAAGATGAAGAGCATGAACGAAGACTCGCTCACCGTAGCCCGTGGCGAATGGGGCTGCCTGGACGGCGGCGGACTGGTGCCCAAGGAGAAGATCCACGTGGTAACGCTCTCGAAAAGCAAGTCAAACGTCACGGCATCCATCGGCCCGCTGTATATCGACGGCCACCGATTCTCCTTCAACCAGGTGCCCGACGACCCGACATTGCCGCTGCGCCCCATGCTCGATGCCTTTGACAAACAGGCTCCCTTTGCCAGCAACTACTACAGCTACGTGGCAGGCGACGAGCAGGCTATTTTCCCGGGAGTCAAAATCGCCTGGGGCGAGCACGGAGAGACGTTTCCCTTAGAGCTCCGTCCTGAAATGAACGCCCGCATCATCAGCTTCAAGGACGACGACGGATTTCGCTCCACCTATCTCCTCTCGTGGATGGACACGGAGCTCACCGACGGAGACACGAAGCACAAACGCTATCTGGTGGAGGGAATCATCTATGAGTTCCACTGCCCCAAGATTGACAGCAAGCCGCAAGTGAAGTCCTACGACCCCGACGAATACCTGAACAGGACAAACACCGGGCTGGGCGTGGCTCACAATATGGTGTGGGACATCAAGAAAAACTCCCCAGAACGCGCCAAGGCCTTAGAGACTGACACCGTGATGGAGAAGTTCGGCTACAAGTTCCAGGAGATGGTGGCAAAACTCAAAGGCTCGACCGAAATGCCCAACCTGTACACCAGCTACGACGCCCTGAAGGCAAAGGTGCAACGTATGCTGGACCTGAGCCGCACGGCCACGCCGACAGAGCAGCAGGCCATCTGCAACACGTTAGACAAAGAGGTAGTCGCCTATCCCTTCAGGCTTTCAGGACGACAAGCCGGAGAACTGGACCGCATGACCGAGGCATTGGAGGCTGCCGTCGCTGACAACCTGAAGCAGCAGGTGGCCAAGGTGCGCTGGGGCATCAGCATCATGATAACCCCGACGGTAGATATAGACAGCCTGAGCGAGCGCGACCAGGACTACCTGAACCGTAACTTCTGGAAACTCAGCTACGAGCCAGTGGACTACGCCACGACCACGTTCACCGCCATTGGCGAGCACTACAGCGGCGACTCGCAAACGGGCTATCTCGAAGTGAAGGGCGAAGCTGGCAAGGGCTTCGAGGCCGAGACCACGCTGACGGGCCTGCGCCCCGGCCGCTATCGCGTCTCTGCCGTGGTGCGCGCCGCCGAGGCCGACCACTCCTTCGCCTACGTCTTCGTCAGGACGGGCAACACCGAGCGCGGTGACTTCACGACCAAGGAGATTCCCGCCATGGGCAGGACGGGCGGCAACGTCTGGTTCTCGGCCCTTAGCCGCTTCGAGCGGCGTGCCGGCAACAAAGAAGGTGTCTACGCGCTGGACATCAACAAGGCCACGGCGAACGGCGGTCAAGGCTACGGCTGGAACCGCATCTGGCTCAACGACGTTACCGTCTACGACAATGGTGAACTGACCTACGGTGTCACCTGCCCCAAGGACAAATACAGCGGCACGCGCTTCTCGGCCTGCGACTTCATCGTGGAATGGGTAGAATAGCCGTCAAGGCCCTGCAAATAATGTTAAAAGCCAGGCCGTGGTGATATCACAGAACCCCTGAAAGGAGCATTCACTGCTGCTTTCAGGGGTTGTCCGGACTTATTTACTAACTTTACTTTAAGCTTATTTCTTTCCGTAGACCGCCTTGACGATGTGCCACTGGCGGTGTACGTCGGCGCAGTCCATGTGGTTGGGGGCCATCGCGTCGTACAAATTGCCGTAAGCCGTGCCCTTGGCCTTCTCGGCCCTTGCCCACTGGCGCAGCTCGCTGTCGGTGAAGTGCTTCTTCGGCAGGCTGCGCACCACCTCATAGTTACTGATGTCCAGCTCGCGCATCAGGGCCTCGGCACGGCTGATGTCCTTTTGCGGCGTTTCCACGCTGGCATAGATGTAGCACTTGTAGCCCGGCTTCACCCGGCTCCGCTCCAGTTCGTTGCGCACGCTGTAGCCGTAGGAGGTCTTCTCCCAGCTGGTCACCGAGCAGTGCATCCAGTCGCCGGGTGTGGCCTTGCCGTTCTTGATGTAGAGCTGGCCGTTGCCCGGCAAGAGCAGCGTCTGGACGCGGGGCACGTTGCCCTCAACGCCGGCGGGGATGGTGACGGGCGTGGTAATGAGGTTCACCACCATGCGCTCGCCCTCTATCTTCAGGTCGCTGCCGTGGGCATGGCCCTCGACGGTGGTCTTTCCTGCTTTCTTTATTTCAATTTTTTTCAGGTCGCTGCTGGTCAGCCGGGGCAGGTTGTTCTGGTCGAAGGCCACGCCGTTGAGCTGCATCACGGGGTGCCCCCTGCTGTCGCTGAACGACCAGCGGAAGTTCTGCTCTTCGATAAACGACTTGCCGTCCTGCTCTATCCACACGCCCTCGCCAAGGTTGACGACATAGCTATTGTAGATACGCTTGCCTATTTTCTGGTTGGCCCTGTATTCCACAAGGGGCCGGGGCTTCGCTGTCGCTTCTTTGTCTGCCGAGGAATGGTCTCCGGTGGCAGGAAGCGGCGTCTCGGCGAAGGCTACTATGGCCATGGCGGCCACGGGGATGATGAACGCAGCACGAAGCATGCGCCACGGGGTTGATTT
>Ga0256405_10010319_pt1 | contig 12390 bp, 10 predicted proteins | sample RumenRJG_02DNA_FD_189096 | JGI IMG/M metagenome (GOLD analysis project Ga0256405, IMG submission 189096) | Bovine rumen microbial communities from Lethbridge, Alberta, Canada - RJG_02 | ecosystem: Host-associated > Mammals > Digestive system > Stomach > Rumen | place: Canada: Alberta...
AGAACCCGGCGCTGAACCGGCTTTAATCCGTCTCTTGCGTCAGGAAGTGCTCTTGCAACGATTACGCTCATCGCATAATCGATGTAGGAAGACTCCATGGTCTTTTTCAGATCTACTTCGTGAATCTGATCAAATATCTTATCGTCCATTCCATCCATTGCGGATTACCCTCCTAGATGTCCAGGTTCTGAACATACTTTGCATTTGCTTCAATGAATTCACGTCTGGGTTCAACCTTATCTCCCATAAGGGTTGAGAAGGTAACTTCAACTTCGGAAGCATCGTCATCGCTCATGTTGACACGTTTTAAGATACGGTGCTCCGGATCCATTGTGGTCTCCCAGAGCTGTTCTGCATCCATCTCACCAAGTCCCTTATAACGCTGGATCTTATTATTCGTATCACGACCGATTTCTAAGATAATCTTGTTGAGTTCTTCGTCGCTGTATGCATACCAGACTTTACGATTCTTCTCAATCTTATAGAGAGGAGGTGTTGCCAGATAAACATGACCCTGACGAATCAGTTCCGGCATGAATCGATACAGGAATGTAAGCATAAGTGTAGCGATATGTGCACCATCGACATCGGCATCGGTCATGATAATGATCTTGTCATAGCGAAGCTTTTCGATATCAAAATCATCATGGATACCAGTTCCGAATGCAGTAATCATGGAGCGAATCTCAGCATTATCATAGATACGCTCAAGTCTTGCTTTTTCAACGTTCAGAATCTTACCACGAAGAGGAAGAATTGCCTGTGTTGCACGTGATCTTGCCGTCTTTGCAGAACCACCTGCGGAATCTCCCTCTACGATGAAAATCTCGCAGTTCTTCGGATCCTTATCCGTACAGTCTGCAAGTTTTCCAGGAAGGGCAGTAGTATCCAGAGCAGATTTTCTTCTAGTCAGGTCTCTTGCCTTTCTTGCTGCATCACGCGCTCTGCGGGAATCAACAGATTTCTCACAGATAATCTTTGCTGTGTCCGGATGCTCCTCAAGAAATCTTCCTAACTGTTCCGATACAATTCCATCGACCGCACCACGAGCTTCGGAGTTACCAAGCTTCTGCTTGGTCTGTCCTTCAAACTGAGGCTCTTCGATCTTGATGGAGACAATCGTTGTCATACCTTCACGAATATCTTCACCAGACAGAGGCGGTTCATTTTCTTTGATGAATCCTTTTTCACGAGCATAATTATTGATTACTCGGGTAAGAGCTCCACGGAATCCGGCAAGATGAGTACCACCTTCCGGAGTAATAACGTTATTTACGAAAGAGTAGCAGGATTCTTCATAAGAATCATTGTGCTGAACTGCAACCTGAACATTAATTCCGTCACGGTCCCCTTCGCAATAGATTACTTCAGGGTAGAGAGCCTGCTTGGAACGGTTCAGATATTCAACGAATTCAGAGATACCGCCTTCGTAATGGAATACATCTTCCTGTTCCTGACCAACTCTGTGATCCTTCAGAGTAATATGCAATGCTCGGGTAAGGAATGCAGTTTCTCTCAGGCGAATCTTCAGAGTATTGTAATCAAATACCGTTGTTTCGAAGATGCTTCCATCCGGTTTGAAAGTAACCTTTGTTCCAGTCTCTTCCTCAGGGCATTCTCCAATTTCTTTCAGTGGATAGCAGGTATTACCACGCTCATAGCGCTGCTTATAAATTTTTCCATCTCTTCTGATTTCGACTTCAAGCCAGTCAGAGAGAGCATTCACTACAGATGCTCCAACGCCGTGAAGACCACCGGATACCTTGTATCCTCCACCACCGAATTTTCCACCTGCATGAAGAATCGTAAATACGACCTCAACTGCAGGAATTCTAGCTTTGGAGTTAATTCCTGTAGGGATTCCACGACCATCATCTGTTACAGTAATGGTATTATCTTCGTTAATTTCTACGACAATATGCTTACAGTAACCTGCAAGTGCTTCGTCGACAGAGTTATCCACAATCTCATAGACCAGATGGTGAAGACCTCTCTCAGACGTGCTGCCGATGTACATACCCGGACGTTTCCGGACAGCCTGCAGTCCTTCGAGAATCTGAATCTGATCTGCTCCGTATTCCTGTGCCATTTACGCACACCTTTCTATCATGCCAACTTACTATCTTCAATCGACCCTTGTGTAACATGAAATAAACGATCGATTTCAAATCTATTCTTTACAAAATCATCTAAACCGGTGCAGGTAATCAATGTTTGAATCCCACTAATACTGGATAGAAGATCATTTTGTCTTTTTTCATCCAGCTCTGATAAAACATCATCCAATAGCAGAACCGGCTTTTCATGAATTGTCTTTTCAACAAGCTGTATCTCAGAAAGCTTAAGAGAGAGAGCAGAAGTTCTCTGCTGTCCTTGAGAACCATATTTTCTCATATCAATCTTATTCGATTGAATGGACATATCATCTCGGTGCGGTCCAACAGTTGTCTGCAGGAGATGAAGATCCCTTTCTCTTGCATTGAACAACTGCATCTCGAAATCATCTGCACCGGAGGATGGTTCATATTTTACAAGCAAATCCTCTTTGCTCTGGGTAAGGTTCAGGTGAATCTCATGAACGATCTCATTCAGTTCATTTACGAACTCTTTTCTTTGTCGAATAATTCTGCTTCCATATTGACAGAGCTGATTATCCCAGATATCAAGGGTTTGGAGTAAATCTTTGTTTTTTATAACATCTTTCAGAAGCTGATTTCTCTGATCGAGTGCCTTATTGTAATTCTTTAGATCACTAAGATAGATTTTATCCAGCTGGCAAAGCTCCTGATCCATGAATCTACGCCTCTCCGCAGGACCGTCTTTTATGATGTTTAGATCCTCAGGAGAGAAGAATATAAGATTTAGAATTCCAAAGAGATCGGATGCCTTCTTGATTGGAAAATGATTCACAGCAATTCCCTTCGATTTAGTTTTTCGAAGATGAATATCAATCTGTTCTTCATGTCCAGACTTTTCCACATTCGTACGAATGTGCGCCTCATCCTGACCAAAGCGAATCATGTCACGGTCTCTGTTTCCACGATGTGACTTCGTGGTTCCCGACATATAGACCGCTTCCAGTAGATTCGTCTTGCCCTGTGCATTATCACCGTAAAAGATATTCGTCCCCTCGGAAAATGTAAGGCTCAGGTTTTCATAATTTCTGAAATTCTGTAATTCTATCGATCGTAAGATCATTCACATTTTACCTGATAGGTTTCATTCTCGTAAGAAAATGTATCCCCATCAACCAATTTTCTGCCACGACGGGTTTCAACTTCACCGTTTACCTGAACAAGGCCATCCTGAATAAGGAACTTCGCATCCACGCCACTGCCTGCAAGACCAGCTTTTTTCATTGCCTGTCCAAGACGAATAAAATCCTCACCCTGGCGAATAAATACATTTTCCATTAGAAGTTCACCGGAAGAATCATATAGAGATAAGAATCCTTTTCATCCTTAATGGAGCATGGACTCTTAGAATTAACAAAGTACAGCTCAACATCTTCATCATCAATCGCACGAAGTGCATCAATGAAGAACTTAGGATTGAAAGCAATCTTAATATCAACGCCATCTTTTTCGCAATCGATGTTTTCATCCATTGCACCGGCAACAGACTTGATCATCATTTCGACATTGCCATCGGTAATATTCATGATGATTGGCTTCTTGTCTCCTTCCTTAACGAGAAGAAGAGAACGATCAACACACTCTAAGAGTTCCTTACGGTTCAGCTTAATTTTGGTCTGATATTCCTTGGGAATCATATGATCAATACTGAAGTATTCACCAGGAAGCAGGGAAGAAACAACCCTTGTTTTTCCAAACTCGAAGCATATATGCTGGGTGACTTCATTCTTACGTTCCTTGGGAACTTCGGTGATATAGATATTCACCATATCTTCGGTACCACCACCGATAATCTTCGATACCTCATTCAGAGTTCTTCCGGAGACAACAATGTCCTCATCGCGGTTCTGATCCTTAAGCTCTACATTTCTGATAGAGATTCTATGACCATCCAGAGATACCACCTTCAGATGGTTATTCTCAATCTTGAACTGCTCACCAGTCATCATCTTACGCTCTTCATTGTCAGAGATGGAGAAGATGGTCTGACGAATAACTTCACGAAGCGTGAACTGAGACATAGTGATCGGGCTCTGCTTAGGAACGAGCGGAAGAGGAGCGAAGTCTTCACCAGACTGTCCCTCGATATCAAACTTAACCTTACCGCACTTAATGATGGTCTTATAGGTCTCGTTAGTAGTAATCGTTACTTCTCCATCCGGAAGCTTATGAACGATCGGTTCGAAGTTCTTTGCAGGGATTGCAATGATACCTCTTTCATTAATTGTTCCATCAACGATAGTCTCAATACCAAGCTGAGTATCGTTAGCAGTCAGATGAATTTCATTTGTAGATGCGTCAATTTTAATGCATTCAAGGATGGGAGCAGTTGTTCTGGTAGGAATAGCTTTTGAAACTGCATTTACACCCTTCATCAGTTCAGCTTTGCTGACAACGATTTCCATGAGGTCTCCTTTCGCCCGGTTCAGGTAAGAATAAATATATTAATAATTATAAGTACTATTATTATAGACTGTTCATATGTTAAGAAGTCTCGTAAGTGTTGCTATTACAAGGTTTTCGTAATTTGTTAAATCTGATTGAACTGTTAGGAATCCGTGATTTTTATCTTGATAATGTGTGTATATTGAAGAGCAGTTTTCTTCGTAAATGTAAAGCTTTCACGTTAATTCACACACTTTAAACAATTCTTCTACATTCTTTTCACAGGCTGATCAAGATAATTACCCAGCTTATTCACAATTCAAAGGTAAAGCTATGTCTTAGTTTGGATTGATCTTCTTTGTAATTGTATCAATCTGTGCCTGAAGAACAGAATCCTTTGCAATCTCATCTGCAATCTTGTTTGCACCATGGATGATAGTGGAGTGATCACGGCCTCCGAGAAGAGCTCCAATCGCATCCAGTGGATAATCTGTCATTTGCTTGCAGAGATACATTGCAATCTGTCTAGGTTTAGCAATCGCATTGGAACGATTCTTTCCAGTCATCTGGTCCATTGAAATCTGATAATGCTCAGCAACGACTTCAACAATAAGCTGAGGTGTGATTTCTTTTGGTTTATCCGGAGAGATGATATTCTGTAATTCTTCGACAGCTACATCAATGGTAATTTCTTTATTCTCCAGACGTGCCAAAGCAGATAACTTATTCAGAGCACCTTCAATTTCACGAATATTGGATTTGATATTCTCACCGATATACTGAAGAATTTCCGTGGATAGATTGATATGTTCTGTATCAACTTTATTACGGATAATTGCCATTCTAGTTTCATAATCCGGATAACCAATATCCGCCATCAGTCCCCATTCGAATCTGGAACGGATTCTGTCTTCCAAGGTTTTCATTTCCTTTGGAGGACGATCAGATGTGAGGATAATCTGTTTTCCGGCAGAATGAAGTGTATTAAAAGTATGGAAGAATTCTTCCTGAGTTGATTCCTTACCGATAATAAACTGGATATCATCAATCATAAGAACATCGACAGCTCTGTACTTATTTCTGAATTTTGTCATTGCAGTAGCATTGTTTGTACTACGAAGAGATTCAATGACTTCATTTAGGAATTCTTCACTGGTAACATATAAGACTTTCTTATCAGGATTCTCTGTAAGAATGTAATTACCAATCGCATGCATCAGATGGGTTTTTCCAAGTCCGGGGCCACCATAGATGTAGAGCGGATTGTATGCTTCACCAGGTGTTTCAGCTACAGCAAGTGCTGCATTCTGTGCAAACTTGTTATTGTTACCAACGACAAAACTGTCAAAAGTATATTTCGGATTTAAACCAGAGTTACGAGCTACCGGAGTCTGAACTTCTGTTTCAACAGATTTTGGAAGAATGAATTCAAGGTTATATTCTTTTCCAGTAAAATCTGCAATTGTTACTTTCAGAAGATCCTCATATTTCTTCTTGATATAGTTGATTGTAAAAGGCTGTGCATCATCTTTTGGAAGAATGTAGATTGTGTCTCCTTCAATCTTATATATATGAAGAGGTTCTACCCAGGTCTTATAGGAAACATCCGATAAATCATATTCTGTTTTCATTGTGGAAAGGATGTCATCCCACTTTTCCTGAACTATTTCCATTTTATTACTCCATTAGATATCGAAATTGAAATTATATAGTCTAATCCTTTGTGCATATATAATAGGAAGAAACTCATTCAAAAATTATTTAGAATGCCCCAAAATACGAAATTTCACTAGTTTTTATATTACCCTAAAATGGTTCAAATATCAACCGAAGGGGGCTTTTAGAGGAGTTTTTTCTACATATTCTCTATTTTTATCAAGAAGGCTTTAAATGGCTAAATACAGGGCATATAAGAGCTTATGCCATTTTTTTCACAGCTAGTAAGCAGCTATTTATCCACAGTGTTAATATTTGTGTTGATAAATATACTCATTGTTATTAACGTGGATAATGTGTAAAAAGTGTTGATAACTTTGTGTAAAGCCTTAATTTATCATACTTTACAAAGATTTTAATTGACTTTACTTAGTCCTCTGATATAATTAGTTTTGATGTTTTTTGATTAGAAAAGGAGGTGGAATCCTTATGAAGATGACATATCAGCCTAAGAGACGCCAGAGATCCAAGGTTCACGGTTTTCGTTCCAGAATGAGCACCGCAGGTGGACGCAAGGTTCTTGCAGCTCGCAGATTAAAAGGAAGAAAGAGTTTAACAGTCTAATCATATGATAATGTTAATCTGAACGGCCACAAAAACATTTTGTGGTCTTTTCTTCTATTTAGTTCTATTTTTTGAGGCATTATGAAATTCAGTGAATCTCTAAAAAAAAATAAAGATTTTCATATCGTTTATAACTATGGGGACTCAAAGGCAGATTCATACCTGGTGATGTATGTAAGACCAAATGGTCTTAATGAAAATCGTCTTGGAATTTCTGTAAGCAAAAAAATAGGAAACAGTGTAGTACGACATCATTTGACGAGACTGATCCGAGAAAGTTACAGACTATCTGAAGAGAGATTCCACATTGGGTGGGATCTTGTAGTCGTTGTAAGAAAAAGAGCAGCTCATGCAACTTATCACCAAATTGATGAGTCGCTTTTAAAGCTTGCAGGTCTTCACAATCTGATCCGTGAAGAGAATTAGTAGAATGTGAGGGTTTATGCTGAAAAGATTTTTAATATTTCTAATCAGACTTTATCAAAAATACATCTCCCCTCTGAAAACTACAAAGTGTCCTTACTACCCGACTTGTTCGTGTTACGGATTAGAGGCTATTCAAAAACATGGAGCTTTGAAGGGAAGTGCTCTTGCTGCCTGGAGAATTATTCGGTGTAATCCTTTTTCTCATGGTGGTTATGATCCTGTCCCTTAATTTTGGAGGTTACAATTGAATAAGTTATTTTTAACATCCTCCTCTCAGGCCGTTGGATACGAGAAATACGGAAAGATTCTTTGGCCCATCGTTATTTTCTTAGGATGGGTATTGAATAAAATTTTCTATTTTCTTACGAATGTACTCCCTTTTCCTGAGAAAGGCAGTGTTGCTGTTGCAATCACTATTCTTACCATATTGATCTATATGTGTCTTTTGCCTCTGACCTATCGACAGCAGAAGTTCTCGATTCTTTCAAAGAAGATGCAGCCGGAGATTTCTAAGATCCGCGAGAAGTATCAGAACAGAAAAGATCAGGCTTCTATGGTAGCAATGCAGGAAGAGACCCAGGCTGTTTATGATAAGTACGGTATTTCCATGATGGGATCCTGTCTTCAGCTTTTCATTCAGATGCCGATTTTGTTTGCACTCTATCGTGTATTTTATAACATTTCGGATTTCATTAATGCATCCGATGATGCTTACCGTCTCTTTAACCTGACCATTCAGGATAATCCCTGGGCACTGATTAAGAGCAATCTTCATTCCAATATTGGTGTTGTTATTGTTGCTCTTCTTTTCCCGGTATTTTCTTATCTGTCTCAGGTTATTAACATGAAGGTAGCTCAGACAAATACCGATCCTAACGATCCGACGATGGCCCAGATGCGTACTATGAATCTTATGATGCCTCTGATGTCTGGTTTCATTGCTTTTACAGTACCTGTTGGTCTTTCTTTCTACTGGATTATCGGTGCAGTTGTTCGAACTGTTCAGCAGGTAATCCTGAATAAGCATTTTGAAAAGATTGATCTTGCTGACCTTATTGAGGCTAATAAAGAAAAGGCTGCAAAGAAGGCCGAAAAGCGTGGTATCAGAAGAGCACAGATTTATAATGCTGCTAATATGAGTACTAAGAATAAGCTTTCCGATAAGGCAAATTATGTCAATGATTCTGTTGATAGTCTTGAGAAAGCAAATGATATGAGAAAGAATGCCCGCAAGGGTTCTCTCGCATCAAAGGCAAATCTTGTAAATGATTTTAATAACAACAATAAAAATAAATAAGGGGGTTGTGTCATGGAATTTCAGAATTACACCGGTCAGACTGTTGAAGATGCTTTGACTCAGGCATCTGTTATGCTTGGCGTAACCAGCGACCATATTGAATATGAAGTTATTGAAAAGGGAAGCACAGGTTTCCTTGGTCTTGGAAGCAAGGATGCTGTCATTCGTGCCAGAGTGAAATCCGCTGATGAAAAGGTTCTGGAAGATGCTCCTGTTGCTGAGAAAAATGATATTTATCCCAGTGCTGAAATTCAGGAGACTGCTCCTAAGAAGGTGCATCACAAGAAGGAAATTTCTGAAGAAGATATTGAACTTGCTAAGAATACGGCAAGTGAATTCTTACATGGACTTTTTGAGAATATGAATCTAGAAGTCAAGGAAAGCTTCGTATTCGATGAAGCGGAAGGAATTCTCAATATCGATCTTGAAGGTCCTGAAATGGGGATCATCATCGGTAAGAGAGGACAGACCCTTGATTCTGTTCAGTATCTTACGAATCTTGCTGTTAATCGTAAGACGGATTCTTATATCCGTATCAAGATGGATACAGAAGATTACCGTTCTCGCAGAGAAGATACTCTTGTTAATCTTGCTAGAAATGTTGCTTACAAGGTTAAAAAGACCAAACGTCCGGTTGCTCTTGAGAGCATGAATCCTTATGAGCGTCGCATAATCCATTCTGCACTTTCTGAAGACCCTGAAGTTGTAACACATAGTGAAGGTGAAGAACCTTATCGTCATGTTGTTGTTACACTGAAATAATTTCTTCGTGGGGGAGTGCCTTTGTGGCACTTCCCTTTTTAATTCTTTTCTTCCAATTCATATCTATTGTGAATTGAAAAATGAGAATTATGATTTCTTGCGACTATAAATTATCTTCAAGTTTTATTACTGGTTTAGAAAGGCAGTTATTATGAATACAGATACAATTGCTGCAATTTCTACTGGGATGACAGAAGCAGGTATTGGCATTATTCGTTTGAGTGGTGACCAGGCCCTTGTGATTGCAAATTCTATATTTGATGGTAAAGATCTTACTTTGGTTGATTCTCATACTGTTCATTATGGACATATTCGTTCAGGGTCAGAGATTATTGATGAAGTTTTAGTTTCTGTTTTTCTTGCTCCTAAAACTTATACAAGGGAAGATGTTGTTGAGATTTCTTGTCATGGTGGTATTACGGTACTTCGTGATGTTTTGAATCTTGTCTTTGCTTCCGGTGCAAGACCAGCTGAACCTGGTGAGTTTACGAAGAGAGCTTTTCTTAATGGAAGACTGGATCTATCAGAAGCAGAATCTGTTATGGATTTGATTCATTCGAAGTCTTCTCTTTCCAGAAAGGTTTCTTTATCCCAGTTGTCCGGACACCTTTCTAATGAGATTAAGATTCTTCGTGAAAAGATCCTTCATGAGACAGCTTTTATTGAAGCGGCTCTTGATGATCCGGAACATTATGATCTCGATGGATATGATAGTAAACTGAAAGATATGATAGAGAAGGAATGGTCTTCAGATATTGAGAGACTCCTTCATCATTATTCTGAAGGTGAGTATCTTAAAAATGGAATACGTACTGTTATTGTAGGTAAACCGAATGTTGGAAAATCTTCCGTCTTAAATCGCCTGTCGGGAAAAGAAAAAGCAATTGTGACACAGGTTCCTGGAACAACCAGAGATATTTTAGAAGAGCAGATTACTCTTGAAGGAATTCCACTTATTATTATTGATACTGCTGGAATTCGTGATACAGAGGATATTGTAGAAAAGATTGGTGTAGAACGTTCTGAGAAGGAACTTCATTCTGCAGACCTTATTCTTTTTGTTATGGATAAGTCTTCTGGTATGGACCAGGAGGATAAGCGAATTCTGTCTCTTCTTCCGACGGATGTTCCCTGCATCTGTCTGCTAAATAAGGAAGACCTGGATTCGGTCTATGTTTCCGAAGCAGAATCCATGAATGAGCGTTTCGATGCAATGATCTCTCTGTCTGCGAAAGAAGGGACTGGTTTTCAGTTCTTGAAGGAGGAAATTCTAAAACTCTTCTTCCATGGTTCGCTTTCAGATCCGGATGAGATCTATGTGACAAACCAAAGGCAGAAATATGAATTGGATCAGGCAATGAATTCTCTCTCTCTTGTAGTGAAGACGATAGAACTCGGTATGAGTGAAGATCTTTATGCTGCTGATCTGATGGATGCATATCGTTATCTTGGTCTTATTATTGGTGAGGAAGTTGAGGATGATCTTGTAGATAAGATTTTCTCCGATTTCTGTATGGGTAAATAAATTAATTATAGATTTAATTAGTTAGCTTGTGGTGCTTATATGAACTATGTTGATGAAAAATACGATGTGGTCGTTGTTGGTGCAGGTCATGCAGGTTGCGAAGCTGCTTTAGCTTGTGCACGACTTGGTTTAAAAACAATTGTCTTCACTGTAAGTATGGACAGTGTTGCCATGATGCCTTGTAATCCGAATATTGGTGGTTCTTCCAAGGGGCATCTTGTCCGTGAAATCGATGCGCTTGGCGGTCAGATGGGTATTAACATTGATAAGACCTTTATTCAGTCGAAGATGTTAAATGTATCAAAGGGACCTGCAGTTCATTCTCTTCGTGCCCAGGCGGATAAACTGGCATACCAGACGGAAATGAGAAGAACTCTGCAAGAAACAAAAGGCTTGACACTTCGTCAAGCGGAAGTTTCTAGCCTTATTGTTGAAGATGGTGTAGTTGTTGGTGTTAATACATATTCTGGTGCCAGCTATCATTGTTCTGCAGTTGTTCTATGTACCGGTGTTTATCTCAAGTCTCGCTGCCTCTATGGTAATGTGATTGAGTATACAGGTCCTAATGGACTGAAGGCTGCAAATAATCTCTCTGATTCTTTAACAGAGAATGGAATTCGTTTACGGCGCTTCAAAACAGGAACACCTGCCCGTATTGATGGTAAAACAATTGATTATTCCAAGATGGTTCCTCAGTATGGGGATGATCCTATTGTTCCTTTTTCTTTTACAACGGATCGTGACAGTATTCAGAAGAAACAGGTTCTCTGTTATCTTACTTATACCAATGAGAAGACACATGAGATCTTAAGAAGTCATCTGGATGAGTCTCCTATCTATGGTGGTGTTATTAAAGGCGTTGGTCCAAGATATTGCCCCTCTATAGAAGACAAAGTGGTAAAATTTAGCGATAAAGACAGACATCAGGTGTTTATTGAACCTGAAGGACTTTCTACGAACGAAATGTACATAGATGGTATGTCTTCTTCAATGCCAGAGTATGTTCAGTATGAGATGTATCATTCCGTCGAAGGATTAGAGCATGCACAGATTGTTCGTAATGCTTATGCCATTGAGTATGATTGCTTAGAACCAAACCAGTTAAAGCCGACACTTGAATTTAAGAAAATTAAGGGGCTTTTCAGTGGTGGACAGTTCAACGGTTCTTCAGGTTATGAAGAAGCTGCGGCTCAAGGTCTTGTTGCCGGTATTAATGCAGCCCAGGAAATTCTTGGAAAAGAGCAAATCGTTATTGGAAGAGACCAGGGTTATATTGGTGTACTTATTGATGATCTTGTTACGAAAGAAACGCCTGAACCTTATCGCATGATGACTTCTCGTGCAGAGTTCAGATTATTACTTCGACAAGATAATGCTGATATGCGACTAACTCCTATTGGGTATAAAGTTGGTTTGATTTCTGAAGAGAGATATCAGCGTCTTCTTGATAAGAAAAAGATGATCGAAGATGAGATGGCTCGTGTTCGAAAGATAAATTTTGGAGCAAATGAAAGGGTACAGAACTTCCTTCTCAAAAATAACTCTACGGAATTAAAGAAGGGTGTAACCTTTAAGGATTT
>Ga0256405_10010322_pt1 | contig 12389 bp, 8 predicted proteins | sample RumenRJG_02DNA_FD_189096 | JGI IMG/M metagenome (GOLD analysis project Ga0256405, IMG submission 189096) | Bovine rumen microbial communities from Lethbridge, Alberta, Canada - RJG_02 | ecosystem: Host-associated > Mammals > Digestive system > Stomach > Rumen | place: Canada: Alberta | collected...
GGCGTGACCAATGCAAAGGCGTTGTTAGGGGGCAACTTTGACGATTACACGGTTGCATCCTGTCAGTTGTACAAGAACAAGAACGCCCTTGACACAACCCCAACGGTGGGATCACAGGTGTTCTTTACCCGGAACGGACAGGTCAGCGGCTGTCATCATACCGGGCTTGTCTATCAGGTGGATGCAACCTACTTTTACACCATTGAGGGGAACACGTCAGGTGCATCCGGGGTTGTTTCCAATGGCGGGGGTGTCGCAAGGAAGAAGTACAGCATTGCGGCCTACAAGGGCAAGGTGCTTTTCGGTCATCCGAAGTATGACAAGGCAGACGGCACAACCAAGACGGAAACCAAGGCTGACACAAAGACAGGGGCAAAGACGGAGAGTGCCGAAAAGTTAGACACTTCACTTTCAGGCACATATACCGTCACGGCTTCCAGTCTGAACTTGCGTTCAGGTGCGGGAACTGGCAAGGCGGTCCTGACTGCAATGCCAAAGGATGCGGCCGTCCAGTGTTACGGATATTACACCAGCGTTTCCGGCACAAAATGGCTTTACGTTGTCTATGGAAAATACACCGGGTTTGCATCAAGCAAGTACCTGAAAAAGAAAAAGTAACATGGTTGTAAAATGGTCTTGACCGTGTTATGATTGTGTTACTAATTTGTTACTAAATGAGGGGGATTTTACAAGCCGTGCAAGGCGTGAAATACTGAACTTTAGGCATTTTCAAGGCTGAAAAACCCCTAAAATTTGTGAAAATATAAACTCAGAGACTATAACTTTTGCCTTTGATCATGCAAACGAAGGCAGGTTGAAATATCTTGACACACCTGTAAGAACCACTGCCCTCGTTACTCTCGACGGGCATCTTTACATAAATATACGGCTTGTAGGCGAATATACAGGTTCTATACGAATGGAATTTGTTTTTACAAAGGCACTTGCACGACTTAATATGGCCTTTAAGAAAATAGAAGAAACCTGGTACGACCAGTTCAATGGATATTTTTCAGGAGACAAGAAAAAGTGAGTGCTAAAAGGGCGCTCACTTTTTCCTTTTTTAAACTTCTTTTCCTACATACTCTCTTTTACTTTTTTCTGGTACATTTTCATTAGTTCTGCAACGCAGGCGGCTTCGGAGGAATATGCTTCTGTTCCTCTCGTAAATCCGTATGCCTGCATGACCGCAAGATCATTAAGCTGGTGAGCCTTTCTTAATTCCGGTGGCATGGTAAGTTCATCATAAAGATCTGCAAGTGATGAATCCGGATATAATGCTCTTGCATCAAGTATTCCTTGTGCTGTCTTTTCTATCTTTGCTTTCTGCTCAGGAGTAGGGGAAGGCCAAGGGAAGTTATTATAGACAATATCCTTTGAATATCTGTAATCACTTTTTAGTCTACCGCAAACTGTCCTCATCCATGACATGTGGACATTTGATTCAAGAATGCCAAATTCATAAAATGAAGCTCCTTCAATAATTGTTGCTGAATTAGTCGGAATAGTATCTTTATTAAGAAAACCAACTGGTATATATCTTCTCTTTTCAGATGAAACTAGCGGTACAAGTAAATAATTTTCTGGATTTTTTGTCTCACGGAATAAAGTTGGTGTATTGGCTAATTTTTGTCTGTCAGGAGCTCCTTTTAACCTATCCTGTTTACATTTTTCAACTCTTTCAAGTACCTTTGGCATTGTTCTTAACTCTTTTGGTGAACATCCTACCAACCAAAGACAATACCTCTTTTTATTATTTATATATTCCTCAGATCCGGTTAATTTCTTGATAAAATTAACCGCCTTAGGTTCTTCCTTGACAAATTCATCATATTCATCGCTCTCTATAATCAGATTTCCTCCATCTGCAGGCCTATTTCCTGTTGTCATTTTAGGTACATTACAAATTGGAGTAGACTTACTGCTTATAAATATATCTCCCGCATCTATCAAATACGCATTAATATTCTTAGCTACAATCTTTCTATCTGAATAATAGATAACTTTATCCTTAGTTGTCATATTCCAATCATTGCTAAAGCCCACAATAACACAATGAACATAGGCTTTTATATTTGCTTCACTATCCCATATAAAAGTGCGATGTGCAAAATCAATATGAATACCAAATCTTTCAAATAAGGGCTCCCATACACCTGCAACCTGTTCTCCTTGTGTTATAGAATTTGTTGAAACAAATGCTACTCTGATAGAGTTATTCTTTATATATTCCGAAGCTTTCCAATACCATCCAGCAACATAATCAATCTTACCAGCTGCTTTATATGGTTTTCCATTTTCGTCTATATATATATTCCTTATATCTTCCTTTTGTCTTGTATTCTGTAAAGAATATCCTATAAACGGTGGGTTCCCCATAATATAGCTACACTCATCCGGTGAAAGCACATCTTCCCATTTCAACCTTAATGCGTTGCCTTCAGTTATATTAGTATAGGTCTTTAACGGCAGGAAGGTGAGCGGTACACCTACTATATTCTCGGTCTCCTTCATCATCTGGCTTTCAGCTATCCAGAGAGCCGTTGTAGCTACTGTCACCGCAAAATCATTTATCTCGATGCCATAAAATTGCTGTATGGATACCTTTATAGGCTGGGTCTGCAATATGACCATCTGATCTCCGTGAAGTTCTTTAAGAACCCTATTTTCAAGTCTACGCAGAGAAAGATAGGTTTCTGTCAAGAAATTTCCCGAACCGCAGGCAGGATCAAGAAATTTCAACGATGCAAGCTTGTCTTGAAACTCATACAGTCTGCTCTCTCTTGTTTTTGCAACTTTTATCTGGCATATCTCCTCAAATTCCTCATTTAAACCATCAAGAAAAAGTGGATCTATAACCTTATGGATATTTTCAATAGAGGTATAGTGCATGCCTCCCTTTCTTCTGGTTTCCTGATTGAGTGTAGACTCAAAAACCGCCCCGAATATAGTAGGCGAAATATCCGACCAGTCAAAATCAGCACTTGCCTTATTAAGAAGAAGGTCTCTTATCTCATCGGTTATATATGGGATTTCAATATTTTCGTCCGAAAAAAGACCTCCATTAACATAAGGAAATGCGGCAAGGTCATCTTCAAGATAACTGTCTCTTTCTTCCGGTTTCTGATCTAAAACCTTAAAAAGGTCGATAAGTGCAGTCCTCATATGCTTTGCATCAAACTGTGCCAGATAATCGTGAAACATGGACTTGCTTCCAAATATACCCGCATCTTCGGCGTAAAGGCAGAATACCAGACGGACACAAAGTTTATTCAGACTCTTAAGGCTCTCCTCATTGTCAGGGTTCTTATATTCTTCGTGAAATGCATCATATATCTTTCCAACTATGTCACCGGCAGCAATGGAAACTTCCATTTCCTTTGCAAGATGCTCGTCCCCTGTCTTTACAAGAAATTCCAGTCTGTAATATTCCTTAGGGAGATCTTCCAGTTTTATAATTTCAGGATCGCCGCCTGGGCGCTCCATATCATAAACATAGAACTCCTTAAAATTACAGGTAACTACCCACCTTGGATGTTGTGACAGTGGAAGTTCCGTTATATATCTCTTCGCCTGTGCAAATGGCGTAAGCAAAGAACCATCCGACTGCTTTATAGCCTTGTTCAGGTCTTTATCTACACTTTTCTGTTCTACAAGAACCTTGGTTGCAGAAATATGTCCATCTATAAATGAAGTATGGTCAAGATGCACCTGTTCCTCAAATGATATGAACTGTTCCGGATGTTTTACACCAAGTACATCTCTTAGAAGAGACAGCCAGAAAGCCTGACTTTCTCCTTTTTCATACCCTTTATCTTTCCAGTATTCCGCAAACTGTTTTGCGGCCGCTCTCTGCTCTCTATCTGTCATTTTTTGTACCTTAACGCAGGCATGCTGCCCATCGGTCTCGTGCCTGCCGCGACACCGATGCAGTTTTGAAACCTTGTTTCAAAATTGTTTCCGCTATTATCATGTTTTGGAATTTTAATCCTTGTATCAAGATATATTATTATGGACTTTTTTTCAAGTTAAGGGGGTATATTTTTAAAAAAATATACCCCCTTAACCCCAAAAATTGTAACTTTAAGCAAATTAAAGTAATAATTATAGTAAGCGAAGAAAATAATTGCGGATAGAGCTTGCTCTATCCGCAATTATTTCTGAGCGCCGTTTATCGTAAACGAAATTATTTATTTCGTTTACGATAAGTCGGTGGCAAAAAATGCCGCCGACTTAATTTTGCGATAAATCCTTGTCAACTACCCATCCCCTAAAGGGAATGGGCTTGTAACTGCCCAGTCGTACTAACGGCTTACGCCTCCGACCTTTAACCCCAATAAGTATTACTACTTAAAGTGGCGTTACATCATAGGGTGGTTGACAGCACCCTTTACAAACAAGTTTACTCGCTTGTAACTGTATCAGGTACTTGACTATCTTCAAGATAGTTTATTCCCATACGATACAGATTCATTGCTCCAATGCGATCATCATTGGATTTATACCCACAGTTCTTACATGTAAACAGATGTATTCTTTTGTTTCTGTTAGACTTCTCGATGTGACCGCATACAGGGCAGCACTGACTTGTATAACGAGGATCTACTTTAATAACGGTAGATTGGTTCTGTTTAGCCTTATAGATAAGTTTTTGTTCAAGATCATAGAAAGACCATGATACTGATACATACCTATCGTTAGTACGAACCCTCTCTGTTGCGTTACGAACGCCTGACAAATCCTCTAAGACAAAAAGTGTATGCTTTGGGTTGTTTTCAACGAGTGCCTTTGATACCTGATGATTTATGTCCTGCATCCAACGGTTTTCTCTTGAACCAATAGCTTTTAATCTTCGTCTTGCAGATGGTGTCTGACGCATTTGTAGTTCCTTGCGAAGTTTAGAATAAGCAGCTCTTTTTTGTTTAATTGACTTACCATTAACAAAGCCGGATTTATGTTTGCTGTCATAAGTAGCTACAACAAAGTTAATACCTCTGTCAATACCGATAACATTACATACATCAGACAGAGATGCTTCTTCAACATCGTAAGTAACAGGGATATGCAAAAAATATTTGCCATGCCTATTTACAAGCTTAGCAGTTCCAAACTTATAGATAGTGTGGTCAAAATATTTATTCATGCCCTTGGTGAAATAAGGCAACTTAACACGACCATTTAATGTATTTACAGAAAAACAGTTTTGTGTAAGAGAGTAATCCCTATTCCAAACAAGGTCATATTGAGGCTTCTTAAAAGATGGCCTTATCCACTTGTTTTGATTTTCAAGAATGGTTTTGTATCTGGCAATAACAGTTTTTAAAACAGACTGCGCCATTTGCGACTTTAAGCCAAATCTTTCACGAAGATCGGAATATAAAACTTTGTTGAGTGAAAACTGCTTTAAGTCATGAGTACGGAATACATAATCCGAAACATAATTACAAGCATCACAATAAACAGACATAGTATTATCAAGTAACACTTTGTCTGTATCAAATACAGATACTTGTATTTTAGCTGTAACGGTTATCTGTTCCATAAGATACATTCCTCTCATTGATATTTCACTAAATATATTATATACTAATAATTAGTGAAAGTCAATCAGGACAGAGGTATATTTTATGGACAATAGATACAACCATCGTAACAGACGAAAATACAGCTTAAAAGTGCATATAGTTTTGGTAACCAAGTATCGCAAAAGATTATTAAATGGGAATATTGCTGACGATGTTAAGCAAAAGATATACGATATAACTAATTCCAGAGACCAAGAAATCATAGCAATGGAAACTGACAAAGACCATATACACTTTCTTTTAAGCTATGATACTACTGACAGAGTCTCTGATATTGTTGCTACAATTAAGCAGCAAACAACATATTATTTATGGCAAAAATACGGGATTCTCTTATCCAAACAGTATTGGAAGAAGAAAATTTTCTGGTCAGACGGATACTTTGCATGCAGTATCGGAGAAGTGTCCTCTGCTACAATACAAAAGTATATAGAAACCCAAGGATAACAAAAAAACGGTGCTCCTCCCACCCCTTAAAAGGAGTGGGTTTCCGCACCGAATAAAATTTATGAATTTGAAGTAAGCGATACAAACTCAACTGTTTCAGCGGGAAGAGGTCTTCCCCAACCACAGAAGAGTTCTTTTTTTATATGCCTGCCAAAGTCACAGTTTATAAGTTTAACCTTAGCATAGTCTCTCCAAGGTCTTGCTGCATAGCAGGACTCATCCGGAACAGCCTGTGAACAGGTAAATCTGCAGTTCTTTGCAACAAACCCTGTCTTTACATGTTCAGGCGTATTGGGGGCAAAAACATATCCCGGCTCAACGCTTTTAAACTCACAGTCTTCAAAATACGCTGTAGCGCCACCAAAGATAAAGTCCACTCCGCCTTCTATGTAGCACTTTTCAAAGTACATAGTATGGTCTTTCCTCGGTGCAAACTGCTTTGGACCTAAAAATCCGTCCTTCTGCCTTTCTTTTTCAGGTAAAGGTGCAAGAAACAGGGTGTCCTGATGTCCAAGTATCCTGCAGTTATAAAGCCTTATATCATCACCGTCAAGATAAAGTGCTATTGCCTGTCCTGCCTCTTTACCGGAACCCGCTGTATTTTCAAATGTACAGTTTTTAAAGTTCACCCTGTCACCATCCACAAGGAGGGTTGCCGTTCTGAATGTGTGATTAGGTCGCCCGTCTTCGTTCATAGCAAGTGCGGATATATTGCCGGTGTAGGTCTTGCCTTCTATTGTAATATCACTGTCCGAAATAACCATGACTTTACATCCTCTTACAGGGTAACTCCGTCCTTAAAGATAGAAATTTCCCTGAAGCCTCTTTCCTCTGTCTTTGTCTTTTTACCGGAGGCCACCTCACATACAAGGTCTAAAAGCCTGTCGCCAAGTGAATCTATTGACTCTCCATCCACAGCACTGCCCGCATTGAAATCTATCCATCCACTTTTTTTCTCTGCAAGGGCTGAGTTTGTGGATATCTTAAGTGTAGGCGCCGGTGCTCCGAACGGTGTTCCTCTGCCTGTAGTAAAAAGAATTATCTGTGCACCTGCCGCAGTAAGGTCGGTAGCACTTACAAGATCATTCCCCGGACCTGATAGGAGATTTAATCCCCTCTTTTTTACAGGTTCAGCATAAGAAAGCACATCAACGATCTGGGCGCTTCCTCCCTTCTGAACGCAGCCGCAAGACTTGTCCTCAAGAGTTGTTATACCGCCCGCCTTATTGCCGGGACTTGGATTTTCGTATACCACCTGACCGTGTGAAGTAAAGTAGTGCTTGAAATCTTCCACCATTTCAACCGCTTTATCAAAGACCTCTTTATTTTCACATCTGTTGAAAAGAAGCTTTTCTGCGCCGAACATTTCGGGAACTTCCGTAAGGATCGTTGTGCCGCCAAGTGCCACAAGTCTGTCTGAAAATCTGCCGACAGCAGGATTTGCAGTGATGCCGGAAAGTCCATCACTTCCGCCGCACTTCATACCTATAACAAGGCTTGAAGCAGGAAGCTCTTCTCTCTTTGACTTTGCGGCATGGGCTGCAAGTTCATGCAAAAGCTTGCTGCCTTCCTTTATTTCATCCTCTACATCCTGGCAGACAAGAAACTTAACCCTGTCTGAATCAACCTCTCCTACAGCCTCCCTAAACATATCCGGTGTAAGGTTCTCGCAACCAAGCGAAAGAACAAGCACACCGCCTGCGTTTGGATGATGAACAAGGTCTGCGAGCACTTTCTTCGTAGCTGCAAGGTCGTCTCCCAGCTGGCTGCATCCAAAAGGATGTCCGAAATAATACAGTCCTTCAACACTCCCCGAAACTACATCCTGATTTTCCTCTGTAAGCTGTTTTGCAACCGAATTAACACAGCCGACTGTAGGGATTATCCAGATTTCATTTCTTACGCCGCACTTACCATCCTCGCGCTTAAAGCCCATAAAGGTATGTTCCTTTACCTTTGGGAGTTTAAAAACAGCATGTTCGTAAGTGTATTTGGCATCCTCTGAAAGCGCAGTCCTTGCGTTATGAGTATGCACCCATTCGCCCTTTCTTATATCTTCTTTAGCAAGGGCTATCTCATTTCCGTATTTTATAACAGGATTCCCTGCCTTGATATCTTTAAGTGCTACTTTATGACCTCTCTTTACCTCGGTAAGAAAGTCTATCGTATCTCCTTCAAGTAAGATGCTGCTGCCCTCCTTTATATCGCAGAGAGCAACAGCAACATTGTCATCAGGATGAATTTTAATAAGCTCCATTTTAAAATCCCCTAACTTTTATTTTATGCAGGAAGCGTAAGCCGCAAGACTTCCCTCTTTTCTGATGAGTGCAAGGTCTTCTGTAACCTTGTCCTGCAAACCTTCTATCTTTGTAAGATCCTGTCCCCACATCTTCTCATTTTCAAGAACATCCTCTACAAGTGACGCATCAGAGGCATCTTTATGGTTGAAATAAAAATCAAGAACCCATGCATCATCCTGAACCTTATATTCATTTCCCTTTGGACGGACACAAATAAGTCCATCCTCTTCGCGTCTTACGATATTTGTCGAATAAAATGCAATATAAGCGGCAAGACTCATTGTAAGGCACTCCGGAAGCTTTCCGAACTTCTCAATATAATCAAGGAATGAAGGCATATTTCTTGCTCTCCATTTTGAAGTGGAGTTAAGAGAAATGCTCATCAACTGGTGGTCTACAAAAGGATTGTTGAAACGGTCCGTTACCGCTGCCGCAAAGTTTTTGCAGTCTTCCTTGTCAAGCGGAAGCACAGGGATAACCTCATCATAAAGCATCTTATTCATAAATCCATGGATAGTGTCATTGTGCATGCAGTCGCGGACTATCTCCTCACCTGCAAGATATGCTCCAAGAACAAAACCGGTATGAGCTCCGTTAAGTATCCTTACCTTCCTCTTTTTGTAAGGTGCTACTTCGGGAACAACATGCACATTTAAACCTGCCTTCTTAAACGGAAGTTTTTCTGCAAGCTCCTCTGGTCCTTCTATATACCATACGCCGAAAACCTCGCCTACATCCATAAGGTTGTCGATATAGCCGTTTTCTTCCTGCATCTTTGCGGCAAGCTCTTCATCTCTTACTCTGCCAGGTACGATGCGGTCTACCAGAGTTGAGCAGAAAAGATTTTCCTTTTCGATCCAGTTTTTAAAATCTTCTCCAAGCTTCCAGTCGTCAATGTGCTTTTCAACACACTTCTTTAATTCCTTGCCGTTATTGTCAATAAGCTCGCAGGAAAGCACAGTAATACCCTTTTTACCTGCCTTGAATCTCTCATAAAGAAGACAGGTAAGCTTTGCAGGAAAGCTTGCAGGAGGGGCATCATCAGCCTTGCACTCAGGCACATAGACAATACCGGCCTCTGTCGTATTGCTTGCCACATAAAGAAGTTCATCACTTGCTGCGATATTTTTTATCTCTTCCCAGTCCTCATAAGGGTTATAGCACCTGTCAACAACAGAGATAACCCTTTTTCTGTCGACCTTTTCACCATTCTCAGAGCCTCTCAAATAAAGAGTATAAAGCCCTTCCTGTTCATTTATGATCTTGGTAAGCCCCTGTGCTATAGGCTGAACCAGTGCCACCTTGCCATTCCAGCCAGCCTTTTCATTTGACATATCAAACCAGTAATCGACGAATGCGCGCAAAAAGTTGCCTTCACCGAACTGAAGCACCTTTACAGGAGCCTTTTCCAAAATATATCCGTCATATCCGCTCTTCTTCAGAGTCTCATAATTAAGCTTTTCCATTTCAACCTCTCAGTCTTCTATTTTGAAATATCTCAAAGCATTCTTACACGAAACGCCTTCAACGATCTTCTTAAGGGAGTCCTCATCGCAAGGATACTCACCATTTTCAACCCATGTACCCACAAGATTGCAGAATATCCTTCTGAAATAATCGTGACGGGTATATGAAAGAAATGACCTTGAATCGGTAAGCATTCCCACAAAATTACCGAGGAGCGAAAGATTTGCATAGCTTCTCATCTGCCTTTCCATGCCATCCCTTGTATCAAGGAACCACCATGCGGCACCCATCTGCATCTTGCCCGGCATTTCATCCGACTGGAATGCACCTATTGTTGTTGCAATAAGGTTGAAATCATTTGAGTCAAGTGAAAATACGATGGTCTTTGGAAGTTCACTCGTCTTGTCAAGCTCCGAGAAAAGATCTGCAAGTTCCTTGCCGCAGTTATTCTGAGCTATTACATCGAAGCCTGTATCCGGTCCTTCAAGCTTGTACATTCTCTCATTTACATTTCTATAGCATGAATAATGAATCTCCATAACTATGTCAAGACGATGATAGGTTCTTGCAAGGTGGGTAAGAAGGACTGTAGCGTACTCTTCTGCCTCGTCTGCAGTAAGCTCCTCACCTCTCATTGCCTTCTTGTATACTCTGTCGGCTTCTTCCATAGTGCAAGGTCTGAAACATACATAATCAAGACCATGATCACTTGCTCTGCATCCATGCTTTTTAAAGAACTCTACCCTTTCATCAAGAGCCCAAAGAGCATCCTCTATGCTATCAAGGCTTTCTTTTCCTGCAGACTTTGCGAGCTTAGCCATGTAATCTGTAAAGCCTGCCTTATTTATATTTATAGCCTTATCAGGTCTGAAAGAAGGACACACAAGGAAATCTATGCTCTTGTCAGCGGCTATCTTTTCATGCCATGAAAGGTCGTCGATCGGGTCATCAGTAGTACCGACATATTTTACATTTGACTGTCTTATAAGTCCCCTTACTGTGCAATTCGGATCATTGCGAAGCATGGCCTCTGTCTTATCCCATACTTCTTTTACATTCTTCATTGTAAGAGGCTCTTCTATTCCAAAATATTTCTTAAGTTCAAGGTTGCACCAATGATACATTGGATTTCCTATAGCCATTTCAAGACTCTTTGTAAATTCAACGAATTTCTCATAAGGGTCTGCGCTGCCTGTGATCTTGTCTTCAGGCACACCGTTTGTTCTCATGACTCTCCACTTGTAGTGGTCCCCAAAATAAGAGCCATCAGCATTGCGGCCGCCAAGCCATACTTCTGAAATATTGTTGAATCTCCTGTCTTCATAAATCTCCTTTGGAGAAATGTGACAGTGATAGTCAACAATAGGAAGTGCCTCGGCATAATCATGAAACAGGTGCTTGGCTGTGTCATTGTAGAGCATGAAGTCTTTGTCCATAAACTTACGCATAATATTACCTTCTCTCAGTTAAGTCTTTTGTTATACTGCTTTCATTGATGAAACAGTCATTTTGTAACATTTTTGAAAGCGCTTACACAAATTATACAACGCTCTCTTTCTTTTTTCAAGTAAAAATTGATTTTAAAAAAATGTCGTGGCAAGTTTTTTAACCCACGACATTCTTTTTAAAAATCTGTTGTTGATCTTTTTTCAAGCCTGCACTCAATCACCAGATTTTTCTCAGGCTTCTTTTTATTGCGTAAAATTCCCACCAGTGCATCTACTGTATCATGGCAGACTTGTGAGACTCTGTTATCTATACTTGTAAGTTCCGGCTCACAGGCAACACAGAGATTTGAATCATTATATCCCACAATCTCTATATCTTCGGGTATTTTTAAGCCGCTCATAGCCGCAAATTTAACTGCTCCGACCGCCATTGCATCATCAGTAGTGATCACTGCATCAAACTGTAATGTTCTATAAGAAAGAAGCATATCCCTTACATAATGTATCCTATTTTTTGTATGAATCTTCAGCTCGCCCAAGATTGGCATTCCTGCATCCCTGAGTGCCTTCTCATACCCTGCAAGCTTCTGCCTTGCAGAATATGAATGAGAATTGCTCATAAAAAGAATCCTCTTTCTTCCAGAGTTGATAAGTTCCGTTACAACACTGTAAGTCGCATTCAGATCATTATTAACTGTGCAGAATATATTTTCACCTTCTATAAAACCATTTATCACAAAAACAGGAACCGACTTCGCTGCTTCCCTTATATAATCTGTTTCGTGAGTATCGTCCCCGCTTCCGGCGTATGTTGAGCCGACAAGTATCACCGCATCTATCTTTTTTGAAAGAAGCATGTTAAGGCGCTCTGTCTTTTGCTCCATGGAATATCCGCTGCAGGCAAGTATACATTCATATCCAGCCAAATTAAGACTTTCCTCAAGAAAAGACATTGCAGATGCCATATATGCGTCGGAAATATCCGGAATCATAATGCCCACAGTGTGCATGGTATTAAGACCAAGCCCCTGGGCAAACACATTGGGTGTATATCCCGCATCATTTATAACAGAAAGCACCTTGTCACGGGTTTTTGCACTTACCTTCTCCGACCCGTTCACCACTCTTGAAACAGTAGCGAT
>Ga0256405_10010323_pt1 | contig 12388 bp, 10 predicted proteins | sample RumenRJG_02DNA_FD_189096 | JGI IMG/M metagenome (GOLD analysis project Ga0256405, IMG submission 189096) | Bovine rumen microbial communities from Lethbridge, Alberta, Canada - RJG_02 | ecosystem: Host-associated > Mammals > Digestive system > Stomach > Rumen | place: Canada: Alberta...
ATCTTTCTTCGGTTTAGGGGGGACAGCGGAGCCCGTGAGCATAAACTGCCCATCCTCATCCCTTTTATCCACCTCGTTTCTCACAGCATCCCAAAACTGTGGTGCTATTTGCCATTCATCAATCAGTCTTGGGGTTTTACCGGTCAGCAGCCGGGATATATTTGTCCTGGCCAATGCAAGATTCTGGCTCCGCCTTTCGGGATCGGCCATAGAAAGGATGCTTCCCGCCTGTTGCGATGCCAACGTAGTCTTTCCGCAGTATTTGGGACCTTCTATGAGGACAGCGCCAGATGACTCCAGCTTGTCCAAAAGTATTTGGTCTGCAACACGTTTCTTATAATCTTTCATTTTCTTCGCATCAATTATATCGCAAATTTAGATTATTTTTGACTGAATATCAACATATTCGACTAAAAATTGATTCGATACTTGGCCGATTTTTGATTCGACAGTTGGCTGGATTTTGTTTGGGCGTTTGGCGATAGATTACAGAATAAAGGACGCTTTTCCAAAGAATTTGAGGCCCCAAAAGGACGCTTTTCCAAGTTTTGGGCATTGGCATTTAGTTATTTGGCTGGGCTGGGGCAGTGTCCGCACTCCCTAAAACACAAGAAAAAGGAAAGATGACACAACGGGGTGATTCTGTGCCATTTCAGCCTATGCCTTGGAAATAGAGCCACGAAAGGAACAGACTGGCCATTACATTCCTTTCGCCGCACAAAGTGGATTCTCCATCCAGAAAAGCAGGTTATCCATCCGACAAGCCTGGGGATACACCCACCTTCCCTCCACAGAGTATAGCTTCAAAATAAAAAGCTAACTAATTGATAATCAATTAGTTAGCTTGTGCCCCGGGCGGGACTCGAACCCGCACAGCCATTTCGGGCCAAGGGATTTTCTTGCCACTATGGCTTTCGCCACCGACCAGGGGTTAATCAGATCCCCATAGGGCCGTTCGTAGTCTGGACTATTCCTTCACCATGGGGTATCACTACTCTTTAGGTGTGTCGTGTCTAGTCTCTGCACCTTCCTCTTCTTCGAGGCTTGGCTCAAGATTACCATCGGCTTTACCCGTTAAGGCTTCCTTGAATTTACGACATTCTACCTCTCTCCTTTCGGAAAGCGCACTCAATTTTTCTCTAAGTCCCTCGTGTCTACCATTCCACCACCAGGGCGTGTAGATCGACAATACTATCGCTTACACGACGGCAAAGGTAGTAAAAAAGAGCGAATCCTGCTAAAACCTACTCCAGTTTCGTGTCGGTCTTGGCCTGGAAACGGGCGACGTTGACGATGAAGCGCTCGTGGGTGCCCTCGCCGATAATTCCATGCGAATCCTGAGCTACCACCTTGAAAGTCAGCCTACGGCCGTCTATTCCAATTAGTTCCGAGTCGCACCAAACCTTCATCCCTTGGGGAGTGGCGCTGACATGGCTGACATTGACATGGGTCCCGACGGTCTCGAAACCAGCGTCGAGATAAGGCTGGACGCTGAGCCGGCAGGTCCGTTCCATAAGGGTGATCATAAGCGGGGTGGCGAAAACCCGCACAGTGCCGCTGCCGATGTGGCAGGCGAGAAGCTCTGGAGTGACGATTTCCTCCTGATAGCCTTTTATTCCTAGTTCGAGCATATTCATTTATTTTAGTAGCGCCTCCAGAACGGCAGCATGATGGCCGGGGAGGACAATATGGTGGTTGCCAATGGGTTCCGTCAAGAAATATGAGGCTGCGGAAGCAGGCAACTTAAGAACCGTCTGCGTCCTGCAAAGATCCGGCTTGGCCTCGCAGCGAAGAAGTTCCCCTTCGCAGATGAAGTGCCTCGACAAATCTGCGGAGACCTTGAATACAGTAACCGGCCCGGAAGGAAGCTGGCCCCGTATTCCTACCCCGATCCCGGACTCGAAATGAGTGTCCAACCCAAATGAAGAGACCATGTCCAGCGGAACCGTGCAATGCGAGAAAACGATCTCGCCCGTCTCAGGATCAATGCTGGACGGATTGGCCTGGAAACCACTGACTCCCGAAACAGCCCGCCCGATCATCATCGACAGCATGGCGGGAACATCTCCCTCGCAGCCAGCGACATAGCCCTCTGAATTAAGGCGGGCAAGAGCCAGGCAGCCTGTGTTATGAATAGCGGTCAACAGGTCGAAACACCTGATAGTCAGGCCGGAAAGGCCGTAATCAGTGACAAGGGTCTGCAGTGCCTTATAGAGGCGGTACGCTCCGGGAATGGCTTGCTTGACGGGGGTGGAGAGGGGCCCTTCGGCTCCGCTGCGACCAACAACTTCATTCCAGGACTCCGCGACATCATCCTTCAGTGAGGAATATTCCTCCATAAGTTCCTCCATCGGAATATACTGCAGCGATATTCCAAGCTTATCCAAGATCACATCCCGGTCGAAACCGCTGGAAATCAGCCAGTCTGACGGATGACCGACAATCCCGAGGGTCTTATATTCAAGGAAGCGACGAGCCTCCTCAACCTTTGAGAGAGCCTCGATTCGAGAACGGATGTACGACGGGCTTCCATGCAGGATCTCCCCCCGGAGACCTTCCTGACGCAAATAGGACAGAATCTCCATCGACGCGGCCAGCGAGTTGCTTTTTCCGGAAGTCAAGAGCAGGATTGTCTGCCGGGAAAGGCCCTGCAAGGTAGGCAAAAGTTCCTTGAAAAGGCCCTCGGTTCCTCCCGTCCTGACATAGATCAGCGACAGGTCCGTACCGTAATCTTCGTAATTGTCCCCTTGGAAGGAATATTCAACGCCAAGGCTGTCAAGGAATTCCTTGGTCACGGCATCCACAGCTGCCTTGTCGTGAAGCGGTGAGGTCAGGGTGATTATTGATATCATAAAAACCTAATTTGTCAGTAAAGATAGTATTTATTAACTTTCGTGACAATTAATAACGCCTATGAGACTCCTGAGACTTCTTCTGGTTTCCGCCACCGCCGCGATCCTGACGGTGAGCTGCGGCATTTCCCGCCGGGCCACAACCCTCCAGGTCGGCTCCTACAACATCCGTTACGAGAACAAGGGCGACTCCCTCAAAGGCAATGGTTGGGGCCAGCGGCTTCCGATCATCGCCCAGCAGATCCTCTTCCACGACCTCGAGATTTTCGGCACCCAGGAAGGTTACATCGGCCAGCTTGAAGGGATGAAAGCTCTCCTCCCTGGTTATGAATATATCGGAGTCGGCCGTGACGACGGCAAGCAGGCAGGCGAGCATTCGGCGATATTCTATAAGACGGAAGTATTTGATCTTCTGGACCATGGCGACTTCTGGCTCTCCCCCACACCTGATGTGCCAAGCAAGGGTTGGGACGCGGCCCTCAACAGGATTTGCACCTGGGGCCATTTCAGGGTAAAGGCGACAAGGCAGGAACTCTATTATATGAGCCTCCACATGGACCACATCGGAGTACAGGCAAGAATGGAGAGTGCCAAACTGGTGGTCGAGAAAATCAAGGAAATCTGCGGCGGCAAACCCGTGGTCTTGACCGGCGACTTCAACGTTGACCAGAACAACCCGATCTACAGAGTGTTCACCGGCAGCGGGATTCTCTCCGACAGTTATGAGATCTGCGAGATCCGCTACGCCCTCGACGGCACAGCCAACGGTTTCGATCCCAACAGTTTCACAACCAGTAGGATAGACCACGTCTTTGTCTCCCCTCAGACAAGGGTCATCCGCTACGGTGTCCTGACCGACACCTATCGCACCATGACGCCCGAGGCCAAGAAATACGAGAACGGCAATTTCCCAAAGGAGATCTCCTTCCAAGCATTCCAGGCCCGCACCCCCTCCGACCACTTCCCTATAAAGGTCATCCTTCAGTTGCCTAAGTAATCAGTCCTCAAGACGATTCAAGTCCTCAGTCATCGATGCGAGACGCAGTAATGTGGTTATGGAGGCATAACTACAGTTCATCCAGTAATCTCCCCCATTCCCGGGCTTTCTCCAATTGAATATGGTAGGGATCATTCCATCCTGAGCGTTCTGCTGGATGGTGATATTATCTATCAACGCCTTCGCTTTGGCGAGCGCCAGAAGGTCACCTGTGACCTCATACAGGTCAAGCCAAGCGTTGGCGACATTGCAACTGCTGTCATCGACCGGAACCTCAAACTTGTATTGCTCATGTACACAAGGGGCGTTGGACTTGTGGAATCCATCAGCTGTCGTGTCAGCATAATCCCAATGGACGAACTGGTCCTCGCAGAAACGAATGAGGTCCACCGCGTTGGAAATATCTGATTCACTAATAGTTCCTTTATCCAGAATATATGAGGCGTAAGGTGCAGCTGTGCAGTTCGTCAGGTTTTGATATGGCTCTAGTCCTAGCACGTTAACATCCTCAAACTGGCCTGTCAACTCGAAACGCTCCATCGCTGTCTCATCCATCCATCGCTCGGCTTTCAGCCTAGCCTGAGAGAATTCACCGAATGAATACCCTTCAAGACGTTGGAAATACCTTAGCAGCGGATGCAGCAGAGCATGGGCATCGTTGACAGGCTCTCCGGTGGCGAAATCCACCTTGATTGGCAGCGATCCATCTTCTCTCTGCAACCGCACATATGTACGGCCAATCTCGACCGCCCTGTCAAGCCATTCCTTTTCTCCCGTCACATCGTACAAGTCCAGAAAGGCGTTCCCGGCAAAGGTGGCCTCCATAGTCATCGTCTTCCCCTGATTCTGCTCTTCGCCAGAAGCTTGTGTGTCAAGGTAATATGTGGGCGGGAAAAATGCCAGGGGATCCCCTTCGGGACGGCTTTGCACTATCAAAAAAGCCGCGGCTGAACGAGCCACCTCAAGGGCGTTTTCCTTCCTGTCTGGAAGCAAGCGGGCCACAAGACACTCGTTACGAATAGTGGAGCCTATTATCTTACATGGATATGTATTTGTCCATAAAGACATGTCCGGGACTGTATTTCCTATCCAGTTTTGTACCTGGGGCATCAGATGGTTGTGAAGGGCTGCCCGAATCGCGGCCTCCTTGTAACTCCTGACCGGCCCGTTATAAGGACCTTTGAACGGGAAATCCCTCAGGAAACTTCTTGAGTAAACCGTGTCTGCGGTCGCCCCAACCAATGCTTCCACTGTCAAATCCACATTTGAGGGAGGTATCTGGTTCCAGATCGGAGACAAGTCGGCGTCTGGCCTGTCTGACAGGAAAGACCAACTCCCCTCAACACCCCTTACTGTAAAGCGGTATTTGTCAGCCCCTGGAACAGAAGGCACTTCAAACGCAGGCGCATACATGAACTTCTTAGCGAACTTGTTCCAACAGGGGTTCCTGCCTTCGGAAGCCGGACGGACCGGATGGAGATATTCAGATTCGGCCTGAAGGTTCAGGCGCTCGTAAACCGGGCCTCGGCAGCAGGCGGATAAAATTAGTGGCAAGGATGCTATAATCGCTAACTTTCTCATACCGCAATTTAAGGAAAGTTATTAATTAATGCTATCTTTATGGACAAATAGTGACATGATATGTACTTCTCCGACCACAACGACAATATCACTTTCATCAACGAATGGGATGACAACCTCCGAGTGGAGGGCAAAGGGACGGTATGCGCTGAAGACCTGAATGCCAGACCTGGCTCCTTCAAGCCCGATGAGTATTCCTCACTGGAATTCGACAAGGGAATAACCAAGGTCACAAAAGGCTTCATCGAGGCGTTCACCTCCATCGAATGCCTCATCATAGCCTTCTCGGTAAAGAGCATTGAGCGCACACCCGAACTGGACAATTACCTGGTAACCAACGAAGTCCTTATCAGGGGCGAATATAACTCCCTCGCTGAACGGCTGGCCAAAGAACTTGGACTCCAGTTCCTCCACTGCGACATTCCCCTGGGCTGGACCAGGTTCGAGAGTGGAAGCGGCTACACAGAGAGTACCAAACGCACCCTTTGCTTCAGGCTGGACGGGCCGCCCTACATCTACAAGGAGATCTTCACTCCTGGAATATCCGCCGGAAACAACGGAGGGGCCGATCTCAGGGAAGACCTTCCAGAGGACTTCTATGTGGGCTGCGACCTTGAAGGTTTCACGTACCACATGCCTGTCAAATGCGAGGAAGCGATCATGAAGAACAAGCAGCTCGGCCGATTCCTACGCATCTCCAACCAGCGCCTGAAACCCCGCAAATAAACTTTCTGAATCATCATGGTAAATCTGAAGGACAGCGTCGCCAAAGTGGCGAAAGGACTTGGCGGAAGCTTACGGGGGTTCCCGCTGGAGGCTCTGCTGGGGCTGACATATTTCATTGTTTTCGTTCTGGCGAAAAGGATCGGAGCGGCTCTGGACGGGAAAGACATCTACTACATGTTTTTCTGGTTCTTCCCGCATTATGTCCTGCTGTTCTCGCTCCACAGATTAGGCGGGAAACATCCCGTCTTCAAAGCCTTGTACATCCTTTCATGGTTCCTGTGGATTCCTTTGCTGCTCTGGGGACAAGCAAATTCCGGCTGGAGTCTGGCCATAGCCTACATACTAGCCATAATCCTGCTTATAATCGGCAAGAAACCTCTTGATAACCAGCGATACGGAAAGCACATCCTGGACACTGCCGCTAAACTTGTCCCAGGCTTCCTGATCGGTTTCCTGTTGATGGCGATAATAACCGCGATCGTGGCTTCAACAGGGTTCCTGTTCGATCTTGACCTGTCCGACAACTGGTTCACCCACCCCAACGCTTTCATTGCGTTTGGAGTAATTCCCTTGCTCTGCTGCTCTTTCGTGACCAGGGAAACAACCAGGCTTAACAGTGAGAAAGCCCTGCGGATCGCCATAGATTACATCCTTTCGCCGGCGCTTATTCTTTACGCAGTAATCCTTCTCATCTACATACTGAGGATAATCATCCGCTGGGAACTTCCGGACGGAGGCGTGGCCTACATGGTCGCCATATTCATGGCCCTTGCCCTGCTCTGTTATCTGCTGCGACTCCAGCTGGAAAAACGACATTTCGAATGGTTCTACAAGGCTTTCCCGGCAATCGCCATCCCGCCTCTTACCCTTCTCTGGATCGGAGTTATCCGGAGGATAAGTGACTACGGAATCACCGAACCCAGGTTCTATGTCCTGCTCATAGCCATACTCCTGACCATCTTTACCGCCATGCTGGTAAAAGAAAAGACCAGGAATTTCCAGCTGATGACCCTCATCATGGCCGCGGCGCTGATCCTCTTCACCTATATTCCAGGAATAAGGGCTAAGGATTTCGAGAGAAGAAGCCAGGAGGGCAGACCCGAAGAAGCCATCAAGGAGACCTCAGAAAACATAGAGAAGGTGGAGAGCATACATGTATGGAATCTGAACGACATCACGGAACCTATTGATCTTGGGGAATATACCATATTTGTCCCCCCGTCCCATTATCATTACTACGAAGATTCTGAGGTGGCCGTCTTCTACAATGACAGCACCCGAACCGAAGAGCTCCTGAGATGTGAGATCCGCAAGGCTCTGGATTCCCCTGGCGAGGATCCGCTTCCGAGGCTCGTTTACAAAAATGATAGCTATCTAGCCTTATTCGATGAGATAAGCGACATCAACAACGATGATCTCTCTTTCTTGACACTTCGAATCTCACTGTTCCGAAAACCATAAGCCGGAATGTCCATTTTCAATCATAAAGGCAATCCGCTCGGGATTAAGGTGACTGACAGCTCCTCGATGCTGGAAGCCATTAAGGCTTATGGGATTATACCTTTTTTCGAGAACCCGGTAACGGGATATTCAATTGAAGAGCTCACTCCCCCGGACTGCTGGTTCACGGAAGAGAATCTGGGGCCATGGGATTGGAAAGTGGATGTCGTGCAAAGCGGGGAGATCGTTTACGGGAAGTTCCTCTGCGGAGGGAAATCCGCCTTCGCCACCCCGCAGTGGTATGCCCATCTACGGAACTGGCGCCTTCACCAAGAGAAGCACAAGCCCACTGCCGAAGGAAGGAAGGTGCTGAGATTCATTAAAAAAGAAGGATCCTGCGTCTCGAGGCAAATCCGGGAACTGCTCAACGTAAAGAAAAGCAAGTCGGATTCCATACTCGCAAGCCTCATGAACGGGACCAGGCTGATCATCGGTGACATCCAAAGGGTTTACAGAGGGCCCAATCTTGAATATAAAGGCTGGCAGACAGCCTCATACTGCACTCCGGAGTCTCTGTTCGAGCGTCCGGCCGAAGATTTCGGCCCGTGGCATATCGGCGGCAGCACGCTGAAATGTGGTTGCACCCCTGAAGAATCCAGAGAGAAACTCATCGCCCACATAAAGGAGTTATTCCCGGAAGCGACTGAAAAACAAATCACTAAAATCATATAACCATGAATGTCGGAATAATAGGGGCCGGTCATATAGCCGGAAAAATCGCCAGGACACTGGAATGGACTGAAGGGATAGACTGCATCGCCGTCGGATCAAGAAGCCAGGAAAAGGCCGACTCATTCGCCAAAGAATTCAGGATACCAAGGGCATACGGCTCTTACGACGCCCTTCTGGAAGATCCGGACGTGGATCTCGTTTATATCGCCACTCCCCACTCGCACCATTTTGAACCGACAATGGAGGCCCTTGAAAAGGGCAAGGCATGCCTTGTGGAAAAAGCATTCATGGCCAACGCCAGGGAGACCAAAGCCGTTCTAAAAAAGGCCAAGGAGAAAGGAATATTCGTAGCTGAGGCTATCTGGACACGCTACCAGCCTGCCAGAAACATAATAAACAGGCTGATCTCTTACGGCCGTATAGGCCAGATTCGCCAGATTTGCGCCACCCTATCCCACGGGGTCATGCATCTTCCCCGTATCACCCGTCCGGAACTCTGCGGAGGCACCCTTTTAGACATCGGACTCTACCCCCTCAACTTCGTCAGGATGGTTTGCGACAATCCGATAGAAAAGATTGAGTCGCAATGCGTCCTGTCTGACGAAGGAGTGGACATCAGCGAGACCATCTCCCTGACTTTGGAAGGTGGAATCCTCGCGACAATCAGAAGTTCAGTGTGCTGCGAAGGGTTCAACACGGCGAGCATCGAAGGCACCGAGGGCTGCATAACCATCGACAACACCAATAATCCCAAACTGATCAGGGTCTATGGCAAAGGAGGCCGCCTAATAGAGGAAATCGCTGTGCCAGAGAGCATTTCGGGTTATGAATATGAGTTCCAAGCCTGCAAGGAGGCAATGGAAAAAGGTCTCATCGAGCCGCCACAGATGCCGCACTCCGAGACCTTGTTCCTCATGGAATTGATGGACTCCCTCCGCAAAGAATGGGGCGTCCATTACCCGATGGATTAATCCTACTCGATAAACACGTTCCGGAAAGCGAGCGGTCCACCTTCACTCTGCAAGGCAATATAACCGGTCTTATGTGAGAGCGTTACCACGTTCTCAAGGCTTCCGTTAATATAAACCGTCATCTTATCTCCCTTGCAGATGATCTCCGCCCGGTTCCATTCCCCGTCCGGAAGCTCAATCTGAGCCCCGGAATGGACTCTCTTCTTCATAGGGAACTTGACCGCGGGATCGTAAGGAACCTCCTTTATCCTCCCGCCGCCAAGACCGACGATGTCCCCGGCCCTGCCGGCCATCAACTGGCACTCATAAGCCACAGGCCAAACCTTGTCTCCTTCTTGCACACGCTGGAATATTCCGCTGTTGGTACCCTTTCCGATCCATTTCCACTCCACATGAAGGGTGTAATCCCCGTACTGCCGGGCGGTCCTGAGATAGCCATTGGGCTTGCCGGAAACGACTATAACTCCGTCCTCAACCTTGAAAACAGGCTCCTCGGTCTCAGACTCAGTGACAGGCACCCAGCCGGAAAGATCCTTGCCGTTAAACAGAACAGTCTTCCCATTCTCCCCTGAGAAATTGTTGTAAATCACTGTCGGACGCGAAGCCCTTGTGCTTAGGTTCGGGAACCACATGTCGTCTTTGGTGAGGCCGCATTTCCGGGCCATGTCGATGCTGTACTCCAGTCTCCCGAAATTGGCGTCCACATTGTTGGTTCCGAAAGTGAACTTGATTCCGCGCTTCTTTGCCTCACGGATAATATATTCATTAGGAATAAGATAGCGGGCGCTGATCTCAAGGGCTATCCCGTTCTTCTCCATCACGTCCAAGACCCTGGCGACCCTTTCCGGAGTCCACATCTGATCGAACCGGTCATTCAGGAACTCGGGAAGGAAGAAAGCGTTGGCGAATATGTCAGCAGGCTCGTTGGACAGGATCTTAACCGTCTGATCCACGATCAGGTCCATGTATTTCTGATCGGAAAGCCCCTCCGGCCGCACCTCTTCGTTGCGGTAGATTCTCGACAAACGACCCTTGTGATCAACGATCGTCATGGCGTCCGTAAAGAGGTAGTCAAAGACTCCGAGAGCCTCGGAAGAGAAGTCCGCTGTCCATTTGCGTCCCTCTCCCTGCACCCCGCGAAGGAAAGGCATGTCTTTTACCTCGTCATAATATTCATAGACTTCCTCATCATTGGCGAGCATCCTGCCCACTCCACCGGCTCCGGCATTGGGAGCGACGCCGTAGTTGATACCGTAATTCATGCTCATCGCATGAGCCATCTGGGCTGTCAGGCCTCCCTTAAGGTGGACATGCCAGTCGATGACCGGGAAATCTTCCTGTTGGAGACGGATAGCCTTGTCGGACGACTCGTCAACCGGAGGAAGGGTATCGCACGGATTGACCGCGTCGTCTGGCAGACGCTTGATTGTCAGATCCTTGAAGCTCACCGTCCCGTGTCCTCCCAAAATGCTGATCTTCCCATGGCCCAAGAGCATCTTGCTACGCTCAGGGACCCTGAACGGCTTGTCCGGCTCGGTGTAGCAGACAACGTCCTCACCCTTGACTTTCACTGAGATATTCTTCCCTCTGACAGCTATTTCCAACGGTGTCCATTCTCCCTCGCCCTCAAGAGCCCGATAAAGGTTTCGGACATGCAGAAGAGAGCCGGATTTTATGGTTCCGTCGATAGGCCCGCCATGCAGGAGCACCTGATAACCGCTGCCTGTCCCATCGTCATGAAAGGCCACACAGGCGGCTGATCCGCTCTCCGCGAGGAACTCGCCGCTCAGCACGAAATTCTTGAAATCTCCCCTGAACTGATGGGCGGAACCCATCGTGACAGTGATTTCCTTTTTGCCGCAGGAAACGAAGGCGACCGCTGCCAGAACCACGGCAAAAGCTCTTTTAAAAAATGATGTTCTCATTCTCCGATTATCTATTTATTTGTTCGCCGTGAAATCCATGATATTGGAAATGACCTCCTCCGGATCGTCCGTTATGGACAAGATAAGATTCTTATACACCCCCCGGGACAGCAGGTCCTCAAGAAGAGGATAGACGGGGATCTGCCTGCTGAAGAAATCTTGCCCGAAGAAAACCATCGGACTGGCGTACCCGAATGACTGGTAGTGATTCTGGGCCGCGTCCTGGAATATCTCCTGCATCGTGCCGGCCGAACCGGGAGAGTAGATGATGCCTCCTTTGGAAATGGTAAGGAGGATATCCTCCCTGACGCTGTTCATGAAATACTTGGCGATGTCCGTGGCCAGAGGGGTTGACGGCTCGTGACCATAGAACCATGTCGGGATACCGAGGCTGCGGTACATTTCCTGGGGATATTTCTTCCTGACCTCGAAAGCGGTCCGCAGCCAACCCGGATCCCTGAATGTAGGAGCGACCTTGAGCATAGTCAAGGCATCCTCCAGGTCCTCCTGGCTCTTTCCGGCCATCCAGGCTCCAAGATGGGTCGCCTCCATGGCCCCGGGACCACCTCCGGAGGCCATAAGTTTTCCTCTCTCTGTCAAGCACTTGCTTATGTAAGCGATGGTGGCGTAGGCGTCATCCGTCCTCTTCAAAGCGTGGCCGCCCATCACGGCGACTACCTGCCTCTCGTCAAAGCGGCTGAGGAAGTCGTTCATAGCCTCTCCGATCGCATGGTCATGAAGCGACCGCCCGAGGGTCTCCCGGATGTTGTCACTCTCCTTGCCTTTCTCGATGTAGTCGGCGAAAACCTTTGAATCAAAACAATTAGGGAAGGTGTCCTCATTCTCAGGGTCATAGCCGTCATAAAGATACTCAGCCGTGTATAACTTGCTGCGGAACACATTGTACGGCATTCCCATGCGCGGGAAAACCAGACAAGAAGTGCCTATCCCGTCCTCAAGTTCCTTGGGGATCTCACAACCGAAAAAGAAGCAGTCCGAGAAGCGATGCCTGGCAGCGATGTACTGGGGTGCCTTGTTGAAGTCAATATACTGGAACACATAGTGCGTCACAACTCCGGTGCTGTCCGGCGCCGGGAGCTTGTCCAGGCTTTCTATCTGCTTGTAGGAAACAGTAGTGGTCATCATAAGCCTTCTGTCTTTCTA
>Ga0256405_10010324_pt1 | contig 12388 bp, 10 predicted proteins | sample RumenRJG_02DNA_FD_189096 | JGI IMG/M metagenome (GOLD analysis project Ga0256405, IMG submission 189096) | Bovine rumen microbial communities from Lethbridge, Alberta, Canada - RJG_02 | ecosystem: Host-associated > Mammals > Digestive system > Stomach > Rumen | place: Canada: Alberta...
CCGCCGCAGCGCGCTCTCCCTGTACGAGCACCGGAAAGACGTAGATCGAAACGACGTCGTTCTTGCCGCGGATCGTCTTTTTGATGTCCTGTACCGCTGCGCCGGTCTCGGAGGTCACGACCGCGATCCGATGCGGAAAGTACGGGAGCGGTTTCTTGTGCGCTTCGTCGAACAGGCCTTCCGCTTCCAGCTTCGCCTTCATTTTTGCGAACGCTTCCGCCAGATCGCCTGCGCCGACGGGCTCGACCAGACTGACGTTCAGCTGGTATTCGCCGCGCTGTTCATACACGCGGATCCGGCCGGTCGCGACGATCTCCATGCCCGCGGTCAGCGCCGCGACGCGGTCGTCGACGTTGCTCGCCCAGATCACACAGCTCAAAAGCGACGCAGGATCCTTCAGCGTGAAGTACATGTGGCCGTTCCGGCTCGTACTGATCTGCGAGATCTCGCCCTGCACGCTGACGTTCCGCATCAGAAGCGGATCCGACACGAGGACTTTGCTCACGTAACTGTTGAATTGTGATACGGAAAATGCTTTCATCCGAATGTTCTGTCCTTTCCGATCAGCGCGGTCCCGACCGCGTTGTCGGTACAATACTGCGGCTTGCCGAAGCGGATGCCGGGCGATCCGCCTTCCAGCGTTTCCGCCAGCCGTTCTCTGATCACGGTACTGGACGACACGCCTCCCGCGAGCAGAAAGCTTTCGATCCCGTATTGGGTCTCGATCCTGCGGATCATTCCGGCGAGCGTATCCGCGATGAAACGGAACAGCGACGCCGCAACGACCTGTTTGTCCATATCTGTTACCGGGTCCGGGAGCGCCTCGATTCGCTGCATCAGGAACGTCTCCTGTCCCGAAAGATTGATCCCTTCCTGTTTCGTATCCGAACGCGGGATGCGGAGCAGACCGTCTGTCCCGTTCCACTCGCCCGCGAGCCGGTCCATTTCCTTCCCGGCCGGAAACCGCATGCCGAGTTTCACGCCGGTCCGGTCGATGAGCTGCCCGAACGAAAGATCGAGCGTTTTCGCGAGGATGGCGCCGGTCTTGCTGTCGACCGCTTCGAGCGTCCCGCCGGAAAGATGGAAGAACGCGAACCGTCCTTCGATCCCGTTCCCGATCTGCGCCGCCCGGATGTGTCCCTCCTGATGCGAGCACGCGAGGAACGGAACACCGAGCACGCCCGCAAGCGAACTTCCGAACGACCGCGCGCACTCGAAGACCGGCATGTAAGAACCCTCGACCGGACGCGGGGACACCGACGCCGCGACGGCTTTGATCTTCAGGCCGCGGAGCGTTTCTTCCGCGTTCCCGATCAGGCCCGGCAGGTTCTCGATATGCTGAAACAGCGCTTCCTGCTGCCGCAGGCCCCGCTTTTCTTCCGGAACTACGAGGAGTTTCCGCTCGTCGAACAGGATCTCTCCCGATTCGGACGCCGCCGCCACGGAAGTCGTGTAGTTGCTCGTATCGATCCCGATGACCGCCTTCGTGCTCATTTCTCTTCCCTGAGGATCTTCCCGAGGATCGCGTTGATGAACTTCGGCGCCTTCTCGGTGCCGTAGATCTTCGCGAGCTCGACGGCTTCGTTGATCGAAACGGATCCCGGAACGTCGTCCAGATAGAGGATCTCGGTCGCCGCTTCACGCAGGATCGCGAGATCGAGCCTGGGCATCCGGTCCATTTTCCATCCGACGATGTACTGTTCGATCTTCTTGTCGATCTCATCGCTGTGCTCCAGCCATTTTCCGGTCACTTCCCGGATGTAATCCTTCTGGCCGCCGGCTTTTTTGATCTTTCCGATGTATTCGTCGCAGTTCTCCAGTTTCAGCAGATCCTGCTGGTAGATCGCCTTGACGATGTGCTCTCTTGCTTTTCTGCGGTCCATGCTCTCACCTTTCTACGCCCTGTACGTGTATGTTGATCCCGGCGGCTCTCCCGCCGTTCTTTTCGATCGTTTCGATGATCCTCTCCTGGACGGTCCAGGAAAGCTTCGGGATGTTCTCGCCGTACGCCGCTTTGATGTAGACGTCGGCGCCGGTCGTCCCGCCGTTTTTGCTCAGCTTGACGCTGCGTCCCGGCATCAGCGGCGATACGAGCCGGCTCACCCCGGGGCATGCTTCAACGGTCTCTTTGATCTCTGATATCAAAGCCTGCTCATCCATCGTTTTCTTCCTTTATCTTCTTCATTTTCAGACGCTGGATCCGTTTTTCCTTGACGGAAAGGATCGTGAATTCATATCCGTCGATCTCCGTTCGGATGTTGACGTATCCGTCTTCCGGGATCTCGCCGAGCTCGTCGATGATCAGCCCGCCGATTGTTTCGCTCGTCTCGGACGTGAAGCCGGATCCGGTCCGTTCGTTCAGATCCGAGATCGGCATCCCGCCGCTCACGAGGTACGAGCCGTCTCCGATCTCGTCGATCTCCTCGTTTGCCTCGTCGTATTCGTCGTCGATGTCGCCGACGATCTCTTCGATGATGTCTTCCATCGTCACGATCCCGCTGAATCCGCCGTATTCGTCGATCAGAATGGCGATGTGCTGCTTTTCGATCTGCATCTCGCGGAACAGCGAGTCGATGTTCTTCGTCTCCGGCACCAGGAACGGCTCCCGCAGGATCGGACGGATGTCCACGTTGCCGAATCCCTGCTCCCGCGCTTTGATCAGGTAATCCTTGATGTTCAGGATCCCGATGATGTTGTCGTATTCATCCTCGTACACCGGGATGCGGGAGTATTTCAGGCTCATCAGCTCGTCGATGTACTTCTCCTGCGGATCGTTGATGTCGATCATGAAGACGTCGGTCCGCGGCGTCATGATCTCGTCCGCGTATTCGTCGTCGAACCGGAAGATGCTCCCGATCAGCTTCTTGCTGTCGATCTTCAGGTCGCCGCTCTTCTCGCCGGCCTCCAGCATCGACATGACGTTCTCTTCCGAGAAATTGATGGAGTCGATGTCGGTCCGCTGCCGGAAGATCCGGAGCACGATGTCCGAGATGAACTCGAAGATGAACGTGACCGGACGGAACACGACGCAGACCGCGCGCTGGAGTCCCGCGAACTTCTCCGCGAACACTTCCTGGTGCTGCCTGGCGGTCTTCGCCGGGACGATGATCCCGAGCGCGACCGCGGCCGCGATGTACACGCCGATCAGAACGTATTCCATCTTCGCGTCTTTTCCGCAGAGGATCAGCGAATACATCCCGCATGCGAAGAACCCGATCCGGAGAAACTCGTCCGTGATCTTGTATTTCGTCGGATGCTTCAGGATGTCGATCAGAGCCTGCGTGCCGTTCTCAGCGTCTTCTTCGGCTTTCCGCTCCGCAGCGGAAAGGCCCGGCCTGTCGTAGATGTTCAGCAAAAGCGTCGCGAGAAACACGACGGCGATCGAGACCGCTGCCAGGATCAAAGCCGGTATGAGCGGATCTTCTGTCATTGTGGATCACTCTCCTCGTTCAAAGGTTTCTGTAAGATATAATCTCTTTTGACTTCGTTTTTCATCTTGATTTTCAAAAGCTGTTTGGGATGCGGCGCTTCTTTGAGCGAAAGCCCCGTTTCCGGATCCGTCATTTCTTCGATCGTCTGGCGGAACCGGACTTCTCCGGGCCCGATGATCTCCACTTCGTCGCCGCGGACGATCTTGTTCCGCTGCTGGACGACCGCGATCCCCGTTTCCCGGTCGTACGACAGCACTTTTCCGACGAATGAATAGTTCCGGATGTAGTTCGAATCTTCGTAATTCTGGTCGTCTCTTCCCGGATTGCCGTAATAGAACCCGGTCGTATATCTCCGGTGGCTCGCCTTGGAAAGCTCGTCCGTCAGGTCCCGCGCCGTTCCGTTCTCGTAATCGCGGATCGCCATGCGGTAAGCCCGGACGGTCGTCGCAACGTAGTACATGCTTTTCATCCTGCCTTCGATCTTCAGGCTCGTCACGCCGGCGTCCGCCAGGTCTTTGATGTGCCCGATCATGCAGAGATCGTTCGAATTCATGAAATACGTCCCGCGGTCGTCTTCCTCGACGGGATAGTACGTTCCCGGCCGCTTTTCCTCGACCAGCGCGTACTTCCAGCGGCACGGATGGGTGCAGAGCCCGCGGTTCGCGTCCCGTCCCGCCATGAAATTGGACAGCAGGCATCTTCCGGAATACGAGATGCACATCGCGCCGTGTACGAACGCCTCAAGTTCGATCTCATCCGGCAGCCCGTCCCGGATCGTCCGGATCTCTTCGAGCGAGAGCTCCCGCGCGAGCACGATGCGCTCCGCGCCGAGATCCGCCCAGGCTTTCGCCGCCCGGAGGTTCGTGACGTTCGCCTGCGTCGACGCGTGAAAGCGCGCGTCCGGCAGGACTTCCCGGATCAAAGACAGAACGCCGAGATCTGAGACGAGGAATGCGTCCACGGGGATGCCGCGGATGGATTCCAGATACGCCCGTAGGGGCCCGAAGTCTTCGTCGTGCGCGTACACGTTCAGCGTCAGGTACGCTTTCTTTCCGTTTGCGTGCGCGTACGCGACGCAGTCCCGGATGTCGTCCGGAGAGAACTCGTCCCCCGCCGCCCGGAGCGAGAACGGACCGCCGCCGAAATAGACGGCATCCGCGCCGTATTCGAGCGCGATCATGAATTTTTCCCTGTCGCCCGCCGGAGCGAGCAGTTCAAGCTTTTTACCCATTCTTTTTTCTGTATTCCGACACGGCGATCCCGTCCCCGATCGAAAAGATCCTCGTTTTCAGCTCGTCGTCGAGGTACAGGTGATCGATGAAATTCTTCATCGCCGCGATGTTCGTCTTGTGTTTGTTCTTCGGATCCGCCGTTTCGTCGCAGGTCATGCCGTGCTGCAGGATGTTGTCGCAGACGACGAGGCATCCGTCTTTCGCGATGCCCAGGGAACTGTCCAGAAACCGCCTGTAATGGCTTTTCGCGGCGTCGATGAAGATCATATCGAAATCGCGGATCCCTTCGTCACGCAGGCGTTCCGCGACCTCCTGGCCGTCCCCGAGATACAGGTGCACCCGGTCTTCCACGCCGGCGTTTCGGATGTTCGCCTGCGCCGCGCGGAACGCGTACTCGTCCTTCTCGACGGAATACACCTCCGCGTCTTCCCGGCTGACCGCAAAAAAAGCCGCCGAGTAGCCGATCGCCGTTCCGATCTCGAAGATCTTCACAGGTCTCGCGAGATCCAGAAGGACGCCGAGGAAAGACTCCGTCTCCCTCAAAATGATCGGGATCCTGTCCCTTTCTCCGACGTTCCTGAACGGTATCAGCTTCTCTGACGCAGCTTCATACTTGCTATTGATGTACCGGGTTACCGATTTTGCCGTAATATCCATTGTTTAGGTTCACTGCAGAACGCTACTGCTGATTCTGCACGGCGTTATAGTACGCCTCTTTGTCTTTCATGAATTTCGAATACTTCTTCGAGAAATTCATGCTTCCGTCCAGTTTCTCGCTGTTCACGAAGTACAGATACCCGGTCTTCGCCGGCCTAAGCGCGGCTTTGATCGATTCCGGACCCGGCGAGCAGATCGGCCCTGCCGGAAGTCCCTTGTACCGGTACGTGTTGTACGGGGAGTCGATCCTCGTATCGTTGTTCGTGATCGCGTACGCTTCTTTGCGTTCGCCGTTCAGGCTGAGCGCGTACTGCACGGTGGAGTCCATCTGCAGATGCATTTTCTTCTTCAGCCTGTTATAGATGACGCTCGCCACCTTCCGGCGGTCTGCGTTGTTTCCGCATTCTTTTTCAATGATCGATGCGATGATCATGATCTCGTGCTGCGACCGTTTGTTCCGGAACGCGAGCGCTTTTTCTTCCGGCCCGAACACGTTCCCGTGCTGGTCGAGCATCAGCCGGATGATCTCATCCGGATCCGAGCCCGCGGGGATCTGATAAGTCTTCGCCGCAAGATAACCCTCCAGCATATGCTTTCCTTTGATCTTCGCAAGGAAAGGATATGCTCCCTTGAACTTCCCGGACTCCAGCGCCTTCACGAATTTCTTCCGCTTGACGAGGTTCTCTTCGGCCAGTTTGTCCGCGATGTCGTATTCGGTGTCCCCTTCCGTCACCTGAAAGCGGACGGAATTCACTTTTCCGCTCGCGAGGATGCCGGAGAGTTTCTGCATGTCCATCGACGGCGACAGCGCGTAGGTGCCCGCCTGGTACTTCGATGAATAGCCGTGGAGCCTCGAATAGATGCTGAACTCCATGGAGCGCCGGATGATCCCCTTCTCTTCCAGGATCCCGGCGACGCCCGCCGCGGTCGTCCCTTTGGGGATCTTGACCTGCGTATAGCTGCCGTCGTTCGGTTTGAACGCGTAGCCGATGTTCTGGATGTACATGGCCGCGGAGGTGCATGCGAAGACGAGGAGCAAAAGGATTATGAGCAGGACGTATTTGCCCGCCCCGCTTTTTTTTCGAGGGCCGGAACTCATTTTATTTGGATCTTCCGAGATACTCCCCTGACCTTGTGTCGATCTGGATCATTTCGCCTTCTTCGATGAAGATCGGCACCTGGATCACGGCGCCCGTCTCAACGGTCGCGGCCTTGGTGACGTTCGTCGCCGTATCGCCTTTGACGCCCGGCTCCGTGTCGATCACCTTGAGGTCGACGAAGTTCGGCGCTTCCACGCTGAACGCCTGTCCGTTGTAGAATTTGATCGTCGCCATGTCGTTCTCGCGGAGATACTGGATGGCGTCCGCGACGTCTTCCTGGCTCAGCGGGACCTGTTCGTACGTATCGTTGTCCATGAAGTAGTACAGTTCGCCGTCGTTGTACAGATACTGCATCTGCTTGGTGTCGATGTGGGCTTCATTGAACTTCTCGGTCGGGTTGAACGCGTCCTCTCGGATCGCCCCGGTCAGGATGTTCTTGTACTTCGTCCTTACGAAAGCAGCGCCTTTGCCCGGCTTTACATGCTGGAAATCGATGACTACATGAGGTTCGCCGTCGATCTCGAACGTCATGCCTTTTCTGAAATCACCTGCACTGATCATTTTTCATGTCTCACTTTCTTGATAAAACAATTAACTTACCATATATAATAACAGAAATATGCTGTTATGCCAAATCATACGTCGAGGAACAGCGGCAGGATCACCGGGCTCCTTCTCGTCTTCTCGAAGATGAATTTCCGGAGTGCGTCCCGCGTGTCGTTCTTGAGTTCGTTCCAGTCTTTGAATCCGCCGGCGAGGCTCTTCTCGATCGCGTCGCGCGTCTTCTCCTTCGCCATGTCCATCAGTTCTTCGTGCTCTTTCACGTAGACGAAACCGCGGGAAATGATCTCGGGTCCCGAAACGAGCCGCGACGCCTTCTTGTCGATCGCCGCGGACACGATGATGATCCCGGATTCCGACAGCATCTTCCGGTCTTTCAGCACGACGTTTCCGATGTCGCCGATCCCGAGTCCGTCGACCATGATGTCTTCGGCCGGCACGACGTTTTTGAACTCGATCGCGCGCTTCTTGTCGATCGTGAGCTGGTCGCCGTTGTTCAGGATGAAGATGTCGTCCTCCTTCATCCCGAGCTCCATCGCGAGCTTCTTATGCCGCACGAGATGCCTGTGCTCGCCGTGCACCGGCATGAAGAATTTCGGTCGCACGAGCGAATGCATGAGCTTCAGGTCTTCCTGGCACGCGTGCCCCGACACGTGGATGTCCGCGATGTCGTTGTAGATGACCTCGACTTCTTTCTCGTACAGTTTGTTCACGACGCGCGTGACGGTCTTCTCGTTGCCCGGCACCGGCGTCGAAGAAAGAATGACCATGTCGTTCTTCTTCAGCCGGACGTCCCGGTGGATGTCGTCCGCCATTCGTGTCAGCGCTGACATCGGCTCGCCCTGGCTTCCCGTCGTGATGATCACGAGCTCCCGGTCGGGAACGTTTTTGATCTGGTTCAGCTCGACGTAGGCAGACTCCGGATACTTCAGGTACCCGAGCTCCTTGGCGAGCGTCACGACGTTCTCCATGCTCCTTCCGGAGACCGCGAACTTTCTTCCGTATTTCTGCGCGAGCTCGATGATCTTCTGCACTCTGTGCACGTTGGACGAGAACGTAGCGATGATGATCCGGTGCTTCGCCTCGGCGAAGATCGAATCGAGCGTCTTGCCGACGACCCGTTCGGACGGCGTGTATCCCGGCCGGAGCACATTCGTGCTGTCGGCGAGCAGGATGTCGACGCCCTTCTTTCCGAGTTCTGACACCCGCGCAAAATCGATCGGCTCGCCGTCGAGCGGCGTGTAGTCGATCTTGAAGTCTCCCGTGTGGAAAACGCGCGCTGCCGGCGTCTCGATGCAGAGGCAGATCGAATCCGCGATCGAATGCGTCGTGCGGATCGCCTCGACCGAGAACTTCCCGATCTTGAACTTGTCCCCCGCGTTGATCGGCCGGAGGTCGCCCTTGATCTTCCGCTCGTCGAGCTTGTTCCGGATCAGCCCGAGCGGGAGCCGCGTCCCGTAGATCGGAACGTTGATCTTCTCCAGCAGGAACGGGACCGCGCCGATGTGGTCCTCGTGTCCGTGCGTGATCACGACGCCCTTGACGCGTTTCGCGTTATCGATCAGATACGAAAGATCCGGGATGACGACGTCGACGCCGAACATCTCGTCTTCCGGGAAGGTCATCCCGCAGTCGATCACGAGGATCTGGTTCTGGTACTCGAGAACGGTCATGTTCTTTCCGATCTCGTTGAGTCCGCCGATCGGGATGATCTTCAGGTTTTCGGGTTTCTTTTTCTTTCCGGCGGAACGGTTCGCAGCTGCCTGCGCCGTTTTCCGCGCAGTCTTTACCGCCTGCGCGGGATTGCCGGCCTTCTTTCCGGCCGCCGCATCGCTTCCGGTCTTCTTCCGGCCTGCCGCGGCGCTGCCCGTCCTTCTGCCGGCGGAAGCCGGTTTCTTCGGGCTCTTCTTCTTGATGATGTTTGCGGCCGCGGGGCGTTTCCTCGGCTTCAGGCCGAGCCCCTTGACCACTTCTTCTAATCCGTTTTTGTCTTTCATTCTCCCTCTCTATCTGACGACGAAATTCACAAGCTTGTCCGGGATCGCTATGACTTTCACGACTTCGTGCCCTTCGAGGAGCGCTTTCACTTCGGCGTCGTCTCTGACCGCCTGTTCCAGCGCATCCTTCGGCAGCCCCTGCGCCGCCGTGATCTTATGCTTCAGTTTCCCGTTGAACTGGATGATGATCTCCACCTCATCCGTCGTCAATGCTTCCTTGTCATATTCCGGCCACGGCATCTCGGAGACGAGCTTCTCGTGCCCGAGGTTCTGCCAGATCTCTTCGCAGATGTGCGGCGCGAACGGAGAGAGCATCAGGATCAGCTCCTCCAGCGCCTTTTCGAACAGTCCCGCGTCGATCTGTTCCGATCCGTTGACTTTATAGAGTTCATTGACGAGTTCCATCAGCGAACTGATCGCCGTATTGAAGTTCCATCTTCCGCTGATGTCGTCTGTGACTTTCTTGATCGTCTGGTTCAGTATCAAATTAAGTTCTTTGTCGGCGTCCGTCTTCACTTCCGCCTTCTGTTGTTTGTTTCCTTCCTGGTTCACGAAACCCGCCGCGAGTCTCCATACGCGGTTCAGGAACCGGTAGCTTCCCTCGACGCCCTTATCGGACCAGTCGAGTTCCCGATCCGGCGGTGCGGCGAACAGAATGAACAGTCTGGCCGTGTCCGCGCCGAATTTCTCAAAGATCTCGTCCGGCGAAACGATGTTTCCGACCGATTTGCTCATCTTCATGAATTTGCCGGAGGCCGGGTCTTCTTTGCAGACCATTCCCTGTGTGAGCAGGTTCTCGAACGGTTCGTCCTGCGACGTGAATCCGAGGTCGTGCAGCGCCATCATGAAGAATCTGGCGTACATCAGGTGCAGGATCGCGTGCTCGACGCCGCCGATGTACTGATCGACGTTCATCCAGTAATCCTGCCGGTCTTTCGCGAACGGCTCCTTGTCGTTTTTGTTATCGCAGTATCTCAGGAAATACCACGAGGAATCCATGAACGTATCCATGGTGTCGACTTCGCGCTTCGCTTTCTTCCCGCATCTCGGGCAGGTGCACTCCGAGAACGTCTTGGACGTGGTGAGCGGCGATTCGCCCTTGCCGGTGAATTCGACGTCTTTCGGAAGGAGCACCGGAAGGTTCTCTTCCTTCTCCGGCACCCAGCCGCAGTCGTCGCAGTAGATCATCGGGATCGGGCAGCCCCAGTACCGCTGCCGCGAGATCAGCCAGTCGCGGAGCTTGTAGTTCACGGTCTTGTGGCCGACGCCCTTCTCTTCCAGATACTCGATCATCTTCGGGATCGCTTCGAGGTTGTTCATCCCGTTGAACGATTCCGAATTGATGAGTTCGCCTTCCGCGGCGAACGCTTCCTTCAGGTCGTTGATGTCGATGTCGTCCGACGACGGCTTGACGACCGGAATGACGTCCAGGTCGAATTTCTTCGCGAAATCGAAGTCTCTCTGGTCGTGCGCCGGGACCGCCATGATGGCGCCCGTTCCGTATCCCATGAGGACGTAGTCGGAAACGAAGATCGGCACTTCCCGTCCGTTGATCGGATCGATCGCGTACCGTCCCGTGAACACGCCGGTCTTTTCCCGCGTCGTCGAGGTCCGTTCGATGTCGTTCAGGTGCTGCACCTTCTCCTGATACGCGTGGACTTCGTCTTCCATGCCGGTGCCCTCGATGAGCTCTTCGAGCATCGGATGCTCGGGCGACATGACCATGTAGGTGCATCCGTAGAGCGTGTCCGCTCTCGTCGTAAAGACTTCCAGTTCCTTGTCCGTGTCTTTGATCTTGAAGAAGATGTTGGCGCCGTAGGACTTCCCGATCCAGTTCCGCTGCATCGTCTTGACCTTGTCGGGCCATCCCGGCATCTTGTCGAGGTCCGCGAGGAGACGGTCCGCGTAGTCCGTGATCTTCAGGTACCACTGCGAAAGGTCTTTCTTGCCGACCGGCGTATGGCAGCGTTCGCAGCAGCCGTCCACGACCTGCTCGTTCGCGAGCACGGTCTGGCAGCTCGGGCACCAGTTGACCGGGTTCTCTTTTTTATAAGCGAGTCCCTTCTCGTAGAATTTGATGAAGAGATACTGCATCCATTTATAATAATCCGGGCTGCAGGTCTGGACTTCCCGGTCCCAGTCGTAGGAGAGGCCGAGTTCCCGGAGCTGTTTCTCCATCTCGTGGATGTTCGCCCAGGTCCATTCCTCCGGCGGCGTACCGTTTTTGATCGCGGCGTTCTCCGCGGGGAGCCCGAACGAATCGAATCCCATCGGATGGAGCACGTTGAAGCCCTGCATCCGCTTGAACCGCGCCACGACGTCTCCGATCGAGTAGTTCCGCACGTGTCCCATGTGGAGCTTGCCCGACGGATACGGGAACATTTCAAGGACGTAATACTTCTTCTTAGAAGGATCTTCCGTCACCTTGAACGGCTTTTTCTCTTCCCAGGCCTTCTGCCATTTCGCTTCGATCGTTCTGAAATTATACTTATCTTCCATTGTGTTACTCCCCGGTACAAACCGTTTCCATCTCGCAGTCGCCCCAGACCTTTTCCAGGTCGTAGCGCGAACGCATTTCCTTCGAAAAGACGTTCACGATAATGTCTCCGAAATCGAGCAGGATCCATCCGCTCTTCTTTCCTTCGGCCATCCTCTTGTTCTGTCCGAGTTCGGCCATTTTGTCTTCCGCGTCGTCCGCCAGCGCTTCCGCCTGCCGTTCGGATCCCGCGCTCGCCAGGATCAGGTAATCGGCGAACGAGGATTTTCCCGTCACGTCGATGATCCTGACGTCTTCCGCTTTCTTCATGTCCAGGAGAGACGCGATCTCTCTCGCCAGTTCATGGTTGCTCAGTTCTTTCGTCATTACTTCCTTCCTTAACCATTCCAATGCTTCGATGCTGTCCCGGTCCATCGTTCTGCCCTTCTTCGAAAGGTACTCGTCCGCCCTTTCCAGAATCTCGAGGCAGCCTCTGTCCAGGTCTTCGTCCGCCGCCTTGCGCACGATCCCGACGCTGGGATAATCCCGGTTCGGTTCGATCGCGTCGGCAAGGTAGATGACTTTTTCCAGTTTCGACATTCCCTTTCTTCCTGTCGTGTGATACGCGACGGCGTTGAGGATGTCTTCGTCTTCGATGCCCTGTTCTTCTTTCATGAAGATCGCGGCGATCTTCCCGTGCGCGAGATCGGGATCTCCCCGGAATCGTTCGGGAAGCCCCTTGTCGCGGATGTAAGCGTCGATCTGTTCGTCGGACGCTCTCCGGAACATGTCGTGATACAGGGCAGCGATCTCGGCCTTCTCCGGGTCCGCGCCGTATTTCTTCGCAAGCTGTACGGCGGTGTCTCTGACGCCGAATGTGTGCGCGGTCCGTTTGGCCGAATAATGCTCTTTGATGTAATTATCGATATAAGCC
>Ga0256405_10010325_pt1 | contig 12387 bp, 8 predicted proteins | sample RumenRJG_02DNA_FD_189096 | JGI IMG/M metagenome (GOLD analysis project Ga0256405, IMG submission 189096) | Bovine rumen microbial communities from Lethbridge, Alberta, Canada - RJG_02 | ecosystem: Host-associated > Mammals > Digestive system > Stomach > Rumen | place: Canada: Alberta | collected...
GCCTTCAACTTCGACCAGGACGAGATGATGCGAGCTATCATTAACAACAATAACAAAGAACTCAATGCCGTCCGAAGAGCCTTTGAGGCCCTACAACCGGCGGCCTAAATCACTTGCGAAACTTAAAATAATTACCTTCGACTTCAACTATCTTTTCGACAATCTCAGATGCGACAGTGTCGCGGATGATAATACCGGAGCCACTGGCACCTAGTTTTTCAACCTTCTCAGTAACTATACCTTTGTTATGAATCACGAATGAGCATTCACCATTATAATCATTCGAAAAGAGGAAATAATTTACACCACCCTTAATCTCAACACCGGGGAAACAATCTGAAGCGTCAAGATAATCATGTATTTTGACGAAATGATTGCAAGCTATCATTTCATCCACCCACTCATCCCTAATGCCTTGCCCTATCTTTGTCATCCATCTTGATGGGGTAATCATAGAAACATAATGAGCACTTAGTTTTCTTGAGATATCGATAAACAGAGGATAAATAGCTGAAGCAAAAGCAGCATTATTCTTTGTTAATTCTGAAGAATGGCTAATCTGATATGGAGGATTTCCTACTATAGCGTTGAACTTCATATTGTCTTCGAGTTCTGGATTGTTCCAATAATTTTTGCCACGAATTACCTTGGAGGTGAACAGCGTGGGCTGGTTGCTGATTTTGTTGATGAGGTCTTCAAAGTATCGAGCGTTGACCTTAGCCTGTCGGAAACCGCGTAGGGTGCGCTTGGTGATACTTTTTGCCATCTCGGTCTTGCAGATGACGAAGATGTGGTTGCGCAGGACTTCGTCCCAGATCTGGTTCTGCGTCGACACGGGCACATCCGTGGCCAGCATGTGGGAATCGCGGTAGGCCTGCAACTTCTCGGCGAAGACGCTGTAGGCCATATACAGCGGGTAGAGACCTGTCTTGGAGTTGATCTCCAGGATGCGGGTGTTCGGGTCTTTGAAGACTTTTGCCGTCACCTCTCCGTGGTCCACAAACCTGGGCTTGACACCTTCGGTCTGCATGTCGGTGTCGAAGAAGACCTGGCCGCCGATGCAGTCACCGATGTGCATGTTCACCACTCTCCAAGGCGTCAGGACGGTTTCCTTGTCCGGGTTGCGGAAGTAGGAGAAGATGCGGGCAATCTCTCGTGTGCGCTCCAGTGGAGCCATCTGGTCTGCAGCCCGGACGAGGTCCCGGTAGTTGCGGCTGACTGCGCGGAACATATCCGGGTCGTAGTACGGGACAAACTCGGCAAAGAGTTCCTTGGTGACGCCACGCGGCATGAATTCCTCCCAGGACTGGTCGTCGATGAGGGAAGCAAAGTTCTCCAGGGTGACCTCCTGCTCGTCCGTGGTCAACTCTGCGCCGTACATCAGCAGTGGAAGACGGATGGAGATTCCGCGTAAGATGGAGATGGCGCTGTCGGCGTTTTTCTTCTTTTCCTTGGCTTCTTCCAATGCAGCCAACTCTTCCGGTGTTCTCTCCTTCTTGGGCTTCTTCTGGATGCGTTCCAGTTCTTCGTACTGCTCGTTGGTGAGGCCGGACTTGGCCATATCTACATCTGTAGAAGTATGATTAGCCTTGGTGGCACCGATGATGGCGTGCAGGTTCTTGAACTTGGCCAGGGCATCGGCATCGAGTTTCCGGAGCATTTCCTGATTGTAGAGCCGAGGGTCATCGCAGCCGTTTCGAGTCACACGGGAGATATATGCCCGCTTGAGCTGCTCCAGCATGTTCTCCACATTGTATGTGGCCATGCGGGTGCCATTGTAGCCGATGACCGGGCAGAAGTTCAGGAATTCGCCCAGCTTGACGCGGTCGCTCTCGGAAGTGGTCTTCTTGGTCTGGACCTTGGCGGTATCTGCCAGCACTTTGAGGGTGCGGTCCGGGGCGAAGTCGAAGACGTAGCAGTTCTCCTTGCGGCGTCCATCGAGCGTGGTGTACGGGGACTGGACGCGGAAGATGGTCTGCATGTAGGCCTTGGCGTCGGTATTGTGGGAGCCAGCGAGCATCATCACTGCGGTCCAGGGCTTGACGGTGACACCAGTGGTCAGCTTGCCGCAGGAAAGGGTGATGGTCCGGGTCTCTTCCGGGTTGTCGCCCATCGCTTTCTCCACCATGTTGAGGGCATCGTCGTTCTCCTCCTCCAGGTCGCCGTCACCTGCTACGTTCACAATGTCGAACTGGCCGAAGATGGGATGAGCTTTGAGCAATGCGGAGAGCGCCCTGGCTTCCTTGACACCCGGGACCATCCAGAGGGTATGGCGGAAGGCGTTGCGGAATTCTACCGTAGAGTACGGGTAGTTGCTCTCGGGATCATATTTGACGATGAGGTCCAGGAAGGCCTGGACGTGCTCTTCGTGGATGAATTTGCCTTCGGCTCCTACTGGCATGGCGCGGTGGTCCCGCTCGGGGTCACCTGTCCAGGTGCGGAAGAATTCCTTGAAGTTGAAGGCGGAGTCTTCGACGTCCTCAAAGCCGGAGAGGGCTTTGCCAAGGTCGAAGGTAAAGATGTTCAGTCTCGGGAGGCCTGCATAGGGATTCGGGTCGCCGAAATGGTTGAGGTCCCATTCGGCCTTGGCCCGCTGCTCCATCACGTAGTCCCAGGTGTAGATTTCATCTTCCTTGTAGTCGTCCAACAGGTTGAAGGGCGTGCCGGAGAGGTTGAGGACCTTGGTCTTTTCTTTCGTCAGAAGCTTGATGACGTTCTGGCCGAGTTCGGTCTGGGTGCCCTCGTGGGCCTCATCAATGATTACGAGGTCATAATCGGCCTTGAGGATTGCCTGGTTTTTGTCGAATTTGCCTCCGGCGAGCTGGGCACCTCGCATATCCTGCATGGAGGCAAAATAGATGTAATGCTGGTTGGGATTCTTCTTGGCAAATCTCTCCAGCACTTCGAAGGGCTCTCCTTTGTCACGGGAACCGTAGGTGTAAGGATCGAGCATGGAGAAGATTTTGTGGAAATCATCAAACCAGCCTTTATCCACCACAGGGCGGTGCGTGATGATGATGGTGCGGTGGAATTGCATTTCCTTGACCACTTGAAGGGCGGTGAGGGTCTTGCCGAAACGCATCTTGGCATTCCAGAGCATGGCTTTGCCGCCGGAAGAGAATTTCTTGACCGTCTTGTCTATGGCAAGCTGCTGCTCCGGGCGGAATTCGATGGATTCGTCGATGGGCTTCATTTCATCGGCCCGGATGGAGAAGCGGCCTTCCTTGGCTGCCTTGATGGCGGCGAGGGCTGTTTCGACGCTGCATTCAAACCACTCGCGTCCTTGATGCTTCTGACTGAAATCGTGACGCTTGACACCGGAGCGGAGCAGAATCTCGTGGACCTGCTTGTCGTTGAAGGTGGTGATTGTGCCGCCGTGGATGGCAAGGGTCAGCTCGGTATGCTTGAGCTGGTAGGCAATGCCGGCTGTTTTGGTGTACTGGTCGATACGCTTGCGGGCTGCAGCGTTGAGTTCCTTGCAGTTTGGCAGAAGTGTAGAATCCGTCGCCTCGTCCAACGTGGCTTCGCCAATCTTGACACATCCCTGGTGTGCCGCGTCCGGGATGGTGAAGATGTAGATCAGCTTGGCCTTGAGTGTGGAGTAGTATTGCATAGGCCTACTTCTTTATGAGGTCAATATACTTTATCGCTTTGCCGGTCTCCCAATCCATTATCTTGCAGTAAATGCCGTTGTGGCGGCGGATGTCGTCGGTCTCGCAGCCTTTGCAGGGAATGCGGACTTCTTCTCCGTCGCCGAAAAGGGATGGCTCGACGTGGACATCATCGTGGCAGGAACCTGGAATAACGCCTTTGAGGCCGTCCATCTGCCAGAAGTTCCAGGATATGATTTCGGCAATTTCACGGGCCTGCTCCTTAGTGGGCTGGCCTTGGAATTTGTCTTGATAGTAGTCAAAGAAGGTGTAGAGGGCGTTCTCGCGGGCAAGGAGGAGGTTATCGCCCTGCCATTCGTAACCGTAGGTGGCCTGATAGGCTTGCTTGGCTACGACGAACCATTCTTCCTCAGTGGTCGTATTCTCTGCGACAACGCGGAGTTTGCGACCCAGAAGGCCAATGCGGTCCTTTACGGGAATGATTTCACCAGTGATTGTATCGTAGCGGCTGGTGAGGTATGGGGCTTCCCCGCAAGTGATTTCCAGACGGGTGTCGTTCACATAGTCCTGCCAGGTCTTACCGTCTTTGGTGGGGAACGGAATCGGTTGCGGGTTGGTTTTCCAACCTTTGTCGGTTTCTTCATTGAAGGGGCTGGCAGTGCCGAACCACTCCTTGTCAATGAGGTTGTTCTGGGCGTTGCAGATCCATGAGGGGGTGAAGACTTCGCCTTTATCTCTTGCCCTGGCCTGCTGCTCTTCCTTGGTTTTCTTGACACGAGGTTGGATGAGGTCGCCATTTGGGCCGGTGATGGCTGCGGCGGTTATCTGTTCATTCTCCGCGTATGCGGGACCTTTGGCAGCGTAGTTGTCAGTGGCCCAGATGATGTGTGCAGGTTTTTTGCTGCCGTTTTTAGGACGGCTGCGGTCTATGAGGAGCGTCTCCAGAAGCACAGGGTCTTGCTGGAGAATATCGTTTTCTCGTATGTCAACTTCGTTGGACATGCACAAGTTTGGATTATCGTGGTTTTTGGGCTATATCGTACAAATTTAACGATTTTTATTTGATTTGAGGTTATTAAAGTGTGAGAGAGTTACTTCGGGGATACGAAAACGCCCCTGTCACGGGGGCAGGGGCGCATTGTGAAATGGGGTTGAATCTTACCTAATCGGCAGGATGCCGGCGGAGCCAGGAGCGGTAGTTGCGCTTGAAAGCCCTGAAAGCCTGACAGAACTCGTCATCGTGGAGGCTTGCCTCAATGTGATCCAGCATCTGCTTGTCGGTATAGTCGTAGAGATGATGATGCTCTATATCGTACCGGACATCATGTGCCAGGAGCTGGGGCTGGTTGAACTTCAAGACCTTCTGATCGGGGTAACGCTTTGTCACCGCAACGACGTAATTGTAAATGCGTGTCATTGTTGTTGGGGGTTTAAATTGTTGATGTAATTGGTGATTCCTTCTACGTGAAGGGCTACGATAGCACGTATTCCTTCATCCGATTCGAGGTATTCAAGCGACCTGGCTGAGTCTTGGAACCCATTCTCTGTGAGGCAGGCCGCACAGGCGGTGTGCCTGAGAATGTAGAAGTCCGATTCGTAGTCTGGATCGCCATCAGAGTAGTCCTTGCGGATACGATGGCCTTTCAGATGCTGCTCGGCGGCAAAGTATAGGCAGTCGGCCAGAAGGTCTCCCTCTGTCTGCCCCCGTGAGGTGTAGCAGCACCAGCCGGTAGCGTCGTACCAACGGTCGCCCATTCCTGCAGCGTTGACGTGAATGGAGACCAGGAAGACGTTCTTGCTGCCTAATGCCCGGCAATGTGCATTCACGCGTGCGACTCGTTTTTTCAAGCTGACATCGTCTTCCTCGGGCACGAGCAATTCCGCATCATACCCACGGTATATGAGATGGGCACATACCGCTCGTGCGATCAGGCGTGTGTAGGCATACTCGCGGAAGCGCCCATCTGGGGAGCGCTTTCCGGGAGTATTTCGGCCGTGGCCGTTATCAATTAGAATCTTCATCTGTGGTAGGTTCTATGCGTTGAATTGAAATAGGAACGAGGTCCAGGTCCTCTATGAGGGCTGCCACTTCTGGCATGACCTCGGGTGAGAAATACTTGGCAACATCGCGGACTACCGGATTGTCGGAGCGAAAGGAAGGCTCGGGGTGTTCAGTTCCTTCCACGGTGGGAACAGTTGGAACAGCGGCCTCCTGTTCTTGCTTCCAGCGAATGAGCAGGTCAGCAATGTCAACCTGTGCTTCCCTGTCCTCGTCCGTGCAGTTCTCTTCCAGATAGGTTGAGATTGTGGCATCGAGGTACTGCCGCTGAGCAAACCACTCACTCCATTCATCGAAGGCATCTACGTCCGGATAGACAAGGATTTTGCGTCCTGTCAGGACATTCAGCTTGTCTCCGAGGTTGGATTTGCCGCCGACTGCCACCCAGACGAAATCCGGAGAGAATATCGAACCTATGACGGCCGTCTTCTCTGCCTCCGTGACACAGACAATCTTGTCAGGGTATCTATCCAGAAGGTGCTCGCCGAACAGGCATTGGTTGATTGTCCAGTCCTGAGAGATGTAGCCCAGTCGCTTAAACTCGGTATGCACCCAGCGGACAGGAAGGTCGGTCCCTTTAATCCGATGTCCGGTGGCTGGATTATACTGGATGATTTTGCCGCCACGGTATCGGCCTTTGCCGTCAATCTGGTAGAATATCGTTTCGCCGTTACGTGTGACCCCGAGTTGATAGTCTGATACTGCTCCTTCCACGATAAGCGGGTCAAAGAGCGTGTTCAGGTATTTCACCAGGTTGCTCTCGCGTGTGAACGATATGGTCTTTTCAACGATTTCCTTGGGGAGTTCGCTGATGGGGCCAGAAGGCAGAGGCTGTGGAGCCGTGAGGATAGCGGACTTCCGTTTGTTCAACCACTGTGGAGGCTGCCTCCAGGCATCGCCCTGGGGACGAGCCCCAGGGTTCTGCTGGAAGTACTGACTTGGCGTCAGGTGGTAGCCGCAATGACTTTCGCGATTGCACCTTCCGCAAGTCTCGTGAAGGATTTCTCCGGTCTCCGTGTCAACATAGGGCACGAGTTCTCGTTTGCCGCAGTTCGGACAGACCAGCCGGGATGAAGTGCCAGTGTATCTGGCAAGTTGGTATCGGTAGTCCATCGTCAATCGTCATCTTTGAATGGCAGGCGGGCTGGTGTTCCACCCTGTTCCTCCGTGTTCCCTTCTGATGCGGAACGGAACGCAGGGTCAGTGGCAGCGTCATCCGGTGAAACTGTGGGCTGGACGCCCATTTTCTCGGCTTTTTTCAGTTTACGGAATACCGTAGTCTGCTTGAAGCCAGTTTCCTCAACGATCTGACGTACAGACAATCCCTTTGCCTTGAGGTTAACGATTTCCTGCATATCCTCCATGTCGGTGGCGGCGTTCTTCTCGCGAAGATGGTCTTTTTCGTCACCGTAGCCTTCGAAGACGAACTGCGTGTAGTTATCTACATGCTGCAGCCTGTAGAGGGCGACGTGGGAAGATGGCAGGACATAACTACCGGTACGGACCTTGACCTGAATCACATAGCGCAGGCCTTCGTCTTTGGCTGATACACCGATGGCGATACCAGCATCGAAGAAGTTGATCAGCTTGGCGCTGCCGGCAAGGTCGTTCTGGGTGATGGGTTGCCTACGGTCGCGCTTAGGCGTGTGGGCAATTATCACCAAGGTCAGGTGGAACTTGCGCTTGAGTTTAATGAGTTTCATCATAAACTCTCCGGCGGTCTGGCCTTTCTCGGAGTCGTTGCAGAGGAACGTGATATTATCCACAAAGAAGTGGGTAATACCGTCGTTCGCGGCCTGCTGGATGCTCTGGAGAATGGCCTCTTCCAGGTTGGTGCCAACGATAAGTTCGGGGTCAATCTCGGCCCGGAGGAAGTTCTCCGGGAAGAGGTGGACGGAGCCAGTCTCACTGTTGGTGTACCTCATCTGGAATTGCTTTGCAGACAATTCACAGTCGATGTACAGCACCTTGGTTTCCCGGGCAATGGATTCGGCCATCTGCGTACAGAAGATGGATTTGCCGACATTGGAGGATGCAAAGACTACCGTGTTCTCTCCTTCTACGATGAGGTCGTGGAAATAGAGTTTGGGGTCTGGCATCTCCTTGCTGTCCTTAATCCATTGGTTTCCGGGTTTTACCTCCATGATACCAATCTTCCTTCCTTTGCGTTTCACCCGCTTGCCGTCCTCTTTGAGGGCTTCGAGCGGATTGGATGGGGACTTCTTACTGCTTGCCATTGGCGGTCCTCCTCTGGTTAAAGAGTTGCAACGCTCGGTCAACATCGACTACGATCTTGCGACCGTTCTGGCTGACAGCCTCCTGGATAACATGGTCCTTGTAATACTGCGCCTGCTTGTGCGAACAGTGGAACAAGTCCTGCACCCCGCGGAGACCAAATACCAATCGACCAGTGGGAGCCGGGGTCGCCGGCCCGGTGTGGTTACCGCTTCCGGTATTCCTGAGGTGCTGGTCAAGCATCTCAAGGAATTCTCCTATTGTCAAAGAACTTAAGGATCTACCACCATCAAAACCTTGTTTCATCTTATTAATGGTTTTGATTAGTGTTCGCCGGGACTCCAGGTAATTAGTCTCGTTGATCACATGGCTCTTTCCATTCGGTTCGGTACCTGTCTTCTCCGAAGAATCGCCAGGCCGAAATTAACAATTATTGTACGCGCAAAGCCCTCTCTGTAAGCATAATATGCTCATACAGAGGGATGTAGGCACGGATGTAAGTACCGTGTAAGTATGGATGTAAGTTGACGGAGGTTTGGGCTTGTCAGAACTGCCTAATCGACAGTGGGAGTGTCAAGACCTTTTGCGCCAAAAGCCTGCCGGATGGAGATGAGATATGTGTTCCTTTTTTTGGCAATTCCACGATAAGTTCTTATGTCTTCAATACCGAAGATTTTCTCGATAGCGTTCATTCTGATATTAACGAACTTTGCGCTTATAATTTTTGCGGCCCAATAGGCATGGTAATTTGTGGACGCGCTCTTGTCACCCTTCCACCTAAAATTCTCGTCTACATAGTTTGGGTACAATGCTTCAAAATAACTCTGTGCTTGTGCAAGCACCCCATCTAACTGACGAAATACAACGTTATCACCAGAATCTGAATCATCCACGGCACCCACCATATCAAAATGATGGATTTCTTTAATATGGCTCTCTGGGCAATCCCCAGGGATGCAAGGCTCTGTTTTTCCGGAGATAATGTAACGATATGGGCAATCAGCCATATCGCACTGGTTGCACATTTTTCGTTCAAACCTTGCCACATTGCCACCGATCTCACCAAGAATATCCAACATACGTTCCTCGTTGGTGTCCTCAGTTATATTGTCATAACTTGCTTTGGATTGTATCGTAGACCGGAAAACAACAGACAGGTCGTTTTCCATGCCTATCTTTTTTACACAGATAGGATCGGATATTTGCATAAAAGCGCACTCCAAGACAACCGACATTTCTCTGGCCATACAGTTGACGGCAATCTCGTTGTGATTAGGGGTTATACTTGAAACGGCAAATGCAGTATCAATAGTTTGAAGAACGCGAAGTATCCAATTCTCCTTATCCTCCCTGGTCCATGTCTTATCGTTTGCCACTTGGAAGCAGAGCTGTCGGAATTTGATTTTGTTCTCTTGGAAATAGAAATCGAAATAGTCCTCCGCGCTGAAATAATAATGACGTAAGACATCAACTTCAGGAACGCCACTGGTAGGGATATCATTCAACCCATCGTCCGGTGTTAGAACAGGAGGTTCAACAACTTTCTTCTCGGGGACAGGCTCTTCTTTACTGATTTCTTGTTCAGGTACCTGAGGCATCGTAATGGGTAAAATAGCTCCTTTTAACATACGCTCTTTATAATCCTGATAAGTCTCGTCAGGGAGCATGTTTATTATTACTCGATGCTGCAATTTTGTGGCATAATGCTTTATTGCTTCTGAAGTTTGGTCAACAACAACGGATATATCTGACTGTGTAACCGCCTGAGTCAATTTCACCCCGGTTAACTCTTCGTAATAAATGTAATCATGCGGGATGCCATTGATAAGGAGAGCCCCTTCCAAAGCACTTTCAAATAATGTAATACTGGTCAAGATATTCCTAATGTTGGCCAGGACATCATCTAAGTTACTATCCTCGTTCTCGTCAAAATACTCTTTTTCCATCAGTGTTCTGATGGTTGTATAGTATTCTGCTGCTTCAACATCGTATAAAGTAGCGGCTTTCCGTTTTGCCTTCTTAAAAAGAGTCCTGAATTTTGAAAAGTCATATCTGCAAAAAGTATGAGCAAGGCTCTGGACCTGTATTAGTTCAATTGATGCTATACTATGGTCCCTGGGATACAACGCAGCGGAGATGCCGTCGAAATTGGCCAGAAGTTCGGTAACATATATGTCGATTTCGTGTTCGTTATCTCTGCGACTCTTAATTTCATTAGATATTTCTTCCGTAAGATGGTCAACCCACGGATAGAAGGTGAGTTGCTTTAATTTAAGACTCTCTTCGATAAACTGTTCTTCTTTCCCTTTGCGAATTAATGGAGATTTAATCTCGCAGCCGAAGCACAAGGCAACAGCTTGAAGGAAATTAAGCACCTTCAAATTCGCTAAAAAATCCAGGCAATCATTCACTGAGTGATGCTCTTCCGGTTCTGGTCGCAACAGAAAATCAACGAATTCTGGCGTTATTTTTTCATCGATTTCCTTCTTGATAGATTCTTCGTCATCGGATGAAGGTGTCCGGCCCGTCAGTTCTCTTAAATCGCCTTTATGTGCCATCAATTCTTTCACCGAGAATTCCTTCTTCTTTTCGAGGTATCCATCTACGACATCCTCAATATAATACTCATGAAGGAGGCGAACGCGGTCATGATTTCCGTGAACATTCGATATTAAATCAATTATGTCAAGACCATTTTCCAGATAAACATAATCGATATGTGTCAGACAGCGCTCGATAATCGCTTCGGCGGGGGCTCTGAACACATGCTCAAAGTCCGAAGGAAGATGCTCCAATCGCCCTTCTAAGCGTTTCATCTGATTGAGAAGATTATTCAGGTCACGAGCAATAAACGGGACAGTAACCTGATTGTCAATCATTTCCTCCACTTGATCAAGCAATTCACTAAATGTGACTTGCAGGCGACATCTAGGATGCCCTACTTCACGATGAATGGCTAGCGCCTCCTCCTTATAGGTCATCTTAAAATACTGTTCTGGCGTGACTTCAGTATCTTGAATATTTGAGTTGGCGAGTTGCGTAAACCAGCCGCATGTTCCATCCTCCCAATCGGAACATTTGTAGCATTGGTCAATGTAGGTTTGTAATCTTGTTAATATGCGGTCCATCCTCGTGTTATCTTTTATTGCGCTTCATTTTGGCAAATACAAATTTAACGATTTATGCCGCAAAGCGTTACTGAAATGCACTGTAATCTATCAACGCCTATTCCCACTTGAAAATAAAAACGGCCTCCCAGGGTATTGGAAGGCCGAATTAAGGTGGCGCTACTGAGAAGTAGTGAATCTGAACTTGTTTACGCGTCAAAGGCCTTTTCCATGATACTGATGGCATTTCTCTTGGCAGATTCGGTGATGTCGATGTATGGCTTCATTGATTTGTAGTCGCAGTGGCCTGTGAACTTCATCACAACGTCCGGTGGTACGCCGTTACTGAGGGCGAAGCAGATGAAAGTCTTGCGGCCGGTATGGGTGCCGATTAGCTCATATTTCGGGTACACCTCATCGTAGCGGGTGCCGTTGCGGTAGCAAGTGATGGTGTAGGGAGTGGTGAAGCCGCATATCTCTCCCAGTTCCTTGAGGGCGCGGTTCATCTGTTGGTTGGTGATGTACGGGAGGGCTTTGCCATTCTTGAAGTCTTCGTCTTTGTATTTCTCCAGAATGGCGAGAGCATTCTTGTGAAGGACGATGGGCAGGCGGTCATGGGTCTTCTGGGTGGTGATGTTGAGGACTCCGTCTTGAATATCCACGCGACGGACTTCTACGACATCGCTGTAGCGAAGGCTGGTGAAGGCGCAGAAGCAGAAGAGGTCCCGGGCCTTTGACATGGCGGCGGAGTCCTGGACGGTCTTCTCGTATTCTTCGCCTTCGTAGGTTTTCAGTTTGAGAACGGTGCCGCTGGCGGGAATCTCGAGTTTATACAGCTTGTCTAATTCTTCCTTGGTGAGAAAGATGACAGGTTTCTTGACGGTCTTGAAGACGGGCTCATAAGATTCCACATCGCGGATCTGGGTGTAGCCCTTGCGGATAGCCCAGCGAAGGAACCAGGTGAGGTTCTTGTACTGCTTCTGGACGGAGTTTTCTTCCAGACCGCAATCAGCACGGAGATAGGTGATGTATTTGTCGAGGCCGTCTTTGTTGAAGAAGTCCAGGCCAGCGGTTTTCTTGAATTTGAGGAGGTGATTCTTGAAGGATTTGACCATCTTGAGGGTCTCCAGGCTCCATTCCTTGAGGCGGCTTTCCTCGCGAATGAATTCGTCCACGTATTCGGTGGCAGGCTTGACCTTAGGCTTACGCTCTTTCTTTTCTGCCTCGGCTTCCTTTTTCTCGATCACGTCTTCCGAGGCTCCGTCATTGATGGCGGCCAGTTTCGCCTGGTTCTTTGCTATGGCCTTGGCCAGCTCAGCCCGGAGCTGTTCCATCGTGAACTTGTCCGTTGTGCGGAGTTCCAGATTGTTGAAGT
>Ga0256405_10010326_pt1 | contig 12387 bp, 6 predicted proteins | sample RumenRJG_02DNA_FD_189096 | JGI IMG/M metagenome (GOLD analysis project Ga0256405, IMG submission 189096) | Bovine rumen microbial communities from Lethbridge, Alberta, Canada - RJG_02 | ecosystem: Host-associated > Mammals > Digestive system > Stomach > Rumen | place: Canada: Alberta | collected...
CGAATCCTCGCCCACGATGCCGAGATCGGCGTTCTGCGTCACGTACTCCGCGCGCTTCTGCACCTGCTTCTGGAGCGTCATGCGCTGGAGCTCGTCCAGCCCGTTCGCGCTCTGGCTCTGCGCCTTCGTGAGGACGACCGTGCCCGACTTGCCGACGATGGAGACCTGGTTCATGCCGATCTCGACGACGTCCACCTGGTACGCGCGCGGGTTGACGTAGTAGAGGCCCGGCTGCAGAACCTTCTCCATCACGCCCTTCTCGCCCGGCCCCGCGAAGAGCCCTTCGCCGGCGGGCCGCCCCGCCTGGCTCGTGACGACGCCGACGTAGCCGATCGGGATGTTGATCGCGCTCATCACCTTGACGTCGTATCCTTCGGGGTTGAGGCGGTAGGTGCCGGGCCCGAGGACGTCCTTCCACACGCCCTTCGAATCGCGGTCGGGCGCGAGGATCTCGCCGGGCGCGAGCTCGCGGCCGTTCTTCGACGTCACGACGCCGACGGAACCGGCCGGGATCGTCGTCACCGGCACGATGCGCCAGTCGTGCGTGATCGGGTTGCGGAAGTGGCGGCCCTCGGCGAGCGGCACGCGCTGGACGCCCTTCTGCCCGGGCTCGGCGAGAATCGCGCCGGGCGGCAGCGCGTCGCCGGTCTTGGACGTGACGATCGCCATCTCGCCGGGCCCCACGGAAATGCGGCAGCCGAACCAGACGAAGGCCGCCAGCGCGAGCGCGAGAACGGCGGCGGGCGCGGCGAGCGCGAACGCGAGCTTTCCGGAATTGTTCATTGCGCACCTCCCTTCCCGTTCGCGAATCCGCTTTTGGCGGGAATCCCCAGGGGTTCGAGCGGATCGTCCGCCGTGACGACCTCGGCGATGCGCGGCGCCGCCTTCTCGTAGAGCCGCGCGCGCAGGTAGTCGCGCTCGTCGGCGTAGACGGCGACCTCGCGCCGGAGGACTTCGGCCTCGGCGGTCGTGCGCGCCTCGACGACGCGGCGCGCGGCCTCGGCGGTCGCGAGCCGCGCGGCGGCCTCGGCCTCGGCGGCCTTCAGCTCCGTCGCCGCGACGGTCAGCCGCGTTTCGGCGGCGATCGTCTGCTCGGCGCGCGCCTGCTCCGCCGCGATCCTCTTCTGGATGCGCTCGGTCTCGGCGGCGACGACGCGCGAATTGCGCTCGGCGAGCGACTGCTGGCGGCCGAGCTCGGCGAGCGACTTCGCCTGGACGATCTGCTGGTCGATCTTCTTCGCCTCCTGGACGGCGAGCTCGCGCGCGCGGATGATGGCGGCGACCTCCTGCGGCGCGAAAATGTCGCGGATGAGGACGGAGTTGAGCGAGATGCCCCACGGTGCGCACACGCCCTTCAGGTACGATTCGAGCGAATTCTGGAACGCCTGGCGCGACTCGCCGACGATGAACTCGGTCGCGACCTTCTTCGAGCCTTCGATGCGCGAGAATCCGCGCGCGGACGGCAGGATGAGCTTCTGGAGAATGTCGTCCATGTCGCCGACCGCGTGCGAGAGGATCGCCACCTTGTCGAGCTGGAGGTTGAACTCGAGCGTGCCTTCGGCCTGCACCGTGAAGCCGTCCTGCGTCAGGAACGTGATCGCGTCCGCGCCCGACAGCTCGAAGCGCTGGCTCTGGACGTTCACGATGGAGACGGAATAGAGGAACGGGTTGAGACGGTGCGTGCCTTCCTTGAGGATGCCGTCGGTGACGCCCTTCATGCCCTCGCCGACGAGAAAGCCCGTGCCCGTCCGGCCGTCCGCGCCGTCGGAAAGGATGTCCGCGCCGGTCAGGCGCGTCACGACGCCGACATGGCCCGGCTTGATCGTGATGTCGTCGTAGAGCTTCACGTCGTAGGCGTAGGGATTGATACGGTGGCGGCCCGTGCCGAGGACGTCGCGGACGATGCCCTTGTACGCGTCGTCGCGCGCGATGATCTCGCCGGCGGGCAGGTCCTTGCCGAACTTGCGCACGAGGACGCCGAACTTCCCGGCGGGGATGTCCATCGCGCGGTAGTACTTCCACTCCCACGTCCACGGGTTGCGGAAGTAGCGGCCCTCGGGCAGCACGTCCGCCTGGATGCCTTTGTACGAATCGTCCGGCGCGAGGATCGCCTCCGGCGGCAGGTCCTTGCCCGTCTTCTTCATGAGGACGGCGATCTGGCCGTTCGCCGGCTCGATGCGCCATCCGTACCAAACCCAGAGCGACGCCGCCAGGACCGCGACCGCCGCGCCGACCGACAGGGATGCTTTCATATGTCTTCGCCTCCGTTGTGTTGAAATCAACCGATGGCGGTAGAATATCATATTTCCGGCCGTCGCACAACCGCCGCGCGACAGGCAACCGTCAGCGGACGGTGACGGTGATCGGCCGCGAAATGCCGGTCGGGATCAGCTCCGCCTTCTTCGAAATGTGCGGCTTCATGTCGTACTTGTCGATGCCGGGCGACGTCGTGAACGCGGCCTTTTCGCCGCGGGGCTGAATGAGGTCACCGATCAGCCGATTGCGCCAGGGGTTCGTGACGCGGACGGTGAACGCAGCCTTCGCCCCGCCGCCGGCGCGCACCGCCTCGGTGATGTCGAGCGGCGCGTACGGATCCCACATCGTCCCGACCTTCTTCCCGTTCACCGTCACCTCGGCCGTCGCGCCGAACGCCGGGATCGAAAGAAGATACCGTTCCTTCGCCGGATCCGCCACCGGCAGGTCGAGCGTCAAGTCGTAGCGCAGCACGCCGCAGTAATACTTCACATCGGGGGTCTTCTCCTCCGTGAGCGAACGGAACTTACCAATGGGCATCGGCGCGATATCGGGATCGCTTTCAAAGGTGATCGTCCCGTCCGCGCCATCGTAGACGCGCGTCGCGCGCACGCGCGGACACATCACTTCGGCGGCATACGACGGCAGACCCGTCGCGTCTTCGCCGAAGATCACGAGCACGCTTTGGCGCGGACGCAACCGCAGTTCGTAGCCGTCGTCGGACGGTGCCAGCGCGTAGCGTCGGCCGTCTTCCGGATCGAGGACAACGGCACGAGCATTTTCGCGGGCGCGATTGCCGAAATCCACGCGCAGAGTGCGCGGTGCGAAATCGAATGCACTCGCCAGGAAATAGACGTCCTTCGAACCGTTGCGAACATGGCGCGCGAACATCGTTTCGACATCGCCGTCCGACGCGAACGCAATGTCGTTCTCATAGGCGGGGGCGCGCTTAAAGGAGGCGTCGCCCCAGATCGAATCGGAAATTTCGCGCAGCCGCGCCGTTTCCGCCGCACGGTTCAGGAGGCGCAGGGTGCGCACCGGCTTGACACCGCACACGTGCGCGCCGCGACGGTGGAGTTCGCCCAGCTTCTCCATCGTCGCCAGATCGAGCGCGTCGTGGCGCACCATGATTTCGGTATAGAATTTGTCGCCGTCGAGAACGATGCACCCAAACGGATCGACGGTGACGCGCCCCGAAAGAAGCACGTCCTGGTTGATGTACTGGAAGGTGCGGCCGTGCGGCAGGAGGCGCGCGATCTCGTCGTCCTTCATCTCGAACGCGGGGAGCGTGTCGCCGATGTAGACGAGCGCGTCCGCGACCTTGACGCCGCCCTGGAGCGCCGCCTGGATCCGCGCGTGGTACTGCCAGAAGGAGTCGGAGAAATTGTACCACGGATTGAGGCGGTTGAACGCCTGCCCGTAGATGCCGAGCGTGAGCCCCGGCGCGGCCGCCGTCGGCTGGTGGACGTACGAGTGCAGGATCATCTTCGTGATGCCGTGCGCGAACGCGCGGTCGCCGTAGGGCTTCAGGTCGAACGGCGCGTCGGAATAGAGCCCGTAGCCCGTGTACGCCTCGCCCGCGACGACCGGCTGGCCGTACAGCACGGCGGCGTGCTGGGGCGAGAAGTGCTTGATCGGCTCGACGTAGCTCATCTTGAACGGAGACGTGTGCGCGGCGACCTTCGCCCAGAACTCCGTCATCGGCACGTCGCAGTACTTGTACGTCTTGAGGACGTCCACCGCCGGCAGGTTGTCCCAGCCGTAGATGCCCTCCGAATAGAGCAGCATCCCCTTCGCGTGGCAGAGCTCCGCGAGGCGCTTGAAATAATTGTCGATGATGAGGTCCGAGCACGTCAGCCGGAAGTCGTGGCGGAACGCGGCGCTGTCTTCCGGCGAGCCGACCGTCTCGCCCGCGAGCACCGGCAGATACGGAATCGGATCGTAGCCGCGCCGCTTCTGAAACTCCTCCGGGAACTTTTCCGTCCACGTCTGGAAGCCGCATTCCCACGAATCGACGAGGAAGTAGCGGAATGTCTTGCCCGCGTGCGGGCCGGCCGCGTCGAGAAGCCATTGCGGGTAGTGCTTGAAGTGCCACTCGAGCGCGGCGGCGTCCATCTTGTCGCATTCGAGGCCGATCCCCTCGGGCGACGCGGGATGGTTGCGCTTGCCGTTCGTCGTGTAGCCGAAGCGGTACGTCCGGCCGTTCGCCGTCACCGTCGCGATGTCGCGGTAGAAGCCGTCGCGGACGGTTTTCGGCGGCCCGACGACGACCTCCTTCCCGTCGACCGTCTCGATCCGCTCCCAGACGAGCTCCTTCATCGCGCGCTCCGGCGTGATCCACGGCCCGCCCGATTCGCTCCAGCCGTCGCAGTTCGCCGCGCCGACTTCAAGGCCGAGGCGCGCGGCTTCGTCGAGCGCGAAACGGAAGAGGTCGAACCATTCTTTCGACGCAAACTTCACGGTCGGCATCGCCGATTCATCGATGTCGCGCACGTTCTCCGGCGCGACCTGCGCGAAGGCGGTGAACTGGCTGCCGAACGGCCGGTATGCGTTGAAGAGCGTCACGTTGCGCACGCCCGCCGCCTTCATCGCCTCCAGGTCTTTCGTGATGCCGTCGCGCGTGATGTGCCCGTTCATCCAGTGCCACCACGTGCCGACGGCCTCATCCGCGACGGGCTGCGGCGCGGCCGCGACGTGAAGCGACGCACCGAGCGCCGCGAGAACCAGGCGACGACAAAGACAATCGAAACGTTTCATCGGCGCATAGTATATCACATTCTGATATCAAGATTCAGTTCGTGCGTGAACATCCGCGGCACTTCTGCCGCGCGGTGGCTGATCAGGATCGCCGTCGTGCCGGGATGCGCCGCGAGAAAGGCGGCGATGCACCGTTTCGCGCGCGGCACATCCGCCGCGCGCACGTTCATGAACGGCTCGTCGAGGATCAGCAGGTCGGGCCGCCCCGTGAGTGCCGCGTCCAGCAGCTCCTGCGGCGCGCGGCCGAGATACGCCTGCTGCTCGGGGCTGACCCACGCCATGCGCCGGCGGATCCGGGCCAGTTCGCACCCGCCGCCGCGCAGCTGGCCGAACACCTTGACGTCGGCAGCGTAGGCAAGGGGGCTGTCGCCCGTGATGAGCGCCATCAGCGTCGTCTTGCCGCTGCCATTCGCGCCGTGCAGCCACCAGCGCTCGCCCGCGCGGATCGTCCAGCTGAAGTCGCGGAAGAGGACGCGCCGGCCGAACGCGAGATTCAGATGCGCGATTTCGACAACGGGGGCGGCGTCCGTCGCGCGGCGGACACGCGGACGCGGACGCGGGCGCGCGACTTCCGCCGGGCCGCCGCCGCGCGACGCACACCGGCCGCCGCGCACCTCCACCGTCACGCCGCGCGCGCGCAATGCGTCGAGAATCGCGGCGAGCCGTGCGCGCTGCTGCGGGTCGAGGCCCCCTTCCGGGTCCTCCAGCACGAGACGGCGCGGACCCGTCGCGAGCGCGCGCGCCAGCAGCACGCGGCGCGTCTCGCCGTTCGACAACGCCATGAGCGGCAGCGGCAGGAACCTGCGCACGTCCGTCAGCCGCACGATCCGTTCGAGCCGCGCGCGGAACGCTTTTTTCGTCTCCGGCCGCCGCGCGCCGATTTCGAACGGATTGATGTCGTAGACCGCCTCGTAGGAGAGGAATTCGGCGACGGTCCGCCCCTCCTCGCCGTAGTAGCGCGCCTGCGGCCAGCCGACGGCCTGCGCCAGGCCCGCCTGCTGGGCGAAGCTCAGATAGGCGACGTCGCGCCCGTCCTGTTCCGGAATCCGCTTCATGTCACGATAGTATATCATCCGCCCCCGCCCCTGTCCACCGAGATATCACCAGTTTTATGTTGTGTTTGACCGAACAACGTGCGGTTCGGCACTCGGGCTGCGCCCTCGGCTATCCCCTCGCTTCGCTCGGCCCTCACTGCGTTCGGCGGTTATCCGGTCGGGGCAACCGTGCTCGCCCGCGAGAAATGGGCGCTTCGTGCGTCCTTGCGCCCGCTCGGAAGTTCTAGATCGCTCGCTGCGCTAGATCGCGCGCGATGCGCGCTGTTCTAGAGCAGCTAGACCGCGCGCGATGCGCGCTATTCTAGAGCAGCTAGACCGCGCGCGATGCGCGCTATTCTAGACCGTTCGCTGCGCTCACTACGCTAGACCGCGCGGCAGAACTGCCGCGCTATTCTAGAAGTCTAGGATTCTAGATGAGCCCGCGTGAGCGGGCGGTCTAGCGTAGCGAGCAACGCGAGCGGTCTAGCTCCTCTCGAATTGCCCCGCAGTGCGGCGTGCCATTCGGCACTGCGGCTTGTCCTCAAGCCGCCGCACACCATTCTCCGCGCCGCCTTGGCAACGGGATGATTGTCGGAGGCCAGCGGCGGAGGGAGCGGAGGCGGTTTTGCGACGTTGAAGTCGAGCCACGCGCGCACCGCACGGAGACGTGTTCTATCCGGCGAGACTTCTCCGAGCGAGCCCGTAGGTTCATTTTCACGAAGCGGAGATAACGGGCGAGCGTTCGCCAAAACCGCGCTCCGCCCCGTAGCCGCGCAGTACTACGGTGAACCAACGCTTTGGACGAGCGGGCGGGCCCGCAGCCGCGCGGAATTAAGAACTGCCCGCCGCCGTGCGGAACCGGCGGACGCACAAAAAAAATGAGCGGAGACTACCCGTTCGGGTAGGGTGCGGCGGAAAAATTTTTGGTAGAATAGGTGCCATCGTTGCAGCGGATCTGCGCACGGAGGACGCTGCGTCAGTCGATTTCGCCGTCCGCCGGAAAGGGGTTTTCCTCTCTTTTCCCCTTCCGGCGGCGGCTTTTCCTTTGCCGTTGTTGCGTGCACGTCAGCGGCGCGGGAAGACCGCGCGGCAGAAGATCCCGCTCGGGCACGGCCGGCCGCGCCCCTCCAGCAGCATCTCGCCCGACTCCAGCCGCGCCGCCGGAAAGAGCTGCGACAGGATGTTCTCGGCCACGATCTGCGACAGCCCCGGCGTGTGCGACGAGAAGAGCACGAAGCGCGGCGTGTCGGAAAGAAGCGCCTTCGCGAGATCCAGCGTCTCGGCGAGATCGCGTTCGATCTTGTACATCTCGCCGCCCGCGCCGCGCCCGAACGTCGGCGGATCGAGAATCACCGCGTCGTAGCGCCGGCCGCGCCGGATCTCGCGCTTCATGAACTTGTGCGCATCGTCCACGATCCAGCGGATCGGTCGGTCGGCGAGGCCGTTCAGCGCGGCGTTCGCGCGCGCCCATTCGACCATCCCCTTCGAGGCGTCGAGATGGCAGACCTCCGCGCCGCCGAGCGCCGCCGCGAGCGTCGAGCCGCCGGAGTAGGCGAACAGGTTCAGGACGCGCGCGCCCGCCGCCTGCTCGCGGATCCACCGCCACTGCGCGCGCTGCTCGGGGAAGATGCCCAGGTGGCCGAAATCGGTGCCGCCGAGCCTGAACACGATGCCCGCCGTCGTGATCCGCCACTCCTTCGGCAGGTTCGCGCGGCCGTGCCAGCGGTTGCCGTCCTCGCGGTCGAAGCTCGCGTCCGCCCGCCGCCAGTCCGCCTCGGGGCGCGACGGCCGCCACAGCGCCTGCGAGCAGGGCCGCGCCAGCACGTAGTCGCCGAAGCGCTCCAGCTTGCGGCCGTCGCCCGCGTCCAGAAGTTCGTAGCCGTCCGTCATTTCGCCGCCTTCAGCACCTCGTCGAAACTGACTTCCTGCGGCACCGCCGGCAGGCACGTGTGGTTCTTCATCGCCGCGTCCAGCTCCTCCGCCCGGTCCTCGTCGTACCACCAGTAGCTGAGGATGCACTCCTCGTTCGAGTAGCGCGACAGGACGGTCGCGGGCATGCCGAACTTGTTCCAGTACAGCAGCCGCGTCGCGTCCACGTTCCAGAGGAACGCGTACGGCACCTCGGCGGCGACGAGCGCGTCGATCTTCCGGTACGCCTCGGTGCGCTCCTTCATCGTCTCCATCGACTTCTCCGCGGCGATGAGCGCGTCCACCTCGGCGGACTTGAAGCCGATCGTGTTGTTGCTCCCCTTGCGGTCGGCCTCGGTCGAGAGGAACGACGTCTCGGGATTCTTGAAGATGCTCGCGCCCCACGCCTGCCACGTCATCTCGAAGTTGAACGCGTCCATGTCGCGCATCCACGCGGCGAAGTCCTTGCGCTCGATCTTCATCTCGATGCCGAGCTTGCGCAGCTCCGCGTTGAACAGCGAGAGGAACTTCTCGTCGCCGCCCGACTTCGACAGGAACGTGAACGCGAACGCGCGGCCGTCCTTCTCCAGCGCGCCCGTCCGGGGATTCTTCGCGAAGCCCGCCTCGGCGAGCAGCGCCGCCGCGCCCGCCGGATCGAACAGGTAGAGCGGATTGGCGCACGGGTGCGCGTCGTCGTACAGGTCCTCGTAGAACGAGCGCTGGAGGAAGTATTCGTTGAACATCATCGTGCGGTTCATCGTCTCGCGGTCGATCAGCTTCGCCATCGCGAGGCGCACGCGCCGGTCGTCGAACGGCCACTTGCGCATGTTCATCGCGAAGCCCTGGTAGCCGACGGGGTTGTGGTTCTTGACGCGGCGCTTCAGGATCCAGTTGCGGTCGAACTTCTCGCCGTGCGTCTCGTTGCGCATGATGCGCGCGGTGTAGACGGGATAGACGTCGATCGCCTTCTTCTTGAACGCCTCGAACGCATTCTCGTTGTCGATGTAGTACCTCAGCACGATGTGGTCGAAGTTGCAGACGTGCCGGCAGCTCGGAAAGTCCGCGCGCCACCAGCCAGGCACGCGCGTCCACTCGGTCTCGATCTGCTCCTCGATGCGCGAGAGGCGGTAGGGGCCGCTCACCGGCGCGTCCAGGAGGTCGATCTTGTTGAAGTCCTTCCCCGCGAAGTGGTGGCGCGGCAGGATGTAGAACATCCCGCAGTTCATGATGTCGCGCCAGTCCTTCGCCGAATCGCCCTTCTTGCGGAAGACGACCGTGCGCGCGTCGACGATCGCGGGGCTCTCAAACGAGCCGAGCATCACCTTGTACGGCCCCGTGTCGTTCTTCGGATCCATCACCGCGTCGAACGTCCACTTCACGTCCTCGGCGGTGACGGGCCGCCCGTCCGACCACTTCGCGCGCTCGTCGAGGACGAACGTGAATTCGCGCCCGTCGTCCGAGACGGCCCAGCGCCGCGCAAGGCCGGGCGCGAACTCCAGAGTCTCGGTGTCGGTGCCGATCAGCGTCTCGTACATGAGCGAGAACGTCATGCGCGTGTACGTGTTGTTGTCGATGTACTCGCAGAAGCTCTTCGGCGGCATGCTGCCGTTGAAGCGGATGGTGCCGCCCTTCTTCGCGTGCGGCGACGCGATGGGGTCGGGCGTGTCCTGCCAGTCGTCGGCGGGATGCCAGGTGACGCCCGCGGCCGCGACCGTGCAAGCGAGCGCGAGCGTCGCCGCGAGCGCCCCGCGCACGTCCCTCTTTTCGATCTTCATCATTTCAGGATCTTTCCGATGCGGTCGATCGCCTCCAGGACGTTCGCGCGCGAGTTGAACGACGAGATGCGGATGTAGCCCTCGCCCGCGCGGCCGAAGCCCGCGCCGGGCGTCGTCACGACGTTCGCCTCCTTCAGGAGCCGGTCGAAGAACGTCCAGCTCTCGCCGTTGACGTTCACCCACAGGTACGGCGAATCGCCGCCGCCCGTCACCGTGTAGCCGAGCGCCTGGAGCGCCTCCTTCATGAGCCGCCCGTTCTCGAGGTAGAAGTCGATCGTCGCCTTCGTCTGCGCCTGCCCTTCCGGCGTGTAGATCGCCGCCGCGCCGCGCTGCGTGAGGTAGCTCGCGCCGTTGAACTTCGTCGTCTGGCGGCGCGTCCACATCGGCCGCAGCTCGACCGGCGCGCCGTCCGCCGCGTACGCGACGAGCCCCTTCGGCACCACGGTGTAGCCGCACCGCACGCCCGTGAAGCCCGCCGTCTTCGAATAGCTGCGGAACTCGATCGCGCACGACCGCGCGCCGGCGCACTCGTAGATCGAATGCGGGATGCCGGGCGTGCGGATGAACGCCTCGTACGCCGCGTCGAAGAGGATGAGCGCCCTGTTCGCGTTGGCCCAGTCGACCCACGCCTGGAGCTGCGCCTTCGTCGCGACCGCGCCCGTCGGGTTGTTGGGATAGCAGAGGTAGACGATGTCGCAGCCCGCCGCCGATGCGGGATCCGGCACGAAGCCGTTCGACGCGTCGCACGTCAGGTACGTCAGGCCCGCGTAGCGGCCGCCTTCGTTCGCGCCCGTGCGGCCCGCCATCACGTTCGTGTCGACGTAGACGGGATAGACGGGATCGCCGACCGCGATCTTGACATCCATGCCGAAGAGCTCCTGGATGTTGCCGCAGTCGCACTTCGCGCCGTCGGAGACGAAGATCTCGTCCGCCGCGATGTCGACGCCGCGGTCCTGGAAGTCCGCCTTCGCCGCCGCCTCGCGCAGGAACGCATAGCCCTGCTCGGGCCCGTAGCCGTGGAAGCTCTCGCGGCTCGCCTCGTCGTCGACCGCGCGGTGGAGCGCCGCGACGACCGCCGGACAGAGCGGCTCGGTCACGTCGCCGATCCCGAGGCGGATGATCTGCGCCTCCGGGTGCGCCGCCTGATGGGCGGCGACGCGGTGGGCGATCTCGGTGAACAGGTAGCTCGCCTGGATGCGCGAATAGTTTTCGTTGACTCTCAGCATGGTTGTTCTCCCGTGAAATCAGTCGTGGTGGGGGCGGTGATGGTGCCGATGGTGGCGGTGGCGGCGCGCCTCCTCCTCTTCCGGCGTCTCGACGAGGTGCGGCAGGAAGCCGTCGATCGACGCCAGCGACACGAAGAAGAGCGTCAGCACGGCGGGACTCCTGAGCGGGCAGTCGCCGAACCCGTGGATGAGCGTCGCCGCCGCCGTCATCAGGATGCAGAAGACGGGCGCGGGCACGATGAAGAGCGAGACCGGCTTCGGCGGCTGGTCCTTGGTCGGGATGAAGCGCACCGACGCGGCCATCTTGCGCAGCTTGCCGAACACCGGCAGCAGCAGCAGGACGACCATCGCCACGAGGCAGCCGTAGCCGACGAGCCCGTGCTCGGCGAGGAACTGCAGGTGGTCGTTGTGGACGTTGATGCCGCCCGTGACCTGGATGTTGCGCAGCTCCTGCTCCGTCATCCGGGGAATGCACAGGTGCTTGTAGCCCCAGCCGCCGCAGCCGAAGAGCAGGTTCTCCTTCCAGATCTGCGTCGCCACGCGCGCATGGTACTGGCCCTTGCCGGACACGCGGTCGAGCACCGCGGTCGTGTCGAGCGTGTTGACCTCGTTCTGGAGGCTCTCGGGCATGAAGACGATGGCGCACAGCGCAATCAGCACGAGCGAGACGAAGCTGACCGCGACCGCCCGCACGCGGCGCGTGCGCGACATCCGCGCGAAGAAGCACGTGAAGCTGTGCGCGACGAACACGAGCGCCAGGAGCGTCACGAGGATGATCGCCGCGCGCGACAGCGTCGCCAGCGCCGCGACGAAGAAGAGCACCGCCGGGATCAGCAGGTAGTGCTTCCTCCAGAACCGCGTGTGGTTCGCCTCCGGCGCCTTGCTGCCGCCCTTGGCGCGCTTCTCGGCGTAGATCTCGTCGAGGTTCCGCCGCCACAGGCCGACGGCCAGGCCGAAGAGCGTCGTGAAGTAGTCGCCGCCCATGTTGGGGTAGCCGAAGGTGGAGAAGAAGTACGCGCTCTCCCCGTTCGTCGCGATCCAGAGCGGCGACGGCGCGCCGGCGATCTGCTGGATGAAGCCGATCGCCACGAGCCCGACGCCGTTCCAGACGATCAGCGCGATGAGAAGCCGCTTGCCGCGCTTGCACAGCGCATGCTTCACCGCCAGCATCGCCGTCAGCGCGGGGACGAACCACATGACCACGTTCATGTGGTGGAGGCGGTTGACGCAGTAGGGAATGAACGGGATCGTCGGCGACGGGTCCGCGCCCTCGAACTGGATCGCCGCGTAGTCGCACACCTGGCACAGCCCCGTGTTGACGAACGGGATCGCCAGGAGCGCGAAGAAGCCGAGGACGACCCACGTCAGCGGATCCTCCTTCAGGGCGTGCCACACGCGTTCGCGCGCCTCGCCGGTCGACTCGTTCCGGTGCCG
>Ga0256405_10010327_pt1 | contig 12387 bp, 10 predicted proteins | sample RumenRJG_02DNA_FD_189096 | JGI IMG/M metagenome (GOLD analysis project Ga0256405, IMG submission 189096) | Bovine rumen microbial communities from Lethbridge, Alberta, Canada - RJG_02 | ecosystem: Host-associated > Mammals > Digestive system > Stomach > Rumen | place: Canada: Alberta...
CGCCCGTTGCGGGTTACGGTATCAATTGAACGATCATCAACTTGAAAAGTGCCTATGAAAATGCCGTTCATCGATCTGAAACGTCAATATCAACTGCACAAAGAGGCTTTTGATAATGCCATTCATGCGGTTTTGGACCACGGTCAGTATATTCACGGTCCGGAGGTAGCCGAATTTGAAAATCAACTTCAACGTTTTGCAAACGTCAAACACGCCGTCACTTGCGGGAACGGAACCGATGCTTTGGTACTGGCTCTGCAGGCGATGCATCTGCAAAAAGGCGATGTTGTTTTTGTTCCGAGCTTAACTTTTGCGGCAACGGCAGAGGCGGTTGTGCTCTGCGGCGGCATTCCGTTTTTTGTCGATATCGATAACAAAACCTTCAATTTGAGTGTTAAAAGCCTGAAAGAAGCTGTTTTTGAAGCGAAAAAACAGTCTTTGAAAGCAATCGGCGTTATCGCGGTCGATCTGTTCGGGCTGGCAGCAGACTATACCGCCATTAATGAAGTTGCTAAGGAAAACAACTTATGGGTTATGTCCGATTGTGCGCAGGGTTTCGGCTGTACCCATAACGGTCATATGGTTTGCTCCTGCCGCGATTGTACCATCGCAACCACCAGTTTTTTCCCAGCAAAACCGCTCGGTTGCTATGGTGACGGTGGCGCAATTTTTACCAACGACGACGAAGCGGATACCCTCATCCGAAGCCTGCGTGAACACGGCAAAGGATCTAAAAAATACGATAATGTTCGTATCGGTTGCAATAGTCGCCTGGATACGATTCAAGCCGCCGTTTTGATTGAAAAATTAAAGCTGTTTCCGAAAGAAATTATTCTTCGCAACAAGATTGCCGAGCATTACACACAGGCATTTCAATCGCACTACCAGACGCCACTTTGCCCGACGAGTGATACGTGCGTTTGGGCACAATACACCTTAAAGACAACCGATCCGTCGGATCGGGAGCAAGCAATGAAAGCGTTCGACAATAATGGCATTCCGACAGTTATCTACTATCCAAAACCGCTTCATCTGCAAACGGCATACAGGCACTTTCCGCATGCAAGCAATATGTCTGTTTGTGAACAAGTGTCTCAAACCGTTTTCAGTCTACCCATGTCGCCGTATTTGACGGAGGAAGAGGTTGATGAAGTTTGCGGGGTGTCGGAATTGTTGATGTAAAGTTGCGAATGAAAGTCTGTACCATTGTCGGAAATCGACCTCAATTTATGAAAGAGGTCGTTGTTTCTCGGGAATTAAAGGCACAAGGAATCGAGGAAGTTCTTATTCATACGGGACAACACTACGATGCCGATATGAGCGATGTTTTTTTTAAAGATTTGCCTCTTCCCATCCCCAAGTTTCATTTTTCCCTTCATCATAAAACACAGAATACCGTAACCGGTGAAATTCTAATAAAACTCGATGAGGTTCTTTCAAAAGAAAAACCTGATTTTGTCATTGTCTACGGCGATACCAATTCCACTTTGGCAGGTGCATTAGCCGCGGTCAAATTACACATCCCCGTTATTCACGTTGAAGCCGGTTGTCGTCTGGCGCGCCAACATCGCGTTACGGAAGTTCCTTCGGAAGAAATTAACCGTACACTCGTTTCGCGTATAACGACTCTTCATTGTTGCTGTACACAAAATGAAATAGAAAATTTAAAAAAAGAGGGAATCGTGCAGAATGTGTATTTAACGGGCGATACCATGTTGGATGCATTCCGACAGTTTTCGTTACTCGCCTCTCGAAAATCAACCGTTCTTTCGGATCATCATTTATCCCCCGAACATTACGTTCTCATGACGTTTCATCGGGCGGAGAATGTCGATTCGGAGGAAGGTTGTCGAAATTTGATTCGTCTTATTGAGAGTATCGGAATACCGATCGTTTTTCCGATACACCCGAGAACGGAAAAAAGTTTTCGGAAGCATCATCTACTGGACGATCTTAAGGAAACCAACGTTCTACTGTTGCCACCTTTGGCATATTTGGACACGCTGGTACTTGTAAACAACTGTCGGTTTGTTATAACAGATTCAGGCGGGCTTCAACGGGAGGCGTTCTTTGCCAATAAATACAGCTACTTTTTTTACTTTGAGGATTGCTGGCCACAAATCGCGGCATGCGGTTGGCAAACAAGATATCGCCTTTCGGATAAAGCTTTTGATTTCACAAAAAGACATGGACCTACCATCGATAGGAATCCATTCGGCGACGGAGACATGCAGCGCAGGAGATTGTTTCACTTTTAAAACAAACGATTGATGCGTAAAAAGGTTCTTCTCATTGCTTTTTACGACGAGACGCCTGAGCCTGGCGGAGGGTATATATCTAGACGCACAGTCTTTCTCGGAAAAGCACTTTCCGAAAACGGCTGCGATGTCACATGGCTCAAGAGCGGTTTCTCGCATAGTAAAAAGCAAGATTTGCATGGGAGCTCCATCCAGTGGGTCAATGAGCATTTTAAAATTATCCATGTCCCCGGCATCGGCTATAAGCATAACACTTGCCTTAGGCGTTATATGCATGATTGGATTTGCGCCAAGCAAATGTTGCCCGTACTTGAGAGTCTCAAATCTGTTGATGCAATCGTTTGCTCGAACCAAAATGTCATTGCTTCATTTTTAGCCTGTCGATTTGCGAAAAAGAGGCATATTCCTTTTCTACTTGATTTGAGAGATCCGTGGCCGGATTTGTTTCCTTATGCCGTTACGAGCAAATGGTTGCGACCTTTGATAAAATTGGCAGTAAAACCAGATCAGCATTTATTAAAAAGAACCCTCAAAAACGCTTCCGCAGTCGTTTCAATGTCATGGGATATGTTGCGTTGGGGGTTAAAAAAAATACCGCATACGAAAAGACCAACAAAGGTGTTTTATTTAAGTACAACTGAAGATGTTATTTTGACAAAACAGCAAACAGACGTTTTTTCAAAAAAGTATGCACCCATGCTTGCACGAAAAACTTTGAGAGTTTTCTACATCAGCGGATGGGGTATCAACTTTCAGCCATCGCTTTTAGTTGAACTTGCGCATCGAATGCAAAATGAAGCCGTTGATTTTATTCTTTGCGGTGACGGCGACTATAGCGACAAAATTCGAAAAGAAGCTGTGTTTTTATCCAATGTTTTTCTGACTGGTTATTTGTCGCATGAGGAAGCTTATTTTTTGGCAAAACATTGTTATTGCGGTGTTATATTCATCTCAAATGAAAGCATGGAACAGTTTACAAAAATAACCCCAACAATCCCCAATAAAGCTTTTTTCTATTTTATGTGCGGTCTACCGTTGCTTAACGGGATGCCGGGCGAATTAGGCACTATTGTCGAACAACATGGTATCGGACTCAATTTTCACGGAAATGATTTACAACAATTGCAAAAATTGATTTTCTCACTGCGAAGTGATGATAATTTGCGGTGTGCTATGGCGAAACAATCTCGATTATTTTTTGAAAAACATGCAAGCCCTGAGAAAGTTTATACCGAATATGCTCAATTTGTGAAAGAATTTTGCAAATGAAACTACTTCTTTTAGCCCCTCATTGCGACGATGAAATGGCAGAATTGCCGCTTTATTTTTATCTTCAAAGAAGAGGAAATGTTGAGCCGAAAATTCTTAGTTTTTCTCCCTGCGAAGAAACAGCGCAATCGTTGGGTTATCCAAAAGATGCGATTGCTAAGGAAGAATCAATAGCTCTTGAAAGCATCGGAATACCTTCAAAGAACATCCGAACATTCCAATTCTCGGCACGACATTTTTTGGAACATCGACAAGAAATTCTGGAGGAACTTATAAAAGTTCGAACGGATTTCAGCCCGGATATTGTTTTAGCCCCTGACTCGTCGGATGTACATCAGGATCATCAGGTGGTGCATAATGAAATGCTTCGCTGTTTCAAGAACAATGCAACCATTTTTGGTTGGACTTATCCGTGGAACACGTTTTATGAAGAGAATAATGTTTTTTTCGAACTTGATGAAATCATTGTAGAAAAAGTAATCGCGTTTTGTACCTGTTTTAAAACGCAAAAACACAAACGGTACATGCAGGAAGATTTTATAAGGGCGTCATTTACGACAACTGGCATTAAAATAGGGAAACTCTATGCGGTTGGGTATCGATGTATTCGTTTTCGAGGAGTACTTTGAGTGAGACTCAATATTCAACAAAAACCGTTAACAACGGAATAAACATATTTTATTGCAGAAGAATTTACCAAGTTGGATATGGAAATTTTTCATGCTCGGGATGCAATTGAGCAATATACTTTTGTGATCGAAAATCCGGATTACATCGGAAGTTTAAAAGCACGCCTTACGTGGGCAACTTTCTCATTGTTGAAGTTCTTTCTTTATACGAAAAGAAAGCGCCATAAGGATATCGGTGCTGCTTTGATTAAACACGCCGTTTCAGTGGCACGAAAAGATAAGGCACAATTTATCAGCATCAAAACAAGCCATATTGCGGCAAAATGCTTTTATGAAAAACTTGGATTTCAACTTCATAATATAATGCAAGGCTATGCATCAGAACTTGTTTTTTGGACTTTGGTACTGAAGCTATGAAAAAGATTGCCATCCATCAACCGAACTTTCTCCCGTGGCTCGGATATTTTTACAAAATGAAGCAATGTGATGTGTTTGTGATATTGAATGATGTTTTAGTTTCAGACGGGAAACGCAACTCCTATTTCACACAAACTTGGATAAAAAGTTCTGCAGGAAAACAATTGGTGTCACTTCCAAAGAAAAAGCACCCTGTCAACACACTGATTAAAGATGCGTTGTTTCCCGAGAATCATCCTTCCTTTTGCAAAAAATTTCTAAAAACCCTGCAAGTATGTTATTCGAAAGCTCCTTATTTTCGACTGCATTTCGATAACATTGAACGTATTTTTCACACTTCTTTCGAACGTTTGTATGAGTTAAACGTTGAACTCGTGAAATATTGTGCAAAGAACTTGAACATCAATTGCCAAATAGTGTTTGCTTCGGATTTAAACAGTACCCAACAAAAGGAAGCACGTATCATCGATCTCATAAAGAAATTAGATGGTGATATTTATATTTCCGGCAACGGTGCCAAAAAATATCAGAAAGAAGAGGATTTTATCCAAAACGGTGTTCAGTTGATGTACAGTGATTTTAAAATACAACCCTATCCGCAGCTACATGGTGATTTTATCGGTGGATTGTCGGTTGTTGATTTTTTATTTAATACAAACGGAGAGGGGTTCTAGGCAGAAAGCATGAAGAAAATTTGCAATTTAACGATCACCCATACACGGCACGATCAACGAGTTTTTTTGAAGGAATGTCTAACAGAAAAACAGAATTACGAAGTTCATTTGGTCGTCTGCGACGGAGAACCAGATGAATTAAATGAAGGGATTTATATTCACGGCACTCCAAAACACAAGACACGTTTAGGAAGAGTCATTTTTTCAACATTTGAGGCATATCTCAAGGCAAAAGCATTAAAAGCCGATGTCTATGTGTTTCATGATCCTGATTTTCTATGGTTGGCCTTTCTCCTCAAAAGAAGAGGCAGTACTGTCATCTGGGACTGTCATGAAACATATTTTGATAGAAAACGACCAATCCAAAAAACTCTATGGTTCTTGCATCATATTTTGTTTTGGCTCTTCAAGGGATTAGCGCTACTTGTCGTAAGGCATTTGGATGGAGCTATCGCGCCTGCCAACACCGTGAAAGACTGGTTGGCGGCTCTCGGCTGCAAGAAATGTTACTTATTACATAATTATGCATTAAGAACGGAATTCCAGTGCGTCAAATCTCCCAACTATAATGAAGCGATACAACGTATCTTGTATATAGGAGCTTTTTCCACCTCAAGAAACATTCATATCCTCATTGAAGCTATCGCTCTTTGTAAGCATAAGAACGTGAGATTGACATTATGCGGCTCAAATGCACGGAAACCGTATGAGACATATTGCAGACAACTATCAGGTTGGAGTCGAGTTGAATTTTATCGCGATGCAAATAGAAAAGTGATAAGAGATCTGCAGGGGGAATGTTTTGCATCAGTAGTTTCGTATGCGTTTTTTGAAAAATCGGATTCTTCACCTGTTAAGTTCTTTGAATATATGGCTTTATCTCTCCCTATCATCCTTGGCGGGAATAGTGTGACTGAATTTTATAAAACTCTTATCCTCAACGACGGTCACCCTTTAGGTCTAATCATCGATTCCGATCCTCAAGCAATCGCAGATGCCATCGATTATCTGTACGAAAATAAGGAAGTCGCCAGGACGATGGGAATGAATGGTCGAAAAGCGTTTGAAACAAAATATAATTTTGAATCGGAAGCGGACGGTTTTTTGAAATTTTTGGAAGAAGTGTCTCAATCGAAAAATCAAAATAAATAATTTAGAAAGTTACATATGTGCGGGATATTCGGGATTTTGAGCGCAAAGCCTTACAAAGTTACACAGGCGTTTGCCAACAAAGTTTCCTCTTTAATGCATCTCAGAGGTCCGAATGCAACGGGTTTTTACGGGTATCACAGCGAACCCCAAAAAACTTTTCTGCAGTCGCAAGTACCTTATGAAGAAGCATGGAATGTGTTTTTCATGCACAAGCGTCTGGCGATTTTGGATTTGGATACACATTCCAATCAACCCATGCAGACCAGTGACGGTCGGTATGTAATTATTTTTAACGGTGAGATTTACAATTACAAAACACTTCGCCAGATGTTGGAGCAGCAAGGCGTCACATTTCAAACGGATTGCGATACGGAAGTACTGTTGCAGTATTTAACTCACGTGGGAGTTGAAAATTTGCAAGAACTTGAAGGGATGTTTTCGTTTGCGTTTTTTGATCGCGTTGAAAACAAGTGTATTTTGGCACGGGATCCCTATGGAATTAAACCGTTGTATGTTTTTAAAACAACCGATTTTTTCGCGTTTTCTTCACGCATTGACTGCCTGTTGGAGTTGCCGGAATGCAGTCGGGAAGCAAGCATAAAACGATGCATCAACTATCTTGCGTTGGGAATCATCGGTTACGATCCAGCAACCATTCTGAAAGACATCGCCCGATGCAAACCGGGACATGTAACAACCCTAAAAATAAAGGATAACCATCTGTCGTACGAGACGCATGAATACTTCCGATGGGAAACTCCAAAAAGCGAGAAAAGTTCTGATTTTAATACCTGCGTTCAAACGGTACGCCGTTTGCTCGAAGAAAGTGTTGAAAAACATTTGGCAAGCGATGTGCCCGTTTGTTGCAATTTATCGGGCGGCATTGATTCATCCGCCGTTACATCCATTGCATCCAAATATCACTCCAATCTCACAGCATTCACCTACCAGGCTGATGATCCGAAAATCGATGAATCCGGTTATGCCGAATGTGTTGCAAAACATTGCGGCATGCGGTTGATTAAAGTGAAAATCCAACCGACCGATCTGGGAAAAGATTTTGACCGTTACATTCTTCAACAGGAAGAACTCTTCGGAAGTGCCTCCAATTATGCCAGCTATAAAGTATTTGAAGAGCAGCGAAAACAGGGCTTTACCGTCAGTCTTAACGGACAGGGCGGAGATGAAGTATTCACGGGATATTCGTTCTATTTGTCCAATGCATTTCAAAGTTCGCTTACATCACACCAATGGGAACGCGCCTTTGGTTTGTTTAAAAATTGCACAAACAAACCACGATTGATCGGTTTTTTTATCGATGAGTATCTCAAATGTTTTCCAAAGCTTCGATACGCCTACCGAAAATTAGTTCGCGGAAGAGATAATTACATTGGTTTCAAGCCGGATGCGTTAAAAACGCAACTGGATCTTCCGCCAAAAGTTGACTCTCTGCGCGAAGCGCTCAATCAAGCTTTAAAAATCACCAGTATCCCGCACTTATTGCGGAGCGATGATAAAAATGCAATGGCGTTTTCGATCGAAAACCGCGTCCCGTTTTTATGGGATCCGTTGGTACAGTTTGCACACACATTACCCGAGGAGTATTTAATTTCAAACGACGGATGGCAGAAGTTTATTCTGAGAAAAGCTATTGAAGATTTGGTTCCTCAAGAGATAGCCTGGCGCAGGGATAAAATCGGCTATGCGCCGACAGAGTCCCATTGGCTTTTGGCGAACGCTTCCTTTGTGACACATATATTGAGCAGTAAAGTTTTGGATAAGTTGCCTGGAATTCGCGCGGAAGTTGTACGGACGCATTGGGAAAAGATTGCAGACAGAAATCGCGCAGACGGTTGGCGAAGTGATATTATTTGGCGGTACATCAGTCTGATACGATGGATGGAATTGTTTCGCATTTCGATATAGTAAAAAAGCATGCACAGTTTCCGCTATATAACGAGGTACTTTTATACGGGTGTTGAATTTTTTTCAAAGAAGTACTTTACATCCGACAAGGAAAACCTAAATCATAGAGAAGCAGCTTTAAGAAGAGCCGTAAAGAGTCTTCCATGAGAGAGAGAGAGAGAGAGAGAGAGAGAGAGAGAGAGCTGATTTCTCTCTTGTCTTGAGTTCGGGAGGGCTCAAGGCGTGATTTTTAACTCCCTGATTTTTGTTCTGTTCGTTGCGTGTTTTTTCGCGCTGTGGTCGTTTGTTAAAAATCACACGACAGTCCGTTGTTGTTATATTCTCGCAGCGTCGCTGTTTTTCTACGGGTGGTGGAATTGGTATTATTTATTTGTTCTTATCCTCAGTGGCGTGATTGATTTTGCCGCCGCGTTGTTGATTGAAAGAAATACCTCCAAACGTCGAAAAAAACTTTGGTTGACGCTTTCGATGCTCACAAACCTCGGATTACTCGGGACGTTCAAGTATTCGGAGTTTATCGTTGAAAATATCAACAACTTTCTGCATTTGCTCGGTTATAGGGGCTCCGATTTAATTGTTAATCTGCCGGATTTTTTCCTTATCCTCCCGATCGGCATCAGCTTTTACACGTTTCAATCGATGTCCTACACGATCGATGTCTATAAAGGCGAACTCAAACCGACAAAGAATATCCTGCATTTCTTTACCTATTTAACCTTGTTTCCGCAGTTGGTTGCCGGACCGATTGAGCGCGCTTCCAATCTTTTGCCTCAGATCGTTCAAACGCCAAAACCGTTGACGGAAGACGAACGCTTTCGGGCACTGTGTCTTATCATTTGGGGTTACTTCAAGAAAATGGTCATCGCCGACAATTTGGCTTATGTAGTTGATGATGCTTTCGGTGCCCCTATTACACTCAGTGGTTCTCTCTGGTGGTGGGTTATTGTTTTAGGTTTTGCGTTCCAGATTTACTGCGATTTTTCCGGCTACACGGATATTGCGCGAGGGCTGGCGCGTTGGATGGGGTTGCATTTAATGAAGAATTTTAACACCCCCTATTTTTCTACCGACATACGTGAATTCTGGTCGCGGTGGCACATATCGCTTTCGTCCTGGTTCCGCGATTACGTTTATATTCCGCTGGGCGGCAATCGCAACGGCACATGGCGCACCTATCGCAATTTATGGATTACTCTTGGGCTGTCGGGATTATGGCACGGTGCCGCATGGACATTTGTCTGTTGGGGATTGATACATGCACTGTTTTTAAGCATCGAACGTCTGTTCGGGATTTGTACTGTCCTTAAAAAGAAAGGCTTTTTCGGAGTAACGGTCGCGTGGATGCTAACGAGCGTGCAAATTCTCGTCGCCTGGGTTTTCTTTCGATCCGAAAGTTTATCGCAGGCATTGGATGTGTTAAAAGCAATGTTCTCGTTGAACTTCACCGGCGGCGTACCGTTCGAAAAATTTTTCAGATGGAGCTTTATCGGTGTTGGTATATCCACGAAACGAATTTACTTCGTTCTTTTCGTCTGCGGATGTTTGTTTTTGGCGGAAGCTTTTTGGTTATTCTGCCGAAAAAGAAATCTCAATCTCGTTGAAAAGATGAAAATTCCGCCTCTTGCACAAGCGGTTTTTATGGGAATTTTTCTGTTTCTTTGTGTCTTCCTGAGAGGTCCTGGGGAACAGTTCATTTATTTTCAGTTCTGATATGAATTTATTTAAGAGAAGCAGAACATTTGTAGCATTGATCACCGCGATGGTATCGGCAGGCGGAATGTTGCGACTTTTGCCAGAAAAGCATTCTGAGAGCGGCCTATTTTGGCATGAAAAGCGCTATGGGAAACAGCGATATAACGCTCTGCTGATGGGAGATTCCAGAACTTATCTGGGTGTTTCTCCAAGGATATTACGAGAGTATATTCCGAATATGGATGTTTATAATTTCGGCTTTCCCGCTGGAAGGATTAATCGTCAATTATTGATAAAGGCTCGAAAGAGGCTCCAACAGAACGGAAAACGCATTTTGATATTTGGTTGCACATATTTGGATTTGTGTAATTTAAGGAATGAACGCTTTTTTAACACAGCGGAAGCAGCTCCTCTAAAAAGCACTTGGATTTCAGGAAACACTCCCCGTGATAGGGAATACTATACACACCATACTCCGTTCGGATATATAGAAGTAAAACGTTCGAAAGATGAAGATGCAATTTCACAGACGTTAAAAAATTATCGCAGTAATCTTTACAACCGACACTTCAGCCCATCCGATTTTAAACACTTCGTTCAAAACCTGAAGTGGTGCAAGCGCAATAACATCAAAGTCGTTGCCCATCGCATGGTTTCGTGTCGTGAAATGGATGAATTGGAAGATAAACTCAGCGGTGTTGATTGGAATAAAATTAAACAAGCCGTTCTCGATGAAGGTTTTGTTTGGCTTGAACGTCCGCCGTCGCCGTTGCTCGAGCAAATCGAAGAACATTGTTACGATGCTTCCCACTTAAATGCGGAAGGTGCGGAATTATTCTCAAATTGGCTCGGTCAGGAATTAGCCAAGCTCGATTGGTTCAAAGAAAATCAACAAATTTCCGAGATAAAGGAATAGAACCTCTCAGCAACAAGAGTTGGAAGCGCATCACCGTTGAATGGTCGTTTTTTGCGTTTCGAGAAAAAGTCCAAGTCAACACAACCGTGATATCAGCGCACATCCCTTACCCTTCCCCGTTCTTCACTAAACCCCGTTTCTCAAGCTCATCCATCATGCGGGCGGCGCGGTTGTAACCGATTTTCAAACGGCGTTGCAACAGGGAGGTTGAAACGCGATCGGCGGTTTTCAAAATTTCCAACGCCTGCGGAAGCAAAGCATCTTCATCATTTACCGACGGGATCGCGTCATTGTCGGCATCATCGGTTTCCGCCTCAATCCGCTGCTGCACGTCCTCGGCAAATTCCGGTGCACCGTTGCGCTTGAGAAATTCCACAAGATTTGTAATTTCGTCATCCGAAACCCACGCACCCTGCGCACGGATGAGTTGCGACGCCCCCGGCGGGATAAACAGCATATCGCCTTTGCCGATAAGACTATCGGCGCCGCCCATGTCCAAAATCGTCCGACTGTCCACTTTGGAAGCCACTTTGAAGGCAATGCGACTCGGCAGATTTGCCTTAATGATACCCGTAATGACATTCACGGAAGGGCGTTGCGTCGCAATAATGAGATGAATACCCGCCGCACGCGCCAGTTGCGCCAGGCGCGCGATGCAGGTTTCAATATCCCCCGGTGCAACCATCATCAAATCCGCCAATTCATCGATGATACATACAATATAGGGCAGATGTTCCGTATCGCCGTTTGTTAATTCCGACGGTGAAGCTTTCGCAATTTTCTCATTAAACGTCGCGATGTTGCGTGCACCGTAACGGGCAAACAGCTGATAACGCCGCTCCATTTCGCCAATCAGCCACTTCAAAGCTCCGGGGACGCGTTTCGGATCGGTAACGACCGGGATCAACATATGCGGCAGATCGTTGTAAATCTTCATCTCCACGATCTTCGGATCCACCATGATGAAACGCAGATTTTTTGGCGTTTCGCGGAACAATAAAGAGGCAATGATCGCATTGATACACACGGTTTTTCCCGAACCGGTCGACCCAGCAATCAACAAATGCGGCATCTTGGTCAAATCCGCCACAATCGGCTTACCCGTGACCTCCTTCCCGAGCACAATCGGGATTTCCGCATCCGACTGCTCCCAGGCTTTGGACGCCAGAATTTCGCGCAGACACACCGGCAACGGCTTTTTGTTCGGCACCTCAATCCCGACACAGCCTTTGCCCGGGACGGGGGCCTGAATGCGCACCGATAACGCCTTCAAACCCAACGCGATGTTTTTATCGAGGGTCGTAATTTTTTCAACCCGAACACCGCGCGCCGGCGTCACTTCGTAGCGCGTAATCACGGGTCCCGACTGAATGGCTTCGACTTTGACCTCTACGCCAAACTCCGCCAACTTTTGCACCAAATCATTCGCGGTTTCGTAATAATCTTCCGTATTG
>Ga0256405_10010328_pt1 | contig 12387 bp, 9 predicted proteins | sample RumenRJG_02DNA_FD_189096 | JGI IMG/M metagenome (GOLD analysis project Ga0256405, IMG submission 189096) | Bovine rumen microbial communities from Lethbridge, Alberta, Canada - RJG_02 | ecosystem: Host-associated > Mammals > Digestive system > Stomach > Rumen | place: Canada: Alberta | collected...
GTAAGAATCAATGCTTCACGCATATAGACAGCGTTATGTGCCTGCTCGAAGTACATTGCGCGGGGATCTTCATCGACATCGACGGAGATTTCGTTAACACGGGGAAGCGGATGGAGTACATACATATGCTCCTTGGCAAGTTCCATCTTCTGCTTGTCTAAGATGTAGTAGCCCTTCATCTTCAGGTATTCTTCTTCGTTGAAGAAGCGTTCCTTCTGGATTCTTGTCATGTAGAGGATATCAAGCCCGGGCATTGCTTCCTCGAGAGATTCCACTTCCTCGTAGGGAAGGTTATTCTTCTTCAGGACATCTTCTCTGATGTAGGTAGGAACACGGAGTTCTTTGGGTGAGATGAGAATGAATTTTACATTCTTGTATCTTGCCAGGGCCTCGATCAGGGAATGAACGGTACGACCGAACTTAAGGTCACCACAGAGGCCGATGGTAATGTTATCGAAGGAACCATTCAGCATACGAATGGTGTAGAGATCTGCAAGAGTCTGTGTAGGATGCTGGTGACCACCATCGCCGGCATTGATGACAGGGATCTTACTGAATTCAGAAGCAACCAGAGGAGCACCTTCCTTAGGGTGGCGCATGGCTGCGATATCAGCATAGCAGGAGATAACACGGATGGTATCTGCTACACTTTCGCCCTTAGAGGCAGAAGAGGAGTCTGCACTGGCAAAACCCAGACATTTGCCGCCGAGATTCATCATAGCGGCTTCAAAACTCAGCCTGGTTCGGGTACTAGGCTCGTAGAAAAGAGTAGCGAGCTTCTTACCGTCACAGGTGTGAGCGTATTTTTCAGGATTTTCCTGGATATCATGGGCGAGATTCATGAGCTCATCAAGCTCTTCGACCGTGAAGTCCAGAGGGTTCATTAAATGACGCATGAGTGCCTCCTAAATCTTTATTCAACTGCAAACATATTACATGACAGATGCAGTCTTTTCAAGGATAGGCAGGCGACCTGGATGGGATTTCTTTTCATACACATTTTGCCTGATTTTTGCGGTATACTAATTAAGATTTTTCTCTTTTGATAAGTTTAGAAATACAACATATATTCATAAGGACAGATAATAGATGAAGAACATTAATGAGTTATTAAGAAAAGTACCCGGTAGCCTCCTTCAGGGTAAATTAGAGGGTGAGATCACAGAACTGGTATACGATTCCCGTAAGATTACTGATGGCTGCGCCTTTGTATGCTTAAAGGGCGCATCTTTCGATGGCCATACATTTGCAGCGGAAGCTGCAGCCAAGGGAGCAAGACTTATCGTGGTCGAAGATGATGTGGACCTCAGCCAGGTCACAGATGCAGGCCAGGCCGCAGATGCAAGTCAGGCCACAGATGTAAGCCAGGCCGCAGATGCAAGCCAGGCCGCAGATGCAAGCCAGGCCGCAGGTCAGGCCGGAAATCTTGCAGACGTTATCGTCTATAAGACGGAGAACACCCGTATCGCTCTCGCAGAGCTGTCTGCCGCTTACTTCGATTATCCCGCAGAAGAATTGAAGGTAATCGGTATCACCGGAACCAAGGGCAAGACGACTTCCACCTTCATGGTGAAGGCCATCCTCGAGGACGCAGGCCATGACGTCGGACTGATCGGAACCATTGGTACAGAGATCCACGGCGAGCTTGTGCCTTCCGGAAACACCACGCCCGAGTCCTACGTGATCCAGGAATCCTTCCGCAAGATGCTTGATGCCGGCTGCGATGTCTGCGTTATGGAAGTGTCTTCCCAGGGACTTAAGATGCACAGAACAGACGCCATTCCCTTTGAGATCGGTGTCTTCACCAATATTACTCCGGACCACATCGGCCCCAATGAGCATGCTTCCTTCGAAGAGTACATGGCCTGCAAGGCCCTGCTCTTCAAGCAGTGTAAGGTGGGTATCTTTAATTACGATGATCCTCACTGCGCTGACATGATGAAGGATGCAACCTGCAAGAAGGAGACCTTCGGTATCAATGAGGGTGCAGATCTTCATGCAGCAAATCTAGAGCTGGAACATACGCCTGGCAGACTTGGCATCGCCTTCGATATGGAGGGTATCCTCGAAGGACATGTTGATGTAGCTCAGCCGGGACGTTTCTCCGTCTATAATGCATTGACTGCAATTGCCGTAGCACGCCACTTCGACGTTCCTTATGCGGATATAGTGAAGGCGATGCGGTCCATTAAGGTCAAGGGAAGAATCGAACTGGTACATGTCAGTGATCGTTTCTCCATTATGATCGACTATGCACATAACGCAGTAGCCCTGGAGAGCCTGCTAGGTACACTTCGGGAATATCATCCCAAGCGCCTGGTGTGCATCTTTGGTTGCGGCGGTAACCGTTCCAAGCTTCGCAGATTTGAGATGGGCGAGGTCAGCGGTAAGCTCGCAGATCTTACGATTATCACTTCAGATAATCCGAGATTCGAGGAACCTGCGGACATTATGGCAGATATTGAAACAGGAATTAAGAAAACGACCGGTGCATATATTAAGGTGGAAGACCGTGAAGAGGCGGTATATCAGGCTCTGAAGAATGCACAGGATGGAGATGTTATCGTTCTCGCAGGAAAAGGCCATGAAGACTATCAGGAGATCAAGGGCGTAAAGCACCACATGGATGAGACCGAACTTATCATGGCTGCCCGGGAGAGAGTTCTTGCGGAAGACGGAAGGATCTAATGCGCTACGCAGATATCATTGTTGATATAACTCTGGAAAAACTTGACCGTACCTTCCAGTACGCTATCCCTGAGGAACTTACAGGAGAGGTGCGCCCTGGTGTACAGGTAACCGTTCCCTTTGGGGCAGGTGGCAGAACCCTGAGCGGCTTCGTTCTTACGATCTCGGAGCAGCCCAAGATCGCTCCGGAGAAGATCAAGCCCATTATCTGCGTGAACCATGAGCGTTATGCGGTGCAGGGACAGCTGGTAAGCCTTGCGGCCTGGATGGCAGAGCACTTCGGTTCTACCATGAACCAGGCCCTGAAGACTGTGCTTCCTGCAGGCAAGAAGGGCAATATCAAGAAGCGTAAGATTGTAAGTCTGTCGATTCCTGTGGAAGAAGCAGAAGAGAAGTTGAGAGAACTTTCAACGAAAAAGCGCCACAGCGTCGCAAAAGAGCGTCTGCTTGAGGCTCTTGTCGATGAATCGGAAATCCCCTGGGAAGTTATAACTGGAAAGTTAAATATAAATTCAAGTATTATCCGTGGACTTGAAAAAGATGCCATTGCGGAGGTTAGAGAAGAGAGAACTTTCCGTAATCCACTGGGGGATCTCTCGGCTCCCGGTAAAGTGATCGAGCTGAATGAGAGCCAGAAATCCTGCGTGGACCGTGTCCTTTCGGATATGGCAAAGGGCGAGAACAATACCTATCTGCTCTATGGCGTTACCGGTTCCGGTAAGACGGAAGTCTACATGGAACTCATTCGAGAAACCTTATCTGCCGGTAAGGAAGCCATCGTTCTGATTCCGGAGATCGCACTTACCTATCAGACCGTGATGCGATTCTATCGCCACTTCGGCGACCAGGTCTCCATTCTGAATTCCCGCATGTCAGAGGGAGAGAGAACTGACCAGATCGACCGCGCCAGAAAGGGCGACTGCAAGATCATGATCGGCCCCAGATCCGCCCTCTTCACACCCTTCCAGAACCTGGGCCTTATCATCATCGATGAGGAACATGAGAATTCCTACAAGAGTGAACAGGCACCCAAGTATCACGCCAGAGATGTGGCAATCGAACGCGCCCGCCTGGCAGAGTGCCCGGTCATCTTAGGTTCTGCAACACCTTCCGTTGAATCCTATCGCAGAGCAGAACGTGGCGAATATGTCATGCTTCGCATGCCTAACCGTGTCGCTGATCGAAGCCTCCCGGAGTGCGAGATCGTAGACCTTCGCTCGGAACTCAAGTCGGGCAACCGATCCATCCTCTCCATGCGCCTGCAAGAACTGATGGAGGACCGCCTCGCAAAGCAGGAGCAGACCATGCTCTTCCTGAACAGACGAGGCATGATGGGCTCCGTAAGTTGCAGAGCCTGCGGCAAGAGCCTCAAGTGTCCACATTGCGACGTCTCCCTCTCCCTTCACAGAGATGGAAAGTTACACTGCCATTACTGTGGTCATGTTGAGAGGAAGCCGGATACCTGCCCTCACTGTGGTTCCGAATACATCGGAGGTTTCAAGGTGGGAACAGAGATGGTAGAAGATATGGTCAAGGCACGTTTCCCTGAGGCTCGCGTTCTCCGGATGGATGCAGATACGACTAAGGGAAAGGAAGGACATAAGGATATCTTAGAGGCCTTCGCCAATAAGGAAGCAGATATTCTGGTTGGAACTCAGATGATCGTAAAGGGGCATGACTTCCCGGATGTTACTCTGGTGGGAGCTCTCGCAGCTGACCTCTCCCTGAACGCTTCAGACTATCGTGGCCCGGAGAGAACCTTCCAGCTCCTGACTCAGGCAGCAGGCCGCGCGGGAAGAGGTGAGAAGGCAGGCAGTGTGGTCATTCAGACCTACCAGCCGGAGCATTATTCCATCCTCGCAGCCAGAGACCAGGACTACGCCGAGTTCTATGAAGAAGAGATTCTCTATCGTCAGATGATGCATTATCCACCAGAAGGACATATGCTGCAGGTCCTGCTTACATCGCCCTCCCTTAAGCACCTTACGGAGAAGGCAGATGAAGTTGCAGGCTTCATACGAGCGCAGGATCTACATTTACGAATCTTAGGCCCGGAAGACGACCGCATCGCCAAACTGCAGGATGTCTATCGCAAGACTGTCTATCTAAAGGACAGCGATTATGATAGACTTGTGGATGCGAAGAACCGGATCGGCGACTATATCCGCGCGACATCCGGATTCAATGATGTATATGTGTGGTTTGATTTCGATCCGCAGTAATGAGTAGTTGAATTGTGGTTCGGTTTTGATCTGCAGTAATGAGTAGTTAGATTGTGGTTCGAGTTTGATCCGCAGTAACTTATCTTGATTAAGAGTGGCTATTCTCGAATCTGAGCCAGACCACGAATAGAAAAGGAGATAGATATGGCACTTCGTACACTTCGAATTGAAGGTGATCCCATCTTAAATAAGGTTTCTCATCCCGTGAAGGAGATGACTCCCCGCCTCGAGGAACTCATCAAGGACATGCTTGAGACCATGTATTCCGAGAACGGCGTTGGGCTTGCAGCAGTTCAGGTCGGCGTTCTCCGCCGCATCGTTACCATCGATGTCGGTGAGGGCCCCATCATCCTGGTAAATCCCGTCATCGTTGAGAAGGATGGCGTTCAGACCGGCCAGGAAGGCTGCCTCTCTGTTCCGAACAAGGTCGGCATCGTAACCCGCCCCAACCACGTCATTGTTGAGGCACTGGATGAAAATATGGAGCCTCAGCGTCTGGAAGGTGAAGGCCTCCTCGCCCGCGCATTCTGCCATGAGCTCGATCATCTCGACGGCAAGATGTACACCTCCCTGGTTGAGGGTGAACTGATGGAAGTAGAGCCCTATGGCGAAGATGATGAGGATGATGAAGACTGATGAAGATTATATTCATGGGAACGCCCGACTTCGCAGCCACCACACTGGATGCGCTGGTAGAAGCCGGACATGAGATTACGCTGGTGGTAACCCAGCCCGACAAGCCGAGGGGAAGGAAGGGTGAGCTCGTCCCTTCTGACGTCAAGGTCTATGCCCAAGAGCATGGCTTCCCTGTTTTCCAGCCGGAGCGCATCCGTCGCCCCGAGAATATCGAAGAGCTTCGTAGATATGAAGCAGACATCATGGTTGTTGCAGCCTATGGTCAGATCCTTCCCCGGGAGATTCTGGAGATGGAGAAGTACGGCTGTGTCAATGTTCATGCGTCTCTACTGCCTAAGTACCGCGGCGCAGCGCCCATTCAGTGGTCCATTCTGAACGGCGACAAGGTGACCGGCGTCACCACCATGCAGATGGGCATCGGCCTCGATGACGGGGATATCCTAGAGAAGGCAGAAGTTGAGATCGGTGAGGAGACCACCGGCGGAGAACTTTTCGATCGCCTGGCTGTCGTCGGTGGCGAACTGATCGTGCAGACATTGAAGGATATCGAGGCTGGAAATGTAGAGCCTGTCCCTCAGGTGGAGGCTGAATCTACACATGTCGGCATGCTGAAGAAAGAGATGGGGAATCTCGACTGGTCCCGTCCTGCAAGAGAACTGAAGAACACTGTCAGGGGCCTGAATCCCTGGCCTGCAGCTTACAGCTTCCTGGATGGGAAGATGCTGAAGATCTGGACTTCTGAGGCACTGAGCTTCGAGGAAGCGAGGGAGAAGTTCGGCGGAGAAGCAGAGGGGAGTTCTACATTTGCCGAAGGGCAGAATGTAAGCCTGGGACAGGATGGCACCGGACAGGATGGCGCCGGACAGGATGGCGCCGGACAGGATGGCGCCGGACAGAATGGAGCCGGACAGGATGGCACCGGACAGGATGGAGCTGGACAGGATTGCGCTGGACAGGATGGCGCCGGACAGAATGGCGCCGGACAGGATGGCACTGCGGCCGGGAGTGTTCTGGCTGCCGGAAAGCCTGGCATCGCCGTTATGACCGGTGACGGCGTGCTTCTCTTAAAGGAGATTCAGCTCGAGGGCAAGAAGCGCATGACGGCGGAAGAATTCCTCCGTGGTCATAAGATCCTTCCGGGAACGGTGCTTAGGCGCGAGCGTGGATAAACCGCGGAGATTGCGGAAATTCGTGTAATCAGGCACGAAGATTGCAAAGAACCGTGGATAAGTAAAGGAGTTTCATATGTACATGGGAACAGGTTATTATTTCGACTGGACTTATCTTCTGGTCATCGTGGGCGTAATACTCTGCGTGATCGCATCAGCTAATGTAAAGGGAACCTTTGCAAGATATGCAAGAGTTCGCTCCGGGCTGGGACTGACCGGTGCGCAGGCTGCACAGCGCATCTTAGAGATGAACGGAATCTATGATGTGAGAATATCGCATGTGTCCGGAGAACTGACGGATCATTATGATCCGAGAACCAAGGTCGTCAATCTGTCGGATTCGGTCTACAACCAGACCAGTGTTGCTGCGATTGGTGTTGCGGCACATGAGTGTGGACATGTGATTCAGCATGCCAAGGGGTATGCACCCATCACCTGGAGAACGGCTCTGGTGCCGGTGGCAAACTTTGGCTCCACCATCTCCTGGCCACTGATCCTTCTCGGACTGTTCTTAGGCGCAGGTTATTCCGGTGGCCCTACCATCGGCTCCTTCCTGATCACTCTTGGGATCTGGGCTTTCTCCTTTTCGGTTCTCTTTCAGCTCGTGACTCTGCCGGTAGAATTCAATGCCAGCCACAGAGCAATGATCCAGCTTCGAGAGGGCCATATGCTTAGCGATGAGGAATTGAAGAAGACCAGAAAGGTTCTTACAGCTGCGGCTCTTACTTATGTCGCAGGTGCGGCATCTGCACTCTTACAGCTTCTTCGACTGATTCTGATTGCAAGAAGTCACTCGGATGATGAATGATTCCCGGAAGATGACCGATATATCTTCATAATGGAAACCGATAATTTTCAGGCACCACATATTGTGGCACTTGACTTATATTCACAGAGAATTATACTAAAAAGGATTCAGTAGCAGATCCGGGGATGTATTTATGGAAGGCATACTCTGTAGGCAGCGCCGGATCACATAGTACAGAGATTATGAGGGAGAGATATTTATGAAGACTTGTCCTAAATGTGGAGCGCAGCTTCCCGACGAAGCAACCATCTGCAATGTATGTGGAGCACCTCTTGATGCGGCTCAGGATGCACAGCAGAACTTCAATCAGCAGTATAATCCTAACCAGGGTCAGCCTCAGTACCAGCAGTACCAGCAGCCTGCCGGTGCACCTGCTCAGAAGGGCATGGGTATTGTAGCTTACATCGGCTGGATCGGATTCATCATCGCAATCTGCGCCGGTGATAAGAATGATCCTTATCTTAAGTTCCATCTGAACCAGTCTCTGGTTCTGAATCTGTTCTCACTGCTCGGAATGATCCCCTTTGTTGGTTGGATCTGGAGCATTGTTGTTTTCATCTTCTGGATCATGGCTCTTGTATCAGCATGTCAGGGTGAGACCAAGGAAGTTCCCCTTCTTGGTGGAATTCACATTCTGAAATAAGATTTCTGACGAAGGAATCAGTGACGATAAGAGCGAATTCATCGCTTTTGCATATGAATCTAAAAACCGGTCTCCCTGGAGGCCGGTTTTTTGTGCCCGAATTTTATATATGCTATAATGTGATGGTTTTGTTATAAATTGCGGCGCAAAACCCACTGGCTTGCCCGTGGGAGCAGTCAGTGTAATTCATATGAATTGGAGCAGACGATGGCAGGAAATCCCAGGGCAGTAGTCCTCGATATCTTAATAGAAGTGCTTGAGCACGGCGGATTCTCGCATCAGACGATCTACCGCCTGCTGAATGAAGAGGGATTTACGTCAAAGGAGCGAGCCTTCGCGGTTCGCCTGGCAAGAGGCACGATAGAGAATGCCCTGCTTCTCGATGATTGTATCGACCAGGTCTCTAAGACTCCGGTCCGGAAGATGAAGCCCCTGGTCAGGAATGTTCTCAGGGAAGCCGTCTACCAGATCCGCTTTATGGACAATGTTCCGGATTCCGCCGCTGTAAATGAGGCAGTGAAGCTCATGCGTAAGCGCGGCCTCTCCCAGCTCTCCGGTTTTGTCAATGGAGTCCTCCGCGGCTATCTCCGCGCCCGTGATGCCGGCAAGGAACCCCAGCCCCGCACCGACGAAGCCCGCTATTCCACACCCCAGTGGATCCTTGATCTCTGGCAGGAGAGTTACCCCTCGGAAATGAAGAGCATACTTGAAGGCCTGAATCAGAAACCAGACCTTACCATCGCCGTAAATACGCGAAAAATCAGCGCAGAAGACCTTATTTCCCGCTTAAGGGAAGAGGGAGTCGAAGCAGAACTTCTGGAGACAGAGCAAGTCGAAGCAGAACTTCTGGAGATAGAGCAAGTGTGTAGGGTAACCGGGCAGCCAGGCACGAAGTCAGAAGGAGCCGGTGGAAGACAAAAATCCTCCAGCCTCGATAAAATTCGCCTGAATTCTTCGGTTGACCTTGAACGTCTGCCTGAATTCAAGGAAGGTCTCTTCTATGTACAGGATCTAAGCTCCATGCTTCCGGCAGAAGCTGTGATGGGGAATCTGAGCCAGGCAGACGACCAGGGCTCCTACAAGCAGGCAGACAGCCAGGCTCCCCTGACCGTCATCGACCTCTGTTCTGCTCCAGGTGGTAAGTCCATCAATATGTCACTTCTCTTAGGTGAGAATGCAAACATCATCTCCCGTGATCAGTCGGAAGAGAAGATTGGAAAGATTCGTGAGAACGCCGCTCGCCTCGGCATCTCGAATATCCATCCCCAGGTTTGGGATGGCACGAAGACGGATCCTGACATGATCGGCAAGGCAGATGTTATTCTTGCGGACCTTCCCTGCTCAGGACTTGGTGTATTCAACAGAAAACCTGATATTAAATATAGAGTTAATGAAAAAGATTTACAGGAATTACAGAACCTGCAGAGAGAAATCCTCACGGCATCCCTTCCTTATCTCAAGGATGGTGGTCTTCTGGTTTATTCTACCTGCACGGTAAACCCGGGCGAGAACCAGGAGAACCGGGACTGGATTCTTAGGGAAGCTCCACATTTATCCCTGATCGAAGACAGACAGGTCTTCGCCTCCGCCCGTCAGGACGGATTCTATGTCGCAGTCTTCCGGCAGACCCGGTGACACACGAAGCCAGACATGATAAGAAAGAAGCAGGTCACGCATGACAGATATCAAGAGCATGAACCTCGACGAATTAAAAGAATATATGGTAAGCATCGGCGAGAAGCCCTTCCGCGCCAAGCAGCTCTATGAGTGGATGCATGTTCATCTGGCCACGTCCTATGATGAGATGACCAATCTATCCAAGGGTTTAAGAGAGAAGCTGGAGCAGGAGGCGCCTCTTGTGGTTCTTACCCAGGAGGATCTGCAGATCTCCCGGATCGATGGTACGAGAAAATATCTCTTCGCCCTGCCGGATGGCAATATGGTGGAGTCTGTCCTCATGCGCTATGAACACGGCAATTCCGTCTGCATCTCTTCCCAGGTCGGCTGCCGTATGGGCTGCCGTTTCTGCGCATCGACTCTCGATGGTCTGGTACGTGGCCTCGAACCCTCCGAGATGCTTGACCAGATCTACCGCATCCAGTCGGACATCGGCGAGCGCGTATCGAACGTTGTCGTTATGGGCACCGGTGAACCGATGGATAATTACGATCATCTGATCCGCTTTATCCATATGCTGACCGATGAGAATGGATTGAACATCTCCCAGCGCAACCTGACGGTATCGACCTGTGGCCTGGTGCCTAAGATCTATGACCTCGCAAATGAAGACCTGTCCATCACCCTGGCAATCTCCCTGCATGCTTCCTCTCAGGAGAAGAGACAGCAGCTGATGCCGATTGCGAACAGCTATGATATCCATGAAGTAGTCAAGGCGGCAGCGGATTATGTGAAGTCTACAGGCAGAAGAGTGACTTTCGAGTACAGCCTGGTGTCTGGAGTGAATGATTCTGAAGAGGATGCATCCCAACTTGCCCGGCTGATCGGGGATATTCTCTGCCATGTAAACCTGATTCCGGTCAACCCGATCAAGGAACGGGATTACGTTCAATCAAGCCACGAAGCGGTCCTCTCCTTCCAAAAGAAACTTGAAAAATACGGAATAAATGTTACTATTAGGAGAGAATTGGGCCGTGATATCGATGGGGCCTGCGGGCAGCTGAGAAGACGGCACATGAGGGGTTAAATTATAGGTAAGCTAATGGATTTTTACTTGAAATCGGACATCGGGCAGACGCGTCATCAGAACGAAGATGCAGTCTATGCCGAGGACGTGAGAGTCGGAGGCTTAGAGAACCTGTTCGTCGTATGTGATGGAATGGGTGGCTATAAGGCTGGCGACTATGCATCGAAAAAAACCATCGAGGTCCTGCTTCGGGATCTCAGAGAGACCGGGGAAGAAGAACCGGTACCTGCACTTCGTAACGCATTATCGCGTGCAAATCAGCTGATCAATATAGAAGCCGCTGAAGCAGATAAGAAGGGAATGGGCACGACTGTGGTCTGCGCTACCATCCGTGATGATATTATGACGGTTGCGAACGTCGGTGACAGCAGACTCTATCTCATTCATGGGGATAGCATGCGGCAGGTGACTTACGATCATTCTTATGTCAGTGAGATGGTTCGTACCGGTCGTATGAATAAGGATGATGCAGCCCGTCATCCCAAGAAACATGCTATTACGCGTGCAATCGGTGCAGAAGACACCGTGAAAATAGATTTCTTCGAGGAGAGAATAGAAGCGGGAGACCAGGTTCTGCTCTGCTCGGATGGCCTGACCAATATGGTCAGTAATGAAGATATCCTTCGAATTCTGAAGGAGTCGGATAATGTGAAGGACGCTGTCGAGGCGCTCGTGTCACTTGCAAATCAGAATGGCGGTGCGGATAACATCTCCGTCATCGTCGTCGCTATCTAAAGGAGTTACTTATTATGTTGAATCCTGGAACATTCTTAGCAGATCGCTATGAGATTATCGAGCGTGTCGGCGCCGGCGGAATGTCGGACGTATATCGCGCTACTGATCACATCTTAGAGCGTGATGTCGCAGTGAAAGTTCTGAAGAGTGAATTCGCTGAAGATGCAGGTTTTGTATCTAAGTTCCGTGCAGAAGCACAGTCTGCTGCAGGTCTGGAACATCCGAATATCGTCAATATCTACGATGTCGGATCCGAAGACGGAATGTACTACATCGTAATGGAATATGTCGAGGGAATCACCCTTAAGACCTATATCGAGAAGAAGGGGCATCTGAACTACAAGGAGGTTATCTCCATCGCAATTCAGGTTGGCCGTGGTATCGAGGCTGCTCATAATAAGGGCATCATCCATCGTGATATTAAGCCTCAGAACATCATTATCTCTCATGAAGGTAAGGTCAAGGTTACCGATTTCGGTATCGCAAGAGCTGCATCTTCTAACACCATGAGTGCTGATGTTATGGGCTCTGTACATTATTCTTCTCCCGAGCAGGCGAGAAATGGTTATGTAACCGCTCAGTCTGATATCTATTCTCTCGGAATCGTAATGTACGAGATGGCAACCGGCGTTGTTCCCTTCGACGGTGAGACCGCAGTTCAGATTGCGATCCAGCATCTGCAGGGTGAGATGACTCCTCCTAGCAAGCTGATCGAAGATATTCCGGTATCCATCGAGAAGATCATCCTCAAGGCAACCCAGAAGAGCCCTGAGAGGAGATAC
>Ga0256405_10010329_pt1 | contig 12386 bp, 9 predicted proteins | sample RumenRJG_02DNA_FD_189096 | JGI IMG/M metagenome (GOLD analysis project Ga0256405, IMG submission 189096) | Bovine rumen microbial communities from Lethbridge, Alberta, Canada - RJG_02 | ecosystem: Host-associated > Mammals > Digestive system > Stomach > Rumen | place: Canada: Alberta | collected...
CTGACGGCCCGTGACTTGGAAATCGTTGCAGGCAGCAGCTACAAGAATGAAGGCAATACCATTGCGGGTACAGATGCGACGAATCTTACCGTTAGCGATGCGACGCTTCATGCGAATGAGGACGCAACGCTTGTCGGCGCCAATATCAAACTTGCCAATACAAAACTCGAAGTAGGCACGCCGACGGATCATACGTACGGCTCGAACGGTGTTGTCCGCATTGCGGCAGCCAAGAATGTGACGCTGACGGATGATAATACGAATGGATTTGCCATTGGCTCCGTCAATCAGACAGGCAATCTCACGATGGACAAGGTGAATCTCTCGGCCTATGGCACTGTCATGGCCTATGGTAAGACGGTCAAGCTGCAGGATTCTGTTCTCAGCACGACGAACGACGAAGACCTCGTCATCAACGCGGTGAATACCTATAAGAGAGTCAATGGCTCCTCGGATAGCTGGACGGCAACGCCGGACAACACCATCGAGGTCTCCGGATCGACGCTCACGGATCAGGGCAACATCGAGCTCAGCGGCGGCAAGGTAACGGTGGAGAAATCCAGCCTGACTGCGACGGGTGACGATGGTTTCGTCGATGTCAATGCCCGCGCGTCGTATACGGATGCGGATCACGGCCCCTATGTCAACAAGGCCGTCGCTGGCATGGATGTCAATGTCAAGGACACGAAACTCAGCGGTGATGATGGCGTCGGTGTGTTCGGTCATACGGTGACGGTCGATGGGGATTCCTCGCTGACGAGCAAGGCGGGCAAGGTCTTCCTCGCTGCGGGCAAGACTGTCGAAATGACAGATGATAGCCTCAAGGGTGACGGCGCTCCGGTCAATATCGGCAAGAATGTCAAATATGACGCATCCAAGACGTTCTTTGAGCCGGACAAGAAGCTCATCGAGACAACGAAGCCGAGCGATCCGGGCACGAAGCCGAGCGACCCCGGCACGAAGCCGAGCAAGCCGCCCGTGGTGACGCCGGATCCGCAGCCGGCGGCTGACATTGCGAAGAACATTGCGCAGGGCCAGGCGGATATGGCGAAAGCGCTGCAGGAGAACCCGCAGCAGGCAGCCGCCGCCGTCCAGCAGCAGGCGGAGAAGCTCAGCCGCAGCACGATGACGGAGACGGAGAAGGTCGCCCAGCTCAAGGGCTATGTCGAGGCCATCCAGGCGACGCAGGAGAGTGCTGAGACGAAGAATGATCTGCTCGTCACGGTGGTCAAGAGTTTTGAGCCGACGCAGCAGGAAGGCATCACTGCGCAGACCAAGCAGGATGAGGCAGCGCAGACCAAGACGGCAAAGGCGGCTGTCAACGCAGCGGCGGTCAGCCAGCCGACCGTCGTTCCTGCCGACCAGACGCCGCTCGTCACGGTAGACAGCACGGCTGTAAAGGATTGAGAAAACCGGAGCACTTCATGATCAGCGGTTCTTTCATCAGCGCTTCCTGAGCGCGCAGAAGAGATATTTCAAAAAATAATGCTTGCATTTTTCTCGTAAATGGCGTATAATAATCATCGTTGTCGGGATGTGGCACAGTTTGGTAGCGCGCTTCGTTCGGGACGAAGAGGCCGCAGGTTCGAATCCTGTCATCCCGACCATTTTCGAGAACAGAGGTCAGCCGTAGGGGCTGGCCTTATTTTTTTATGGCGTTGTGTTCCATCAAAAAAACCTCAGCATGATTTGATATGCTGAGGTTTTTCACTATGTAAATCCCCAAGAACGCAAGCCGTAGGCGCAGCGCGATCAACTGGATTTACTGTGAGGACGGGCGCATCACGTCCACGAAGTGGATGTTTGTGCGTTGAGTTCTCTATGGGACATTATTTCTTTTTCTTGCTGGCTTTTTTCTTTTTGTCCTTCTTCGTCTTTTTCTTGCTTGGCGTGATCTGAGAGGCATCCGTGCCGGGGGGCGGGGCGATGCGGCCGCTCGCGATGTCGTCGATGGTGACGATGGTCGCCTCGGGCGGCGCGGGGATGTGGAAGGCCGGAGGCGCGGCCTTGTGCTCTGCCTGGCGCTTGGCGAGATACTCGAAGAGGCAGCCTTCGCGCAGGCCGTGGTTTGAGAAGACAATCTCACCGATGTGGCAGATGCGCAGGATGAGCACGAGCGGCGTCAGTCCGCCGACGATGACGTCGGAGCGGTCGCTCGTGAGGCCGGAGATATCTTCGCGCCCCGCGCGGTCACGGGAGATGAGGTCGGTCATGATGTCCGTCGCGTCGTCGGCCGGCAGTGTGAAGCCGTGGATGTCGGGGACGTCGCCCGCATCGGTGTGCCAGCGGTTGCGTGCGATCTTCGCAAGGGTGCGGTTCGAGCCGCCGAGGCAGACGAGCGGGATTTTGTGGGCGCTCAGGAGCCAGTCGAGGTTGGAGAGGGCCTTTTCGACGACGGTCATCGCCTGGAACAGGCTGGCCGCTGTGATGCGGTCCTCGAGGTGGAAGCGCTGAGAGATCGTGACGGAGCCGAACGGCAGGCTCGTGAGGTTCACGGGCTTGCCGTCCTGCACGAGGATGAGCTCGGTGCTCGCGCCGCCGGTATCCATGAGGAGGCAGTTGTGCAGCGGCAGGGTATGGGCGGCGCCAAGGTAGTCGAGGTAGGCCTCCCGCTCGCCGGAGATGACCTCCAGGCTGAGCCCTGTCTCGTTTTTGACGCGCTTGAGGAATTCCTTCTGGTTCTTGGCCTGGCGCGTCGCGGCCGTGCCGATGGCGACGACGTGGGTGTTCGTCAGGCCGTCGATGATGCCCTTGAACTTTTTCAGGGCCTCGAGCGTGCGATCCATGGGCACCTGTTGGAGGATGCGCTCCGGGCCCATGTTCTCCGACAGGCGGACGTATTCCTTGAGCTGGTGCGTGACGCGCAGGAAATTCCCTTCGGTGATCTGCGTGATGCGCAGGCGGATGGAGTTCGAGCCGAGATCGATGACGACAAAATTTTCCATGTTGATGACCTCCTTACTGCTTTTACTATTAAATCCCCAAGAACGCAAGCCGCAGGCGCAGCGCGATTGGCTGGTTTTACTGTAAGGGCGGGCGCACAATGTCCATGAAGTGGACGTTTGTGCGTTGAGTTTACTATGTAAATCCCCAAGAACGCAAGCCGCAGGCGCAGCGCGATTGGCTGGATTTACTGCAAGGGCGGGCGCACAATGTCCACAAAGTGGACGTTTGTGCGTTGAGTTTCCTATGGTATTGCCGCGCGTCCGTCCTGGTGGCTGCGTCTGTGCGCCGGGCGGCTCAGCGGCTGGGGGATTCGATGGTTTCTTCGTGGCGCTGCATGGGCGTGAAGACGTCCGGGTTTTCCTTGGCCTCGCGGCGGGCGGCTTTCTGCTTTTCAATCTGCCGGGCGGCCTGGTAGATGAAGCGGTCCTGACTGCTCAGCGGCTCCTGGTTGCGGCGGTTGATGTGCGTGAAGCGGTCGCAGACGAGCAGGCGCGCCTGTACGTTGTCCGCCCACATGATCTCGAAGATCCGCATGGTGCGATGATGCAGATCCTCCTGCTCCACGGGGAACAGGAGCTCGACGCGGCGGTCGAGGTTGCGCGTCATCATGTCGGCGGACGCGAGGTAGACGTCCTCGTTGCCATCGTGATAGAAATAGTAGATGCGGCTGTGCTCGAGGAATCGCCCGACGATGGAATGCACCTCGATATTGTCGCTGACGCCCGGGATGCCCGTGCGCAGGCAGCAGATGCCGCGCACGATGAGCTGGATCTTGACGCCCGCGGCCGAGGCCTCGTAGAGCTTGGCGATGACATCCGGGTCGGAGAGAGAGTTCATCTTCATCTTGATGAGGGTCGGCCGACCCGCTTTGGCGGCCTCGATCTCCGCGTCGACCTTTTCGTAGATGAACTTGCGAATGTAGCGCGGCGAGATGTGGAGCTTGTGGAAATACGGCGGCCGCGAGTAGCCGGAGAGCATGTTGAAGAGGTTCGAGGCGTCGACACCGAGGTCGCGGTCCGAGGTGAAAAGCCCCATGTCCGTGTAGAAATGTGCGGTGACATCGTTGTAGTTGCCCGTACCGAGATGCAGGTAGCGGCGGATGCCGTCCTCGTCGCGGCGGATGACGAGCGCGATCTTGGAGTGCGTCTTGAGGCCGACGAGGCCGTAGATGACATGACAGCCCATCTTCTCGAGCTGGCGCGACCAGCGCACGTTGTTCTGCTCGTCGAAGCGCGCCTTGACCTCGACGAGGACTGTGACCTGCTTGCCGGCCTGCGCGGCCTGCCCGAGATACTTGACGATGGGGGAGCCGGAGGAGACGCGGTAGAGCGTCATCTTAATCGCGAGGACATCCGGGTCGGTGGCTGCCTGGTGGATGAAGTTCACGACGGAGCTGAACGAGTCGTAGGGGTGCTGCATGAGGTAGTCCTGCGCGCGGATGTGCTCGAAGATGTTGCCGTCCATCGTGAGGTCGGGATGCTTGTAGCTCTCGAACGGCTGGTAGCGCAGCGCGTCATGGCCATCGATGGCCCCCGGCAGTTTCTTGAGGAAGGTCAGGTCGATCGGGCCGTGGATGTGGTAGATGGCGTTCTCGTCGACGCCGAGCCGCTCGATGAGGTGATCGCAGAGCTCCGGTTCCATGCCCGCCTCGACCTCGAGGCGCATGACGGAGCCATGCTCGCGGGCGCGCAGCTGCGTCTGCACGGCGCGCAGGAGGTCGGGCGCGTCCTGATCCGCTACGTCGAGATCCATATCGCGCGTCACGCGGTAGGCGGAGGCGCTCTCAATCGTGAAGCCGTGGAACAACGTGTGGAGGAACTCGCGGATGACGTCCTCCGCGAGGATGAAGGCATTTTCCTCCTCCGTGAGCGGGATGAAGCGGGGGAAGACATCCGGCACGCGCACGGTCGCGAATTTCTTGTCCTGCGTGGTGTCATCGACGAGATGCACCGCGATGTTCAGCGAGTCGTTTTTCAGGAAGGGGAAGGGACGCGAGGAATCATCCGCCATCGGTGTGAGCACGGGATAGATCTCGTCGTCGTAGAAGCGGCGGAGGACGTCGTACTGCCGATCCGTCAGATCTTTGATGCGGCGGATGTGGATGCCCTCGCGTTCCAGTTCTGGCAGCAGGGCCTTGTTGTAAATGTTGTAGCGCTCGGCTACGGCCTCATGCTCGCACTCCGAGATGGCGCGGATCTGCGCCGCGGCCGTCATGCCCGAACTGTCCACGGACTGCACGCCGCCGGCGGCGAGCTTGTAGAGCGAGGCGACGCGCACCATGAAGAACTCGTCGACGTTGCTCTGCGTGATGCCGAGGAAGTTCAGGCGCTCGAGCAGAGGGTTGCCGGTATTCCGGGCCTCCTCGAGCACGCGGGCGTTGAAATCCAGCCAGCTCAGCTCGCGGTTCGTATAATATTCGGGCTTCGTGTATTTTTTCTTTATCTCGCTCATTTCTTGAGACTCCTCCTCTGCTTGAGCACGGCGGGGATGCCGTAGACCTCGCGGAACAGCTTTGCCTTGCGCTGGAAGGCCCATTCCTCGAGCGCGAGGTTCTCCATAGAGTGGGCCGTGATGGTGACAGCGTCCTCGCGGACGGAGACGCTGATGCTCTTGATTTTCTGCTGGCGGGAGTCGTCCATCGCGTCGGCCAGACGCACGGTGGCGACGAGCTTGGCGACTGTCATCTGGATATCTGCGCCGAGGTGGCTGTAATGGTGCTGGCGGACCTCGGGCGCTTCCGCGCTGTGATAGCGCGCGATCTCCGCGATGATCTCGTTCTCATCGTCTGAGAGGCCGATGACGGGATTCGCCTCGATGATGTAGGCGGAGTGGCGGTAGTGCCCATGCGCCTGGATGAAATTCCCCAGATCTTCGAGCCGCACGCCGATTTCGAGCAGCAGGCGCTCACGTTGCCCGAGGCGGTGCAGCTTCCTGAGCTGGTCGTAGAGGTGCAGCGCGAGTTTCAACGTGATGGCGCGGTGCGCGTCGTCCGACTGATAGCGCCGCGCACGGTTCTCCGCCACCGTGCGGATGATGTCGTCGAAGTCTGTCTTGAGGAAGCCGTCCTTCGCCGCCTGGTGCAGCGCGAGACCGTTCAGGATGTTGAGGCGCGTCAGATAGAGGTGGCCCGCATGCGTCATGGAGATGATCTGGCGGATCATCAGCAGAGAGGGAATCACGCGCGAGGCCGCTGTCTCATCCATTTTGAAATGGTGGCGCAGATACTCCTGCGACGCGTGCAGGTTGTCCTGCTCGATGGCCTGGAACTGCTGCTGCGTCATCGGCGCGATGTCCTCGCCAGGCTGCAGCAGCATATCGTTGAAATGGGAGAAATCCTGGAGGATCAGGTTCGCCTCCCGCCCTTCTGCCTCCAGGCGGTGGCGCAGCGCCTGCAGCTTCGAGCTGATGTAGTCGCTGATGATGCCGCTGACATCGGTCGCGGCATGGCGGAGGTCGTTCGTCAGCTGGTCGATCTCGAGGTATCCTAGCCCGATATTCCATGCGTGGACGAAGTGGCCGTGGTCGAAATGCGAGAGCGTCGCGGCGACCGAACCGATGGAGAGCAGATACGTCGAACGCTCCGCGATCTTGTGGAAGAGCTTTGTGCCGCCCATGAGCGCCGTCGCACGCAGGAAATTGATCTGGCTCGTGCTCAGCCAGGTCACCGCGAGTCCTGTGCGCACCTCGATCTGCTCGGCGAGATAGCGCGCCGTGACATCGTCGATGAGCTGCTGACTGGCCCAGAAGTGGTAGCGTTTCACGCCGTAGTCTTTGAGCACCTGCCGGAACCCCTGGAGGGAGAAGATGATTTTCCCCAGCTCGCTTTGGTAGATCTTTGACTTGTCCATGCGCTGCACGAACTTTGCCGAAGCCATGTGCTCCACGACGTGCAGCGGTTTCAGGCTCACGATGAGCATCTCGAGTTTGGCGGTCGACATGTAGATGACGCCGAAAAGATTTTTCGCAGCCATGCAATCCAATCCTTTCTCATGTTCTTTATGACCATTTCGCCACAGAAAAGGAAAATCCTGCCGGATGGCCATAAGATGAAGCATACACCGATTGGGACGCGGGGGTGTGAATGAATTGTAAATAGTTTGTAAAAAAAGAGTGCGGAAAGGGGCATCGTATATCCTGTAACAACACGCGAAAAAATAAATAATCTATATAGAATATATTGAAATTCACGTTAAGATTCGCTATAATAACATTCGTGGACAGATGTTTGTGTGGGATGTCTGTCGGATAGAGGCCGCCAGGCTGACGCGCGAGGCGCGTCATTGCTGGGGCGGCATTGTTAGGGGACCATTGATTCCTTCAGCGGTTCCTCAGAACAGGATGTTACAGCGGAGGATCGCTATGGCGGAACGGCAGGCGGAACTGTTTCACCAGCTCGTGCAGCAGGTGCTGCGCGAGGTCGGGCTGCAGCGCGCTTCGATGCGCGCGGGCGGCCCTGCTGCCGCGCGTGCGCTTCCCGCGGTGTCGGCTGTCGAGCGTCTCGTCGACTTCACGCTCGGCGAGGCGCTCGCGGAGGGCGCGAGCGATCTTCACTTCGAGCCGCAGACGGGCGGCGTGCGCATCCGTGTCCGCGTGGACGGGCTTCTTCAGGTACGGCATGAACCTTTTCCAAAAAGGGTTTATGCCGTTTTTCTTTCTCGCGTCAAGGTGCTCGCGGGGCTCGTGCTGAATGAGCAGCGCCGGCCGCAGGACGGTCATTTCTCCTTTGCGCGCGAGGGGCGGGCAGCCGATGTGCGCGTGGCGACGATGCCGACGGTGGAGGGCGAGTGCCTCGTGTTGCGCCTGCTCGCGCACGGCGGCGAGGTGCGCCGCGTCGGGGAGCTCGGTTTCACAGCGGAGAACGAAGCGGCGCTGCGCGCGTTGTGCCGCGCGCCGTCGGGATTTGTCGTCTTCGCAGGGCCGATGGGCTCGGGCAAGACGACGAGCCTCTACGCGGTGCTGGCGGAACTCCAGTCGGCGCAGGGGAGCATCGTGACGCTCGACGATCCCGTGGAGTATCGATTGGACGGCGTGACGCAGGTGCCGATCCGGGAGGCGGGCGGCCTCTCGTTTGCCGAGGCGCTGCGCCATGTGCTGCGCCTCGATGCCGATACGATCGTCGTGGGCGAGATGCGGGATGATGTGACAGCGGAGCTTTCCCTGCAGGCGGCGCTGACGGGGCACCGCGTCTTTTCCACACTGCATACGGAGGATGCGTGCAGCGCGGTGTATCGTTTGCTCGAGATGGGGCTCGCGCCGTATCTCCTGGCGGCGACGCTCAAGGGCGTGGTCGCGCAGCGTCTCGTGCGGCGCGTCTGTCCTGCGTGCTGCGAGGCGGCAGCACTCTCGGTGGAGGAAGCGCTGATGCTGGGCGATGAGGGACTGGCAGGGCGCGCAGTGCGGCGGGGCGCGGGGTGCGCGGCATGCCACGGAACGGGATACCGGGGGAGGCTGGCGCTGCAGGAGGTGCTCGTGCTCGATGATGTGCTGCGCCGCGCGCTCCTGCGCGGCACCAGCCTGACGGAGCTTCGGACGCTGGCCGCGCGGTCGGGGCGTCAGTCGCTGCGTGCGGATGGGCGGCGGAAGGTGCTCGCGGGGTTGACGACGGCGGCGGAAGTGAGGCGCGTGCTCTATGGTTGAGGTGATGGTTTCTCTCCTCGATGAGATGGTGCGACGCGAGGCGTCGGATCTCCATCTCACATCGGGCGCGCCGTCGTTCCTGCGCGTGGAGGGGCGATTTTACGCCTTGCCGGGGGTCTCTTCTAAAGAGCTTGCGGCGTGGCTCGATGCGAGGGGAGATGTTCGAACGCGCCTCCAGGAGGTGCGCACTGGCGTGGATTTCGCGCTCACGCACGCGGGGCGGCGGCTGCGCGGGAACGCGTATCTCGTGCGAGGAGGGATGGCTCTGACGCTGCGCCTGCTGCCCGCGCGCATCCCCACGCTCGCGGAGATCGGCGCGCCGCCCGGTTTTTGCTCGCTCGCGCAGGCGCGGCACGGACTCATTCTCGTGACGGGGCGCGTTGGCTCGGGCAAGACGACGTCCCTGGCGTCGCTGCTCATGGCGCTCACGGCTGCGGCCGCGGATAGCGAGCGCCGCGGCCTGCATGTGATCACGCTCGAGGATCCCATTGAGTATCTCTGCGAGGCGTCGGGAAGTCTCATCCATCAGCGAGAGCTCGGCCGGGATTTCCTTTCGTTTTCGGAGGCGCTGCGCAGTGCGCTGCGCGAGGATCCGGATGTCCTGCTCGTGACAGAGCTGCGCGACGTCGCGGCTGTCCGGGCGGCGCTCGCGGCGGCGGAGGCGGGCATGCTCGTGCTCTCGACGCTGCACGCGCGGACGGCGGCGGAGGCGGTGCAGCGGCTCGCTGATTTCTTCCCCGCGGAGGAACGGGCGGCGGCGCGGGCAGCGCTCGCGGCAGCGGTGACGGCCATTGCCGCGCAGCGGCTCGTCGCGGGGACGTCAGGGCGGCAGGCGGTGTTCGAGGTGCTGCTGCGGACACCCGCGATCTGCCGCATGATCCACGATGGCGAGGAGCGCCAGATACCCTCGGCCATGCTCGCGGGGCGGCGCGAGGGCATGACGACGTTCGCGGCGGAGGGCAGGCGGCTGCTGCAAGCGGGCAAGCTGACGCGCTGCGGGTATGAGGCACTCATGGAGGAGGTGCGGGATGGCGGTATTCACCTATCGGGCGCATCGCCTTGACGGCGGGGAGGTCGCAGGCGAGATCGCGGCTGGTTCGGTTCGCGAGGCGCTCGCAGCGGTGCGGGAGAGGGGGCTCTTTGTTTCCTCGCTGCGGCCGAAGCGGCAGGATGCTTTGCTGCGCCTGCGGCAGAGCGTCGGCGATTTTGTGGGGCGCGGATGTTTCCTGACGCGGCGGCGCGGGGAGGAAGCACTGCTCTGCCGCCAGCTCGCCGTACTGCTCCGCGCCGGGCTGCCGCTCTACGAAAGCCTGCAATCGCTCGCGGGCAGCCGGTCTGACGGCTACGCTGCGCTGCTGCGGGAGCTTGCGGCAGGGCTTGCGGCGGGGAAAGCGTTCTCGGAACTGCTTGCGGCGCAGCCGCAGGTGTTCTCCCGCCTTTCCGCCGCGCTCGTGCGCGTCGGCGAGCAGTCGGGACGCTTGCCGGAGATGATGCAGCAGCTCGCGGCATGGCTCGAGCAGTCGCGCCGCAGCCGCGAGAAACTCAAGACGGCGCTCCTCTATCCTTCGGTTCTGTTCATCGAGACGGTAGGCCTCGGCATCTTCCTGACGCTCGTCGTGATGCCGGCGCTCTCCTCTCTGCTCCTGAGCCTGCAGGCTGAGGTGCCGTGGCCGACGCGCCTGTTGCTCTCGTGGAGCGCCTTCGTGCAGACGTCATGGCCGCTGCTGCTCGCAGGGAGCGTGTTCACGGGGGTTCTGCTTTTCCTGCTGTTTCGTCTGCCGCGCGTCGCCGCAGCAGTAGAACGGCTGCGGTTTTCTTTGCCGCTTTTCGGAGAATTGCGCCGGGGGGTATTGTGGCTGCAGGTGTTTCGCGCGCTCTCGATGCTCATCTCCTGCGGCATTTCTCTCGATGAGGCGGCGCGGGAGACGGCGGCGGTCACGGGGAGCCGGTATATGCGGCAGCGCCTGCTCGCTGTTGCTGCAGGCATTCGTCAGGGGTTTTCTCTCACGGAACTCCTTGCGGGCGAGCGGACGCTGCCGTCGCTTTTGCTCGAGTTCCTGCGCGCGGGGGAGACGGGCGGCTGCCTGCAGGAGATGCTCGATCATGGCGCGGACTACGCGCAGATGCTGGCGGAGCATCACGCGGCGCGGCTCCAGGCTCTTGCGGAGCCGTTCGCGTATCTTTTCGTTTTCGCGCTCGTCGGTGGATTCGTAGCGGCGGTATCGCTGCCGCTGCTCAATATGATGCTGCTCGTCTGACGGCGGGCAGGTGCCTGGAGGTGGCAGGATGTTTGGAAATGAAAGGGGTTATTCCCTCATCGAATTGATGCTTGCACTGACGATCATCGGCTTGCTCGCGGCGGTCGCGGCGCCGAAGGTCTCCCATGTGCTGGCGGTCAGCCGCACGCAGAAGGTAGCGGCGGATCTGCAGATGCTCGATGCGGCGGTTATGATGTACGAGGCGGAGAAGGGCGTGCCGCCTAAGGTCGGAGACATCGATTCCCTCGATGCGTATGTGGAGAACATCGGCAGCGTTAAGCCGCCGATAGGAAGTACCGTCATCATCGATGGTACAGAGCAAGAGGTCAAGCAGAGCACATATCAGCTGCTGCAAGTGACGACCAACGGCAATCCGCGCGCGACGTGCGAGGGCAAGACGGCAGAGTCTTTCCTGCCTGCGCGCACTGGCAGTACTGGCAGCTCCAGCGGCGCGAGCAGCGGCCAGGGGCAGTGAGTGATGGAGAGGCTGCCCTTCCTGTTCGCTGCGCTCATCTACGGCGGCGTTTTGCTGCGCCTGGCAGTCGTGGATGTGCGCACAGGCTATCTGCCTGACCGTCTGGTTCTGCCGCTCGGCGCGCTGGGGCTTTTACTGAGCGCGGTTGGTGTGCTCGCGCCGCTCGCTGCGTCATTCGCGGGCGCGGTGTTCGGCGGTGGGCTTTTCCTCTTGGTATACCGCCTGAGCCGCGGCGGCATGGGCGGCGGCGATGTCAAGCTCGCAGCCGCAATCGGTGCCTGGACGGGGCTGCCAGCGGTTCTGCCCGCGCTCTTCGCGGCGTTCCTCCTCGGCAGTTTCGCGGCGCTTTTCCTGCTTTGCCGCGGCGCGGGGCGGCGGGCGACGCTGCCGTTCGGCCCGTTTCTCGCGGCGGGCGGCCTGCTCGGCCTGCTGGCGGGAGAGCGTATCGTCCGTCTTTACTGTGAGGTGTTCCTATGAAAGGGCATTCTGAGGGGTATGTTCTTCTGTATCCGTTGCTTTTTCTGACGCTTTTCGGCCTCTTGGCGGCGGGGGTTCTGCCGCGCTATACGGCGTGGTACCGCGAGGCGCGGCTTACTTATGAGGCGGAGCGGCTCGCGGGCGAACTGCGCCTGCTGCGGCAGGCATCGCGTCTCTCACTGATGCGCTATGCGCCGGGAGACACCCTCTACTACCGGCCGGAGTTTCGCTACAACGAGGGTGATCGGAGCTACTGGCTAGTCGTCCATCGGCATGATGAGAAAAATTGGCTTCGGAAAGAGGAGATCCGCCGCTACCAGCTGCCGCCGGGAATGTCGCTGCAGATGTCCAATGCTACACACGGCTCGCAGCTGAATTGGCTGACCTTCGGTTTCAATGGCGGCACGAGCTCGCCGACGACGTTCCGCCTGACCTATGATAAGGAGGGAGCGTATGCGAAAAAGGTGGTGGTCAATGCGGCCGGTCGCATCCGCGTGCTGGAATGATGAGGCGGGAGCGTGGTTTTTTGATGCTGGAGGCGGCGCTGCTCGGCGTGTTCCTCGCGCTCATGGCGTTGATGTTCCCCTTGCCGC
>Ga0256405_10010331_pt1 | contig 12381 bp, 10 predicted proteins | sample RumenRJG_02DNA_FD_189096 | JGI IMG/M metagenome (GOLD analysis project Ga0256405, IMG submission 189096) | Bovine rumen microbial communities from Lethbridge, Alberta, Canada - RJG_02 | ecosystem: Host-associated > Mammals > Digestive system > Stomach > Rumen | place: Canada: Alberta...
ATTCGGTTATAAATACACGGACTTTGCTCCCTCCGCCGAAGCCTTTCAGCAGGAGAGCAAAAAGAGGATCGATGAGCTGCATATGTATGACGTGCTGCGGGCGGACCGCTGCATTTCCGTGAACTCTCTGGAGGCCCGCGTCCCCTTTGGGGATCTGGACTTTGTGCGCTATGTCATGCGGATCGACCCGGAACTGAAGCTCAACCGCTACGGTATGGGCAAATACTTGCTGCGCCATGCCTTTGAAGGCGACCATATACTCCCTGACGAGATCCTCTGGCGGCAGAAGGCGGCTTTTTCCGACGCGGTCGGCCATTCCATGGTGGACGATCTGAAAGCCTATGCCGAGACCGTCTACACCGACGAAGCGTTCCGGGCCGGCTGCCGTCAGTACGCATATTGTCCTCCCTTTACCAAGGAGAGTCTGCTGTATCGGGATATTTTCGAGAAATATTATCCCGGGCGGGCGGAGATGATCGCCGGCTTCTGGATGCCGAACCCGGAATGGGAAGGCTGCCGGGTGGACGATCCCTCCGCAAGAGTGCTCTCCAACTATGGAAAAAGCGGCGTTTAACCCTTGAAGGAAAAGGCTGTTTTGTGTATACTTTCATCATTCAAAAAAGAAAGAGGCGGATGAAATGGATCTGCGCGCGCTGCATTATTTCGTCGTTGTGGCGGAGGAACTGAATATTACGCGGGCGGCCGAGCGGTTGAATATGAGCCAGCCGCCGCTCTCCAGCCAGATCAAAGGCCTGGAGGAGGAGCTGGGCGTGCAGCTTTTCATCCGCGGCAAGCGGCATCTGACGATCACGGACGCCGGCACGCATCTGTACCGCCGCGCGCGGCAGATCCTGGAGCTCTCGGATCAGACCCAGCAGGAGCTCATGTCCATGGAGGGGCTCTCCGGCGATCTGAACATCAGCCTGGTGGAAGGTCGCGCTCCATTTCTGCTGGCTCGCTGGATCGCTGGCTTTCGCTCCGAGTTTCCGCGTGTTGCGATCCATCTTTGGAACGGCAGCGGCGACGAGGTCATGGAGCGGGTGCAGCGGGGTCTGGCGGATCTGGCCCTGGTTGCCACTCCCTATAATGCCGAACAGCTCGACGGCTTTTCCGTCGGGCGTGAGCCGTGGGTCGCCATGATGTCCAAGGATCATCCCCTCGCGGCGGAGGAAGGACAGTTCCTGCCGCTGCGCAAGCTGGTCGGTCAACCGCTGTATATCCCCAGCCGCCGCTCCCGTCTCGACTCCATCCGAGCCTGGTTTGAGGAGTTGGGAGAAGCGCCGACCATCGCGGGCGACCTCTCCCACTATATAGACGCTGTCGCACTCGCCGAGCAGAACGCCGGGATCTGCATTTTCCCGATGACCACCTATAACGTCAGCGATCTGATCGTGACAAAGATCATCACTGAGAGCGCCCGCCAGGTGGAATACGCCCTGGTCTGGAAACGCAACGACCGGCAAACCGAGTTGCAGGAGGAATTCATCAATTACGTGCAGGATTGCATGGAGGAGGAGCGCCGCGGCACCCAGCGCTATATCATGCCGGAGCGGGAGTATTTCCCACCGGAGGATACCAAGTACCTGTGATTCAAGATCAGAGAAGAGGCTCTATCATGAAAGAAGCGAGTAAGACGCGCATTGAGCATGACTCCATGGGAAATATATCCGTTCCCGCGGATCGCTACTGGGGTGCACAGACACAGCGCAGTATGGAGCATTTTCCGATCGGCGTTGGGATAGAGACCATGCCGCCGGAGATCGTCCATTCATATGGCATCGTCAAACACGCGGCAGCGCGTGTCAACCGCAAGTTATGTGCAGAACGAATGACGGCGGAAAAGCTTTCCGTGATTGAGCAGGCGGCAGAGGAAGTGGCTCTGGGACAGTTGGACGACCATTTCCCGCTGGTCGTCTGGCAGACAGGCTCCGGAACACACAGCAACATGAACGCCAATGAGGTCATCGCCAACCGGGCGAACGAACTGGCCGGGAGCAAGCTGTGCCATCCCAATGACGATATCAACATGAGCCAGTCTTCAAACGACTGTTTTCCGACCGCCATGCGCGTGGCAGCCGTTCTTTCCCTCGAACGAAATCTTCTTCCGGCAGTCGAAAAACTGATCGATGTCATGCTGAAAAAGGAAGAGGAATCTTATGATATCTTAAGCAAGGCCGCCCGGTTATGCTCAGCAGTGTGATAACCGGCGGACTGTTTTTCAGCCGACCGCTCGCCATGATATCCTTTTCGTATATTTCGATATTTGCAATTCGTATTGCTTGCTTTTTGCTCTCTTGACAGTGCCATTCAGCATATGCTATAGTTTCAAGCGTCTTGAATAACAACTCGCGAAAAATGTTTTTCGGTGCCAGGGGCCTCGTGCCCCTTTAAGGCATCGGAAAACATTTTTTCTATTTCAGGGGGTATCCATCATGCAAAAGCGCGAACAGCTCTACGAGGGGAAAGCCAAACGGGTCTATGCCACGGATGACCCGAATGTTGTGATCGTTTCCTACAAAGACGACGCAACTGCCTTCGACGGTCTGAAGAAAGGGATCATCGAGGGCAAAGGTGCTGTCAACAATCGAATGACCAATTATTTCATGAAAAAACTGGCGGAGCGTGAGATCCCCACACACTATGTTCAGGAGCTCAACGACCGGGAAACCGCAGTTAAAAAAGTGCGGATCGTCCCGCTGGAGGTCATCGTCCGCAACCTCTCCGCCGGCCATTTTGCCAGTCGCTACGGTGTCGAGGAAGGTCTGGTTTTTGATGAGCCGATCGTGGAGTTTTCCTATAAAAACGACGACCTGCACGATCCCCTGCTGAACGACGACCACGCGGTTGCGCTGAAGCTGGCCACGCGGGAAGAAATCGCGCAGATTAGAACGTATGCCCTCCACGTGAACGAGGTGCTGAAGGCCCTTTTGTCAGATGCCGGCGTGACTCTGGTCGATTTCAAGCTGGAGTTTGGGAAAACAGCAGATGGGACATTGGTTCTGGCCGACGAGATCAGCCCGGATACCTGCCGCTTTTGGGACAGCAAGACCGGTGAGAAGCTGGACAAGGACCGTTTTCGCCGGGATCTCGGTGGTGTAGAGGACGCGTATCTGGAAATGCAGCGCCGCATCCTGGAATGCTAAGATGGCCGGGATTCATGAAGAATGCGGTGTGTTCGGGATTTTCTCCCCGCAACGCACGGATTTGGCCACCCTTAGCTATTATGCCCTCTATGCCCTGCAGCACAGAGGACAGGAGAGCGCGGGGATCGCAATCAACGATGACGGCGTCTTTTCTTCCTACCGGGATACCGGCCTAGTGGCCGAGGTGTTCTCACCGGAAAAGCTCCGGAGACTGGGCGAGGGAAATATCGCTGTCGGCCACGTCCGCTACAGTACCACCGGCTCCGACAGCAAGCGAAACATTCAGCCGCTGCTTGTCAATCACTATAAGGGGCAGATGGCCCTGGCCCACAATGGCAATCTGACGAACGCGTTTCCTCTGCGCCGTGAGCTCGAAAGCCGAGGCTCCATTTTTCACTCCACGTCAGATACCGAGGTTATTGCCTATACGATCGTCCAGGAACGTCTGTCCTCACCCTCCATTGAAGCGGCGGTTTCCGCTGCGATGGATCGCCTGGAGGGGGCCTATTCGCTTGTCATTTCCTCTCCCTCCAAGCTGATAGCCGCGCGGGATCCCCACGGCTTTCGCCCGCTGTGTATGGGAAAGCTACCCGACGGCGCTGTCGTTTTTGCCTCGGAAACCTGTGCGCTGGATGCGATCGGCGCAGCCTTCATGCGGGATGTTCTACCCGGTGAAATCGTCACAGTCAGCGCGGACGGCATAGGCTCTGATCGCTCGCATTGCGGAAAAACAGAGAAAAAGCTGTGTGTCTTTGAATACATCTATTTTGCCCGACCCGATTCGGTCATCGACGGCGCCAGCGTTCATCTGGCCAGGCAAAGAGCCGGACGTATTCTGGCGCAAGAACATCCGGTGGAGGCCGACGTGGTGATCGGCGTTCCGGATTCCGGCCTTGACGCAGCGCTGGGCTATGCGCAGGAGAGCGGTATTCCTTACGGGATCGGTTTTATCAAGAACAAATACATTGGCCGAACCTTCATTGCTCCCGATCCGAAAATGCGGGAGCGTGATGTGAGCATCAAGCTGAACCCTCTGCGCTCCACGGTGGAAGGAAAACGCGTTGTGCTCATTGATGACTCCATTGTCCGCGGCACAACCAGTCGCCGGATCGTGAGTCTGCTTCGCAATGCAGGAGCCAAAGAGATCCATATGCGCATCTCCGCCCCGCCGTTTCTTGCCGCCTGCTACTACGGTACAGATATCGACGATCCGGAAAAGCTGATTGCCAACCACCACACGGTAGAGGAAATCGCGGCTCAAATCGGAGCGGACTCGCTTGGCTATCTGAGTATAGAGGGGGTGCAGCGGCTTCCGGGCAAAAAAGATGGACTGTGCACCTCGTGCTTTGACGGGAAATATCCCACAAGCGTGCCGGATGACTCGGGCAAGTCCCGCTTTGAGTACAAGATCCATGAGGCGGGAAAGCGCTTATAGAGGAGGCGTGCACATGGTCAACAATCGAAAAATCATTCTGGAGGATGGGCAGCAGTACTACGGGCTGGCATTCGGGGATAAAACGGACAAGGTCTGCGAGCTCGTATTTAACACGTCGATGGTCGGGTATCAGGAGATCCTTTCCGATCCCTCCTATACGGATCAGGCTGTGGTCATGACGTATCCACTCATAGGCAATTATGGAATGGCGGAGGATGACTATGAAACAAGACTTCCGACCATCAGCGCTCTGATTGTCCGGGAATATAATGACGAGCCGTCCAGTTTTCGCAGCACAGAGACTCTGGGCTCGGTGATGAAGCGATTCGGGGTGGCGGGTATTTCTCAGATCGATACCCGCAAACTCACACGCTCGATCCGGGAGCACGGCAGCCGAAAGGCGCTCCTTACCGGGTTGACCACCTCTTTGGAGGACGGTCTGGCCATTCTGCAAAACACCTCGCTGCCGCAGGACGCGGTTTCCCGCGTAAGCTGCCGAGCAGCCTGGGTTTCCCCCGCGGAACAGGAGCGCTATCATGTGGTGGCGATTGATTGCGGAATGAAGCAGAACATTGTGCGTTCCTTGAACCGCCGCGGCTGTCGGGTAACGGTGGTGCCATGGAGCACTAGCGCCCGCGAGATTATAGAACACAACCCGGATGGTATCTTTATTTCAAACGGCCCCGGCGACCCGACGGACGTACCATGTGTCGTTCAAACGCTGAAAAGTCTGATCGGGAACTATCCTCTCTTTGGGATCTGCCTCGGGCATCAACTGATTTCCCTGGCATACGGCGCAACAACCTATAAACTGAAATTTGGTCATAGGGGAGGAAACCATCCTGTCCGGAATCTGGAAACCGGGAAAATTGAGATTACCTCCCAAAACCATTCCTATGCGGTAGACAGCGGCAGCCTTGCGGGGACCAGACTCAAAGCAACGCATATCAATCTGCTCGACGGCACCATAGAGGGCGTCCGCTGTGAGGCGGATCGCGTATTCAGCGTGCAGTATCATCCCGAGGGCGCCCCGGGCCCCCAGGACAGCGCCTATCTGTTTGATATCTTTATCCGAATGATGGAGGAGGCCAGGAAGCATGCCTAAGCGGACCGATATCCACAAGATTCTGGTCATCGGCTCCGGGCCGATCGTGATCGGGCAGGCCGCCGAATTTGACTACGCGGGAACGCAGGCCTGTCTCGCCCTCAAAGAAGAGGGATATCAGGTTGTTCTCTGCAATTCCAATCCCGCAACTATTATGACCGACACCTCTATCGCAGACAAAGTATATATGGAGCCGCTGACGCTGGAATATATCGCCCGAATCATTCGCCGGGAACGCCCGGATGCGATCCTCCCGGGAATCGGAGGACAGACCGGGCTTAACCTTGCCATGCTGTTGGAGAAGAAAGGTGTTCTGAGGGAGTGCCAGGTGGAGCTCCTTGGAACCAAAAGCAGGAGCATTGAGCAGGCAGAAGATCGTGAGTTGTTCAAAGAACTGTGTACAGCGCTTGGGGAGCCGGTTTTACCCTCTGACGTGGCAGATTCCGCTGAATCGGGACTTCGGATTGCCGAGAAGATCGGTTATCCCGTTGTGCTGCGTCCCGCCTTTACATTGGGCGGAACTGGCGGCGGATTTGCCGAGAATGAGACAGAGTTTCTCGAGCTCATAAAAAATGCCCTGACGCTCTCTCCTGTCCATCAGGTCCTGATCGAGAAGAGTATCAAGGGCTACAAAGAAATCGAGTATGAGGTAATGCGGGATCACAATGATACGGCAATCACGATCTGCAATATGGAAAACCTGGATCCCGTCGGGATCCATACCGGCGATTCCATTGTAGTCTGCCCCTCCCAGACGCTGACGAACAAAGAGTATCATATGCTGCGCGACAGCGCTTTGAAAATCATCCGCGCACTGGAAATCGAGGGCGGCTGCAATGTGCAGTTTGCGCTTGACCCGAAGTCGTTTCAATACTATCTCATTGAAGTCAATCCGCGGGTTTCACGCTCCTCCGCGCTGGCCTCAAAAGCCAGCGGTTATCCGATAGCCCGAGTGTCGGCTAAAATCGGGGTCGGCATGAACCTGGAGGAGATCCCCCTTGCCAACACACCCGCGTCGTTTGAGCCGACTTTGGACTATGTGGTCACCAAAATGCCGCGCTTTCCCTTCGATAAGTTCAGCGATGCCAGCCGCACGCTGGGCACCCAGATGAAGGCAACCGGCGAGGTTATGAGCGTGGGGCGGACCTTTGAAGAGAGTCTGCTGAAGGCGATCCGGTCTCTGGAGATCGGGCTTTCTCATCTTCATGCAGCGCGCTTTGATGGAATGGATCGGGAAGCGCTTCTCAACTTCATTCAAATCGGCACAGACGACCGTATCTACGCGATCGCTGAGTTGCTGCGTCGTGATTGCCCGATCGCGGATATCCATGCCGCAACGGCGATCGACTGCTTTTTCCTGAGCAAGCTGAGAAATATCATCGAGCAGGAGCAACGCCTGCGCGAAAACCCGCGTGATCCTTGTATTTTATATGAAGCCAAGCGAATGGGCTTCTCCGATCGGGCGATCTCCGGGCTCTGGGGCATCGATGAGATCTCCGTTTATATGCTGCGCAAACAGTTGGGCCTCTTCCCCGTGTATAAGATGATCGATACCTGCGCCTCGGAGTTTAAAAGCTATGTCCCCTATTTCTATTCGACCTATGAAGAGGAAAATGAATCCTTCGTCTCGAAGAAAAAGAAAATCCTTGTGCTTGGCTCCGGCCCTATCCGCATCGGGCAGGGCGTCGAGTTTGACTATTCCGCCGTGCATGCTGTGCAAACGATCCGCCGTGCCGGTTATGAAGCCATCATAATTAACAATAATCCCGAGACGGTATCCACTGACTACACCTGTTCCGACAAGCTGTACTTTGAACCCCTCTGTGTGGAAGACGTCATGAACATCATAGAGCTGGAACGGCCGGAAGGCGTAATCGCGACCCTTGGCGGACAGACTGCCATCAATCTGGCGCGGCCGCTGGCAGACCGGGGCGTGACCATCGTCGGAACAGATTGCGAGGCCATCGACCGGGCTGAAAATCGAGATTCCTTTGAAAAAGTCCTGCTTGATTTGAAAATTCCCCAGCCCCGTGGTGTCGCGGTTACAAGTATCGAAGATGGGATCCGGGCGGCAGCCGAGATCGGTTATCCGGTTCTGGTGCGGCCCAGCTTTGTGCTGGGAGGGCGCGCCATGCAGATCGTTGCCAAAGAAGAAGCACTGCGTCGATATCTGAAAACCGCAGTGGAGATCGACGCGGATAAACCGGTTCTGGTAGATCAATACATTCAGGGCCATGAGGTGGAGGTAGATGCAATCTGCGATGGGCGCGATGTATTTGTCCCCGGTATCATGGAGCTGGTGGAGCGAACCGGGATCCATTCCGGCGATTCCATCAGCGTTTATCCTGCCTTTTCCCTTTCAAGTGGTGCCAAGAATACCATTCTTGACTATTCCAAAAGGCTCGGGTTGGGCATCGGAATTGTCGGGCTTTACAATATTCAGTTCATCGTAGACAAGGATGAGAATGTCTACATCATTGAGGTAAATCCCCGTTCCTCCCGTACGGTTCCTTTCCTTTCAAAAGCGACGGGTTATTCGCTGGCAGATATCGCTACAGAAGTCATTTTGGGCAAGAGCCTGAAGGAACAAGGTCTGTTCTCCTTGTATCCGGAAGAGAGAAAGCGTCACTACGTGAAGGTTCCGGTTTTCTCCTTCAACAAAATCAAAGGGCTGGATGCATACCTGAGCCCGGAGATGAAGTCTACCGGTGAGGCCATCGGGTACGATGACAAGCTGAGCCGGGCTATGTACAAAGCCATGCAGGCTTCGGGTATGAGGCTCCAAAACTATGGAACCATCTTTGTCACCCTGGCCGATGAAGACAAGCAGGAAGCTTTGCCGTTGGTGCGTCGGTTTTACAACATGGGCTACAACATAGAAGCGACCATTGGCACCGCACTTTATCTTAAGGAGCATGGAATCCGTACCCGTATTCTGCATAAGATCAGCGAGGGAAGCAACGAAATCATAGAGTCCATTCGTGCCGGGCATATCAGCTATATCATCAACACACGAGCTGTTCAGTCAGGGATTCATTATGAAGACGGGGTTATCATCCGGCGTTGTGCAGCTGAAAACAATATCACGATTTTTACTTCGCTGGATACGGTTCGTGTTCTTTTGGATGTGTTGGAAGAAATGACGATCGGGATCTCTCGAATCGACGCATCGTAATCAAAAATGGAGGCGATTTCCATGACCAAATATGTATTTGTGACCGGCGGTGTGGTGTCCGGCCTTGGCAAAGGGATCACGGCGGCGTCCCTCGGGAGGCTGCTGAAAAGCCGAGGCCTGAAGGTGGCGGCTCAGAAGTTTGACCCTTATATCAATGTGGATCCCGGCACCATGAGCCCCTATCAGCACGGCGAGGTCTACGTGACCGAGGACGGCAGCGAGACGGATCTGGATCTGGGCCATTACGAGCGCTTTATCAACGAGGACTTGAACCGCTGGTCCAACCTCACCACCGGCAAGGTCTAATGGAATGTGCTCAACAAGGAGCGGCGGGGGGAGTATCTGGGGCGGACGGTGCAGATCATCCCTCACATCACCCAGGAGATCAAGGACTTCATCTAGGCTTTCTGCCGTATACACAATGCTTTGCGACCTTATTCCTTCAAGAGACGCACGCAATTACGACTTCTATACAGTGGCAGCAATCCTTCCGTACCTCACGTTTACCCTTGACGCATTGGGCGAAATCAGGGATGAGCTCCATGCGGATATGGAGATTGCAGATGCAAAACCTTGCAGTCTTCACGACAACACAATATACAAACGTATTTTTTCCTTTGTGGCAGAGAGCCTTGCAGACCGTGAAAAGTGGAATGTGACAGTAGCTGGATTCAGAGTATATGCTATGCAGCAGCTTAGAAAATTCAGTCAGTGTGAAGCAGCTGAGCCTTTCGAGTTCTCCTTCTCAGACGGTTTTTCCACGCTCGTGTGTCATTTTGATGGAGATGTGCTGGAACTAAGCAGTGCGGGCGAAGAGACCGAGAATAGAGGAACAGCCTGGAACCTGACGATCGGCAGAAACGGCGATGTATACGGAAATATGGACACTGATGACTTGGAGAACATAGAAGGAATGAGTCTGTCCATAGATGAGCCGGACGAGTACTGCTATTTTGAGAAGGAAGAAGAGAACTAGTTAATCCAGCCCGCATAGGAAACACAGAATATTAAAGAACGCACTCGTAACCGCTTTGGCTGCGAGTGCGTTCTTCTGGAATATTAGAAACCGGACAGGTCCTTACCTGAGCGAATTTTTTCGGCTACATAATCACCCAGTTCGTCAGTTGGGCATAGCATACTGCCCGGAGGAGAGGCTTCTCTTGTAAACATTCTATTTCTAATAGTATGTTGTATGGCGGTATCTACGGCATCGGCAAGATCATTTCGCCCGCAGCTGTATCGGAGAAAAAGTGAAGTTGCATCCAGAATGCCGTAGGGGCTGGCGATACCTTTTCCGGCCCATTGAATGCCATTTGGATGATGAAGCTGATTTGGCGTGTAGACACCACGGCCATCCATCGCCAGTTCCGCGGATCCGAAGAGCCATGGAGTACCGGAAATCTGCGAAATCTCGTCTGCCAGGATATCCCCAAAAACATTGCTGGCTAGGACAACATCGAAATCTGAAGGGTGGACTAGAAGCTCCATGGCAGCATTGTCTACATAGTGATGGGTCAGCTGAACATCAGGGTATCCAGCTCCAACGTCATTCACTGTTTTTCTCCATAATTTGCCGGAATACAGAACATTGGCCTTGTCTACGCTTGTTAATTTCTTTTTTCTACTTTGTGCAGCACGAAATGCGAGCTCTGCGCTATGCCGGATCATGTCCTCAGTATAGTGTTCCAGATCACTCGCTTCCTCACCATAAATACCGTGCCAGCGGTGACGTTCACCAGCAATCATTCCACCCATGAGGTCCCGGACAATCAGAATGTCCATTCCCTGAGCGGTGATGCTCTCTTTCAGGGGAGAAAGACTTGCAGTCTCCGGGAGAATGCGCACAGGTCGAGTGTTGGTGCATACCTGGAATGCTTTACGCATACTTGTAAGGGCATAGACAGGGGAGAGCTTAGGATCTTCACTGACCTTCTGAGCATCTCCGATGTTTCCAAACAGGATCCCCCTGCAGCCAAGAGCTGCCTCAATATCTTCATCCCGCAGTGCAGTACCGTATGATTCTATTGCCGGACCGCAGCTCAAAATATCTATGACCTCAAAAGCTGCCCCAAATCTCTGCTTGAGGGCTTTCAATACCTTTTTAGCCTGTAAAACCAGCTCTTCGCCGATTCCATCACCGGCGGATAATGCGATTCTATATGTATCCAACTGCAGTTTCTCCTTGCTTCTGATTTGGTCAAGCTATTGTTACAATATAACAGTCAAGTATCCTCACAAGAGTCTAAGAAATATGAGGTGTAGCTTATAGCTTGATATCAATACCTTCCAAAATTGCTTTTATGTCTTCATTGTAGGTCAGGTTGTAGAAAATCGAGAATAGATATCTTGCAATATCCTTTCTCCCGTTCCGCAGGAAGTAATGCCCATAGGAATATGCCACACTGAGGACCAGTTCATTGGCACCCACAGGCAGGTTATATTGAGTGCTGTACTGCTGAAATGCCTGGAAAGACTGCTCTGGAAGCGGTTTGCCCGATTTGTCCTCTATATAGGCCAGTTCACCGCGGGCGATTTCGCTGTCAGGGTTATACTGCATGCTCATATAGATGATAGACGCCGCTACATCCCAGTTTTCTTTTTCAGCATAGTAATAGCCGAGATTTCTGTAGCAGCGGCCGAGCGCGGCCGGGGTAAAGGCAATGTTAAAGACACCCATCGTGATCTGATAGAAACGTTCCATATTACCGGAAGCCTTGTGACACTCGGCGTACTCCAGCATGAGATTGATGTCCACAGGGTTCCAGCGCAGCCCCTTTTCCAGAATATCCGATGCGTCCCCGTATCTGCCAAGCTCAAAAAGAAGGTTCCCATATCGACTGTACAGTGCGGTGAAGGGTATAGGGACAGGCTTGAAATCCCGCTCACTGTGGGACAGCTCACGGTATAGCAGTTCCTCAAAAAGCTCATGAAAATCATGATACTCTGTCTGGCTGTCATTCTGAAAATGAAACTGCTCAAACTGAACGAGATCATTTACAACCGGTTCCAGGACTTTCAGAGCCTTCTCGTAGTTCTGATTCCTGATGTTCAGATCGGCTTCGCCAATAACCTGCTTCCAGGATTCAGTATCCCGGTCCATTGACTCCCGAAATCTCTTCTTCAGCTCGTCAGGAAGACGTTCATAAATGAGACGGCCACAAGCCCTCGCTATTTCGAGACCATTTTCATGATTCCGGTGAAAAGCGATCTGATCCTGCAGATACCGGATATCCTTCCGGCTGTCTCCGGTCAAACCGGCCTGGATGGATTCCATTATTTGATCGAAAGGCATGATGTTCTCCCTGTATCAATACACGAAAAGCGGATGCCGAAACATCCGCTCTATATAGGAACCGGGAAAGTATCCCGGATTAGGAAGCTGTGCAATTGCGGCACAGCTCCGCAGATAAATTATATCAAATTAACTGTTACCGAGTCAAGGTATTATTAACTTAGCAACTAAATATTTCCCAAAATATATGGCAATATAGACTCGAATGTAGTATAATGAGTCTATGGAAAA
>Ga0256405_10010332_pt1 | contig 12381 bp, 11 predicted proteins | sample RumenRJG_02DNA_FD_189096 | JGI IMG/M metagenome (GOLD analysis project Ga0256405, IMG submission 189096) | Bovine rumen microbial communities from Lethbridge, Alberta, Canada - RJG_02 | ecosystem: Host-associated > Mammals > Digestive system > Stomach > Rumen | place: Canada: Alberta...
GGCCGAATGGGACGTGGAGGAGTTCGCGGCGGGATCCAAGGCCGTCTACGAGGTGGGCCTGACCATCTACGCGGAAAACGACATCCGGCTCCTGTCCAACATCACCACGGCTCTGGCGGACATGAAGGTGACCCTTCTTGCCATCAACACCAAGAAGCGCACCGACGACGACATCATCATCCAGCTCACCGTGGGGTGCAAGAACGTCGACCACTACAACTCCATCCTCTCCCGGCTGAAGCAGGTGCCCCGCGTCCGGAACATCGAGCGCGGAGGCGCGTGAGGCTAGGAGGAAGGACGGATCGGAATACGGATTATGAGGTGAAGCCATGCTTGCCATGATACAGCGGATCGCCCGGGGACGGGTCACGGTCGGGGACGAGGTCCTGGCGGAATGCCCGGGGAAGGGACTGCTGATCCTTCTGGGCGTGACCACGGAGGACGGGGAGGAGGACGCGGCCCTTCTGGCGGATAAGATCGCGAAGCTGCGTATCTTCTCCGACGACGAGGGCAAAATGAATCTGTCCGTGACGGACGTGGGAGGCGGCGTGATCGTGGTGTCCCAGTTCACCCTCTGCGCCTCCTACCGGAAGGGGAACCGTCCCGATTATCTGGCGGCGGCCCGTCCGGAGCAGGCGGTCCCTCTCTATGAGTACTTCGTCAGCCGGATGCGGACCGTCGTCCCGGAGGTGTCCACGGGGCGGTTCGGCGCGGATATGCAGGTGGAGCTGGTCAACGACGGCCCCGTCACCATGCAGCTGGATTCGGTTATTCTGAAGCAGCCGAAGCGGGGGTGAGTTCATGATCCTGCACATCGACGGCCTCCTGAAGCCGTATTATGTACAGACCCTGTGCATGATCTTCTTCCCCGGCGTGAAATTCCCGGAGGGAGAGGAGAGCGGCCCTGAGGTCCCCGAGGGATGGGTCTCGCTCACCGAGGAGGACGAGGGCGTCCGGGCAGAGGTCAGGCTCACCGCGCCCGACGGGGAAGGGACCCGCGCCTCGGAGGGATCCGCCTTTGTGAAATGGAACGCGGGAAACGGCGAGCCCGACCGGGTGCGGAAGCTGGCGGCGGGGGAGGCCTTCCTGGAGGCGGGACGCGCCATGACCGGCATCCGGCCTCCCTGGGGCATCATGACTGGAGTCCGGCCCGCCAAGGTGGCCACGGAGCTGTTCCGGGCGGGATATACTGTCGATGAGGCCGCGGAGGCCATCGCCCGGGACTACCTGACCGAGCCGGGAAAGGCCAGGCTGGCGGCGGACGTGTCCATGGCGGAATCCCGTCTGATCACTCCGGAATCCCGACGGCAGTGCAGCGTCTATATCGGGATCCCCTTCTGCCCAACCCGGTGCGCCTACTGCTCCTTCGTGTCCTACACCTCCCCGGGTCTTCTGAAGCTGATCCCGGAGTATCTGGAGGCCCTCGGCAACGACGTGGACGGGATCTTCTCCGTGATCCGGGAGCTGGGCCTGGAGGTCGCCTCCGTCTATATCGGGGGAGGAACTCCCACGGTCCTGACGGCGGATCAGCTGTCCGGACTGCTCTCCCGCATCGGAAAGAACCTCGGGGCCGCCGGCGCTCATCCGCTGGAATACACTCTGGAGGCCGGACGCCCCGACACCATCACGCCGGACAAAATGGCGGCCGCGGCGGAGGCGGGGGTCACCCGGGTCAGCGTCAATCCCCAGTCCCTGAATCCCGAGGTCCTCTCCGCCATCGGAAGGGCGCATACCCCCGGAATGTTCTTCGATGCCTACCGGGTGGCGAGGGACAGCGGCGTGCGGGACATCAACGTGGACCTGATCGCCGGTCTTCCCGCGGATACCCCGGAGTCCTTCCGGTACACCCTGGACGGAGTCGCCGCGCTGGATCCGGAGAACGTCACGGTTCACACCTTCTCCGTGAAGAAGTCGTCGGAGTTCCGGGCCGAGGGGCGGTTCGATCCGTCCTCCGTCACGGCGGCGCAGTCCGTGGATTACGCCGAGGAGGCCCTCCGGAAAGCCGGATACATCCCCTATTACATGTACCGGCAGAAGAACACCGTGGGCAATCTTGAGAACGTGGGCTGGTCGAAGCCGGGGCACGAGGGCCTGTACAACGTCTATATGATGGAGGAGATCCATTCGATCTTCGGAGCCGGAGCCCACGCCGTGACCAAGCTGGTGTCGGAGCCCGCCCCGGACGGAAGCGTGCGGATCGAGCGGCTCTTCCAGCCGAAATACCCCTACGAATACCTCAGAGAATACCGGGAGGGAGCCGGCGAGCGTCTGGAAGCCCTCCGGACCTCCGCCCGCGCGTTCTTCGCATCCGCATCGGAGGAGGAGAGGGATACTTAAGCGGGTATCCCATATCATGACATTTATCTGGAGTAATACCCATTGAAAAACATCAACTGCAATATCCATACCACAGAAGAAGCGGAGGCGTACGTGAGCCTCTGCGAGACGCGCTTTTCGGAACGCATCGACGAGGCCCTGGAGTCCATTTTCTCCGGCGAGCCCGCGAAAATCATCGCGCTGGCGGGTCCCACCTGCTCCGGCAAAACCACCACCGCCTCCAAGCTCACCCGGCGCATCGACCGGTCCGGAAAGCGGGCCGTGGTTATGTCCATCGACGACTTCTTCAAGGACCGGCGGGATCGGAACGTGGTAGACGGGGAGAGCCCGGACTACGATTCCGCCGCCGCCATCGACCTCGATTATCTCGAGCTGTTCATGAAGCGGCTGACCGCCGGTCTTCCGGTGCTGGTGCCTCATTACGACTTTACCGCCACGGGCCGCACCCGGTACGACGAATATTATCCGCATCCCGACGATATATATGTCTTCGAAGGGATCCAGGCGGTCTATCCGGAGGTGACGCGGCTGTTCGGGGAGCGCTTTTTCAGCGTCTTCATGAACGTGAAGGAGGACGTCCGGTGCGGAAACTCCGAGATCAACCGGGACGAACTGCGGCTTCTGCGACGGGTCGTGCGGGATTACAGATTCCGCGGCGCGACTCCGGAATTCACCCTCCATCTCTGGGAGGGAGTCCGGGAGAACGAGCGGAACAACATCTTCCCCAACGCGAGGAAGCGGGACCTGACGCTCGATTCGTTTCTGGACTACGAGCCGTTTCTGCTGTCGAGGTACGCCGTGCCGCTTCTGGAGACGGTGCCCGCCGACAGCCGCTACCGGGATGAGGCGGAGGATCTGGCCGGGAGACTGGCCGCGTTCGACTGCCCTCTCGTCGAGGAGCGCATGATCCCGCATAACTCCGTGTTCCGCGAGTTCATCGGGTAAGCGTGTCCCGCGCCCTCCCGCGGAAGACGGTTCTCCGGGAGGCGCGCTTGCTGAAATCGGAATCCGGGAAGTCCGGCCGGGGTACGAGGGGCGTTCTGGCCCTGACCGTGTCCAATCTGCTGGTCAAGGCTGCCGGTCTTCTCTTCAAGATCCCCATGAACTACGCCGTGGGCGACGCGGGCATGGGGTATTACAACGCGGCGTATTCCGTCTATGCCCTGCTGTACACGCTGACCACCGCCGGCATTCCCGTGGCCCTGTCCGTCATGATCGCGGAGCAGAGGGCGCGGAACAGCCCGATCGGAGCGGAGCAGACCTACCGTCGGGCGCTCCTTCTGATGCTGTCCGCCGGAGGGGCAGGATGCGCGCTCATGTGGGCGGGAGCATCACCCCTTGCCTCCCTGATCCGGTCCCCGGGATCGTCTCCGGCCATCCGCGCGGCGGCTCCGGCTCTGCTGTTCATCTGCCTGTCCGGCGCGGCAAGAGGATGGTTTCAGGGCTGCGGGAACATGACGCCCACGGCGGTTTCCCAGCTGGCGGAGGCCTTCGGCAAGCTGGTCTGCGGGATCGGCGGGGCTCTGTACGCCGTGCGGCGCGGACTGCCGACTCCGGTGACGGCGGCATACGCGGCGGCGGGACTTTCGGCGGGCTCCTTCCTCGGCATGGCGTATCTGCTGACGGCGCGCCGGATGGGAAGAGGGAAGGGGATCCCGGATGCATCGTCCGGTCCGGTTCCTCTCGGACAGACGTTCCGGGATCTGGGACAAATCGCCCTGCCCGTGACTCTGTCCGCATCCGTCATGAGCCTGTCCTCCGCCATGGACACCCTGTCGGTCCAGCGGATCCTGCGGAGCTTAGGAGCCACGGCGGAGGAGGCGGCGGCGCGGTTCGGCAACTACACGTCGCTGGCGGTGCCCATGTTCAATCTGCCTCCCGCTCTGGTCTATCCCTTCGCCTACGCCCTGGTGCCCGCGGCGGCGTCGGCTCTGGCGTCCGGGAGGCGGGACGAGGCGGCGGAGCGGATCCGGGATGCCATGGGGACCGCCGCCTTCATCGGGATCCCGTGCGCCTGCGGGCTGGCGGCTCTGGCGGATCCCATCCTCTGCCTGCTGTTCCGGGAAACCTCCGCCCACGCGGCCGCGCCTCTTCTGACCGTCCTGGCTCCGGCGTCCTTTCTGGTGTGCCTGACAGCGGTGACCAACGCGGGCCTGCAGGCGTCCGGCGGTCAGCGGCTGACGGTGGCGTCCATGGCGGCGGGAGCGGCGGTAAAGTGGGCGTCCGGGGAGCTCCTCCTTGTGCGGTTCGGGATCCTCGGCGCGCCGCTGTCCACTCTGGCGGGGTATCTGGCGGTGACGGGACTGAATCTGGCCTTTCTCAGGAAAAGGACCGGAGCGTCTCTCCCGGCGGACCGGCTCCGGCGGTATCTTCTCGGCGGAGTCGCATGCGCGTGGGCGGCGGTGAGGATCGACCGTCTGCTGATCCCGGTACTGGGACCGCGGACCGCCGTGCTCTGCGGGATTTTGGCCGCCGTGCCCGTATACGGACTGGTTCTTCTGGCGGCGGGAGAGTTTATCGGAAAGGATTTGAGCCTTCTGCGGATCCCGGTGCGGAGAGCGCGCGGGATCGGCATAAAAAGGAAAGGAATCGGGTCATGACCACGGAAGAACGGAAGAAAAAGCTGATGGGGGAGCGGGTCCACGACGTGGCCTCGGCGGTGGAGCTGGTGCGGGTGCTCCGGTCGGAGGAGGGCTGTCCCTGGGACCGGGAGCAGGACCACCACTCCATCCGCACGGAGTTCATCGAGGAGACCTACGAGGCCGTGGAGGCCATCGACCGGGAGGATTCCGAGCTTCTGCGGGAGGAATTGGGCGACGTGCTGTTTCAGATCCTCTTTCACACGGAGATCGAGCGGGAGGCGGGCCGCTTCACCCTGGAGGACGTGACCACGGAGCTGGTGAACAAGATGATCTACCGCCACCCCCACGTGTTCGGAAAAACAAAGGTGGCCGGGACCGGCGAGGTGCTGGACAACTGGGACCGGCTGAAAACCGCAGAGAAATCCCGGGACACCCTGTACGACGTGCTGAACGCCGTTCCGAAGCAGTATCCCGCCCTGCTCCGGGCGAAAAAGATCGCGAAGAAGGCGAGAAAGGGCGGCGCGGACTTCGGCACCGACGAGGAACAGTCCGCCGCGCTGGGTTCCCTGGCGGAGGAGATCGGGCGGACCGGCGGAGAGGAGCGGGACCGGCTGATCGCACAGCTGATCTGGCAGGCGGTGCGGATGGCCTCCCCGGAAGCCGATACGGAAAAGGACGTGGGGGATCTGCTGAACGGCTTCACGGAATCGTTCCGGTGAGGATGGATGAGATAAGGAAAGGACGGAGATACCATGAGACTGGATAAATTCTTGAAGGTTTCCCGCATCATCAAGCGGCGGACCGTGGCCAACGAGGCCTGCGACAGCGAGCACGTGGAGGTCAACGGCAAGCGGGCCAAGGCCTCCTACGACGTGAAGGAGGGAGACGTCATCGCGGTGACCTACGGGGACAGGACCCTGAAATTCCGGGTGCTGGACGTGAAGGAGCACGCCGCGAAGGCCGACGCCTCCTCCCTGTACGAGGTCATCGAGGACTGACGGCTGCATCACTGCGCATATTCCTCACCCGATGAAACCTCATCCCGGAAAAGCACGGCTGCTGACGGCATACGCACCGGTCCGGGCGCATATACTCTTCCAAAACGGACGGAGGAGGGTGTGCCCATGGACCAGGACGTGTGCCTTTTTTCACGGAAAAGGATGGAGCTGAAGGGGATTGAGGAGGTGGAGAGCTTTTCGGAGACGGAGATCGTTCTGCAGTCCTCCCTGGGTCTGATCGCGGTGAACGGGAGCGGGCTGAAGATCGGCCGGTTCTCCGCGGAGAAGGGAGAGCTGGAGCTGACCGGGACCGTGGACGCCTTCGCCTATCTGGACGGGGAGCGCGAGGAGGGCGGACGGCGGGGCTTGTTCGGGAGACTGTTCCGGTGATATGGCGTATCTTGAGATTCTGACCCGGACCCAGTTGGTTATTGTCGCAACTTCTTTCATTTTGGGCTTGATTTTTGGCGCGTTTTACGATATAATAAGCTTTGCATATATCCTGTGCGGACTTTTGTCGCTTGATGGGAGGAAGACGGTCGAACGGAAGGGAACCCTGCCGTTCTGTTGTCGACTTTTCGCGGATCTTTCCGTGAGCCTCGTCATGGGCGCGGCTTTTGCCGTCTTCGTGTACCGGATCAACGACGGGCAGTTCCGCTGGTACATGCCGGCGTTCGCGGCGGGCGGCTTCGCTCTGTGGCGGCTGACGCTGTCGGTTCCCATGATGTTCCTGTCGGACCGTCTGGCGCGGTTTCTCAGGGCGGCGGTCCGGATTCTGGTGATCGTGCCCGTCGAGCGGGTCCTTTCGCTGGCGGCCCGGGGATCCCGGAGCCTCTGCAGGCTGACCGTGCGGCTCGCCGTGACCCTGTACCGCGCGACGGCGGGAAGAGCCGTCCGGAGGTTCAGGCGGAGGAAAGCGCTTGCCCGGACGGAGAGAGCCCGGCTCCGGCTGGCGGAGGATATATCATTTGAAGGAGAGGAGGGGACGCGGCCTTGAAAAACAACGGATTGTTCCGGAATATGTTTGTGCGCGTGAGCATCCTGGCGGTCGTGGTCTTCTTCGTCTTCAGCTTTGTGACGGTGCGCCTCAAGCAGAACGATCAGGAGGCGCAGGCCGCAGAGCTCCGGGAGGAGATCGACCGGACCAAGGAGTATATCAACGAGCTTCAGGCGGAAATCGACCGTCCCTTCGACAGCGAGTACGTGGCGGAGATTGCCCATGAGAAGCTGGGACTGCGTTTCCCGCAGGAGATTGTGTTTTACAGCGGCGATGACAACTGACCGGGAAGGGTCCTGCGCAAAAGACGCGGGATCCTTGTCTTTATACCGGTCTCTGAATACCGAAAAGGACCCGACGGGGGAGGATGGGATATGAACCGGACGAAGGAGCGGATTCTGAATGCCGTTCTGATCATTCTGTCAGCCGGACTGCTGGTTTCCACGGTCTGGCTGGCCGTGCTGTACCGGACCGAGGCCGGGCGTCTGAAAAGCGCCCGGGAGGAGAGGGCGGCCATGGCGGTCCGTCTCGCGGATCTGAGCGCGGAGCTCAAGGATCTGAACGCCGAGCTGGACGCGCTGGAGGCCGGGAAAAAAGCCGCCGAGTCCGAGGTGAAGGAAAAGACCCTCAAAATCGACGGCCTCGAGTCCATGATCGAGCTTCTGGAGGACGCACAGGAGGGCATGGAGGAGAGCAACGGCCAGCTGAGCGCCAGACTGGCGGAGGCCGGACGAATGGCGGACAGCCTGCGCGGCGACGTGGACACCCTGAACCGCAAGATCGAGATGCAGACCGAGAAGATCAACGCGCTCCGGAGCAGAAGCAGCGAGCTGAAGGAGACGGTGGCCGGTCTGGAGGAGGAGCTGAAGGACGCCCGGGAGGAGATCCGCGCATGGGAGGAGGCCGCCGCTCCCCTGGCCAGCCCCATGGGACAGGAGGCGGGCGAGCTTCTGACCCTGACCGCGCCGGAGGAGGCGGACGAAACCGCGCCGGACGACAGGAACGCCCCGCCGGAGTATGAGGAGCCGGACTCCAATCCGGAAGAGCCCGGGGCAGGGGAGCCCGTCGGCGTGGATCCGGAGCCCGTGAACGGTGAGGACCCCGGGCCGGTCCCGGATCAGCCCGTCGGGGAGACGCCGGTCCAGCCCGCAGAACCCGATCCCGCGCCCGCGGAGCCGACTCCGACGGAACCGGATCCCGTGACCCCGGAGCCCGTGGAGACGCCTCCCGCCGAGCCTGCGCCCGTCCAGCCGGCACCGGTCCAGCCTGCGGTAAGGGAATCCTCCCTGCCGGAGACGGAGCCCGTGAACGTGCTGATGCGGTACATGGAGAGCGGCGCGCCCCTTCGGTGGGACTGGGTGCCCGGAACCAACCGGCTCATGGAGATCTATCCCACTCTGGCTTACTACTACGAGGACCTGACCACCGGGGACTCCGTGTCCTACAATCCCGACGTCATCACCTACGCCGCCAGCCTCATCAAGGTGCCGTACCTGTATTCCGTCCTGCTGGAGCTGGAGGAATTCGAGGCGGGCCATCCGCGCGGAGCCGATGGGAAGATCGTCTACGGCCCCGGCGAGGAGAAGTACAATCTGGACGAGATCTGGGTGTACGATCCCGCCACCATGTACGAGGAGGGCTCCGGCGAGATCATGGAGATGCAGGCCGGGGTCAGCATGCCCGTGCGCCAGCTCTTTGAGTACGCCATCCTGTACAGCGACAACATCGCCTGGATGCAGCTCTATTACCGCTTCGGCTACGACTCCTTCTACCGGCTCATGGGACGGCTGGGTATCCAGGGGACCAATGTGGACTTCATGGATCTGACGGCCCGGGACTGCGCGAAGATTCTGAAGGACGTCTACGGGTATTTCGCGCGAGGCTCCGAATACGCTCTCTGGATGCAGAATCTCATGTCCCGTTCCAAATACGGCCACCTGATCGCCGAGCACTATCCGGGCATTCTCGTCTGCCACAAATACGGCTGGGACGTGGAGTCCTACCACGATATGGCCATCGTGTACGACGAGCATCCCTACATACTGGTCATCATGACCGACTACGAGGACGGCGGCGCCACGGCCGCGCAGTATTTCTCCGACGTGGTCGGCATGACGAAGGTCATCCACGCCACCAACCGATGACGAAGGATCCGTTTTCGGAGAATTATCCCACAGAACAGCCAGACCGCTCCGCTCTTCTGAACGGACGGTCTGTTTTTTCACGGATTTCCGGCTCTTCCGTCGGATGGAAATCCATCGTTGCAGTCGTTGGAAGAACCGGAAAATTGTGCAAAAATCATGAAATAAACCTGCAACAATGTTTCAGTTATGTTGCATATGCATAAAAATCATTGACTTTGTCCCGGACCCGTGGTATCATGTCGGCGTCGGCGAGAGAGACCGACAACGAACCAAGATCCCAAGGAGGACAAATGATGAAAAGACGAATTCTCACCGCGGCGCTGGCGGCCCTGATGATCGCGGGTTCCGCCGTTTCGACCGGCGCGAAAACCTACGACGACGTGAAGGACGACAGCCGGGGAGCCGCGGAGATTTCCATGCTGTCCGATATCGGCGTCATCAAGGGAACGTCGGAGGGAGAGTTCTCCCCGGACGAGCTGGTGAGCCGGGAGCAGATGGCGTCCCTTCTGTTCCGCCTGATGCTGGGCCGGGACGACGCCGGGCGGAAAAACACCACCCGCTTTGAAGACCTGTACGAGCCCTATTATAACGGAGCGATCTCCTGGGCCAACGCGTCCGGCTATATCCGGGGCACGTCGGAGAAGACCTTCGATCCCCGCGGCGGCATCACCAAGCAGGACGCCATGACCATGCTGGTCCGCGCCCTGGGTCAGGAAAACTCCGCCATGAACGCAGGCTATCCCTGGTCCTACATCAATCAGGCCGTGCGCATGGGTCTGGACCGGAATCTGGAGGACGTCCGGTATACCGACACCCTCACCCGGGCTGAGTGCGCCGTGATCCTGGCCAACGCCCTGACCGCCGACATGCTGGTGGTACGGAACGCTCCCAACGGCGCGGCGGTCACCGAGGCCACCACCGTCATTGAGGAAGTGTTCGGCTACGAGATGACCGAGGCCGTGCTTGTGGCCACCAACCACTACGCCATGGAAGGCGATCCGGTGGTCAAGACGGGATTTGCGGCCTTCCGGACGGCGGACGGCAGACGGTTGGTCGCGGACGCCGCCGGAACGGGCATTGCCGACGCGGACGAGCATCTGGGCGAGACCTTCCGCCTGGTCATGAAGAACGGAAACGGCATGGAAACCATCCTGTCCGCCGTGCCCGCCTCCGAGCGCGAAACCTACGGCTCCCTCACGATCGAAAAGGGCAGGGTGAAGCTGGGCGGCGAGACCTACACCCTGGTGGAGAAGTACTCCGATGCCCTGTCCACCAATGAAAACGAGCTGATCCTCCGGGCCTACGGCGAGGACGGCAGGCTCCGCATCGTGAAGGACGCGGACGAGCTGAAGAAGCTCCTGGGCTTCTTCCGCGTGGACGTGGTGAAGAGCGCGTCCGGGACCTCCGCCCTGCTGATGCCTCTCTCCCTGGGCAGACTGGACATCGACGACGACGGCAGGATCAACCTGGCGGACAACGAGAAGAACTACACCCTGGTGAACCCCGAAAACGCCGTGAACGGCGAGTATGTCCTGTACTACAACAATAAATCCTCCCGCCGCCTGATCATCGCGGACGTCTGCTCCGTGGTGTCCGGCACTGTCAACCGCCTGACCTCCGGAACGGTCCGCATCGGCGAGGAGACCTATGATCTGGGCTGTGCCGGAGCCGGCATTCTCCCGGATCAGATCGCAGAGAAGTTCACCCTGGGCCGCACCGCAACGGTTGTGCTGGAGCAGGGAGCGGCCGTTGCCGTGGTGGAGAGCGTCGTGACCGCCAGGGACAGCCGGTATCTCACCGCCCTGACCGACGCCTTCCGGGTCTACATGGACGGCAGATTCGGCTATGTGATGACCGCCTTCCTCGACGGACGCGAGCAGAACATCGCCGTGAAGAACGCGGACGCCAAGGCCGGCGAGGTGTACCGGTATCTGGAAACCGACGGCCTCTACACCCTCATCCCGGCGGAAAGCAGGGACGGCATCCTCATCTCCGGTTCCCGCGCCTTCATTCAGAAGGACAAGGGACTGGACGAGATCGCTCTGGTGATCCGCTCCGCGAAGAACGCCTCCCTGGTGCAGGTGGGACGGAACACCTTCGCCCTGAACGCGGGTGACTCCGAGCTTCTCACCTCCGTGCCCGGGCTGAGCACCGTCACCTTCATCGCGGACGCCGACTCCATCGCCGCCGTCTGCTCCGACGACGCCTGGACCGAAAAGCACGGCGCGGCCATCGGCGAGATCCGCATCGAGGACGGCGCGTCCGTCACGGCGGTCTTTGACAACGAGGTCGGCTCCGTGGAAACCCTGAAGTACCTGTCCATCAATAACGGCGCCTTCGGTTCCTACTCTCCCGACGCCTCCGCGGTCCGCATCCTGGCCCTGAACGGCAGAGTGTATGAGGACGGCAGAACGCTGGCGGAATACACCGTGTACGACTATGCCTCCGGCGAGATCGGGACCGTCCTTTCCGCGGACGCGGATCTGGAAGCGGGCTCCGACTACCGGATGGGCGCGGACGGTCTGATCACCTCCGCCAAAGCCGAGGTCACCGAGGAAGGCTTCGTCACCGGCTACACCTCCGGAACGGTCTCCGTGGACGGAAAGCCCTACGCAATCGGCAAGGATATGCGCATGATCCGCATCGACAAGGACAACAAGCTGAAGGACCTTCTGGTCACCGACCTCTACATGAAGCACGTGGAGTTCATCGCGGTCAACGGCGAGATGCGCCTGATGGCCGAAAAGGGGGACGCCTCCTTCACCGCTGAGATGACGGAAGACGGCATCGTGGTCACTCCCGATTTCAGCCTGTCCGACTTCGCCGACGCCATCATCACGGTCACGGGGCTTGAGAAGGACGGGGAGAAGGTCTCCTTCACCGGCGCGAAGGCCACCGTCCGGGACGACAGGATCCTCATCACCCTGGACGGCGAGCTGGAGCCCGGTCAGTATACGGTCTCCTTCACCATCAACTCCAAGAGCGGCAGCGCGGCCTTCACCGTGACCGCCCGGGCCGAGGAGCCGGAGGAACCGGAGAATCCCGAAAACCCTGAGAACCCCGAGAACCCGGAGAATCCCGAAAACCCCGAGAACCCGGAGAATCCCGAAAATCCGGAACAGCCCGAGAACCCCGAAAATCCTGAGAACCCGGAGAATTCCGGTGAGAACAACGGCTGATCCCGCACCCCGAACAGAAAGGCATAACAAGGCATAACAAAAGGAAGGGGCTGTCGCAAAACAATTTCAAAGTTTTGATCGACCTTTTACAAAAGGTCGCGGGTTCTTAGGGCGGAGCCCTGAGCCGACCTCCGCAGAGGTCGG
>Ga0256405_10010333_pt1 | contig 12380 bp, 9 predicted proteins | sample RumenRJG_02DNA_FD_189096 | JGI IMG/M metagenome (GOLD analysis project Ga0256405, IMG submission 189096) | Bovine rumen microbial communities from Lethbridge, Alberta, Canada - RJG_02 | ecosystem: Host-associated > Mammals > Digestive system > Stomach > Rumen | place: Canada: Alberta | collected...
AAGACCACGCACCACCAGTTGTGCCCTTGTCCCTCTCCCAAGATCACACGCAGCGAATCATACTCCCCCGCAGGCAGCGCAAAGGAGCCGTAGCGCCGGGTCGGATAGCGCTCGCGGGTGAGCGTGACGGCGACCTGGCGCCCTTCGGCGGCGCTTTCGGCCGCGGCCTTGATTTGCGGGAGAGAATCCGAGACGATCCTCTCCGCCTCGGCCTTGTCGGTCATGGCCTCCAGTTCCGGCGAAAGAAAGGAGAGCACCGCGTCGCGCACGCGCAGCTTGATCCGCTGCTCCTCCTCGTCATCCGAGACGGCGAGGACGTGCAGACGAACGAGGCCATCCTCGATGCGCTGTACGCTCCCCTGCGCCCAGACCGCGGCAGAGAGCGTGAGGCTCAGTGCGCAGAGCAGCGCCAGCTCCCATGCTTTCAACCGATATTGATTTTGATCTTTCATAGCAAAAACCGCCTGACTCGTGTATGTTCATACAGAGTATAGACGGTTTTGGTTTCTTTTAATCTTGCAGCAGCTGCCCCGTCGCCTCGGCCACGCAGCAGAAGCGGTATTCGCGCTTCAGCTCGGCGCAGGCGGCCTGCGCGCTCTCCTCGTCGCGGAAGACGCCGAAGACGGCCGAGCCCGTGCCGGTCATGACCGCGCCGAGCGCGCCGCGGTCGAGCAGAGCCCCCTTGGCCGCGCGCATCGTGCGCATGCGCCTGTCGTCAACGTCCTCAAAAACGTTGTACAGCCGGCGGCAGAGGCCGTCGAGGTCCTGCGCCTCCAGCGCGTTGAGCAGGCCCTCGGTATCCGGATGGCAGTTCAGGCGGGAGGAGTCGAGCTTGCGGAACAGCTCGGGCGTGGAGATCGAAAACTCCGGCTTGCAGATGACAAAGCGGCAGGGCGGCAGCGCGGGCAGCGGCGTCAAGATCTCGCCCCGGCCGGCGGCGAGCGCCGTACCGCCGCGCAGACAGAAGGCCACGTCCGAGCCGATCGTCTCCCCTGCGGTGAGCAGCTGGCCGCTCGTCAGCGGATAGCCGTAAGCACGGTTGAGCGCGCGCAGCACCGCCGCCGCGTCGGCCGAGCCGCCTGCCATCCCGGCGCCGACCGGGATGTTTTTCCGGATCGCGATCTTCATGCCGCGCCCCTCGTCGCCGACGAGTTCAAGGAATTTCAGCGCGGCGCGGACGGCGAGATTGCGCCGATCACCCGGCACATAGGGCAGGCCGCATGTTGCATGAACGACGCCGCCCTGCTCGGGTGTGATCGTCAGCTCATCGCAGAGGGAGACGGTCTGCATGATCATGAGCATCTCGTGATAGCCGTCGTCACGTTTGGCTGTGACGTCAAGGGAGATATTCAGCTTGGCATACGCCTTTTCCGACACGGCGGAGAAGGCCTGTTTTTCATTCAAAAGCATACACTCTCATTTCATACGGCTTGGAGGTGAAGCCGTTCATGATGACGAAATTTCCGTCGTAATTGGAGAAGAGCAGCTTGCCCTTTTCCAGATCGAAGCCCGCGGGCGCCTCGAAGCGTTTGGCCTTGCGCGTGAACGAGCAGATGACGAGAAGCCGCCTGCCCTCATAGCTGCGCGCATAGACATAGAAGTGCTTGTCCTTGGGGAAATACTCGGTATAGTCGCCCCAGATCGCGACGGGGTCTTCCTTTTTGAACTTCAAGATCGCGCGATAGAAGTTCAAAAGCGAGTCGGGATCGTCCTCCTGGCTGGCCGCGTTGATCTCGTGATAGTTCTCGTTGACGGTGAACCAGGGGGTGCCGGTCGTGAAGCCGGCGTTTTTCTCCGCGCTCCACTGGAAGGGCGTGCGCGAATTGTCGCGGGAGGAGCGCGCCAGCAGCTTCATCGCCGTCGAGCGCGGCATAAAGTGTGAAGCGACCTCGATATTGTTCTCGGCCATCACGTCCTTATACATCGAGAGCTCCGGCAGATTGATGTTGAGCATGCCGATCTCCTGGCCCTGGTAGACAAAGGGCGTACCGCGCTGGAGGATGTACATGGCGGCGAGCATCTTGCCGCTTTCGACGCGGTGCTCCTCGCTGCCGTAGCGGCTGATGATGCGCGGGTGGTCGTGGTTTTCTATGTACAGCGCGTTCCATGCCTTTCCCTGCAGCTTTTCCTGCCATTCGGAAAAGGCGCGCTTCATCTTCACGAGGCTGAAGGGTCTCTGGATCATGTCGATCATGAAGCAGTCGGCCTCCATGTGGGTGAAGGCGATCATCTCGTCGAGGACCTTGTCCTCGCCTTCGGCGATGTATTTCAGCGCGATGTCCGCCGTCGTCATCGGGCTCTCGCCGACCGTGAAGCAGTCATAAAAGTCCAGCACGTCGCGCTTGAACTCCTTGAGATATTCGTGCGCCATGGGGCGGTTGGCATAGTGGTTGACGCCGTTGGCCACGGGCAGGGCGGGATAGGAGCTCGGCAGCCCCTCGTCCTTGGCGATGAAGGTGATGACATCCTCACGGAAGCCGTCCACGCCCATGTCCAGCCAGAAGCGCAGGATGTTCTTGACCTCCTCGCGCACCTTGGGGTTGGACATGTTCAGATCCGGCTGCTTTTTGGCAAAGACGTGGAGATAATACTCGTCGAGCTTCGCGTCATATTCCCACGCGCCGCCCTCGAATACGCTCGACCAGTTGTTCGGCGGCAGGCGGCGGCCGCTGCGCGTCCGCTTGCCCTTGCGCCAGTAGTAATAGTCGTGGTAGGGGTTGTCCTTGCTCTTCCTGCTTTCGACAAACCACCTGTGCTCGTCCGAGGTGTGGTTGACGACCAGATCCATAAACACCCGCATCCCGCGCGCGTGCGCGCCGTCGAGCACCTCGCGGAAGACGTCGAGATTGCCGTAGTCGGGGTGGATGTCCATATAGTCGGAGATGTCATAGCCGTAGTCGGCGTTCGGAGACGGAAAAAGCGGCGAAAACCAGATCGCATCCACATTCAGCGACTTGATATAATCCAGCTTTTTCAGCACGCCCCACAGATCGCCGATGCCGTCGCCGTTGCCGTCGCAAAAACTGCGCGGCCAGATCTGATAGACGGCCATCTGCTTGTACCAATCGCCCTTTGCCATGTTCGCTTTCCTTCTTTTTTCTTAATGAGATCATTATACCACCGCTTGCGCGGCTTGACAACCTGCGCGGTGAGCGGACGGCTTCGCTTTCTCTCCCTTCTTCTTGACGGGAGCTCTTCCTGTCTGTTAAGATGAAAAAGTAAGACAGTCCCTGGCGCGCGGTCTCAATAAAACTTAAAAAAGCGGGCAGCTCTTCTCTTTTCGCTGCCCGGCAGGTGAAGTCCATGTTCAAAAGAATGAAAAACATCCGTCCCTCGATGCTCATCTCCCATCTCATCATCACGCTCGTTTATCCGCTGGCTGCAGCATTGCGGGCAGAACAAAACCGTCTGCTGGTCTTTACGGATGCGATGACCATCGTCTCTCTCCTTCTGGTAATCGTCGGCATCATCTATTCTCTGGTGCTGCACGGGGACTTTGACGTCAGCAATTACTATCTTCAGCACAGCGGGCGCTCGATCGCCAGACGGTTTGCTGTCCGTCGCGGCGCGCAGATGCAGCAGGAAGAAGACATCGCCAAATTTATCAGCGACGCACGTGAAAAGCGCGAAGGCGCGTTCAATTATCCGCTTTTCCTCGGGATCGTGTATCTGCTGGCGGCGGTCATCATCGCCTATGTATTCTATCCCTGAAGCAAAAAGCCCGAGGCGTCTCGCCGCGGCAGCTGCCGGGCGGGCAAGCGCTTATAATAGTTTCCCATTAAATGTAGACAAAGTCTGCTTTTAACAGCGCATCAGCGCGTCGGAATCTGTATGATAAGTGAGGCTCGAAATCTTTGATTTCGTATGCCGAACTTATGCGCCGCAGACGTCCTCTGCGTTTCTGACGCCGAGGGGGTGACGCGTCCGGCGGCACCTTTTCAATGAAAAGTGTCTGCTTTTTATCGAAAATAGTATTAAAATGGCAGCAAAAAAGAAGATCAAACCGATAACGGTTTGATCTTCTTTTTTGCTTTTCAGCCGAGCTCCTGCTCCATCCGGTCCATTTTCTCCCGGTACCGGGTGAACTCGTTGTTCGTGCAGAACACGAAATGGCCCGGACGCACTTCACGCAGCTCACGCTGCTCATCGGTCTGCTCGAGTTTGGACGGGTCGTAGACGATGTGATGTCTCGTTTTTTCCACGATCGGGTCCGGCATCGGAACCGCCGAAAGCAGTGATACGGTGTAGGGGTGCATCGGATACTTGAACAGCGTTTCGGATTCGGCGATCTCGACGATCTCGCCGAGATGGATGACCGCGATCCTGTCAGCAATGAAGCGGACGACGGACAGGTCATGCGCGATGAAAAGATAGGTCAGGTTTCTTTCAGCCTTGAGCTTGTTCATCAGGTTCAGCACCTGCGCACGGATCGAAACATCCAGAGCCGAGATCGGCTCATCCGCGACGATGAACTTGGGATCCATGATCATCGCGCGCGCAATGCCGACGCGCTGACGCTGACCGCCGGAAAACTCGTGCGGATAGCGCGATTTATGCTCCGGCAGCAGACCCACAGATTCAAGCGCGCGGTCTACCTTTTCGATCCGCTCGTTCTCATCCTTGTAGAGATGGAAGTTGTACAGACCTTCGGATACACAGTACTCGATCGTAGCGCGCTCGTTGAGGGAAGCGGCAGGATCCTGGAAAATCATCTGGATGTTGCGGACCACATTGCGGTCCTCTTCCCGGGAGATTTTGCCGGAGATGCGCTTGCCCTCGAAGAGGATCTCGCCGGCGCTGCAGGGGTTGATGCGCATGATGGCGCGTCCCAGCGTCGTTTTGCCCGAGCCGGATTCACCGACCAGCGCGAAAGTCTCGCCCTTATAGATGTCAAAGTTTGCGTCTTTTACAGCGCGCAGTTTCTTTTTGTGTCCTGTTTCGAAGGTCACGTCAACGTGTTTGATGGACAGGATCACTTCTCTGTCTTCAGTCGACATGGAAAGCACCTCCCTTATCCGTCATCAGTTTGATCTTCTCATGCAGGTCACGGATGACCTCTGGCTTTTCAAGCTTCGGCGCACGCGGATCAAGCAGCCAGGTCTTGGCATAGTGCGTGTCGCTCACTTTGAAGAAGGGCGGCTCCTCCTGGAAATCGATGTTGAGAGCGTGCTCGTTGCGCGGTGCGAACGCATCGCCCTTGATCTCGTTGAACAGAGAAGGCGGCGTGCCCGTGATGTAGAACAGATCCTCTCCCTTCACGCCAAGCTGCGGAAGGCTGGACAAAAGGGCCCATGTATAGGGATGTCTCGGATCGAAGAAGATCTCCTCGACCGTGCCGTATTCGATGATCTGGCCGCCGTACATGACGCCGACACGGTCGGCCACGTTGGCCACAACGCCGAGGTCGTGCGTGATGTAGAGCGTGGTGAAGCCAAGCTCCTTCTGCAGATCGCGGATCAGCTTGATGATCTGCGCCTGGATGGTGACATCCAAAGCCGTCGTCGGCTCGTCGCAGATCAGGATCTCGGGATGGCAGCTCAGCGCAATGGCAATCACGATACGCTGACGCATACCGCCGGAATACTGGAAGGGATACTCGTCAAAACGGTTGGCCGCATCCGGGATGCCGACGCGGTCCATCATCTCGATGGCCTGCTGCTTTGCCTCGGCCTTGGAGATCTTCTGGTGCTTTTCGATGACTTCGGTGATCTGCGAGCCGATGGTACGGATCGGGTTGAGGGAGGTCATGGGGTCCTGGAAGATCGTGGAGATCTTCGCACCGCGGATGCCTTCCCAGTCCTTGTCTGTCCTGAGCTTGGTCAGATCCTTTCCGTGGAACATGACAGAGCCGTTCGAGATCGTTCCGTTGGACTCCAGCATGCCCGTAAAGGTCTTGGTGAACACCGATTTGCCGGAGCCGGACTCGCCGACGATGGCAAAGGTCTCTCCCTCATACAAATCCAGGGAAACATTCCGGATGGCCGTGAGATACTTGTCGCGAACGCGGAACTTGACCTCAATGTCTTTTGCGGAAATGATTACATTTTTTGTTTCGTCCATTATTCTGTTTCCCTCCTTACATATGCGTACGCGGGTCAGCCGCATCCGCGAGTCTCTGACCGACGATATAGAGAGAAATGGAGAGGACGGCAAGCACGGTAACCGGAATCCAGAACAGATGCGGATATCCGTTCATATACGAAGTATAGATCGAGATCATGCGGCCGAGAGATGCTTTCGTCACGCCGAGGCCGAGGCCCATGTACGAAAGGAAAACCTCATAGGAGATCAGAGAGGGGATCATTCTCGAGACATAGGTCATAATGACCGAGATCAGGTAGGGAAGGATATTGTTCTTGATCATGGTCCAGGTGCTCGTGCCGAGGCACTTGGAAGCGAGGTTATACTCTCTGTCACGGATGATCATGACCTGGGTGCGGATAAAGAATGCGACAAACACCCACTCGGTCACGCACATAACGAAAATCAAGGTTCCCATGCCGGCGCCGAGAACGTAAGAGAGGATCATCGCCAGAAGAAGGAACGGGACGTTGGATACGATGTTGTAAATCTCAAGCATCCACTTGTCCATACTCTTGGAGAAGCCCCAGATCGCGCCGACCACAACGCCGATGAACATGGTAATGAAGGTGCAGACGAAGCTGATGATGATCGAGTTTCTGGCACCGGCCCAGACGACGTCGAACACCTCGTTGCCCAGATTGTCGGTGCCGAAGATATGCTCGGCACAGGGCTTGATGAATCTCATCTCAGAGTTGTTGACATTCGGGGCGATTAGCGGATCGTATCCGGAGATCGACGGCTGGATCAGCGCGAAAAGCACCAGAACGAGCATCAGTATGGCGACGGCAACGGTAAATTTGTTTTTTACGAATGTACGCCATACGGACTTCCAGTAGGAATACTGCGGCGCGGCAATGTGTTCGGATTCATATTTGTCAAAAGATGCAAATCCGAAGAGATCATTTTTGTTTTCCAAATTTTTCTCGTCCATTATGATCTCCCTGCCTTTTCTGTGAGCGAAATGCGCGGATCGACCTTTGTCAGGATAATATCTCCGGCCAGCACGGACAGCACTGAAACAGTGGAGAAGATAAAGGCCAGTGCCACGACCATTACGTTGTTGTGCTGCTGGATCGCGTTCGGAAGCATTTTGCCCATGCCGCCAACGGCGTAGATGGATTCGGTAATGATGGCGCCGGCAATGCATCCGGCAAGAGAGGCCGGAATTCCCTGCGCGATCGGAATACTTGCGTTTTTAAAGATGTGGTTGTTGAAAATCTCTCTCTGGTTGAGGCCCTTCGCCTTTGCGAACTTGACATAGTCCTGGCTCATCTGGTCCACAACATATCTTCTGGTCCAAAGCATCAGGCTGGCAATGGACGGGAGTGCAAGCGAAATCGTAGGAAGGATCCACGAGCGGATATCAGACGCGCCGTAGGTCGTGAAAACGGACGGCAGGTCGAAGGCCGCGGTGGCAAAATACCGGAACAAATAGATGTATGCCAGCGATGGCACTGCGATGATAAAGATGATATAGACCATGCCCAGTTTATCGGCAAGCTTGTCTTTCTTCCTGGCCATCAGGATACCGATGGGCAGACCCAGGCCATAGGAAATCAGCATGGCAAAGATGCCGATAATAAAGGAAGTACCGATCATGGACGGCTGATTCTTAGCCGTCTGGAAGGTCGCATAGTTGTCGACAAATTTCTGCCGATCAAGACGGTCGAGAATTTTCTTATAAGTAAGCGAACCGAAGATGATACCGGATTCGGCTTCCTTGCCGGTCGCGTATGTTACCGGTCTTTTAACTTCTGTTCCCTGCGTCTGGAACAGGACAGACATAACATCAAGCCCCTGATACGTGGGATAGGAATCGCCAAAGCAGAGCTTGATGACATTCTGATGCAGCCAGGGGAAGTGGCTGTCGGTATAGATCAGGTATTTGTGAGTCGTTCCGCTTCCTATAAGAGCGATGCCGCCCGATTCGGTTCTGCCGAAAGAGAGCCCGCGCTTCAGGTCCGGATTGTTTTCATCCTGAACAGACATCGGTGTGTCGATCTCGATCAGATCTGAAAACCAGACTGCTACATGCTTGATAACAGGAATGTCCTTATAGGCGTAGTAACGTCCGCTTTTGGTATACTGTTCGACCGTATACCCTTCGGCTTCGTATTTAGCCTTGAACTGTTCACCGGCTTCCGAACCCGGCTCGAGCGCAGCGGCCATCTCCGGAGAATCCACCGCATAGAGCGTCTGGAAATAGTCGGCGGAGCGCACGAAGGTCAGATATCCGAGCTTCTGCCAGATATTATACATGTAGTCAGTCTTGTCGTCCGGCTTTGAGGCAAGCTTTCTGTATCCGTCGTCGCCGGAAAAGATACTGTTGCGCGGAACGAGCGTATAGACCAGGGTGAAAACGATCAGCATTATCAACAGAATGGAAATGACCGATCGAATCAGTCTCTTAAGGATATAACCCTTGCTCATGAGAACAACTCCTAACAAGAGAAACTGAGAGCTAGAGGAATGAGCATCTTCTAGCTCTCATTTTCTATAGCTTATTCAGAATTTGCGAATGCTGTGGAAAATCAGATATCAGTTGCCAGCAAGCCAGGCTTCCTTAGCAGCATAGTACTCGTCGGCCGTGACGGGCTGATCGTAAACGACCATGTACTTGAAGTAAGGAACAATGTTGGTCGAAGCCTGACCGTAGAGGCCGTAGCCGGCGGAGAAGGGCTTGACCTTGGACACGCCGAGGCCGGCGCCTCTGGTGGCAAAGGGTCTGAGGATGCCGTTGGCAAGCAGCTTGGCCTCAACCTGGGCGAAGAGATCGATTCTCTCGTCACCGGTGGCGGCGTTCGCCTGATCCATCAGGGGCTTGATCTCGGTCAGGCCGATGGCCTCGAGAGCCGCAGTCTGGGAGGCAGGACGCTGGGTGTTGTCGGTGATGATCGGGGTGATGCCGGAGTAGAGCATCATGTCGCCGTCAGCCGGGTCGAAGCAGTGGATGTAGGTGTAAGGATCGCCGTAGTCCGGGCCCCAGCCAGCCGCGAAAGCGAGGTCGACAGAGTTGTCTTCGCCGCGCTCGTTGGTGTAGAAGGCGTCATTGACCTGCTCGTCGTTGTCAAGGAAGATAAGGTCGATCTTGACGTAATCGCCGATCGCATCTTCGATGGACTTCTGCATGGCAAGAGCCATGTTCTTGGCCTGTTCGTCCGTTCCGTTCTCGACCATGTCGAGGTGTACCGGCCACTCCTTGACGGAATCGCCGAGTTCAGCCTTGGCCTTCTCCATGAAAGCAACAGCTCTCTCAGGATTGTACCAGGCATCCTGGCCGTCGTTGAGATCGATGCCAACGAAGGCTTCCTCTTCCTGCTCGAGGTACTTCGTCACGAGGGAACCGTAGGACTCGCCCGTGCTCAGCGCAGCGAAGGTGTAAGGAGTGAGGGTGTTTCTGGCTCTGTCTTCCGCGATCTCGCCGAGAGCGACTTCATAGTAAGCCTTCTCGGAGTAGGCGGCGTAAACGCCGAGACGGAAGTACTTGTTGAGGATAGCGGCATGGGTGTCGGCCTTCTGGTCGTCAGTGGTCTTGGCAGTGGTGCTCTTGTTGGCGTCGGTCCAGAGAGCGTAGGACTGTCTATCCCAGTTGAAAGCGCCCCAGAAAGAGGTGGAGGTGGTCATGCCCTTGAACTGATTGTCCGGATAGAGCTCGTTGGCCTTCGCGACCATCTCGGGCTGGCCGAGCTGGATGGCGGTGGTGGTCACTTCGCCGTTCACGAACATGTTGAAGTTCTGCATCGGGTCCTTACCGTCGGTGTAGGTGACGGTGACGTGCTGGACATGAACGTTGTCCTTGTCGTAGTAGTTCGGGTTGGCGTCAAACTTGACTTCCTGGCCGGGAACGACAGAGGAGAGGATGTAGCAGCCGTTGTACAGGATGGAGGCGGGATCAACAGCGCCGAAGGAATCGCCCATGGATTCGAAGAACTCAGCATTCAGAGGTCTGAGGACGTTGTAGGTGGTCAGACCATCGAAGTAGCCGCAGGGGCCGGTGAGGGTGTAGACCAGCTTGTTGCCGTCAGCCTTGATGCCAACGTCTTCCCAGCTGCCGGTGCCGTCAGCATACTCGGCAAGGCCCTTGATCAGGGGCTTGACAAGGCCGAGGACAAGGCTCGAGGAATCGGCGGCGTGCTTCAGACCGGTAACAAAGTCTTCAGCGGTAACAGGCGCATACTCTTCACCGGAAGCGGTGGACCAGACAGCGTCGTCACGAATGGTGAACGTCCACTCGGAAGCATCCTCGTTGGGAGCCCACTCGATGGCCATACCGGGGACGAGAACGCCGTGGTTGTCCTGGGTGAGCAGACCTTCGGTGAAGTTCGCGGTGAAGTCACCGTTGGTGCTGTGGTTATCATAGAGATAATCCAGCGTGGTGATGTTGAACGCATAGAGCAGGCTATACGAATCAACTTCATTTCTTCCCGATTCTTCCGCAGCAGGCGCGGCTTCACCGGAATTGTCGTCCGTCGCAGTGTCGGCGGGCGCGGAAGTGGCGGGAGCAGCGCTCTGGCCGCAGGCGGCAAGGGCGAAGACCATCACGACCGCAAGAAGCAGTGCGAGAAATCTTTTCATTTCATTTCCTCCTATTTTATTAAATACATACGCGAAAACAGTGTTTGGGTATGTATTTTCGTTTTTCTATTATAGCGGTTGAAGTCTTCTTTGTCAATCCGCTTTGACGCTTCTAAGCGCTAAATCGACTAAAAAATTAATTGAATATTTGTAGCTTTTATACAGATTTTTTTGTATTCTTTTCCAAATCAAAAAAGAATCCAGCGTCCGGGAAGGAAAAAATAAGAAAAATGATTGACATTCGGGGGTTGCCTGTGGTATTATCTCAAGGCTGAATGTGGATTGAGCCCCCCTGCGGGTGTAGTTCAATGGTAGAACACCAGCCTTCCAAGCTGGATACGTGGGTTCGATTCCCATCACCCGCTCCATCATTGAAGCGCTTGCTGAGCGGGAAGCACGTATATGCGCCAATAGCTCAGCAGGATAGAGCAACTGCCTTCTAAGCAGTAGGTCGGGGGTTCGAATCCCTCTTGGCGTGCCAGACGCCAAAGCAAGCGGAGCTTGATTTGGCGGGAAGATGTCCTTGCACCGTTTGTGAGGACGTTATGGTGGGATTAGCTCAGTTGGTAGAGCACCGGATTGTGGTTCCGGGTGTCGTGGGTTCGAGCCCCATATCCCACCCCACTTGAGAAAGGCCGGCGGCCGACGGCCGCCGGTTTTCTTACACCGACTTTGGGATGTAGTGTAATGGTAACACACCGGACTTTGACTCCGATATAGTGGGTTCGAGTCCCGCCATCCCAGCCACGTCAGAATAACGCAGTAAGGTCATCTGACCTTGCCTGCGGCGGTCAGATCGACCGTCTGCGTTATTCTTCCTTTTCCAACGCGAACCCTCTCCGCTGGGCTTCGCGTTGGGGAGGACGAAAATGCCCCAGTAGCTCAGTAGGCAGAGCACCTGCCTTTTAAGCAGGGTGTCCGGGGTTCGAATCCCCGCTGGAGCACCAGATCATCCCCGCAACTTGATACAAGTTGCGGGGATGATTTCTTTGTGATATGATAAAAAGGGGTGAAGATCAGCATGATACAGTCAAACAAAGCCATGAAACTCCTTTTACTGCAGCATAAGATCAGTATCGATGACGTCCCTGTTAATAACGCTTATCCGATCTGGAAGAAGCAGGATCGGGCAGGCAGACCGTATTGGGGCGTCTCGGATTTTTGGCATCTGGATCAGAAGGGCGTCCCCGCATCGGAAGACCTCTCGCAACTGGAATGGGATGGAAATGAGGTGCATCTTGACGCATACGCCGAGGATCAAATACCGGAGATCCTCAGGGAGTCAATCGGGACCATAAAGGCTTGGATGCTGCAATTGGAGCACGAAGGACCGGATGTACCATTCCTGATATTGGCAAGCTATGACGACGGAGAAGAGCTCGTTAACAAGGAAGACTTTCCGGACGGCTACTATTCGATCACTTTTCGTTTTTGGGCGCCTCGCGGTGGAAATACTGTTGTGGATCTTTCGTCTTTTGAGGACTGGGAACAACCTGCTCTTCTGGCCGTCTGCGACAAAAGCAGCCTCTCACTCTGAGAGGGTGCATTGTATCAAGCATGCCGTGCAGACACAAATAAGAAGACCATTCTGATGGGATGGTCTTCTTATTTGCTATTCCCCCGTTGGGGGATTCGAGGGGAGCGGTAGTGAATGACATGCCGGGGGCATGCCAGAGCCGCGACCTGCTCCGCGCCGCAGCGCGGGCGAATCCCCGCTTACA
>Ga0256405_10010334_pt1 | contig 12379 bp, 7 predicted proteins | sample RumenRJG_02DNA_FD_189096 | JGI IMG/M metagenome (GOLD analysis project Ga0256405, IMG submission 189096) | Bovine rumen microbial communities from Lethbridge, Alberta, Canada - RJG_02 | ecosystem: Host-associated > Mammals > Digestive system > Stomach > Rumen | place: Canada: Alberta | collected...
AACGAATTTTGACGTGGCTGATGGGAATGATCCGTCAAAACGCCCACCGAAAAACGTCACGGCCGCTCGTGAAAATTTCACGGCCTTAGAGAAAAATTTCACGGCCTCTCGTGAAAACGTCACGGCCTCTCGTGAAAACGTCACGGCCTCTCGTGAAAACGTCACGGCCTCTTTACTCGCTCAACGCGTTCCTTGGGCTGACGCCCGAGAAACGCTACGCTCGAAAGAGCCTGAACCGATTTAGATAAATTTCTCACGCTCAAGAATGCAAATAAATTTGTATTCTCTTCGCTTAATCGAAATTTTGCACTATCTTTGCAGCCGTAAACGTATAAAAAGGTACAATTATGGCTACAGTACAACTACGTGCGGAACTATTCCGCGAGATAAGTCCAATGCTCGACAGTGAAGTGATGCTCCGCAAGACCATCGACTTCATCAGGTCGCTCTACGCCGAAGAGCAGACGCAGGCAAAACAGCAGACGCTCGACAAGATTGACCACTCTCTCGGCCAGCTCCGGCTGATGCAGGAGGGCAAGCTGAAGGGCGTAAAAGCGGAGGACTTGCTCAATGAACTGTAACATCGACACCACGCCCGACTTCGCCCTGGAGCTGAAGCAACTCGCCAAGCGCTACCCGTCGATTAAAAACGACTACGAGGCGTTTCTCAAGGAGTTGCGCGAGAACCCTCTCATGGGCACGAAGCTTGGCAAGAAGCTGCGCAAGGTGCGCTTCGCCATCGCCTCGAAAGGCAAGGGCAAGAGCGGCGGCGCAAGGGTCATCACCCACACCGTGCTCGTGGCCACCGACGGCGCCGACATCACGCTGGTGACCATCTACGATAAGTCGGACCAGGAGAGCATTTCCAACAAGGAACTGCGACAGCTGATGAAGAAAAACAGCCTTGAATAATAATAAACAACGAGAATTATGGAAGCAACGACTGCAAAAAAGCCCTCAAGAAGGAGGAAGAAACTCACTTCCGAGGAGAGGAGAGCCATCAATGCCGCAAAGCCGGCAGGTAACAAATACATGGAAGCTGCCAGAAGACACCAAGGCGAAGTCTGGGTGAAAGACCCGATGTTGTTGCTATGAGATACTTGCTTGACACTAACGCCTATATCTACTGGGCAACTGACCAAGACCTGCTTGACGTGGATGTGTACGACCTGCTCAACGCACCCGATGCCGTGCTATGCATCAGTGCCGAGAGCGTGCGCGAACTCATCGTGGCCTACAATGCCAAGGGATGGGGCAACAAGCGGTGGAAAACGGCTGCGGACATGGTAAATGCTATTGAGCAGGACTACTACATCGAAATCCTGCCAATACAGAAAGAGGTGATGCAGACCTATTCGCGGCTACGCATCAATACGGCACAGAACCACAAGGATCCCAGCGACCATGTCATCATCGCTCACGCAATGACGCTCCACGTGCCGCTCATCTCCAGCGACACGCGCTTCCCCTACTATCGCAGACAAGGCCTCAACCTTATCTTCAACGAGAAGTAGTTACCTCTCCCTTCCGAAAAATATCTGCCGAGACATCCGCTGGGATGTTTCTAACAAGATTTTGCCATCAGTCGCAAGGCTTTAGCTTTTACGCTGTAGGCGGAAATTAGTACAACATAATAACACAATTTGAGACTGCAAAGGTAGGGAGATTCTTGCAGTCTCAAAATACGGCTTATTTGGGATGGTTACATGCCATCCAGGCCGAACTCTTTCATGCTGTTGTTGCGCCATACTTAGAATTTTGTATTATCCGTAATGTCCTTGCTTTATTCCGTCTGCCACTCCTCCGCCGTGATTTTTTTGCTCGTTTCAGAAATTATTCGTACCTTTGCAGAACATTTCCGAATAGACGAAAGCAGACATGAAGAAAATCAACGGGACAGGTTTGAAGATTCCGTCGAAGAATCAATCTACTGTCACCATGATTCTCAGGTCGTTGTCTGCCGATAAAATGGCGTATACGAGTCGGGGGAATGAAAAAAATGGCAACTCATTTCATTATTTACATTTTTTTCTATACCTTTGCAGCCAAGTCAGTAAACCTTTATACGAAAAGAAGGATGAAAGTTATTTACGAGGACAACCATATCATCATTGTCGCCAAGACGAGTGGCGAGATAGTGCAGGGCGACAAGACGGGCGACAGGACGCTATCGGAGACCGTTAAAGCGTACATCAAGGAGAAGTATCACAAGCCGGGTGAAGTGTTCCTTGGTGTCTGTCACCGTTTGGACCGTCCTGTCTCTGGCCTCGTGGTCTTCGCCCGTACCTCGAAGGCGCTGACAAGACTTAACAAGATGTTTGCCGAGGGCAAGGTTCACAAGACCTACTGGGCGATTGTCCCGTTACGCCCCATAGACGAGGCTGCTACGCTTGAACACTGGCTGGTGCGCAACGAACAGCAGAATAAGTCGTATGCCTACGACCGTGAGGTGCCTGGCTCGAAGAAAGCCATATTGAATTATCATGTCGTCAGCCGTGGCGACCGTTATCAAATGGTAGAGGTGGAGCTGCTGACAGGACGTCACCATCAGATACGCTGCCAACTATCAAAGATAGGAATTCCCATCAAGGGCGACCTGAAGTACGGGTCGCCGCGCAGCAATCCCGATGGTTCCATTTCACTACTCTCACGCCGCGTAGAGTTTGTGCATCCCGTGTCGAAAGAACTCATCGTCGCCGAAGCAACCATTCCCGACGACAACCTGTGGAAAGCTCTCAACCCTGAAGGTCGATGAAGAAAGTCGCAAAATGGTTGTTCATAGCGGTATTGACGCCCATCCTATTATTCCTCATACTTGCCGCACTACTATATCTGCCCCCCGTACAGAACTGGGTGGCAGACAAGGTGGCGGCTATAGCGTCAGAGAAGACGGGTATGGAGATTAGCGTGGGCACCATCAGACTGGAATGGCCCTTAGACCTCGGCATAGATGACTTTATGATTATCCACGAGGGCGACACATTGGCAGACCTTGGCCATCTTTCTGTCGACGTCCAACTACGCCCGCTGTTCGACAAACGCATCGTCATCGACGAGCTATCCGTCACACAGGCGAAGCTGAACACCAATGGATTCATCAGCGACCTGCGGGTGAAAGGCCACGTGGGAGAGTTATGGCTCCGCTCCAACGGTATCGACTTAGACCATGAGGCGGTGGAGGTGAACGGTGCCCGCCTGGCAGACGCCGACCTCGACATTGCTCTCAGCGACACTGCTGCCGTCGACACGACAACTTCTGAAGCACGCTGGCGCATCAATGCCGACTCCATCAGTATAAGCCGGACATCCGTCGCCCTACATCCGCCAGGTGACACACTTGGCGTGACGGCCTATATGGGGCACACCGTAGCCCGCGACGCCGACATCGACCTTGGCACAGGCACCTACCGCGTGGGCAGTTTTGACTGGATTGACGGACGGCTCACCTACGACAATCACAATCAAAAACCTGTTGAAGGTTTTGACTACAACCACATCGGTATCAGCGACATACGCTTGGGCGTTGACTCTATATACTATGGGGCTCAAGGCACGTCGCTCTACATTCGCCAGATGTCGCTGAAAGAAAAGCCACGAACAAGAGAAGGAAGTTCGGAAATCGAGAGCGGCTTGGAAATCAAGGAGTTGAGCGGCGGTGTACGTTTAGACACGGCTTTCAAGCATATTGACATTCCGCACCTGATTTTGCGCACGCCCGACAGCGACGTGGAGGCTGAAGCCAATATCGACTTCAACATCACAGACTCGCTGAATCCTGGTAAGATGCACGTCCGCCTCAACGCCCAATTGGGCAAGCAAGACCTGACACGCTTTGTCGGCGGTCTGCCACAGCAATTCGTCCGTCAGTATCCAAACCACCCGCTCAGCATCAAAGGTTCTGTCAACGGCAATACAAAACGCATGGAGTTCACTGGACTCGATATACAACTGCCAACAGCCCTGCACCTAAACGCTGACGGCTTTGCTGCTAACGTTACAGACTTTAAAAAGATGCGGGGACAGATTGCCTTGAAGGCTGAGACGCAGAATCTCAACTTCTTGACGACGCTTGCCAATGTCAAAGGGCTCAGACTGCCCCCGATGACACTTAACGGAACTGCCAAAGTGGAGCAAGGCCATTATGAACTCAACGCCCTATTACGTGAAGGACAGGGGATGCTGAAAGCCAACATCCAGACGCCCAGACTTACCGACATCGCTGCCTACAACGCCGACGTGAAAGTCAGCCATCTGAACCTTCACCACTTCCTGCCCGGCGACACACTTTATAAGTATACAACCGATATGACCGCCGACGCCACCCTGAAGAATGGCCACGCCCTGGTCAACGTCAGTGGACATAACGCGCTGTTCGACGGCAAGGTCGCCATTGATGCTCTCCTCAGCAGCAAGCGCATAGAGGCTACAGTTACCCCGGAAATAGCTCATGCCGACCTCTTTGGTCTGAAACTGACGAACGAGCCGATAACCATCGGCATCGACGGCGACATCACCCTCAAATCTGACATGAAGCAGAGCCACGAAGTGAAAGGCCTCCTGACCAACCTTCTAATTAAAGATAAGAAATCTACCTACCATCCTGAAAAAGTAGGATTGCTCATACGTACTACACCTGACACCACACTGGCACGTATACAGAGCGGCGACTTCATCGTGAAGCTTGACGCTGAAGGCGGCTACGAGCGACTCGTCAAGCAGGGCACTACCCTACTCGACTCGGTGATGGCTCAATACCACGAGAAGGTCATCGACCAGCAAGCCATCAAGCGTCTGCTGCCAACCATGAAACTACACGTGGAGTCAAAGCGCGACAATCCCATCGCCAACCTGCTGCGCACAAAGAATATTGATTTCAAGGAGTTGTTTACCGATATAAGCACTTCACCCACAACGGGTATCAACGGTCAGATGCGCCTCTATTCACTCAACTACGACTCCACACTTATCGACACTATACGTCTGGCACTGACGCAACGTGGCGACCGTCTGACATATCAAGGGCAGGTGCGCAACAACAGGAAGAATCCGCAATTTGTCTTCAACGCCCTCGTTGACGGCCATTTCCACGAGAATGGTGCATTAGCTGGCCTGCGCTACTACGACGAGCAGGGACGTATGGGTGTGCGCCTTGGTGCTACGGCATCGATGGTCGACGAAGGTCTGCGCCTGCAACTGATGCCTGAGCGTCCGACGATTGGCTACAAGGAGTTCAACCTGAACAGCGACAATTTCCTGCTTATTGACCGCAACAACCGTATCCAAGCAAAAATTGACCTGATAGCCGACGACAAGACGGGTGTCAAGATCTATACCGAAGAGCAGGATCCCGACATGCTACAGGACCTCACGTTGTCGCTCCATCGCATTGATCTGGCAGAAGTGACGTCGGTGCTGCCCTACTTGCCAAAACTCGCAGGCAAGCTCGACGGTGACTACCACCTCGTCATGGATCAGGACGAACGCCTCTCCGTTGTCTCCGATATGAGCATCAGGAATATGGTCTTCGAGGGGTCGCCCATAGGCAACCTCAGTACTGAGCTGGTATATATGCAACGCGAGGACAACGGTCACGCCGTCGAAGCACGCCTGATGCTCGACGATGAAGAGTTCGGACTGCTTCAGGGAAACCTCACTCCTGGTTCGGCCAAGAACAGCCCGACGAATATCAACGGAACGTTCAAGATGACACGTTTTCCACTGTCGATAGCCAACGGATTCGTCACCGACCAGATTATCGGTCTCGAAGGCTTCGGCGAGGGCGAACTGACCATTAAGGGCACTACCTCAGCACCCGTTGTCGACGGCGAAGTTTACTTAGACTCAGCCTATCTAGTCAGTATACCCTACGGTGTCCGTATGCGCTTCGACAACGACCCCGTACGCATCGTCGGCTCACACCTGCTGCTCGAGAACTTCGGACTCTACGCCTACAATGATGAGCCTCTGAACCTTCAGGGCGACATCAACTTCTCCAACCTTGACCACATCCGGATGGATATGCGAATGAGAGCCCAAAACCTGCAACTTATCAATGCCCGCCAGGAAGCCAAGTCGGTGGCTTTCGGCAAGGCTTTCGTCAATTTCTTTGCCAACCTCAACGGACCTTTGGATGCCCTCAAGATGCGCGGACGCCTCAACGTGCTGGGATCCACTGACCTGACCTATATGCTGCTCGACTCACCTCTGTCTACCGATAACCGGTTGGACGAACTGGTGAAGTTCACCGACTTCAACGACACCGTCGAGGTAGTCAACGTAAAACGTCCCACACCGTCGGGCATGGATATGGACCTGACGCTGAGAATAGCTCAGGGCGCTCACTTCACCTGTAACCTCAATCAGGAGCAGACCAACTACGTCGACCTGATGGGCGGCGGCGACCTGCGTATGCGCTACGGCCGCGACGGACTGACGCTGAACGGCCGCTACACCCTGGCCAACGGCGAAATGAAATACTCGCTGCCCATCATACCGCTGAAGACCTTCACCATCCAGAACGGCAGCTACGTGGAGTTTACGGGCGAACCCGCAAACCCGCGACTGAACATCACTGCCACGGAGCGCACCAAGGCTACCGTCAGTGGCAGTGGCGAAGGCTCACAGCCCCGCTCGGTGGTGTTCGACTGCGGCGTGGTCATCACCAAGACGCTGGCCGACATGGGGCTGCAGTTTATCATCTCAGCCCCCGAGGACAACACCATCAACAGCGAGCTGCAGGCCATGTCAACCGAGGAGCGCGGCAAGATTGCCGTCACGATGCTCACCACGGGAATGTTCCTTACCGACGGCAACACCAGCGGTTTCTCCATGAACTCTGCTCTCAGCTCATTCCTGCAGAGCGAGATTAACAACATCACCGGGTCGGCGCTGAAGACACTCGACCTGAGTGTAGGACTCGACAACACCACCGACGCCTCCGGCCAGTCGCACACAGACTACTCGTTCAAGTTCTCGAAACGTCTCTTCGACAACCGGCTGAAGATACAGCTCGGCGGCAAGGTGTCGAGCGGCGCCAACGACATGGGCGGACAGAAGCAGTCGTTCTTCGACAACGTCACGATGGAATACCGCCTCGACCAGAACTCCACAAAGAGCGTCAAGCTGTTCTACCAGCAGAACGTCTACGACTGGCTCGACGGCTACACCGGTCTCTACGGCGGCGGTTTCACATGGCGCAGGAAGATGGATTCTCTCTGGGATGTCTTCAAGATTTTCAGTAGCGACAATAACCCACAGCGGCTGACTATGCGACGCGACAGCACCATTAACGACACGCTCAAAAACACACGCCCATGAAAACGAAAATATTCTGCCTGTGTTGCCTGTGCGGCTTATTGGCGTCCTGCATCTCCACAGAGAGTGTGCCCGACGGCGACCAGCTGTTCACCGGCCTGAAGAAAATAAGCTACGACACCGACACAATGCCGTCGCGCCCCTCGCCCCTCGCCCCTCACCACGAGGACGACATCAAGGCCGAGGTGGAGGCAGCGCTGGCCACGATGCCCAACGGTGCCATCTTCGGCAGCAGCTACTACCATGCACCCTTCTCCTGGCGGCTATGGGTCTACAACCGCTTCAGCGGCAAGGAGTCGAAGTTTGCCAAGTGGATGATGAAGTCGTTCGGCAAACCGCCCGTGCTGATGAGCAAGGTGAACCCTGCCCTGCGCGCCTCGGTGGCTCAGTCGGTGCTGCGCTCGGGCGGCTACTTCCGTGGCAGCGTCACCTATGAACACGTCACACAGAAGAATCCCAAGAAGGGCAAGATTGCCTACCACGTATGCCTCGACACGCTGTTCACCTACGACAGCGTCGCCTACATAGGATTCCACGAGAAGCAAAAACAGCTCATCGACTCGACCACCGACGGTGCCTATATCAGGCGCGGCCTGCCTTTCAGCGTGAATACGCTTGAGGCCGAACGTTCGCGCCTCAGCGCCCTGCTGCGCAACAACGGCTACTATTATTACAACAGCAACTACACCAACTTCCTGGCCGACACCGTCAACGTCAGGAACCGTGTCCAGATGCGCATACAACCTACCGGCGACCTGCCCGACGAAGCGCAGCGCCAGTGGTATATCGGCAACATCGACATCAACCTGCGCCGCTCGTATGCCGACAAGCTGACCGACTCGCTACAACGCGGCCATCTGAACATACACTTCAGCGGCGAGAAATCGCCCATCCGCCCACGCGTGCTGCTGAAGGATATGCGGCTCTTTCCGCGACGGCTCTTCAGCTACGAGAAATACCAGGAAACGACAGCCAACATCAACGCCACGGGCGTCTTCTCGTCGGTCGACTTCCAGTTTACACCACGCGATGCCGACACACTCGACCTCAGGCTGAACTGCACCTTCGACAAGCCCTACGACTTCTATTTCGAGACCAACCTCAACGCCCGCACCATCGGCCGCTACGGTCCCGAGGTGAAGGTGGGTTTCACCAAGCGTAACGCCTTCCACGGTGGCGAGAACCTCGACGTCAACCTGCACGGCAACTACGAATGGCAGAAGAACTCGGGCGGCGGCAATATGAACACCTACCAGTATGGTGTCGACGCCTCCATAGAGTTCCCACGACTCATCGCACCCTTCTACGACAGTTACCGCCGCCGGCTCAGCAAGGACGGACGGGCCCGCCCGCGACGCCATTTTTCAACGCCCACCACGCTGGCCAAGCTGTCGTTCGACATCTTCAACCGTCCCGACTACTACCGTATGCACATTGCCGCCGGTGAGTGGACTTACCGCTGGCAGCCTACCGAGCAGAGCCGCCATGAGTTCTCGCCACTGACACTGAAATACCAGCGTATTAACAGCTCGACCGAAGCCTTCAACGCCATCATGGCGCAGAACGTTTTCCAAGCCACGGCAATGGAAGATCAGTTCATTCCCAAGATGCGCTACACCTATACCTACACAAGCCCTACCGAACAGCGCCACCCCATCCGCTGGGAAACCACATTGGCCGAGGCCGGCAACGGCACGGCGCTCTACGACGTGCTCTTACAAGGCCACAAATGGAGCACCATCGGCAAGACATTCTTCAGAAATCCCTACGCTCAGTTCGTCCGTTTGGAGACCGACTTCACTAAGACCTGGCAGACATCGGCCACCGCACAGCTCGTAGGGCACGTCAATGCCGGCATCATGCGCTGCTATGGCAACACCGGGATTGACGACGCACCCTTCAGCGAACTCTTCTACGTGGGCGGTGCCAACAGCATACGTGCCTTCAACGTTCGCGGCATAGGCCCCGGCTCCTTCAACGGCACAAAGGACGGCATCGTCGCTAACCAGCGCCAATTCAACTACGTCGTTCAGAACGGCGACATCAAGTTCGTTGCCAACCTCGAATACCGCACACGGCTCTTCGGCAACCTTGGCGGTGCCATCTTCCTCGATGCCGGCAACGTCTGGCGGTGGAACAACCCGGTGTTCACTTCAGACGACCTCAAAGAGCTGGCTACCGAGGAAGAGTATAGCCAGCTTAATGACGATGAAAGACAGGAAATCATTGAATATATGAACAACTGGTTCTCAGGATGGGCACCACGTTCCTCTACCATCTTCGACCAGATAGCCCTCGGCACGGGCGTCGGCCTGCGCTACGACCTCGGGTTCCTCGTCATCCGCATCGACTGGGGCTTGGCTCTCCACATGCCCTATAAGACCAACCGCTCAGGCTACTTCAACGTCGACAGTTTCCGCGATGCCCAAGCCCTGCACTTCGCCGTCGGCTATCCGTTCTAATGGTCTTTAACTCCTTTTAACGTCTTTGACTCCTTTTACTTCACAAAAAGTTGTACCTTTGCAGACACTTATATATAACCTACTAAAATTAATGATTATGAAACCAACTCTTTTCTTACTCGCTGCCGGTATGGGCAGCCGCTACGGCGGACTGAAACAGCTCGACGGGCTGGGTCCCAACGGCGAAACCATCATGGACTATTCTATCTACGACGCCATACAGGCCGGCTTCGGAAAAATCGTGTGGGTCATCCGCAAAGATTTCGAGGAGCAGTTCCGCACGCAGATACTCGCAAAGTATAAGGGACAGGTGCCCTGCGAACTCTGCTTCCAGGCGCTCGACGCGCTGCCAGAAGGCTTCACCGTTCCCGAAGGGCGCCAGAAGCCTTGGGGCACCAACCACGCCGTGCTGATGGGCAAGGACGTCATCCGTGAGCCGTTCTGCGTCATCAACTGCGACGACTTCTACGGCCGCGACGCCTTTATGCAGATAGGCAAGTTCCTGGCCGGACTGCCCGAGGGTTCTAAGAACCAGTATGCCATGGTGGGCTTCCGCTGCTGCAACACCCTCAGCGAGAATGGCTCCGTAGCCCGCGGCGTCTGCGCCTACAACGACAAGCGCCACCTGACGGACGTCGTGGAGCGCACCGAGATCATGCGCATTGCCGACAAGGGCAACGCCATCTGCTACAAGGACGGCGACGAGTGGATTCCCTTAGAGGAGAACGTGCCCGTGTCGATGAACATGTGGGGCTTCACGCCCGACTACTTCGACTACTCGGAGGCATACTTCAAGGAGTTCCTCAGCGACCCGAAGAACATGGAGAACCTGAAGGCCGAGTTCTTCATCCCGCTGATGGTGAACAAGCTCATCACCGAGGGAACGGCTACCTGCGAGGTGCTCGACACCACCTCGAAGTGGTTCGGCGTCACCTACGCTGCCGACCGTCAGGCTACCGTTGAGCGCATCCAGAAGCTGGTTGACGAGGGTGTCTATCCCAGCAAGCTGTTTTAAGCTGAAAACCAAACAGAGGCGTGTCATAATTGGCACGCCTCTACCTTTTTTGCAAACATACACAAAAAGGACGATTCTTTTTGTAACTCAAGTTTCACACCCCTAAAACCTTTTAAGAACTACGAATTTCACTAATTTCACTAATTTTTTTAATGAACAAAGATTTGAAGATTTAAAAGATTTTGAACCGATAGACGACTAAGAAGACCACGAATTTCACTAATTTCACTAATTTTTTAAGGAACAAAGATTTGAAGATTTAAAAGATTCTGAACCGACGGGTGACAAAGACTACATTATAATGAACCACGAATTTCACTCATTTGCTGCGCGCAGGCTATCGGCACTTGCGGCGAAAATTCGTGAAATTAGTTATAATTCGTTCAATTAGTGTAATTAGTGAAATTAGTGGTTGAAAAGAAAAAAGGGGTGGGAAAGTTCAATTGTTAATTATGAACAAATCAATTCTCATTTTTTGTCCGCTTAAGGACAAAATCGCCCCTACGAGGGAGGGGAGAGCGGCGGCTCTCGTGAAAACGTCACGGCCTCTCGTGAAAATTTCACGGCCTCTCGTGAAAACGTCACGGCCGTCATTTGTTTCGGAAAACAATGAGAAAGAATTAGAATAATCTGTTCCAACAATTAGAAATAATCTGTATCGACAAATTAGAAACAATATGCCCTGTCAGGGCATTTGTTGGGAAACGAATTGCCGTAATAATCATAATTTTGGCCGTAATTTCCATAATAATTATGGAGCACTGCGCGTAGCAAATTCTTGGTCGAACCAAGCGGCCGCTCGGCGACGACAGGAGACGCTTGCCAGAGCAAGAAAGCCGAGCGAGCGTCATCTTTGTCGTCTGTCGGCTCAAAATCTTTTAAATCTTCAAATCTTTGTTCCTTATAAAAATTAGTGAAATTCGTAGTTCTTAAAAGGTTTTAGGGGTGAGAAACTTGAGTTACTGATATGAGCAGGCGTCAGCGCAGCGATACCTGAAGTGGCTGGCGCAGGCTGTTGAGGAACCAACGGATGCGCGATGCCCACTCGTCGGGGGTACGGACATCGTACTTCGACCAGGCCGAACCGGCATAGTAGGTGTAGGGACTGCCGTCATAACGTGGCAGGATGCCAAGGGCATGGCCACGATGACGGCGGGTTTCAACTTGTCCGTCGGGGAAAAGGGCTGCGACATAGAGAGGAGCCTGATGAACGCGGGGCTGGTCGGTGGGGTCGGTATAGCTGACATAGTCAGAACCGAGGACGACAGGTTCAGGGTCTTCGCGCTGGATGACAACGCCGGAACAGAACCTGACGGCGTGACGCAATCCCTCGTACGAGACGGTGATGCGGTTGAAATTCGACTGCTTGTCAAGCTGAATGAGACGACGTTCAATGACGGTGTCGCCCTCGACGACGAGGGGCGTCTGCGTAAGACTGACAGTGAGACGCAGGGGACCTTCTTCGAGAATCTTGTATTCGCGGAAGACGTAGGGCATGATGATGCTGTCGCCGAGCATCAGGGCGGGAGCGCCGCAGCCTAAGGTAGCTCCCACTTTATAGGGGTCGAGGCCTCGTCCGTGGTCGTGG
>Ga0256405_10010337_pt1 | contig 12375 bp, 8 predicted proteins | sample RumenRJG_02DNA_FD_189096 | JGI IMG/M metagenome (GOLD analysis project Ga0256405, IMG submission 189096) | Bovine rumen microbial communities from Lethbridge, Alberta, Canada - RJG_02 | ecosystem: Host-associated > Mammals > Digestive system > Stomach > Rumen | place: Canada: Alberta | collected...
TCTTGTAATTGTTGAGCTTCTTGCAATACGCTTCTCATTGAAATACCTAAAGCTTCCATTGTTTGTTTAATAATCATAGCTCCTGTTTGTCTTGTTACTCCTGACGGTAATTTAGCAATAAGTTTTTTTAATACAGCAACGTTATTCGGTACTTCAAAATTATAAATATCATTTGCATAATTTTCAACAACGGCATGCTGTTGAGCATTTTCTTTAAATATGTTTGATTCGTAACCGTTACTTTGGTTTAATTCTCCGTCAAACTTATTTGCATTTTCATCAAAATCAGCAAATGCGTCATTTTCTAATAAATTATAAGATTCTTCTGATTCTTCACTTAATGCTGTATCATTAGATGCTTCTTCTTCAAATGAATCGTCCGATAATTCTTGAGTATCTTCATTTTCTAATAAATTTTTTTCTTCTTCACCTGCTTTTAAAGCGTCTACAATGTTTTTTCCTGTATCTAAATCAAAGTTTTCTGACATATTACCCTCATTTTCTTTGTAATATATTTATTCTTGTTAAGATAATAACAAAAAATAATAAATTTTACAATATGTAATTTTATTTATTAAAAAATTTACATCATTTGATGTGCTTTATATCAGTTTATGTATTAATAATCTTTTATGATAGAATTTATTTCGAAATATTATGTTAAAACATTTAATTAATGAATTCTTACAATCTAAAAATATTGTAATGTTTATAACTTCAATAATGTTCATACTTGGAACATTTTCTTTTTTTACAGGATATGGGGTTATATTTTGTTCCATTATTTCTGTTATAGCCATTATGCTAATAGTATTTAATGTTATAACTCCTAAAAACATTTTATTGTTAATTTTTATTTACTATATAGGTTTTCTTAATTGTTCATTGAGAATAAAAGCCACAGATGAGTTATTTCAATTAGCACCTCATGCTGATTTTAAGATTACAGGTCAGATTGTTTCAATACCTGATAATAAAACTAACAATAGGGTAAGTTTTTTCTTTAAAACTGATAAAGGAAAAACACTTGTTTTTATAAGCGATAACACACATGACTTTAAAGTCGGTAATTATTATCAATTAACGGGAAAACTAAGATTACCGTTTAAAGCATCAAATCCATCTCAATTTGATTATGCAAAGTATTTAAAAAATTTTAACACATACACGGTTTTGTATGTAAAGGACAAAGACATTGTTAAGCATGATAAAGATTTAACTTTTAAATGGAAATTTTATCAATATTTAAACGACAAACGAAATAGTATATTAAAAACACATGAAAAATACTTAAAAAGTCCTAATATAGAGATTTTGGGCGGAATTGTTTTCGGTGATGATGCTGTTACACCACCTGATTATGTAAAAACCACCTTTATAAATTCAGGTCTGCTTCATATACTTGCGGCAAGTGGAATGAATGTTGCTTTTATATACGGTTTCTGGTTCTTTTTTATGTTTACTGTTTTCAAATTTCCTTTCAAATTTACAGTAATTACAGGTATGGGAGTTATTATTTTATATACATTAATGACCGGATTGGGAGCTTCTGTTATCAGGGCAGCCATAATGCTTTTATTTATTCTTGCAGGCAAGTTAATTGACAGAGATACGCACAGTATTGCACTGCTTTCTTTAGTTGCAGTGTTAATGCTTTTATACAATCCTGCATTTATTAATGATGTTGGATTTCAATTATCTTTTATTGCAACATTCGGACTTCTTGTTTCATCAGATATACTAACTACAAACGCTAAAGGTATAAAAAGAAAACTTATTGTATCTGCTAAAGATACATTTTTAATTCCTGTTATTGCACAACTATGGGTTGCACCGTTACAGATGTTTTATTTTAATACATTTTGTCTGTATTCTGTTTTGGCAAATATTATAACGGTTATATTTTTGCCTTTTATATCTTTTGGAGGTTTTGTAAGTTCAATACTTTCTCTGTCTGAATTTTTAGCAGATTATGTTTGCAGAATTTTTGATTTTTTCTTAAACCCTTTTGTTACAGGTTTGGTTGCGGTTTCCGATTTCTTTGCCGGCTTACCTAATTCTTTAATCACAACTACTCATCCATCTGTTGTTCAAATATTGATTTACTATACTATTCTGCTGTTAATGACTTTGTATATTACTAAGAAATCAAAAAATCTTTTATATTCATCTGCTATTCTTTTGGTAGTGCTTTTGCTGACAACAATAAATATACCGAATAAAAATTGTGAAATATTAACTTTTTCTCTAAATAATGCAGATTCCTTTTTAATAAAAACTCCTAAAAATAAGTATTTCATAATTGATACCGGTAAATCCGGCTATAATGGCGGAAAATCACAAGCGGAATTTATAATAAAAAAATACTTGAATGATAAAGGCATAAAGAATATTGAGGGTATGATTTTAACTCACTTTGATAATGACCATTCAGGCGGAGCCGTAGATTTATATAAAGGTTTAAAAATAAAAAATACTTATGTAAATAACTTTAGTGATAAATCACTAACTTCAAAAAGAATATTTGAAGAAATACATCCTTTATCTTTAGCCCAAAATAATGCAGTAATATATAGTGAGCCGAATTTTGAATTGCGTACTTTCCATATAACAATTCCAAATAATGATAATGAAAGTTCAGTATTAACATGTTTAAGATATAAAGATTTCAGTATGTTATTTATGGGTGATGGCGGAATAATTGAATATAATAAACTAAAAAATGTGTTACCTAAAAATATATCTGTTTTAAAACTTGGACATCATGGAGCAAAAAATACAATTGATAAAAGTATGTTAGAAATTTTAAATCCGCAGTATGTAATAATATCAAATGCACCAAATGATTATAACCATCCTCATGCTTTGACACTAAATACATTAAGAAAAAGAAAAGTTCTTATGACATCAGAATATAATGCAATAAAACTATCTGTTCAAAAAGATAAGTTTAACATATATGTATTTGACGATTATGACAAAAAGTTTAAATTATGTAAAAATTAAAACAATTTTGTCGCATGTTTAATGTAAAGTATTGTAAATTTTGCCCAAAATTTGCTGAATTTTTCGGGATAAATGACGTTATTAAATATAGGGAATACTGTGTATAGGCATGGTGTTTCAGTGTATATTTCAATAAAAAGCATATTTTTAGCTTAGAAAGCGAGGTCAATATGGCAGGTGGTGTATCATTAGGACAGTTAACAGATCAATTAAAGCAGATTAAAGCACAACAAACGAATGTAACACAAGCAATATCTGCAAATGAACAAGAGGCACAAAATATACAGAATCAGGTTACCCAGACAACTGCTGATGAAGAACAACAATCTCAATTATACACGATTGTTACAGATAATGAGACTAGAGATGTTGCTGCTGCAGGAGAAAATCATAAAAAAACATTAGAAAATTTGACTGCACAAAGAGGAAAACTGCAAAAACCAACAGCACCTGCAAGTGATGCAACCCAAGAAGAAAAAGATAAATACCAAAGAGATTTGGATGAATATAACAGAGCAAGTGCTGTATTAGATGATGAATTTAAGGCGGAAAATAAGAGATATGAAGAAGAAATTAAAAAGATAAAAGAAGAAGCTAAAAATGCTAAAGATGAAGCTCAAGCTAAAATAGAAGAATGTCAAATTAAACTAAGAGAATTATCAAAAGATAAAGAAGCTAATAAGGCGGAAATAGATAGACTTCTACAAGAAGAACAAGCAGCATTAGATGCTCAATTAAAAGCAGAAAAAGAGATAGAAGATGCAAAACAAGCTGAAAAAGATGAAAAAGCACGCTTAAAAGATGAAAAAAGCGGTGGTATAGACGGAAATACAGAAACTGACAGAAAAGCTGAAAAATCGGATGCAAAAGCAGATAAAAAAGCCCTGAAAGCTGCTAAAAAAGGCGTAAAAGGTATGGATGGTGTATCAGATGTACAAATGGATAAAAAGACAGGTACTGTTACATATACTGATGCAGAGGGTAATAAACATACAGTAACTGTATCAGGTTCAGGACGTGGTGATGCTGCTGCATATTCTATTGCAGATACATCAGGACATGGTAATGAACTTGATACTTACATATTTGACATGGGATTTTCCGATGGAAAAATGACAGTAAGTGATGAAACAGGTCATATAAAGAAAGATGGAGCAAAAACAACCATAACAAGTAAAAATAATGGAGATGGTTCAACAACAACAAGCGAAAGTGTTGCAGGTCTAACAACAAAATCAACAGTAAAAGGGGCAGACGGTAGTGAAAAATCTGCATCTGTACTAAAAATGAACGCACTCGGAGCAGATATGACAACTACTACTGTAACAAAAAATGGCGAAGCAACAACTAGTACTGTTACAAAAGGTTCTGATGGAAGAACAACAAATACTATAACAAATTTTGACGGAACTAAAACAACCGTAGAAAGTGGCGTAGGACAACCTACAGTTACTACAAATTATGGTTCTGACGGCAAACGTGAAACTGTAACAACTCAGGATGGTAACACAACAAAACAAATAGTATACACAGATGGTAAAGCTACAACAGAATCTACAATTACAACAGGCGCTGATGGCAGACCAACAAGTTCTGTTGTATCAGATTTAGATGCTAATGGTAATGCAACAAGAACTGTTACAACAGAATTTGATGCAGATGGTAACAGAAAAGGTACCATAAAGGTTGGTGATTATGAACAATCATTCACGGCTGGTAAAGGAGATGATGATGATCAAGCATTTACAACCACAAATGTACAATTCAATGAAACAATTGATGGTGTATTACAACGTATGGGATATAACAAGAAAACAATGAAAGCTGAAGATTATAAAGCTGTCAAGGATGCATTTATTGCTGCAAATAAAACAAGAGGCACAGGTAATAAAAAATACTTCTTGGCTGGTCAACAAGTAAAAGTGCCTTTAAATATTGATTCGTTTACTCCTTCTAAGTCAAGCACTGACCCTGTAGATGGTAAAGCTGAAGAAGCAAAATGGAAATCCTGGCACGATGCACAAGTAGCAAAAGCTGAAGCAGCACGAAAAGCAGCTGAAGCCGCAAGAGCCGCTGCACAAGGATCAGGTAGACGTAAAACACTAGAAGAAGAAATGACATCTAGAGGATACTATAAAGTAGAAGGTAGTCGTGATGTATATATGAAGGATGGTAAATATTATATTCCTGCGATAAATCATGGCGGTGGATTTAGTAATGCTGTTGAAATATCAACAAATGATGCATTTAATAGAGGTGTAAATCTTATGTCGTCTCTTAATGCTAGACCTCATGTACAAGGTGGAACTGCTACTAACTTTACATTACCTTCCGGTTGTACTTTAGGTCAAGGCATGGCTGATAAGGGTTATTGGTATGATAGCAATTCTGGTACATACTACAAAGCAACTAATCCTGGTAAACATTATAGAGCTACACAATTATTGAATAGTGTAACTGTTACTGAGATATCTTCTAATGAATACGAAAGATTAAGAAATCAACCTCAGTTCAGACAAGGTCGATAATATTATTAAAATAATATAAATTACAAAAAAGATGAAACAATTAAAAATTGGTTTCATCTTTTTTGTTCACTTTTTAGGGAGATAGTTCAATTTGTCATACATAGGGAGTAAAACGACAGATTTTCCGTCATACTGAACTAATGTGAAGTATCTATTAGTTATCCTTATGAGATCTTCGGTCATTTCATTCCCTCAGTATATGACGACTTTGTCATGTTGAGCATTAACGAAACATCTCCTTTTGTGAGATTCTTCACCAAAAAAATCATTGGTTCAAAATGACGGCATTATTAACTGTAATGACGAAATTATTTCTTACGACAATTTTTGAGGTGCAAAATTTCAATAAAAATTATACATTATTTTTTTAAATACCAATAGTCTGCATTAAAAAGCATTAAGACAGGTACTAATTCTAAACGTCCTACAAGCATGTTAAACATAAATATAAATTTAGTGATAGTATGTAAGCTGCTAAAATTACCCGTTGCACCTATTGTATCTCCAAATGCAGGACCTGTTAAACTAATTGTTGATAAAGAGCCGGCAAACCCTATTACAGCATTATTTTCGATAATTGTAACAAGTATTGCATTTATGAAAAATATCAATGTATAAAATATTGCGAAACTAATAATTTGAGAAACAATTTCAGGTGCAACGGTTATATTATCGGATTTTATTGTGATGACAGCGTTAGGGTGTATAATTTTTACAAATTCACGTTTTAAATGTTTTGCAATAATAAGCACTCTTGATATTTTTAATAATCCTTATCCTATATTTGAGCCGGATTTAGAATTGTATAATGTACAAATATTATATAAACCTACATCTGCGGAAGAAATTGTTGTAAATGTTAAAAATTTTATTTCTGGTGAAAGAATTTTGAATTAAAAAATATTTTTTTATTTGTAATATGATATAATTTCTGTATGGGTAATATTTTCAGAATATTAAAGGATAACGAAATATTTGCAGGATATGTTTTTATTTTACCGGCTATTGCTGGAACATTACTATTTATTGTTATCCCGATATTTTGTTCATTTACTCTAAGTTTTACAAGGTGGGATTTGCTTAATCCAATTGAATATGTCGGTTTATCAAATTATAAAGCGGTTTTAACAGAACCTGTATTTATAAAAATATTAATTAATACATTTGTTTATGCTGTTTCTACAACTGTCTTTGGAGTTTTAATACCTCTTATTCTTGCTTCTGTAATTAATTCAAAAATTAAAGGAAGTGAATTTTTTAAAACGGCTTTTTTCTTACCTTTTATAACGCCGATGATTGTAATTGGTATAATTTGGGAATGGATATTTGATCCTAACATTGGTATTTTAAATCATTTATTACATCTTCATATAAATTGGCTTTACGATACTCACTTTGCAATGCCTGCTCTTATTATTGTTTCTGTTTGGAAATTAATAGGATACAATATGATTTTATTTTTAACAGGATTTGCAACCATAAACAATGATGTGTTAGATGCAGCAAAAACAGATGGTGCAAATGCTGTACAAATATTTACTAAAGTAACAATACCTATGATAAAACCAACAATTTTTTTTGTAACTATTGTTACGGCAATAAGTTCATTTCAAGTTTTTGATTTGATATATGTTATGACAGAGGGCGGGCCTTTAGATAGTACAAATGTTTTGGTTTATGCTGTTTACAAAAATGCATTTATGTACTTTAATATTGGTAAAGCGAGTGCTTTAGCATATATATTGTTTGCAATAATTTTTGTTTTAGCGATTATACAGTTTTTTATAAAAAGAAGTATGGAAAAAAAGGTTAAAATATGAAAAAATTACTTTTAATTTTAGTTCTATTGTTTGTTAGTAATTGCGTTTTAGCTGGCGAGCTGGTAATTCTACATACTAGTGATGTACACGGTAGAATTTCTCCTATTGAATATAATAATATTAAAAATTCCGGTGGTTTTTCAAAAAGAGTGGAATTTGTTAATAGTTTAAGAAATACAAACAAAAATGTTTTATTGCTTGATAGCGGAGATTATTTTCAGGGTTCATTATATTATCGTATTTATAAAGGCAAGATAAGTGCAAAGCTTTTACCTTATATAAAATATGATGCAATAGCTCTTGGAAATCATGAATTTGATGATGGGTTAAAAGTTTTAAAAAGAAATATTAGAAAATCTAAAACTCAATTTATATCCTGTAATGTGCATTTTCAAGACAGATATTTAAATAAAGCTGTTAAGCCATATATCTTGAAAGAGTTTGACGGAGAAAAATATTTGATAATTGGTGCAACAACTCCTGATTTGAAAAATTTATCATCAACAAATGAAGTAAAGATAACAAATCCTGTTGATGAAATAAAATATATTATAAAAACTGTGCCTCACGATAAAGTTATATTGGTATCTCACTGTGGATTGGATGTGGATAAGGATATTGCAAAAAATATACCTCAAATTGATTTAATTTTGGGAGGACATAATCATTATTTCTTTCCGACACCTAAATATATAGGGAAAACTCCAATTATACAAGATGGAGAATTTGGTATCAGAGTTGGTAAAATCGAATTTGACAAAAAATTAAAACACTATACATATCAGTATATTACACCTGATATGAAAAGCTCGGAAAAAATAGATAAAGTTATACATAGGATTGATAAAAAACTCGATACTAAAAGAAATAAGGTACTTGCAAAAACAAAAATTACACTTATCGGAGAGCAAAATACAATAGAACATTGTCAAACAAATTTAGGTAGACTTGTTTTAATGTCTATGATTCAAGATTTTCCTGAATATGATGTTGTAATGACAAATTCCGGCTCAATCAGAATAAATAGAAATATTAAAGATAAAGTAACTTTTGCGGATGTTCTTGAACTTTTACCGTTTGAAAACAGTGTTGTAGAAGTTGAAATTCAAGGTAAATATTTGAAGAATATATTAAAACATGGACAACAAACAAATAGAAGATACTTGCAATATCATGTGAAAGACGGTTGTACTATTGATGATAATAAGTGTTATAAAGTTGTAACAAACAGTTATGTTGCAAGTGGTAAAGACGGATATGAAAATTTTAAGTATGGAAAAATTATTAAAGTGTCAAAAAAGACACATGTTAAACTTTTATGTAAATTATTAGAAAAAATGAATTTAATAACAAATGAGAATATAAAATTCTAAAACCTTTAAACTATATAAGATTCTGTTGTATTTTCAATATTTGAAACATCCTCAACAGAGTATGAAAAAGCATTTGATAAATCAGGTGTTACTGTATTTGATGTAACATTTGAAGCTGCTTCAATAGTATTTGCCATTACTTGGTAATCTGTTGCAAGTTTTATTGTATCTCTTATGATATTTGCATCATCACTAACACTTTTAAGCAAATAAAGATAATCCATATTTGAAATGTCATTAATTTCACTCATAAGCAACTCCCTATATTAATATATAATATATCATTATAACATATTCTATAACCGTTCTCAAGCCGGCATGAAAAAATTTAATATTATTTCAAATCCGGCTTTAATAAAATTAAAATTTGGTCAACTGACGTAGTTTGTCTTGAATATAAATCTAAACATTCTGCTATGTGGTCAATATCCTTTATCGATATTGAAGATTTAAGCAAACCTATAAATATTTCTCTTAATGTATCTAAACCCAACACATTTTTTAATCTGCTGCTGACTCTTTTGTTGGCTATATTTTCTAACAATTTTTCAACATGTTTATCCAAAAATATTTTTTCAACTTTATCTATGCTTATACTTTCAATATTGTTTATGATTTCTTCTACTGCATTTTTTTTATCTTTAACAACATATTTACCGCATAGTTTATCTCTAATAAAAATTTCATATTCTTTATTATCTAGGTAACGATTTTCCGTAATCCTAATATATGGTAAAACATAGCCGAGATTTTCCGAAGATTTTAATTTCAATTCAAAGATTGCATCTGATAATTGACCATAAAATTTTGTTAATTTATCGGATAAACTTATTTTTATAACATCTACACCAAAATAATTAAATTTTTCATCAGAAGAATTTAAAATACTATATTTTTTCATGTTTGTACAAAGTTCCTGTAGTTTTTTATTTTCTTGCTTTATTTTGTACATTTTAATGCCCATTATGCAAAATATGCAAATAGACATTATAATAACGGCATATAAATCATCTGTACAGTAATAAGGAATATCTATATTTGTCATGATTTGTTTATTGTAACATATATTTCTCATATTGTACAACTTTGTAAAATATAAAAATTAAATTTTATATTTTATGATAGTATATGAATATTATGATTTTATTTTTTATATCATTATTTATGATTTTTTTATCAAGCTACCTTTTATCGTCCGTATTGGATAAAAAAAATTGTGCTAATGGTTTTATATATTTGTTTTTAATAATATTTTCACAAATAATTTTAACTTCTGAAATATTATCGTTATTTTCGGCATTAAAACCCATACCGTTTTTAATCTTTAATATTATATTTTTATTAATATCAATTTTAATACATAAAAAGAATAATGCCGGATTTTGGCATATTGATTTAAAACTTTTTTTTACAAGATTGTTTAATACATTAAAACTCGATAAAACTTTGATAATTTTACTTTTTGGCTGGCTATTTTTTATAATTACTGCATTATTTATAGTTACTGTTCTTCCAATAACAACTTATGATGCAAAAAGTTACCACGTATTACGTTCTGTAGAATGGGTACTTGCAGGCAATTTAAATCATTTTAATACTGTTGATGTAAGAAATATTATATTCCCAATAAATTCAGAAATTATTTATTCTTGGATAATAATGTTTACTAAGAAAAATATATTTTTGGGGTATTTATCATTTTTTTCATATTTTTTATGTTTAACTTGTTTATATAAAATAATTCATTTTATTATGGGTTTTTCGTTAAGAAAAACAGTTTGGACTTTGTTAATTTTTTCTTCTTTTGCCTGTGTTATATCTGAAGTATCAGGAAGTGAAACGAATTTACTTATATCATCATTGTTATTAGCCACTATATATTTGTTTTGGAATGGTATAAAAAATGAAACAGGTAACACTTCTGTTTTTATGTCTGCATTATCCTGTGCAATTGCTATTGGAACTAAAACTTCTGCTTTTTTTAATATACCTGCAATTGGTTTGTTCTTTTTGTTTTTATCTTATAAAAATAAAAAATATAAGCCATTTTTAAAGTTCTTATTGTTTTCTTTTATTAACACTATAATATTTTCTTCATATAATTATATTCTTAATTTTATAGAATTTGGTAATTTTTTCTCAACAGAGGGAATGTACTTTACACATGTGAATAATTATGGATTAAAAGGTGTTGCTGCCAATTTTATAAGAAATTGTTTTTTGCTCTTTGATTTTTCCGGATTTAAATTTATAGAACCTTTGGTTAATGCAATTCTTAAACTTAAATTATTTTTGTTAGATATTGTTGGAGTTGCTGATATACCTATAGGTTTAAATACAAAAGATTATAATATTTATGGAATAAATCAATCAACTGTAGAAAATTTAATGGGATTAGGAGTTTTAGGTTTTTTACTGTATATTCCGTCATTAATATATTCATTTATAAAATTTATTTTCAATAAAAATGATAAAACTTTGTTTATATTTTGTTTTAGTGTAATGTTACTCATAAGTACTATGCTAATGTCATATAATTTAATGCATACGACTTATGGTATAAGATATTTTAATACAATTATTTTAATTTATACACCTGTTATTATATATTCATATACAAAGAATAATTATAATATTGTTAAATACATATTTATTGGATTTGCCTTATTCTATTACATTTGGTTATCTTTACATTTAAATACAAGACCACTTGAAGCAATTATATCTGATATTATTAAAAATAATACAGGTATTAAAGAAGTTAGAACTAAAATATACTATGTTCAGTATAATAAATCTAAAAATTCAAATCCTGACGAAGAAAATTACAATATATATAGAACTCTGAAAAATAATTTTAACAGCCCTAAAAACAAAATCTTAATGTTTCCTGCATTATCACAATATTACATTTTAAATTTAAAGTTAGCCGCTTTAAAAAATGAATTTAAATTAACAACTGAGAATATAAGTAATATAAATAATATAAATATTGAGGATTACAATATTCTCATATTACCTTATGATAAAAGAGAATTTTATCCATACTCAAGTCAAACATCAAATTATATTAAGCCATTTTCAAAGAAAAATACAGGTAATGTTGAAAATATAAAAAAATTAGATATGCCATTAAAAGATGATAATACAAATATACAATACTCAAACGACTTTGCTTGTTTGTATTTTGACATTTATGATGTTAATGTATCAGAAAAAGATATACCTTATTCTACTACCTGTATTATATCAAATAACTACTTTAAAAAACATAAATTTATTCCAATATTTCTGTTTAAGCATTATGCTATATATATAAATACTTTAAACTTACCGCATACAAAAAGGAAATATTAAAAGTTATGATTTTATTTTTTATATCATTATTAATGATTTTTTTATCAAGCTACCTTTTATCATCAGTATTGGATAAAAAAAATTGTGCTAATGGTTTTATTTATTTGTTTTTAATAATATTTTCACAAATAATTTTAACTTCTGAAATATTATCGTTATTTTCAGCATTAAAACCCATACCGTTTTTAATCTTTAATATTATATTTTTATTAATATCAATTTTAATACATAAAAAGAATAATGCCGGATTTTGGCATATTGATTTAAAACTTTTTTTTACAAGATTGTTTA
>Ga0256405_10010339_pt1 | contig 12374 bp, 14 predicted proteins | sample RumenRJG_02DNA_FD_189096 | JGI IMG/M metagenome (GOLD analysis project Ga0256405, IMG submission 189096) | Bovine rumen microbial communities from Lethbridge, Alberta, Canada - RJG_02 | ecosystem: Host-associated > Mammals > Digestive system > Stomach > Rumen | place: Canada: Alberta...
TCTCCAACTGGTCGTTGGATACTTGACACTCCACAGAAGATGCTTCAGTTCCGTGAAACCGCGATGGTGAGGGTTCCAGGTGTAAATGGTATCGGTGATAATATCCCAGTTGTACTTGATATAACTGAAGGTAGATCTAAGATACCTGGTCTTGAGATGTTTGCAGACGCTGCTGCGAATGTAGATATCATCAACTCATTGAACACATTCTTAGGTGCTGCAGTATTCCGTCCAGAAGACATTGCTGCTTCTAAACAGGAATCTGTATACAGCGGATTCTTCTCTGTTGGTCAGCAGAAGATTTCAACTGAATTCATTGACTTCCTCAGTGAGTACGGTAGACGTCCAACAGAAGCTACTAAGTTTGAACTGTTGTGCTTCAAGAGAATCGACCCAACTCAGAAGTTGAATGAGATGAAGGAAATAGAACCTGATGCTCAGTTCCATTACAGAACTGACTATGCGTTGTTGACTCCAGCAATCATGGTAGCATTGGTGAACCAGTTAGGTATCCTCAACCAGGCATCATTCGGTGCGAACTCTCCATTCTCATTAGCTAACTACCAGATCAATGGTGCTCAGTGGGCAGCTGCTCAGCAGAACATCATGGGTCCATGTGCAATGATGGGAACATTCAATCCGATTCAACCTATCTATAACTTCAAGTAAAAGTAGTTAACACCTATGTTGCATTAGCAAATAGCACACCGCTCATAACGAGTGGTGTGTTATTTTTTTGTCAGTCTTTCTCAAGACGTCCATAAATATATATTATTTAAATGCTATTGTAAAGGATAGCAAGGAGTACATTAATGAAGATGTATGTTAGTATAATTTGCATCCGAGGTGTATTCTCTGTATACTCGCCGGACTTAGACGCTTCATTCAACATAAGTGAAGAAGAGTGTTTAAGTAGATCATTACCGATAGCTAATATATCGAAAATGGTTAACGAAAGATTCGCAGGGATACCTTTAGGCAAATTATATGTGATAAATAATACGAAGAAATATCTTCGTGACAGGGGTTGTGGTATAGAGTCTTTTATAGACACTGCTGCAATAGAGGTTTAATTTATAGATAGGAGTGAGAAGATGCTGCAGAAAGCAGACATTCTCAAACTTCGCCCAGGTGAAGAGAACGTAAATGCTACTCGCATGTTACGTTTGAATAACTTAGACGAAATGTTTGCAAGCTCCCAAGGTGCACGTATTATTAATGATGAAACATTAGTAGGTAAGAACTTGGCTAAGGACTTTACTGATGCTATTTATAGTATTAGTGATTCTGAGTTAGGTTTCGTACCAACGTGTTCATGTGGAGCTACCTTTGGTAAATCTAAGCTAGGGATAACTTGTCCAGACTGTGGTACGGAGTGTTCATCTAAATTCATAGATGCATTATCGTATACATCGTGGATAGGTATACCAGAACACATGCCACCAGTACTACACCCAACGTGGTATTGGATATTGCGTTTCTGGACTACTATAACCAAGGATGCTAGGGGAGTAGGAAGTAATACTAAGTCCAAGGATACTGATAAGGTATCTATACGACAGGAGAAGTTAGGTCTTATAGATTTCATACTTAATCCTGAGTTGGAACGTAGTAAAGAGGTGAAACAAGAAATACCGGAGGATTATCTACCATATTTAAGAGGTAGAGGATTCAAGTATTTCTACGAACATGCTGATGAGATCTTAGATGATTGGATGTATAATTATCCTAAGACTGTTAAGAAAGTAACACCTGAACTTATCAAGTTTAGAGAAATGTATAGAGATGTGATGTTCACTAAACATCTACCTATATTACACAACTCTTTACATCCGATAACAAGTAACGGTGCAACTCTTAATTATATTGATAAGTCATCGAAGTTTGCATTGTCAGCGACCATCAACCTATCAGCCGAAGGGTTCAGAGAACATTCGTCTATAGTGACAGAGTCTAGGAGATCCAAGGCGTTATATAACGTGTATATGGATATCGTTGATTATTACTGGTCATTAATAGATGAGAAGTTAGCTGGTAAAGGTAAGATAGAACGTAAACAAATATTCGGATCTAGAGTACACAATAGTTTCAGAACAGTTGTGCATCCGCATGATCGAGTATTACCTATGGATGAAGTACTATTACCTTGGGGTATAATGGTACAAGGTTTAGAGTATCCAATACTCAACTACCTAGTCAATAGGAAACGTATACCGTTACCGACAGCTTTAGATATTCACACTAGAGCATTGATTAAATATGATCCGTTAATAGATGAGTGTATAACTACATATATTAATGAATGTCCAGAACACAAACTGCCTATACTACTAGGTAGAAATCCTAAAAATATTTGGGCGTCATTCTGGTAACAGAGTGAATGCATACGGTGCCTAAACGGGGAAGTCTCATGTAGATAATCTACCGTGCTAAATCACATAGTAATATGTGTAAATGCCTAACGACTATTCTGGGTTAATCGCCAGAAGTACAGTATCAAGCTTATGGATACTGGAAAGAGCACTGGACTCGTTGAGAGTTTGAAATATAGTCTGATTCCAATAGAGAATATTGGCGGGTGTTATAACACACCGGGTGAGAGTTGCGATCTCACTGGACAAGATGGTGATGAACTATGGATCAATCATGAAGTTATATGTTCGTGAATATAAGAAAGACCCAGATGATGAAACATTGTCTATCAATGCTTCTATAGTGGGTCCCGCTAACATAGGTGTGCTTTGCAGTCCATTGTTGCATTCGGATTCAGTACTCATGAACTGAACTTACCGAATACAGTTGAAGAGGACAGTTGTGAATAGTGATGTTCATGATGGAACGACCTCAGCTGGTGGCAGATTCTCATGGTGAGGAACACGAATCAAATTAGTCTATTAAAGGTCGTCTATTCGATTTTCGTAAGTCTATGTTACCGAATAGATAATGAACTTATGAGTTGTTCATTCGAATCGTTTAATGGATATTTGGCACCTAAAAGAAATGTATATACTAGCAACAATGAAAACACAGAGGATCTCTCTAAGCAATTAGAGAAGTCAGAGGAGTCATAGTACTAGTGAAACTGTGATAATAAACAGTGGAGGGAAGGACTCTAGAGAACTCAGTAGAGTTCTGTGAGAGCCGTATGCGGTGAAAGTCGCACGTACGGTTTGGTCGGGGGCTTTTATTAATAAATCCTATCCGAATACTTTGACGGTAGACTAATTTATTGCCGTCGTTAAATCCCGGAATTAAGCTGGAAAATGTCTCGTTACATAACCAGAACCGAAGTATTGCTTTAAAAGGTAATACAGGGGCAACGCATAGAAAGTGAACCTACTTGAAGTAGAATATAATCTTTCCACGAGGCCGGGAAATTAGTAATATTTCTAATTAAAAGATATGCTGAACTATATAGCGATATATAGATGTGAGAGATAAAAAGCTCTCACGTTAACACATTGGATGAACTATTTGGACTGTTCATATTTGAGTCGGATATTGCGGAGGCATTCTCAGCGATTCATCCATCTCAATTCTTGTTCAGTACTAAGGAGCCGGGACTTTCCTCAGCGATAGGACCATTGGACCAGAACTTCGTGTGTCTGGAAAAGTGGGCTGAAGAAGATCCGGATATTGACCACTTTAAAATAGTGTAAGGAGTAAACTAATGGAGATTCATGAGTTAACACTCGACTCCAATTTATACAACTGGGGTTCTTTATTAGGAACTAACGGTTCTCAAGAGTTATTGAGGCAGATCAACCAAAGATCTGGTGCCGGTAGTTTCTTCGGATCTATGGCGGATCCATTTAGAACGCAATTTCATAATTTTATGCAAACTATCGTAGAACCTATTCGTGCTACTGGTGAGTTATTGGCATCAACAGTCGATACACTTCTCAAGCCGGATAAGTTTAGACCTATTGACAGTCTAGCGCAACTCAAGAAAGGTATTCCACCTTGCATGAGGGAAGGTATTGTCTACTACGAACCGATCAGACAACTCTTGAATGAAGACCGAATCGACGGGTTTGGTATTGATCCTAAGATGTTGCTGCCGGATGATCCATATAAGTCTTTGTGTGAAAATGGTCATGCAACTTCGATGGATATGGACAAGAACTTCAATTATGTACACGAGTATAACTTTACTAGTGCTGATCCTGATCTTACTGCAGAAGAGATAATGGATCTGGACTTAACTCGTCAATACATCGATCAGTTCTTCGCTGATGAAGCGACAGAATACTACGACTTTACAGATTATCCTAGCCTCCATGGTTAGTAGTAAAATGTAATTCAATTGCAATTTAATTACAGGAGACCAGCATCGAATAGATGTCTGGTCTTTTATTTTTTTGTGATAAGGATTACAACACAAGTGGCTAAATTTGGTACTATAAGTAGCAGAGATAGAAAGAAGTTCATCTGCTCATGTGAATGCTTAATATTACGTGTGGATGGGCAGGGAAGATTAATAGCTCCCTGGCTCAGGAATTTTAAATGTTTTTCTAAGTTGATGTATGATATTGCACCAAAATTAAAATACATCAATAATACTAATGTACTAGTACAAACCATCAAACTATACGGACCTAAGTTAGTATTGGTGTGTAAAGTTCCATTAGACGGTAGTTATGGTAAACAACAAATATCCATGATGTTCGATATGATCAAGAACCAACGTAAATTCTTCGAACGAATACTACGTCAGGGTGTAGCTTCGGATGTTGTACGTAATTTATTCAACAACGAAGGTAAGAAAAAATTCTCAATCTCATCCGTCTATATAGAGTACGCTAACCATGATGAAAAACAATTCAATAGATTTGCGAATTGGGGTGGTTCAGCATTTATAGATGTGGATTCTATATTTTAAGGAGATAATTCAATGCCTCTTTCTGTAACACCATCACTATCCTCATCTGAAGGATTTATTAGTGATGTTAGAGATCAAATAAGTAATATCCTTAGATTTATTATCATGAACCCAGGTGGAACTTCAGATCTCTGGGAATCTAGATTGATTAGCTTCAGAACCCTTAGTTCTAAGTATGAAAGTGATAGAGAGACTCTAGCTAGTGAGTTAGAGAGAAGATTGAATGATCTCTTCGCTAGGAAATTTGCAGAATACAGGATAGATGTAGCTTGTACTACCTCAGCATACGACCCAACACAGACTATGGGTTATGACGATGATGGTAGATACACTATATCTTTCAATGTCTTAATTTATACTGGTAACACAGTAGTCGGATTAGTGGATGGTTCCATCATGGTGGATAAACCTACTAACAATATCACTATCGTATTTAGTGATTCCCCAGATAATCAGACTTTAAGTTGAGGAGTAATAAGTCATGAGAAATGAAATAGCTGATGAACTCATGCAAGTTACTATGCAGCAGAATAGTAACATTGATCCTGTCGAACAACGTAAACAGGAGATGGATAAGATCTACGAAAACTTCGCTGCTTATGCTGAAAAAGATTCTACTATTACTTTAGAAGAATTTAGAAAGTATGAGATATTGTACAGTTCTGAATTAAGAAAGAAGTATATTGATCACTCTTTAACTCCAGAAGAAGAGGAAGAAATCTCTCAGTTATCATCTGAGTGGTACAGACGTATTAATCCTCAGAGACCAGTACATATTGTCAATAGTAGAGGTGAGGATATCTGCCCACCACTTCCTCCTATTTTCAACAAATTACAGGCTGTGGGTAGTACTGAAGGTTCTGACATTATGAGTGCATTTAACAATGCAGCTGCCAAGGGTGAAGGCGGTGGAATCATGAGTCAGATCGCTATGAAGAAATATGGTGTAGCATTCAACAACATCTATGCTAGTAATCAAGACCCAGAAGCCATGAGAAAAGCTGTGGATGACTACACTAAACTAGCTTCAACTTTTGATAGAGAAGTACTAGGTAAAAATGTACCATCATTACCTACCTCAGAATCGAAAGAAAAATATACCAGCAATGATGATGACGACGTTAATCCAGAGTTGGAAGAATTTGAATTCGATGAGGAAGAATAGTGGCAGCTCTTAAAATAGTAGCAGCTGGTGATTTTCATTTTGGTAACCCCAGAATAAGACCAGATGAGCTATATGAAAAAATTAAGAAGTACTTTTATCCGGAAGTACTTAAATCGCACTTAGTGTTACTAACTGGGGATACATACGATCAGTTAACTACAGTTAATAGTCAAGCTAACAAATATGTGGCTATGTTCATTAAAGACTTATTCACTATGTCAGCTAAGTTTGGGATACAAGTAAGAATACTACATGGTACTTATACTCATGATAGAGATCAAGTATCAGTATGTAGTTCTCTTATGATCCCAGGGACTAGGGCTAAGATAATTGATGAAATATTCGCAGAAGAAATAACTGATTTTAAGAATGGAGAAGGTGAAGTTCCTGGTAAATTAAGAATACTGTATATTCCGGATAATCTACCATATAAGAAATCTGAAGATGTGATAACTCACATAAGAAAGGTATACTCTGTGGTAGGTTGGCAGAAATCTGATTTAGTACTGGGACACGGTACATTCTCACATGCATTACCGTGTGATATAGAACATGGACCTGCGTGTATGTACACTATCGAACAATTCTCTGATATTGTAGAAGACAACGCTCCAATAATCATGGGTCATATTCATACACCTAGCCGTAAGAATAATGTATACTACTGTGGATCGTTTGATAGGATGTCACATGGAGAAGAAGAGCCTAAAGGCTTCTTTACCTTCTCTAAGGAAAATGGCATCTGGAACGCCAAGTTTATTAGGAATGAAGATGCTACATTATTCACTACAGTGACGGTGCAAGAGGATACTCCAGATAAGGCAGTTGACTACTTCATTAAGTTCGTATCTGAGAATTTTCCGAATAAATCAGGACACGTAAGAGTGGTTAATCCACTCCCAGAAATAAGGACACTACTGCATAAGATCTGCGCTCAAGAATTTCCTAGTATAATTTATACTAGTAAGTCTAATGCTGACAAAGATAAAGTATCTATCAAGATAGCAGATGTGTCTTTAGATGTATTCGAAGATGTCAAACCTAATGTTCACAATCTAGGAGATTTGGTATATCAATATCTATTAGAGAAAGATCTATTAGGTCCTATGACTAAGGAAGAAGTTGTGGAATCAGTCCACGTATTAATAACCGGGTAGGTAGGTTATGTCCGAATTAGAGAAACTACGTATTTTTGTTAAAAAAGAATTAGAGGATGTTTATAGCGAACATCCTTGTGACGATAACGATTCGATGGTTAAGGCCACTAAGATGTACATTTATGAATCTATCCTAAATAAGATCGATTCTATATTACAAGAATCTAAGGAGATCTCTTGCCGTGACTGATTTACCTAAGTTCGGACCAGGCAAACCACAAGAATTCAACGGGATGGAAGTAAGCTATGGTGTCGCCGCTATATTGAACTCCATAGCTGACTTAGCCTATTCTCAAAAGAAGAATTACTGGACGTTGTATCTGGTCAATGTCGAGACACTGATACGAGATAGAAAGAACAACGAACAGGATGTTGATAAGATAGCTAGAAATGTCATAATTGATTGTACAGTACTAGCACAGTATTTAGCAGCTTATGTTAAGTCCATGTCAACTCCTAGAATGAAAGTAGAAGCTACTGTATGTTTCTACATGAATAAGTATGAGAATATACCTACTACTTACATCAAGGATAAACTCCCTAAAGGTACTGAAATTCGATGGAAGATTAGAGATAGAGTATATGAAATCATAACTAAAGAAGGTTATATCTCTAATTATGATGATGTGACAGTCACATTCTCATTGTCAGGACTTAAAAAGAATACTTGGCCTCACAGAGATTTTGTCAAGGATCTCATTAGAGGTATAAGTGGTGTGCAATTCAAGAAGACTCTAATGATTAGTCACGTACCATTAGATTTTCATTTATACAAGGTATTTAATGACTTTACTATACTAGAATCTTACACTGGAAAATTTAAAACTCACAAAGATTTCGGTAGTAAGGTATTCGGTGATAGTAATATACCATTCAATAAGTATACTCATTTGTTACTAGGTGACAAGTGGTATCTGAAGTCATTACTTGACAACAAAACTAAAAAGTCGCTTATAGAACGAGCGACTCGTGAACATTGGGCACTGTTACCAGATAGAGCAGTATTACAGTCTCTTGTGGACATGCATCTCCCAATACAAGATTTATTTATCAAACCAGAAATATAGAGGGTGTTAACATGGATGATTTGAGATTTAATCTCCAAAATATTTGGTCGCTTAGAAATGAAAATGGTGACTCTATTAGCTTGTCTCCATTCAACGGTAGAGTTTCATTGGTAGTCTTCAAGAAGGGTTCTTCTAAACCTGATATTAAGATGCCAGTATCAACTGCTTATTCTTTAAGATGGACAGCTATCGCTAAAGAACTTATGATGGCAACTCCAGGCATCAAGATTCCATTCGTTCAGATGCGTTATGATCCACAGGCTAAGCAGACTGTTAAAGAATTAACTATCGTATTCGCTAAAGATGAAAAAGGCTGCTACTACTTAGAAGTACAGTCACCTAAGATGTCACCAGTTAGGTTCAATATCAAATCTTCTGGTATGTACTCAAATGGTTCCGATCCTATGACTGATGAAGAACGTAGTTCTATTGGTTTGCAGGAATTTAGCTATGTTCTTAAGAGCAAGATGCATATCGCTGAAATGTTATCTACATTCGGTATTAGACAGCAGCAAGGTAGTTTCGGTAACAAAGGTGGTAATAGAAACTTTGGTGACCGTGGTAATGGCGGCGGTAACGGTAACGGAGACTTTAAGAAATCATCAGCACCTGCTGATCCATTCGGTGATGTAGCAGATATCTTCTAAAATTTAAAATTCATATATACTTTATAACTCACTATCTCAATAACGAGATAGTGAGTTCTTATTTTTCAATGAAGCAACATAAGGAGCTAAACTGGACAGAATATCAGAAATATCACTCGTATCTCGATGCGCGATACCTGCTTTGTTTTCATGGACCCAATGTCCACCGTGAAGTGGTATAGACTTCACGTCTTCGTCGACATTATGCTGATCCGTATAATATCAAAATCTCTACGGTCGACGAAGCAACAAGGCCCGTAGCAGTAGAATCAGCACTCAACTCTCGGTCGAACAAACCTTCAGTGCTATGTACATTGTGACCTCCACCGACAACAGAAATAGACATTAAGTCTTCGTCGACAATATGATTATCCGTTATCGAGCATTTTGCAATGATCGACGAAGCAGCAGTAATGTTATATTCATATATTGAATCGTATAAGTGTCTTTGGAACAACCCCATACGCGTGGTTTCACCACCATCATTCCAATTACCACCAAAAGCACTAAGGGTCTTCGAATCTTCGTCGACATCGTGATTATCCGTATAATTTGAGAATTTTTACATGTTCGACGAAGCAACAGATGGAGCTGCGGAATCGAGAGCTCTTTCCACAAAATGCGCGAACACACCCGCTACCGTTCCATTCGGATATCCCCCGGGACTATACTCTCCACCGCATATACTCGATGTCCTCTCGTTTTCGTCGACATCATGCGCATCCGTATAATTACTGTTACTTCCGACGGTCGACGAAGCAACAAAATCCCATGAAGAAGTAGGAGTATCATACGCATCTCGACACATCACTCCTGACGCTTCGCTTATACCCCAAGCATTCCAATGTCCACCACAATGGACTGTAGTCATCTTGTCTTCGTCGACATCATGCTGATCCGTATAATATTTTTCAAAAAGATGTCGACTCTCTTCATTACCTAAACGAATATATATTATTAAGTTGAGATGTTAATTGTTAATTAACAGCATTAATAGTATGTTAACTTGAATATTTGACTTCGAGTGAGGGGATTATAATGAAATTTGTAAGAGGGGTCAATGATGTTGGTAAAACCATCATCAAAATAGATCTTGAAGGGTTGTCTCTACCTGTGGAAAATGCAGAGACTTACTTGGAATTCGTTTCAGATACATATGTTAATCTAAAAGCATCCAAGGCGAATATAGATGAAACTTGGGATTATGTATTTAAGGTTCCCAATGAATTTCTGAAGACATTGAAAGATGATGAACTTATTCAAATAGCATCGACATTTGCATATTGTCATTATCTTATCGAGTCTGAAACAGCTAAGCAGAGACCGTTACCTGATAATAACCCAGTTCTTAGACAGGAAATAAATAGTATCAATGCAGCGATACTGCTGAAGTTGGAAGATAATCTTTCAGCAGCATTATTGCGGTTAGATCAGACTATTCACTTATTGGATAAGATATTAGAACATGTTGAAACTTGTATACCTATTGATGAGTTTAAGGATGTAGGTACAAGAGCTCAAGATTCTGAAGAGAAAACTTTCCGTAGACCAGATTTAGTTAAACTCACAGCATTGGCAGTATTAGCTAAATTGTTTACACCAGTTATCGGGACATTCATCCAGAAGTTTAAACTTCACGGTATAAGCACTTCATATAAGGAAATGCATGCTGTTACGATGTTCAGAGATATACTCTCAGAATCTAACAATGAGAAGATGGCTAAGTTAGTAGATAAGGTAGAGTTCTATATTTCAGGACTTATCGAATCTCGACTCAAAGACGCTAAACCAACCATGTTGCATAATGGTTTTACAGAGACAACTATTACTCATTTTGTGTATGCTCAAATCATCACAAGAAGATTAGTATGTGTTAATCTGTTCAGAGCTGAGTCTAATAACTTAGTAACATACTTAGCAACATGTGCTAAAGAATCAGCATTATCAACACCTTCATCTTCTGCAGGTGGTAATAAATCATCAGTGGAATTTAGAAAGTCTGTTGATGAATTATCTGCTGAATCATCAGAGGGTGGTGACGATGGTAACAGTTCTGTACTAGAACAGGAATCATCCGTATCTGCTAAAACTGCTGATTTTGAAACTATAGTTGAGTTTGCGGTAATGGATCTGAAGCATAGATTCTGTCCAGAGAACGACTTAGACATAACTGTAGTAGATGGTGCTGAATCATACTACAAATCCACTTCGCACATACTGTTAGATATCAATAATAGTTATATTCTGTCAATAATGTTCGGTCATCAGTTATGTGGTGCTAAATCAGTGGAAATGTTAAAATCTGCAGATCTTGCTACACTAGTAGCCATACTACAAGTACATTTGATTCGTATAGGTCTTCCTGATCTAGTGCATGTACTATCACTAGTTAATACTGGAGAACCTAGAACTAAAGGACTTACAGGTGAAGAAACACAGTTGCAAGCAACGTGGCGTAATAGTTATGCCTTCGGTAATTGTAATGAGAAGTTCCCTTATGTAGTTAATGGAATACAGTGGTGGACATCTCTGGAGAAATTACTGAAATCAATAATCATGACTAAGTATGTGTACAATACTGCTCCGATCATTTGGGAGATGTTAGGACAACCTAATATCAACGGACAGATGTATACTGCACCTGTAACACTTTCGGAATCAATATGTAATTTCATATGGCAACGCGTTCACTAAGGAATTGCAATTATGAACACATATTCAAGAATTCGATACCCGAAAGATACAATATTGGATTCGTCTACAGATAGAGTTATTTTGCGTAGAGATAACTCTAGTTTAAAGTTACGATTAGGTAACACTATTCAGATACATCCTGAAGTTAGACGATTAGTTATTAGAGATAATTATGATGGGAATTTTAACATTAGAACATTTCTCGAGTATAAAGGGCAGGTATTCCCTATCTATACTAAGAGTATCTTGATAAGATCACCAGAAGCTGTAGTATTATCCATCACTTCAGGAATTTCTGAATTTCTCAATAAGTGTGGATATGCTAATATTGGTAATTTTAGAGATCATGTACGTGATGCATTGATAGCTGATCTTCTTATTAATGGGGATGAGCTACCATATGTGCCAGATCCTAAGTACGCCGATATTGATAACGTAGGTTCATCGTTACACGAATTTATGGATGATAAACTTTTACGTGATGAAATTTTGAATAAGAATATTGAGTTATATAACGAGTTAGAAGATCTTGATGTTGAATACAATCTAGCTATGGATTTACCAGAATCATGTAGGTTGATAACAGAAGATACTCTCAACGATCTCTCACCAGAAGATTTGTTCACTTCTTCTATTTATAGATACATCGCCGATGTGGTCGACAAAGGTGAGGTTAGTACTATAAATGCATTAGAATCTTTGAGCAATCCAATTCTACCTGATGGATACATCATAGATGAATTGACTGGATTTAGTTCCAAT
>Ga0256405_10010341_pt1 | contig 12371 bp, 7 predicted proteins | sample RumenRJG_02DNA_FD_189096 | JGI IMG/M metagenome (GOLD analysis project Ga0256405, IMG submission 189096) | Bovine rumen microbial communities from Lethbridge, Alberta, Canada - RJG_02 | ecosystem: Host-associated > Mammals > Digestive system > Stomach > Rumen | place: Canada: Alberta | collected...
CTAATTCAAGGTGCAAAATTAAGCATTTTCCCGCATATAAAGAGTGGTTTGGCTCAAAAAATCGTTAAATCGAGTCATTTTCTTAATGTTTAATTCTTATTTCTTAATATAAATGCGTACCTTTGCAGGCGGTTTTTAAAAAAACCACCAGCGAAATCAGGCTTCACCTCGGCATAAAGCAAGCTTTCTGCACTCGGTTCGCACTGATTTTGCACCGCTTTTCGAACATGAGCGAGTCCTGTACGGCCAGCTCCCTCGGAATCCCCCAGGGTGGGAACGCAGCAAGGGTACTTGGTTGTAGCGGCGCGATACAGTCAGCTCGCTCACCCGCCTCTTTAGCTCAGTTGGCCAGAGCACGTGATTTGTAATCTCGGGGTCGTTGGTTCGAATCCGACAAGAGGCTCTCCCAAACAAGAAACCCTCGAATCACATCACGTGGTTCGAGGGTTTTGACAAAACTTGCAGAACGTATGAATTTCAAAGTCTAATTTTACTGCATAGTTTTGGAACTAAGTATGAACCGAATATGATTTTTGGTTGGAGCAGAGGAGTTGTTGACCATTGCCACGAACTCACCTGGCTCTGCAGTCCAGGCGCCCGTCTTCTCATCATAGAAACTGAGGGCTGAGCGGTCGATGATGAAACTGACCTGTTGGGTCTCACCTGGCTCCAGATAGACTTTCTTGAAGCCCTTCAGTTCCTTGACGGGTCTTGGCAGTGACGACTTGGTGTCGCTGATATAGAGCTGCAATACCTCCGCACCCGCCACAAAACCTACGTTCTTGACATCGGCAGAGATCGTGAGCTGATCATCAGCCGCCATCTCCTTTTTGTCAGCACGGAGGTTGCTCACCTGGAATGTGGTGTAACTCAGGCCATAGCCGAAAGGAAAAAGGGGGTTGATCTGCTGTTTGTCAGTCCAACGATATCCAACAAAGATATCCTCCTTGTAAGTCTCGTCAATGATCTGATGTCCATCACGCCAGGTACCAGGATAACTACCTGTGGCATGTGCGCCACAATCCTCCAGACGGGCATACCAGGTAAATGGCAGTTTGCCAGAGGGATTCACATCACCAGCGAGTACACTGGCCAGTGCCTCACCAGACTCAGAACCGACAAACCACCCCTGTACGATGGCAGGCACCTTGTCAGCCCAAGGCATGGCGACGGCATTGCCAGAGATGTTCACATAGACCAGATTGGGATTTGCCTTGACCAGAGCCTCTATCAGTTGATCCTGACCATAGGGCAAGCCATAAGTCTGACGGTCGTGGCCCTCGCAGTCCTGATAATTACTCTTGTTTAATCCACCGATGAAGATGACGACATCGGCATCCTTCGCCTTGGCGACAGCCTCTGCCGTGAGTTCTTCCGCACTACGCAAGTCATACAGACTGCGCCCTACGGTGACCCCATCATAACTCTGAATGGTATCGCCGACATAGCCTCTGGCGAAGTCAACCTCTGCCTCGGCAAAACGCGTCTTGATGCCATCGAGCGGCAGGATCTCTTTCTGAACCTTCAATGAAGATGAGCCTCCGCCAACCGTCATCATCTTAATGGCATTCTCTCCGACCACGAGGATACGCCTGGCCTTTTTCACAGGAAGGATCTTACGATCATTCTTCAGCAGGACGATACCCTGCTGTGCAATCTTCAGGGCTGCCTCATAGTGAGACTCAGAACAGAGGAAACCGAAGGGGCGCTGACGATTCATCGTGGTGCGATAGAACAGACGCAGCACACGACGCACCTTCTCATCGAGTTCCTTGGTGGAATACTTGAATTCCCGAATCAGTCGCTTATAGGGCAAGGCCATATAGTAATTGTCGTAGGCATTCGTCACGCCCATCGTCAGACCATCCGTCCATGAGCCGAACTCCAGATCGAGTCCGTTCTGGATGGCTTCCTCCGTGTTATGGCAGCCCCCCCAGTCGGAGATCACCACACCATCGAAGCCCCAATCCTGTTTCAGTATCTTATTGAGTAGTGTTGCATTATGGCAGTTGTGCTGGTTCTGATAAAGGTTATAAGAGCCCATGACGGCCCATGCCCCACCCTCTTGTACCGCAGCCTTGAAGGCGGGGAGATAGATCTCATGCAGGGCGCGGTCGCTGACGATGACGTTCACCTGATGCCGGTATTCCTCATCGTTGTTCAGGGCATAGTGCTTCACACAGGCAGCAACGCCCTTCGACTGAAGACCCTGGATGTAAGGCACCACCATTCTGGAGGCCAGCCAGGGGTCTTCGCCCATATACTCAAAGTTGCGGCCATTAAACGGTGTGCGGTTGATGTTCACACCAGGGCCCAATATGACATGCTTACCACGGTAGAGTGCCTCTTCAGCCAGACTCTCACCATAGAGACGGGAGAGCGCAGGATTCCATGTGGCAGCCAGACACGTCAGCGCCGGAAAGGCCACACAGGAGTCGTTGGTCTGACCTGCCTGCACCCACTCATCCCACAGCACATCCGGACGCACGCCATGAGGTCCGTCGTCGGTCCAGAGGTCAGGGAATCCTAGTCGTTTGACACCAGGACTGGAGAATTTCGACTGTGCATGGATGACAGCGATCTTCTCATCGAGTGTCATCCGTGCCAAGGCATCATCGATACGCTGTTCAACAGGCTTCGTCTCATCGAGATAGACAGGCGTCTGTGCGAAGCTCACAGATAATGGGCAGTGGATCATGGACAATGCTATCCATAATCCTCTATTCATTTTCATATTCAACATTCTTAATCATTATTTTATTTTTAATGGATGACGATTTTGCGACCATCCTGAATATAAATGCCTTTGCCAGGATTTATAACTCTGCGCCCCTGAAGGTCGCAGAGATAGTTGCTTTTGTGTTCTGCTGCGATGGGACGGATGCCGCTGGTGTTTTTTTGATAGACACGTACGTAATCTACAAGCATCTCTGCGGGGAGAGCATCCATATCGACGCCCTTTTGTCCACCCCAGTCACCGCCCCAGGCGAGATTCAGGATGATGTAGAAGGGCGCATCATATGGCCAGTCGTCACGTCCCAGACCGCGATTGGCGTAATCCAACTGTTTCTGGCCATCGACATAAGTGGTGATCCTATCTGCCGTCCACTCGATGGCATAGATATGATAACCGTCCTCCGCACCCTCGCAGAGCATCTCATGGGTGACCTGAGTGCCGTTAGAATGAACATGAGCGTTGGCATGAAGGCTTGATGAGACGTAATTGGGATGATACCCCACCTCTTCCATAATGTCGATCTCGCCATCGGCAGGCCATGAGCGGAAGTTGACCGGCATCATCCAGAAGGCAGGCCATGTACCCCTGCCTTTTGGCAATTTGATACGCCCTTCGATGTAGCCATAGGTCCACCCCCGTTTTGCTTTGGCATACACACGCCCGGAGAACACCTTGCCGTCTTCCTCCAGGCAACGGATAACAAGGGCATCGTCCTTTACCTCCGTCACGAGGCTGCCATTGGGTGTCTCGTGGTTCACGTAGTACTGCAGTTCGTTGTTCACCCAGCCCTTGCCTTTCATCTCGTGCGTCCAATCACTGCTGTTCAGCGTCGTACCATTGTCAAATTCATCGTTCCACACCAGTTCATAACCTTCGGGCACGAATCCTGAGGGGTCGTGCGTGGTGGCCGGCAGACTACCGGTCTGAGCGGCCACCTGAAACACGACTGTGAGAAATGATGATGTAAGCAGAAACCTAAACATACTTATTGTTCTGAAACATACATATTAAGGATCTTAACATTTGTACCGGCAGGTGTGCCTGCGAAGTCCAGACAGAGACGGAATTTCCCGTCGAAGCCAGGACATCCGGTGAGGACAATCGCGGTTGGCACATTGGCGGCTATCGCATGACGATCAGCAGACAGGAACTGATTGTCGTCGCCATCGTTCTGAGGCTTCACGGTGAGACCGGGAACGGCATTGTCAGCAATAACCACGATGGAGAAGTTATAATTCTTACTGGCACTCAGCGTCACGTTATCGAACGGGATATGTACCTGACCCTGCCACTGGTCGCCACCCATACCTTCAGGGATCGTGACAGAGAAAAATGCAGCGTTGTCACCCTCGTAAGCAGGATCGGCGATCTGGCTCCATCCACTATCGGCAAACCAGAATCGGAAATCATTACCGAAGGCCTGTCCGTTCAGCAGGTTCTTGCTGTCCTGATAGTCGAACGGTGCCATATTGGCATCGTCGTGTTCGCTGAGGAACACACGACTGACGGTGAATTCCGTTCCGACAGGCGCACCGGCAAAGTCGAGCGCGATCTTAAACTGTCCGTCAAAACCTGCAACATCACTCAATGCAATGACATTCACACCCTTATGAAGCGCGAACTGGTCGGCGGTGAAATAGACACCGTCATCGCCATCCTTCTGAGGCTTCACGGTGGCCTTCACATTGTCGGCACCCGAGACAATCGCAATCGAGAAGTCGTAATTCTTACCAGCACTCAGAGTCGGACCATTCTGTTGGATATGAACCTGAGCCTGCCACTGGTCACTGCCAGTGCCTTCTGGGATCGTGAAGGTCAGACCACTGTGGATGTCGCCATTAAGACCGGGATCGAGACCGCCTGACCAGTCAGAGGGTGAGAACCAGTGGCTATACTCCGGCTGCCAGTCAGCCAGCAGATCCGTACCATTGGTGAAGCCCATCCATCCCTCGGGCTCCGCGGGAGCGTTAGGATCAATCCAGTCCTTTTCGATCGTGAAATTCGTGGAAATCACCTGCTGATCGCAGGAAGAAAAGGCATAAAGCTGAGCGGTGTATTCACCCTTCTTCTTCACGATCTGGGTTAAAGAGGCGCCTGCAGATGTCTCGATAAGTGTCTTTCCGTTCAGGCAAAAGAAATAGCGCACGTCACTCTGAGCATTCGAGGCATTAGTGACAGTCACCAGATTCATTTGGCCAGTCTCATCTGCTGAGACATTTGCGCTAACAGAGAGTGACGATGGATCGACGGGAGAACCGCCTAAGCTGTGGTCATCGCTATCCATAGGGCTACACGATGTAAACCCGAAAGCAAACATACTTGCTGCAATGGCACTGAATAATATCTTTTTCATAACTTCAATTTTTCAATTCTTCTTTACTTGATTTCTTAATATCCGGGATTCTGCTTCAGTTCGAACTCAGTACCCTTCGTAGCATCAATGTCACCCTGAGGGATGGCTACATATTTGTTGTGTTCCTTCCAGTCACGCGAGGTGTTCAGACCAGGCACATTGTCAACGTGCAGGACATCGGTGATACCCCAACGTACCACATCATAGTAACGGTGGCCCTCACCTACGAACTCCAGATGGTTCTCCTTCTGGATATTCTCCAGTGTCAGGGGCACACGGTGGTTCTGATCTCCAAAGGCACGATCACGGACCTCGTTCAGGCAACCGACGCCACTTACACCATCCACGTCGCCAGTGGTCAGCGTGAGTTCCGCATAAGCAAGCAGCGTCTCTGCATAGCGGAAGATACGGAGGTTGTTACACCAGTTCAGTTCGCCAGTGCCGGTAGGCTTACGATAGGCATTGCGTGCTGAATATTTCGCCATCCAGAAACCTGTATCCTGGAAACGCAGTACGTAGCTTGCACCCCACGGTGTCGTGTTCTTATCTCCGACATTTCCACCAGTAGCATCTCCACGGAGGTCGCGGATAGAGGCATCACGGCGCTGGTCACCTTTTTCAAACATCTCATAAGTCTCAGTACGTACGGGACAGAATCCCCAGCCGTCTTTAAATCCAGGATCATCAGCCAGACTACTTGGAGAGATATAGGAGGGCAGGTTGGTACCACCAGGGTTCCATGCTGTTCCCCAGTCCTTGGAACCTGGTACGAGGTTGGCCTCAAAGATGGACTCACTGCCAAACTCACCAGGCTGCAACCACATGGAGGCATAGTCTTTTACCAGACTGAACTTACCGCTCTTAATGATGGCAGCCAGTCCCTTGGCAGCCTCCAGATATCTTGCCTGATCCTTCTGGTACATCACGGCACGGGCCTTCAGCATATAAGCAGCAGCCAGACTGGCGCGACCATCGCTGGTTCCGTCGTTAGTGCTCATCTCCGCATCGGTGAAACTCTCGATAGAGCCGTCCACATCCTTGATGATCTGTGCATAGACCTCGTCGGGCGTCAACTGACGACACACGTAGGGAGGCTCGAACAGGGTCTCTTGGAAAGGAACAGCACCGAAACTGCGCCAGAGCATATAAAGGTAATAAGCACGCAGGAAAAGTGCCTCTGCCTTATACTTCCTGATCAAGTCCACCTCTGCAGGGTTTGTGGTGGTGGCTGTTTCCACCAGTCCGAGAACACTGTTTACACGGGTGATACCGGATGTGTAGATATTCCAGGTTCCACTCAAGGTCAGGTTACCGCTGGTGTTGAACATTGAGACTGCGAGGTTCATACCATTCATACCATCGTTGGCATCACCGCCACCCTTCCAGGCATCATCCGACTGGATGTCGCCAATGAATACTGATGACTCGTAAGAGCCGTTTGCGTATGAGTCGAAGCCCAGGATCTGGTATGAGGCAGCCAGACCAGAATTGATGTTCAGCGGGTCGCCGGCTGCTCCGGCAGCACCCTTTGTGGTCGGTTCAGGCTCCAGGAAGTCTTGGCTGCACGAAGTGAGCATCATGCCTGATGACAGAACCGCTACTGCGATATATAATTTAGGATTTTTCATTGTCGTATATATTTTGATTGTGATTAGAATGTAACGTTAGCACCAATGGTGATTGTACGTGCCTGCGGGTAGATGCCCTTATCGACACCGATCGTGGTATAACTACCTGAAGCCAACTCAGGATCGAAGCCCTCGTAGCCGGTAAAGGTGAAGAGGTTCTCTGCACCGACATAGACGCGCAGGCGCTGGATAGAGGCAACACGTGTCCATTTGACTGGCAAGGTGTAACCAATCTGAGCGTTCTTCAGACGGAGGTAGGAGCCGTTGTGGATGTAAAGATCAGATGACTTCCAGTTACCGTTGGCATTGGCAGATGTCATGCGTGGGATCTTATTGGAAGTACCCTCACCGTGCCAGCGGTCCATAATCCAAGATGGACGGTTCATGGCAGGCACATCACCACGCTGTGCGAAGTCGAATATGTCATTACCGATTGTTCCCTGCCAAGAGAGGTTCAGGTCAAAGCCTTTCCACTCTGCACCCATTGAGAAGCCGAAGGTCCAGTCTGGCATACCCTTACCAATCTTCGTACGGTCCTCGTCAGTGATACGACCGTCACCATTGATGTCAACGAAACGTACGTCACCGGGCTGTGCAGAAGGCTGCATCTTTTCACCCTGGGCATTCACATAGCTGTCAACCTCCTGCTGATTCTGGAAAAGGCCATTGGTCTTGTAGCCATAGAAGTAAGGCCAAACCTCACCGTTCTTGGCATGTACATAGTCACCCACGCCAGAGGCACCGGCACTCTCGTAATTCTGTTCACCAGAAGCATTGCCCAGTTCGATCAGCTTATTCTTTGCAAAAGAAGCATTGGCACTGAACCAGTAGGAGAAGTCCTTGATGCTGTCTTTCCAACCAATTTCGAACTCAAGACCCCAGTTCTCCATGGTTCCAAGGTTGCCGTAAGGCTTAGCCTGGCCGATATAGGTAGGCACGTTCAGCTCGAAGAGCATGTCGGTGGTCTTCTTGTAGTAATAGTCGAAGCCAAAACTCAGACGACTATTGAAGAAACGCATGTCAACACCGATGTCGGTCTGTGTAGAGGTCTCCCACTTGATGTCAGGATTGGCAGCACGGTCAGGTGATGTACCATAGACCATCTTACCAGCCTCGACACCAGGCTGTGTCGGATCAGGATTAATCACATAACTTCCTCCAAAGTAGTAGTTCTGACCACCATTCATCAGGGCACGGTAGGTGAAATCGGGAATTGCCTCGTTACCGTTCTGACCCCATGAGAAGCGGAACTTCAGCACATCCCACCAAGTGGGCTTGATCTTCTCCAGATAAGGCTCGTTCCATACGTTCCAACCAAGAGAGAAGGAGGGGAAGGTACCCCACTTGTGGCTTGGACCGAAGTGTGAACTACCGTCACGGCGCATCGTGAACTGCGCCATATAGCGCTCAGCATAGTTATAGTCGATACGACCGAAGTAAGAGGCCAGTGAAGTGTGTGTCACACCACCATTGCCACCCCATACAGAGGACTCTGTCTCCGGTGCGATGGCTGAGTCGATGTGTGCGTGGATGGGATTATGGTCGAAGAGTTGTGAATCATTACCGCCGAGGTTACGTGACTCGTAGCGTGAAGCAGACTGTCCAAGTACGATGTTCAGGTTATGCACCTCAGCGAAGGTCTTGTTATAGGTGAAGTAGTTCTCTGCCTGCCAGCGCATGCCACGGTTCATCTGACTTGTCACATAACTCTGGTCAGTATGAGTCATCGTACCGAGGTAGTCCTCGTAACCATAGCCGTCGTAACCCCAGAATGCGAGGTCAATACCCAAACTGGTACGGAACTTCAGACCTGGCAGGATATCGAGTTCTGCATAGAATGAACCAACGAGTTTGTCAGAGTTGTTCTTGCCTGCGCTGGGACGATTCAATTGAGCCAACGGGTTTGTCAATTCCTGGAATCCTGCGGGGGGCAAAGAGAATACGCGACCGTTTTTGGTAACGGCAGTAGGATGAGCAGCCAGAATCTCTGCACCCTCAGCCTCTGTAGCGTAAGGAGCCACCAGTGGAGAGAAAGCGATGGCGCTACCCAGGATAGAACCATATTCGGAGTTGGTCTCAATACCTGTTGAGGTGTCACGTGTGTAACCAATATTCACGCCAACATTCAGTTTGTTGAGGAAGTTACGGCTGTTGTCCTCAAATACAGTGTAGGTAGAGTTGCTACGTGCGGTGAGACGCTCGTAGTTAGAACGGCCGTAGTTACCACCGACGATACCTTCCTGCTTGAAATAACCCACAGAGAGGAAGTAAGTCATCTTGTCGCTACCGCCATTGATGCTCAACTGATGCTGCATCACTGGAGCGTCGTAGTTGAAGGTCTCGTCCTGCCAATCGGTATCAGGACCATTATAATTATGGATGTAATCAGCAGAATAACGCGGCAGGTTACCATCATTTACCTGAGCCTCGTTCATGATCGTCATATACTCCTTGGCATTCAGAACAGACTTCTTCCTCCAGGGATTCTGCCAGCCATAACTGAAATCATAGCTGACTGTGGATTTGCCTGCCTTACCACCCTTGGTCGTTACGAGTACCACACCATTGGCAGCACGCGAACCATAGATGGCTGCAGAGGCTGCGTCCTTCAGGATTTCCACTGACTCGATATCCGTTGGGTTCAGGTAGTTGATACCACCGTTGACGGGCATACCATCTACAATGTAAAGAGGGTCTGAGTTGTTTACCGATCCGATACCACGGATACGTACCTTAGAATCGGCGTTTGGCTGACCTGACGACTGGGTGATCTGCACACCACTCACCTTACCCTTCAGGGCATCCTCGATACGAGAAGGCTTGGTCAGGTTCAGATCATCGCCAGAAACTTTTGAGATGGCAGCTGTTACGACACTCTTCTTCTGGACGCCATAACCGATGACAACCACATCGTTGAGCATCTGGGCATCTTCTCTCAGTTCAATGGTCATACCATCCTGAGCCGTCACTTCCCGTGTGACATAACCCACATAAGACACAAGTAATTTAGAATTTGGGGCAACCTTAATATTAAACTTACCATCCAGATCGGTAATGGTAGCGTTCTTAGGTTGCGCTTTTTCCACTACGGTGGCACCAATAACCGGTTCACCGTGCTCATCAGTCACTGTCCCCTGAATACCTGTCAGGTCCTGAGCGGTAACTGTCAGAGACAGAAACATTGCATAAAAGACGAATAAGATCCGTCTGATTGCATCTAGGTTCATTTTTTCTTTCATAAAATACCTTTTTAATTATTAAACGATTGTTATGTTTGGTTACTGTTATCATTCATACGATTGCGGATGCAAAGGTAGAGAAAAAACAAGTGCAGAAATGGTCTATCAAGATGCGAATATGGATAAATGTCGTTTTTACACGCATCATTTTCGTCTGATAACCAATAAGATACAATCATTCCCTTTTTTATATGATATGGATTATTTAAAGCAGTATATCATCATTTAAGCCGCTACATTTCGAGGCAGGATAAAAAAAGGAGCCATTTATTTGGTGTTTTCACAAAAAAGAATTATTTTTGCAAAAGCTTTCAAAAGATACAAAAATGAAACGTTGCTTACTCGCTATATTATTCATTTCTTTATATGGATCTATCGGTTGGGCGAATCAAGTGAATCTTGATTCTCTTTATCGTGTTCTGGATGCCGCTATTGATTCTGCTGCGATTTACAAGAAACAAAAAATGGATGATATCAATGCCTTAGAGAAACAATATGCCGCTGCTCGTAATGACCAGGAGAAATACCAGTTCGCATTGAGTCTCTATCGCGAATATATCGCCTTTATCAATGATTCTGCACTCAACTATATCCAAGTATGTATGGAATGTGCGGAACGGATGGGGAGAAAGGACTTGCAGACTCAAAGTGAGCTTGCCTTAGCCTATCAGTTGGCTGATACCGGTTTCTACCCAGAGGCAGAAATCCACTTCAGAGCCATCTCTAAGAATCAATTGACAGATGAGATGATGATCACCTATCTCACGGGTATGAATCACCTATATGGGGAGATGGGCTATTACTCACACGACAAGAAACTGAGAGAGGAGTTCTTTGCAAAGTCTAGTGCCATTCGTGATTCCCTGCTTCAATTGCTACCAGAAGATTCATACAGCTATAATTCCTTGAAATCAATTGAACTCAACAATCAAGGGAAAACTGACGAAGCATTAAAATGCAGTGACATATGGATGAAGTTAGCGAAACCAGGGACACGCGATTATGCCACCATGTCATTCTACCGTTCTGAAATCTATAGAAATCAGGGCGATGTTGAGATGGAACGTTACTGGCTCATCATGTCGGCATTGACGGATATCCGCCATGCGATTATGGATCAGGCAGCCCTTTGGAGTCTTGCCAATTCACTCATGAATGAGGATGGCGATCTGGATCGTGCCTATAAGTATATGGATTTCTCATGGGAATGTATCTCCTATTTCAGTACGCACATGCGCTCATGGTTGGTATCCCCTATCCTGACCCGTATTAATGACAAATATAAACAGAATCTCCATCAAGCAAATACCAATCTGATATGGACGATTGCAGCCATCAGTCTGTTGGTGGTCGGTCTGCTCATGCTGTTATTCTATGTATCTAAGAAGCGCAGACAACTTGCTGTGATCAGAAATGAATTTAAGTATGCCAATGATGAGTTAGGAGAACTCAACAATCAGTTGTCAGCTAAAAACAACGATCTCTCAGAGGCAAACCAACTACTCTCAGACATCAACGAACAACTTCGCCAGGCCATTATTCACCTCAACGACTCCAACCGCGTCAAGGATGAGTATATCGGTAAGTTCCTGAGCGTCTGTTCTGATTATATCGACAAACTTGATAATTATCGTATTAAGATAAACCGAAAACTAAAAGCCGGTCAGCAAGCTGACGTGCTACGCATGACGAGTAGCGAACAACTCAAAGAAGATGAATTAAAAGAACTGTTTGATCATTTCGATGATATTTTCCTCCGTTTGTTCCCGACTTTCATTGATGACTTCAATGCCTTATTAAGGCCTGGTGAGGAAATTATCCCCACAGAGAAGAATCATTTGAATACTGATCTTCGTATCTTCGCCCTCATCCGTTTGGGCATTGAAGAGAGTTCAAAGATTGCAGAGTTCTTACGTTATTCTCCAAACTCCATCTACGCCTATCGTGCACGTATCAAAAACAAAGCAGCCGGAAATCGGGACGAGTTTGAAAAGTATGTCAAGGAGATTGGTATTAAAGGATAATAAAGGAATTATTATATAACAAAAAGAAGCCCTGACTCACGATTGTGAATCAGGGCTCTCACTTAAAAAAGACGGCGGCTTCCTACTCTCCCGCATTGCATTGCAGTACCATCGGCGCAGGCGGGCTTAACTTCTCTGTTCGGAATGGGAAGAGGTGGGACCCCGCTGCAATAACCACCTGATATGGGGTTTGACAACTTACACACAAGAACTGAAGTCTCCGACTTGTCCAGAAACTCATTACATCTGATAATATCAGCATGGCGAAAGATATCGGGCAATTAGTAGTGCTCGGCTTTGACGTCACCGTCTTTACACCTGCACCCTATCAACGTCATCGTCTATGACGACCCTCAATGGAGTCCTAATCTTGCGGCTGGCTTCGCACTT
>Ga0256405_10010342_pt1 | contig 12371 bp, 11 predicted proteins | sample RumenRJG_02DNA_FD_189096 | JGI IMG/M metagenome (GOLD analysis project Ga0256405, IMG submission 189096) | Bovine rumen microbial communities from Lethbridge, Alberta, Canada - RJG_02 | ecosystem: Host-associated > Mammals > Digestive system > Stomach > Rumen | place: Canada: Alberta...
CGGTCAATTTAAATGCTTCGCCAGTTAAGGCAATCAATCGTCCTGCCTGTCTGGCGAGACTCCTCTATCTGGAAGCAAACTAGATGACTTTCAAGAGCTTCCTCAATTGGCGAGATGAGTTCGTGATGCTCCGGATCTTTGACTCCTTTCAGGAAATCCTCTATTATTTTCAGATCCGCATTGCCATGAAGAGGCATGTTCAAAGTCTCTGTGAAATTGTAAATGTCTTCTTTGGAGTGGCTGAAATGCGTCACTGTTACGCTATCGCCACCAGCAAACACTTCCCCGAATGCGCAGTTGATCTTGGTAGCCCTGTCGTCATGCCTGGTAAGAGTCTCAATGGACATCCCAATCGTCACCCCTCCAGACATTTCCAGTCCTACGGTCTGGTGATCCACGACGTCATTGTCACAATGGTAAACGCACCTTCCGTATCGTCCAGATTTCAGTTCCTTTGCTACCACCTCATCCAGAGTTTCTCCATTAGGAACTACGAAGTTAGAGACCCACTCTCTCCTCCTCTGGTAGAGCTCTACAGCCGAAAATGGACACTCACTCTCGATTTTGCAATCTACGCACCTGTCGCTACTTCCCTCAGGAGCGTTCTCTGCCTTGAACCAGCCCAGGGAGCCGAATGAAGAAACTTTAGCGATATGCTTATTCATCAGCCAGATGAGAAGGTCTATGTCGTGGCAGCATTTTTCCAGAATGAGCGGAGTTGATTTGCTGGAATTTGAAAAAATGCCTCGGACATAAGAATGCGTCATCCTCTCCAGGCCGACATTCTCGATGTGGCTTGCTGAAATAACGGGACCCAGCTCACCTGAATCAAGCACAGCCTTTATTTTCCGGTAAAACGGATGATAGCGCAGGACATAGCAGACACATACAAGCACCCCTGCCTTTTTGGCTGCCAGAGCGACATCCATGCATTCCTTAGCCGTGGTGGCTATCGGCTTCTCGAGCAGGCAGTGATAACCGCAACGGATTGAATTCATGGCAATCTCATAATGAGTCTTGTCAGGAGTTCCGATTATAACGGCATCTACGTCTCTCTTTTCAGCAAAGAATGCCTCGGCAGAATTAAAGCACTCTTCGGAAGATAATCCGAAGAGTGACTTTATCTGACTTAATCGTTCAAAATTAGGTTCAACTGCAGCTACCAGTTTGCCTTCATTAGGATGATCTAATAAATAATTGAGATATTTCGTCGTCCTGTTGCCAAGACCAAAGGCAGCCAGGCGAACCGGTGTTCCTGACATTATTTCTTATCGCCTAAATCTAGAATCCTCACGTTTCTGAGCTCAACCCCCTCGCCATGGCCGCAGAAAGACACATAGCCTTTCTTGTTGAACATGCCCGGATGGTTTTTATGGTCTACGGTGTATGGATTGAAGTTGCCGCCATCAGGAGCCACATTGTGCCCTTTGCAAGCCTTGCGAACGTCTCCGTCCACGATCACTTCGCCATTGACGGTGACCTTGATGTGATTGCCTTCAACTCTGATCTCTTCCGTCTCCCACTCGCCCAGAGGCTTATGCTTGATCCTCTTTGCCGGGATGACTCCATAGACAGAGCCATGCACTTGATACTCGTGCAGGTCAGCGTACATCGGAGCGTCATGGTCGAGAATCTGCACCTCGCACATCCCATGGTAGGCGGCATCTACTCCCTGAGGAGTCCTTACGCCCACGCCATTGTTCGCACCCTCTTTCGTAAAGCGGAACTCGAAACGGTAAACGAAATTGCGGTATTCTTTAAGGGTGTAAAGATTGCCGGTGCTGCCATACCCAGCCGAAACTTGGATTACTCCATTCACCGGAGTATAGCCTTCTTTGTCGCCTTGGAACTTGTCCAGATTAGTTCCGTCGAAAAGCATCTCGAAACCTTGCTTCTTCTCTTCCTCAGTCAGCTGGCTCACAGGGGAAGACTGATGAGCTTTCGACAGCAGAGTCTCTATTTCTTTAACGGCATATCCATCATCAGCATTGCCAGTGGAACTGAACACCTTCGCAGCCTTTTCGAGATTTGCGACATAATCTGCGTTATTGATTTCCTCTGTGGTCTTGTTCGCAATGTTCTTCACGGCATTAGCAGCGGCATAGGAAGCATCCTTATCGTCAAGATACTGCCCGGCGAGGAGGAATGCCTTCATCGCAGGGATGCCAGCCAGGGCATTCAATGCCTTGGTTTTCAAAGCTTTTGTATTTGCAATCTCTAAAGCATCCTTCAAATCGAAGCGTTTCTTATCCAGATTCTGCTCATAGGCATTCACTAGGTCGATGTATCGTGGAAGCACTGTGCCGATCTTGGATGCATCAGACTTCGCTATATTCATAAGGATAGGAGCCGCCTTGAAATTATTAATCTCCAGCAGGCCATTCAATGCGGCCTGAGACCCATTTGAATATGCCTTATTGAGATCCTCTACGGCCAGGTCGGTGCCAGTGCGCGCCAGCACGGCATAGAAATTATCCTTTGCTGAAACCTTGTCAATGAGGGACTTCACCTGGGAATATTGCTCCTGCGGGGCAAAAGTGTGGATGCATGAATACAATGCATTCTGAAGGTCAGGAACATTGCTTTTAGCTATTGCCAGGGCACTCCCGATTTCTTGAATATTCGGCGTACCGGCAACCCCGGCAAGGTATTTCGCAGCATTAGCTTCACCCTTTTGATATTCCTTGAATATGGCAGGGTAAGCTTTTGACATTCTCCTCGCCGCGGCAAGGTTCATCAAGCCTTCCGTGTTAGCAGCGCTTCCGAGTGCATCGACGACCTCATCCTGAATGTCACCCTTGAATGATTTGAGAGCAGTGAGGGCTTCTGCGGATTTTGCTGAGCCAGCGCTGCCTAATATATTGATAAGTTCTTTTCCTAATTTCTCGCCACCGATTTTTCCAGCAGCGCAAATCGCAGCCGCAGCAATGTCTCCGTCTTCAGCCATCGCACCGGAGACTATGTCAGCCGCTGAAGCTATTTTGTTGCTGCCAAACCAGTTAAGAAGGTCGATTTGGGTTCCGGAAGACGCTTTTGGATATGTCTTGATGAGCATCGGAGCCAAGGTTTCAGTTCCGTATTTAGTGGTAGCATAGCCAAGGACAGCATTCCTGTACTGAATATTCTCATCCTTCAGGGCCTCTCTGAGAAGCTTCATTCCTTTAGCCTCCGGATAGGTTTCGATGCATATTCTAGCAGCAGCGCATCTGTCCTGGACAGAATCCGTCTTCTTAGGGTCTTTGACAAGCTGGAAAGGGATAAGAGGGTTGTCTTCCGCCGGTTTGAGGTATCTTTCCAAAGACTCCAGGAAAGCCTTGTTAGTGGCATCGGAGCAAGCTTCGGCAGCCTGCTGCAAGCCCATCAGCACGTTCGTCGCATTATCTTTATGGGCAGGATCCGTCACATAACTTACAACCCCGCTGAGGGCATATTCATAAATGTTGTTCCTCACTCCCTCGCCGGCAGGCTTCATCATCTTGGCTACTTTGATGATTGATTCAGGCGCTGCGGCAGCCAAATCCTTCATCTGCTCATTAAACTGTGAAGCATCTTGCGCGGGCATTGCAGCCAGCACGTCGGCGACTATGGTTTCTGTCGTCCTTTGTCTGGCATCCTGGGCATAAACTGAGAATACGAGAACCAGGGAGGCTATTATCGTAAATATCTTTTTCATGTTCATTCTCCTTTATTACATCATTGAAGCCCAAGGCTCTCTCATTGGCTGATTAATTAATAAATTAGCTGCATCGTCATTTATGAAGCGCTGCGTCTTAGGATCGAAGTTCAGCGTTCTGCCTAGGCGCAGGGCGCAAGATCCCATATTCACGATGGTGCAGCTGTGATGCCCGTTCACCTCGTTCAGAGCGAACTTCTGGCGCGTCCTTACGCTTTCCAGGAAATCCGTAACTCTCGGCTCAGGATCAGGCATCGCATTTAATTTATCCATTATATTTGGGATGGAGCATTCGAAGCCCTTGTACAGTTTCCCGTTAGGGCCTTCGATATAAGGCACTTTACCCTCGCTCTCAAAGCCTTCGCCTTCGAGGATAATCTTGCATCCGTCCTCGTAGGTGTAAGTAATCTTTCTCCATATTCCCACTGCATCAGGGTGCTGCTGAGGAGCATCTACTTCAACCTTCACTGGGAATGTGTCATCCTTTCCGAGAATATATTGCACTGGGTCGATGTAGTGCTGTCCCATGTCACCTAATCCGCCAGACTCATAGTCCCAATAGCCGCGGAAGGTTTGGTGCACCCTATGAGGGTTATAAGGCTTGTATGGAGCAGGGCCAAGCCACATGTCGTAATCCAGCACTTCAGGAACCGGCTGAGGCACTAGATTCTCCTTGCCCGTCCAGTAGAACTTCCATGCGAATCCAGTCGCACCAGAAATTCTAACCGTGAGAGGCCATCCGAGAAGTCCGCTATCGACAAGTTTCTTTAACGGCTCGACCGTTGTTCCAAGCCCGTAGAATGTGTCTTTGAAACGGAACCAAGTATCCAGGCGGAACATCCTTCCGTAGCGGTTCACGGCATCGACGACTTTCTGTCCTTCACCGATCGTCCTGGTCATTGGTTTCTCGCAGAAAATGTCTTTGCCTGCGCGAGCTGCCTCGATAGACATTAAAGCGTGCCAGTGCGATGGAGTGGCAACGTCCACGATGTCCACGTCAGGGTCGTGCACAAGCTCTCTCCAATCATGGAAAGACTTCAGAGTCTCTCCAAATTTTTCCTTTCCTCCCGCAATGGCGTTGTCAAGGTGATCCTTGTCTACGTCACACACCGACACAAGCCTGCAACGATCATTGCTGAAGAAATGCAGATTAGACATTCCGATTCCGCCTACCCCGATTATTCCGTGAGTCAGCTGGTCGCTAGGAGCGGTGTACTTTTTCTCACCGTTCATCGCTCCGAATACGTTTCTTGGCAGAATCGTAAACAGGGCCAAGCCTGCCGCAGATTTCTTAAGAAAACTTCTCCTGGTCTCTTTCATAGTACTATTATGGATATTTATGAATATTGTCTTTTGAAGTCCTAATTTAGGAACTTTTATGCACCTAAACAAAATAAAAAAAGGCTGAGCCAAATAAATGACCAGCCTTTTCTTATAAAGTGAATATGTTTATTCAGCTGCCTTGGCGTTATCACGACGGCCGCGGCCTCCGCGACGATCACCGCGATCGCCTCGATCGCCACCTCTGCGGTCTCCGCCCCTGCGCTCGCCTCTCTGTGGACGTGCGTTAGCTGCCTGAGCGTTAGCGGCGTTCATGGCATTTGGAGTAAGGTCCTGCTTGCCATAGCGCTCACCGTTGCAGATCCACACCTTGATTCCGAGAGCCCCGACCTTTGTCCTTGCTACTGCAAGAGCGTAGTCGATGTCGGCACGGAAAGTATGCAAAGGAGTACGTCCTTCCTTGAACATCTCGCTTCTGGCCATTTCAGCTCCGCCAACACGGCCGCTGATCTGAATCTTAATGCCTTCTGCGCCAACCCTCATGGTTGAAGCAATAGCCATCTTGATAGCCCTTCTGTAAGAAACACGACCCTCAATCTGACGAGCGATGCTGTCAGCGACGATGTTAGCGTCTACCTCAGGTCTCTTAACTTCGAAAATGTTAATCTGAACGTCCTTCTTCGTGACTTTCTTCAGCTCTTCCTTAAGTTTATCGACTTCAGAGCCACCCTTACCGATGATGAAGCCTGGCCTTGCAGCGTGGATTGTCACGGTAATTAGTTTCAAGGTTCTCTCGATGACAATCTTAGAAAGGCTTGCCTTAGCGAGACGATTCGTAAGATATTTACGAATCTCGTAGTCCTCAGCAATCTTCTCAGCATAGTTACCACCGCACCAGTTAGAGTCCCAACCACGGGTGATACCGATTCTGTTAGAAATAGGATTTGTTTTCTGTCCCATATTACTTTGCCTCCTCTGATGTTGTTGGTTTCTTCACGTCGAGAATAACAGTGACGTGGTTGGAGCGCTTGCGTATTCTGCCTGCCCTGCCCTGCGGCATAGGACGGACTCTCTTTAGCATACGACCTCCGTCTACCATTATCGTCTTCACATAGACATTGCCATTATCCAGCTCTTTGCTGTCGTCAGGATTTTTTGCCTCCCAGTTAGCGATGGCGCTGCGCAGAAGGGTCTCAAGACGAATGGATGCCTCTTTCTTGCTGTAATGAAGGAGATCCAGAGCGTGGTTGACTTCTACTCCCCTGATGGTATCTGCCACGAGACGCATCTTGCGAGGAGATGTTGGCGCATTATTTAATTTAGCGATGGCAGTGACCTTCTTGGCGGCCTTAAGCCTCTCGGCCATTTCTTTTTTACGTTTTCCCATCTTCTATCTCCTTATGCTTTATTGTTTCCAGAGTGACCTCTGAATGTCCTAGTTGGCGCAAACTCGCCAAGTTTGTGGCCTACCATATTTTCAGTAATGTAAACAGGTATAAACTTGTTTCCATTATGAACTGCTACGGTATGGCCCACGAAGTCAGGAGAGATCATGCTGGCGCGAGACCAGGTCTTGACAACCTCCTTCTTCTTACTGCCATCATTCATGGCAAGTATTCTTTTCTCCAGGGCTTCCTGGATGTATGGTCCTTTTCTTAATGAACGACTCATAATCTAAAATAAGTTTTTACCGTTATATTACTTCTTTTTCCTTCTCTCGATGATGAACTTGTTAGACCTGGCCTTAGGATTACGTGTCTTGTATCCCTTAGCAGGAAGTCCCTTGCGAGAACGCGGATGACCTCCGGAAGCACGTCCTTCGCCACCACCCATCGGGTGATCGACTGGGTTCATCACGACGCCTCTGTTGTGAGGCCTGCGACCCTGCCAGCGGCTGCGGCCTGCCTTACCAGAAGATTCCAGATTATGATCGCCGTTAGAAACGACGCCTACGGTAGCGCGGCATGTGGTGAGCACCATTCTGGTCTCGCCCGAAGGGAGACGAAGGATGGCATAATTGCCTTCACGTGCTGCAAGCTGAGCGAAAGTTCCGGCTGAGCGAGCCATTGCGGCTCCCTGACCAGGACGAAGCTCAATATTGTGAACCAGAGTACCTACAGGAATCTCGCCGAGCGGCAAAGTGTTCCCGATTTCTGGAGCCACGCCGGCACCAGAGACAATCTCTTGACCTACCTTGATACCAGCAGGAGCGATGATGTATTTCTTAACGCCATCCTCATACTGCACAAGTGAAATGTAGGCGCTACGATTCGGATCGTACTCGATGGTCTTCACAATAGCCTTCACATTATCCTTGTTGCGGAGGAAATCGATGATGCGATACATCCTCTTATGTCCGCCGCCAATATAACGCATGGTCATCTGACCAGTGTTGTTCCTTCCGCCTGTGCTCTTAAGAGGCTCGAGCAATGATTTGCAAGGCTTATCGGTAGTAAGCTCCTCGAACGAACTGATAGACTTATTTCTGGTACCAGGAGTCGTTGGTTTGAATTTTCTTATTGCCATTGTTCGTTTCCTCCTTAAATATTAGCGTAGAAATCGATCTTATCATCACCGGCAAGCGTGACATATGCCTTCTTGTAATGATTGGAGCGTCCCTTAACCATCCCGGCTTTCGTGTAGCGGGATCTTTTCTTACCGTGATAATTGATAGTATTCACATCCTTCACGGACACATTATAGAACTGCTCAACGGCAGCCTTTATCTGAAGCTTATTTGCATCGCGGTCTACGATGAAACCATAACAGTTGCGTTTTTCGCCTTCCGTCGTCAGCTTCTCTGTAACAATTGGCTTAATTAATATTCCCATCTCTTTGCTCTTTTAACGATTGGCCGCCCTTTCGGAAAGGATGTCCTGCACGCCATCCATGATCACCATCTTCTCGGCGTTCATTATGACGTAAGTGTTGAGTTCGTCAACAGTAGTGACTTTAACCTCAGGCAGGTTGCGGGATGAAAGATAAATATTATCGGAATTTGCCGGAAGAACGAATAGGACTTTCCTATCCCCAGCTTTAATAGCCGAGATGATATTCAAGAATTCCTTTGTCTTTGGCGCATCCATGGCAAATGGCTCTATGAATATGATTTTGTTTTCCTGAGCCTTGTAAGTGAGTGCGGAGAACCTAGCAAGAGACTTAACTTTCTTGTTGAGCTTCTTCCTGTAAATGCGAGGATTAGGTCCATGCGCACGGCCTCCACCAACGTAGATGTTTGCTTTAATCGAGCCGTGGCGAGCACCGCCACCGCCTTTCTGGCGGCCCATCTTCTTCGTAGAATAAGCTACTTCGCTGCGATCCTTAGTCTTTGCAGTACCCTGGCGCTGGTTTGCCAAATACTGAACCACGTCGAGATAGATGGCGTGATCGCTCGGCTCTATGCCGAAAACTTTCTCATCGAGAACAACCTTCTTTCCGGATTCTGTTCCGTCAATTTTCAAAACTGGTAATTCCATAGCTTAAAACTCCAATGATAGATATGAACCCCTGGCTCCTGGAACGGAACCTTTTATGACTAGAAGATTGTTTTCAGGGATGACCTTGACGATTTCGAGGTTGAACACCTTTACTCTGTCATTGCCCATGCGGCCGCCCATCCTCATTCCCGGGAATACACGGGAAGGATAAGAAGAAGCACCCAGAGAACCTGGCTTACGCAACCTGTTGTGCTGTCCATGAGTAGCACCGCCTACACCTTGGAAGTGATAACGATGAACTACGCCCTGGAAGCCCTTACCTTTAGAAGTACCGACAACATCTACGAACTTGGTGTCATCTTTGACGACATCAGTCACGGAAATGGTGTCTCCGAGCTTGAGTTCTCCATCGAAATCAGCTGCGAATTCCACCAGCTTTTTCTTAGGAGTGGTTCCTGCCTTTTTGAAGTGCCCCTTTAAAGGAGCCGTGGTACGTGTTTCTTTAGCTTCGTCATAGGCAAGCTGCACGGCGGCATAACCATCTTTTTCAACCGTACGCAGTTGCGTGACAACACACGGACCAGCCTCGATGACGGTGCATGGAATATTTTTTCCATCAGCACCGAAAACGGAAGTCATTCCGATTTTCTTTCCAATTAATCCAGGCATTGGTTTGATTAATTAATTGTAACTAAATGTTTTAAACAAACCCGCAATATTTTGCGGGCTGCAAATGTACGAATTAATTTCTTAATTCACAAAGTTTTCAACAGCCTGACACCTTATTAATATCATTCTAAATCACTATCTTTGCACCGAAGAGCAAAGAGCTCGAGTAATGGATATGCTATTGAATATATTCGGCTTCCTGAATTTCTCATTCGTAGATGTCATAGACATCCTCCTTGTCGCTCTCCTCATCTATCTGGTGTTCATCTGGATAAGAGGATCAGCAGCAATGAACATATTCGTAGCCATTATCCTCTTGCTTTTCCTGAGGGTGATTGCGGCGGCCTTCAACATGAAGCTAACCAGCGCCCTGCTAGGAGCTTTCCTAGACATTGGCGTCTTGGCGCTCATTATCATATTCCAGCCAGAAATAAGGCATTTCTTAATGAAATTCGGCTCTCGTTACGGTTTTCGCGGCAAGGGCAAAGATTTGATAAATAAGCTTCTGGGTTTTAAAGAGCAGCATATCGGCAACGAGGCCATCAACGAGCTGGCAGAGGCCTGCCGCTCCATGTCGCAGACGAAGACAGGGGCCTTGGTAGTGCTCCAGAGAAAAGAATCTCTGGATTTCATAATCGAAACCGGCGACCAAGTGGATGCCCTCGTGCGCAGAAGGCTCATAATGAATATATTCTTTAAGAATTCTCCTCTGCACGATGGGGCGATGGTCATCTCCGGCGACAGGATCGTCGCCGCCAGATGCACTCTGCCCATCACGAGCCGCACCGACATTCCGCCCAGCTATGGAATGCGCCATAAGGCGGCCATAGGAATATCTGAGGAGTCAGATGCTGATGTGGTGGTGGTTTCCGAGGAGACTGGCCAGGTGTCTTTCGTGCGTGGTGGTGTGCTGACGCCAGTCGATAACATCAACACTCTGAAGCTGCTGCTTGGCGAAAATCCTGAGAAAAGTGCCTCTGAAAGCCCTGCAGAGAACGAAAAAGCTGAAGAGAACCCAACCTGATGAACTATGGGACCTGAAGAAAAACTTGAATATAAATTAGGCTTCGATCGCATCAGGAACATGATTTCTGATCGATGCTCTACTGAATATGCCGTCGGCAGGGTGGCCGGCGAGAAATTCTGCACGGACAAAAAAGAAATAGAAAAACGGCTCTTGCTGACAGACGAGATGCGGCTGATAATAATGTTCGAGGAGAATTTTCCCACGAATGGCTACATTGACTGCCTGGATTTCCTGAGCCCGCTTGCCAAGACTGGCTACACGATTGATCTGCTGTCGCTTGGAAAGCTGCGCACAATGACTGAAACCGTGCGCAGGCTCACGAATTTCTTCGAAGCAGTGAAAGACGGCGTTTACCCGAACCTGAAGCAGATGAGCCAGAAAGTCATGTGCTTCCCTGAAGTACAGCGCAGGATAGACACCATCCTGGACAGGTTCGGCGATGTAAAAGACACGGCATCAGACAATCTCCTGCAAATACGTAAATCTTTAAAATCGAAAGAGTCAGCCATCTCGAAGCGGGCGAATGCAATATTGAAGCAGGCCCAGGCCGACGGCATGATCGATTCCGATGCCAGCCTCTCCGTTAGGGAAGGGAAACTGCTCATCCCTGTCAATGCGTCGAACAAGAAGAAAATTCCGGGACTTGTGTACGACACATCTTCGACAGGCAAGACTGTTTTCATCGAGCCGGCTGAAATTGTGGAAATCGAGAACGATATCATTGCCCTGCACAACGAAGAAGCACAGGAAATTCAACGGATCTTAGCACAGTTCAGCGACTTCGTGAGACCTTACGTCCCAGATCTGATTGAATCTGCTAAATACGTTGGGGAAATAGACTTTTTAGTGGCCAAGGCTCAGGTTGCGCTGGACCTTAAGGCTGGTATGCCGGTCATATCCCAGAGCGGAGAATTGAACCTGCGGAAAGCTCGGCATCCTCTTCTGGAAAGGGCTCTCAGCCGCGAGAAAAAAGAGATTGTGCCTGTTACCGTCCGTCTGACGCCACAAAAACATATTCTTTTGATTTCCGGCCCTAACGCCGGAGGTAAATCAGTCTGCCTCAAGACCACCGGCCTGCTGCAGTACATGTTCCAGTGGGGCATGCTCATTCCTACATCCGAGACTTCCGAGCTGCCAGTGCTCGACCGCATCATGGTAAGCATCGGGGACGATCAGAGCATCGAGAACGACTTAAGCACATATTCATCATTCCTGGAGGATATGAAGGACATGCTTCGAGTAGCAGACGAAAAGACCTTGATCTTGATTGACGAGTTCGGCTCAGGCACCGAGCCAAGGGCAGGCGGGGCGATTGCGGAAGCCATATTAAGCGAAATGGATCATAGGGGCACGTACGGAGTCATCACTACTCATTACACGAACCTGAAGCTTTATGCTTCTGGCCCAGATACTGGGGTAATAAATGGTGCAATGCAGTTCGACGCAGCCAAGATTCAGCCACTCTTCCAATTGGAAATCGGCCTTCCTGGCAATTCTTTCGCTTTCGAACTGGCTCGTAAAATGGGCCTTCCGGAGAACATCGTGAGAGATGCAGAGGCTCGCGCTGGAGACGAGTTTGTAGGGATGGAGAGGAACCTGCGCCGCATTGTCCGTAACCGCCGCGCATTGGACGAAAAACTGCAGCATATTCGTTCTACCGATAAGGCGCTGGAGAGTATTGCCGGGAAATACCAGAAAGAGCTTGAAGGCATCAAGCAGATGAAGAAAGACATCATTGATGAGGCCAGGAAGCAGGCGGAAGAAATCGTGAAAGGGGCAAACAAGCAGGTGGAGAACACCATTCGCACCATCAAGGAGGCACAGGCGGAGAAGGAGAAAACGAAAGATGCCCGCAAGGAACTGCAAGATTTCATGACTGCGCTTGAAAACAAAAAAGTCCAGGACCAGAAGAATCACGATGCCTATTTAGAGTCCAAGCTGAAACAGCTGGAGGAGAGAAAAAGAAAGGCGGCTGCCAGGAAGGGCAGTAAATCCTCGGACTCCGAGGTACAAGATGAGACCATTCAGGAAACGTTCCGCGGAGGGCCGTTGAAGGTAGGAGAAAAGGTGAAGGTAAAAGAAAACGGAATGTGCGGGGAGGTCATCCGAGTTTCAAACAAAGCTGTCACGATAAGCGTTGGCAGCATCACTTCGAAAATGCCTCTCGATAAGGTGGAGAGGATTTCTTCCAATGAATATAAGGCTGCGATGAAGGCCTCGGCAAAGCCTCGTTCCACGCAAGATGCCTCTGGCCTGAACGCAAGGAGGCTGAATTTCAAGCCTG
>Ga0256405_10010343_pt1 | contig 12370 bp, 8 predicted proteins | sample RumenRJG_02DNA_FD_189096 | JGI IMG/M metagenome (GOLD analysis project Ga0256405, IMG submission 189096) | Bovine rumen microbial communities from Lethbridge, Alberta, Canada - RJG_02 | ecosystem: Host-associated > Mammals > Digestive system > Stomach > Rumen | place: Canada: Alberta | collected...
TTGCGGCAGGGGTGTATCTCGTACGGGACGACTGGATGTACGCGGTCGCCGTCGTTCTGGTCCTCTGGATCCTGACGGAGCTCGCGGCGGCGGACCTGAAATTCCGCATCATCCCGGATCAGCTCGTGATCCTGCTTGCGGTGTCCTCGCTCGGCTTCATCCAGTACCACGAGAACTGGAAAAGCATGCTTTTCGGCGCGGCGGCCGGATTCGCGCTCATGGGCGCGACGGCTTTGCTCGGGAAATTCGCGTACCGCCGCGACGCGGTCGGGGGAGGCGACGTGAAACTCTTCGCCGCGCTCGGGCTCGTCACGGGGCTCTGGGGGATCCTGACGGTGTTCGCGCTCACGGCTTTGATCAGCGGCGGGCACATGGTGTGGCTCCTCGCGCGGAAGAAAGTGAAGAAGACGGATACGGTCCCGATGGTCCCGTACATCGCGGTGTCCGCGGGGATTTATCTTTCTCCACGCGCACATCGACCTTCTGATCATGAACTTATGACGGGACGCCGGGTTCAGGCCCAGGGATCCCGATCAAGCGACTCCGCCGGAACCGGCGGAGAGGCGCCCGGGAGAGCCGGGCGTTTTTTGTTTTTTGCGGGAGCGGCGGCATCCCATATTTAGTGGTTGCGCCGGGCCGCTTTTGGTGGAACAATAGAACATGTTGTGGTATAATAATATGCAATATGGAGAAGAATGTCTTGCTGCAAATCGAATATGACGGGACCGGTTTTTCCGGCTGGCAGAGACAGCCCGGGATCCGAACGGTCCAGGGCCGGGTGGAGGCTGTCCTGAGCGGCCTGCTCGGACAGGACGTCACGGTTTCGGGATGCAGCAGAACGGACGCGGGCGTGCACGCCAAGGCGGAGATGGCCGTCTTCCGGGCGGACGTCCCGATGCCGTGCGAAAACCTCGTGAAAGCGCTCAACGACCGCTTTTCCGGACGTCCCGAAAATCCTTCTGAGGACGGCGATATCCGGATCGTGTTCGCGAAGGAAGTCCCGGACGGCTTCGACATCCGGGGACAGGTCGCGGGAAAGACTTACGTGTACAGCATCCGGAACGCGGACGCCATGCCGGTCTTCCTCCGGAACTGCCGGTACCTCGTAAAAGGGGAGCTCGACGTCGAAGCGATGCGGAAGGCGGCGGACCATATCGTCGGGACGCATGATTTCGACTGCTTCCGGGCGGCGGGCGGAAATCCCGTCGAAACGACCGTGCGGACGGTGACATCCGTCGAGATCCGGACTTCGGAAGCGATCGACATGAACGGCGCGGTCTCGGAAGGGCGCGACGTCTTCATCGAAGTGTCGGGCGACGGGTTCCTGTACAACATGGTGCGGATCATCGCGGGAACGCTCGTCGAAGTCGGGCTCGGGAAACGGGACCCGGACGAGATGAAAGAGATCATCGAAAGCAGGGATCGGACGAACGCCGGGCACACGGCGCCGCCGCAGGGGCTCTGCCTCGAGGAAGTGGACCTGAGCGTCCAGTGAAAGGATAGAAAATGGAAGATCTGAAAGCCTTTTTGGAAGAACAGAAAGCGCTCATCGAACAGGACACGCCGAGAACGGAAGACGGAAGGCCATCCTGGGATGAGTATTTCATGGAAATGGCGGAGCTGACCGCGAACCGGTCGTCTTGCCTGCGGCGCCACGTCGGCGCGGTCATCGTGAAGGACAAGCACATCATGGCGAGCGGCTACAACGGCGCGCCGGCGGGCCTCAAGCACTGCGCGGAGCTCGGCGGATGCCTCCGGGAAAAGCTGAAGGTGCCTTCGGGCGAACGGCATGAACTCTGCCGGGCGCTGCACGCGGAACAGAACGCGATCATCCAGGCGGCGAAGCTCGGGGAGAGCATCGAAGGCGGGACGATCTACGTGACGCATCATCCGTGCTCGATCTGCGCGAAGATGCTCATCAACGCCGGCATCAAAAGGATCGTCGTCCGCGAAGGCTATCCGGACGACCTTTCGAAGCTGATCCTCGGCGAGGCGAAGCTGAACGTCGAGAAGCTCGAGAAGCCGGAGAACAAAGAAGAAAAATAAACGGTCCAGGCATTGCGGGAGAACTGAGAAACAGTGGAGATGGAATACGGAATAACCGAAATATTCGAGTCGTTCGGGCTGGCGTTCCTGATCGCGCTCGCCGCGACTCCGTTCGCGATCTGGATCGCGCCGAAGATCGGCGCGATGGACGTGCCGAAGGACGCGCGGCGGATGCACAAGAAGGCGATCCCGAGGTTCGGAGGCCTTGCGATCATGCTTGGCGTCCTGATCTCGGTCGCGGTCTTCCTGCGCGGGAACGAACACCTGCCGGCGATCCTGATCGGAGGATCCCTGATCTACGCCCTCGGGGTCGTGGATGATTTCACGGATCTTCCGGCCAAGCTGAAGTTCGGCTACGAGGCGTTCGTCGCAGTCCTGATGTACGCGCTGGGAGTTCGGATCGAATTCGTGAGCAATTACTTCGGGAAGGGCGTCTGGCAGTTCGGCGCTGTCCTGTGTTTCTTCGTGACGGTGGTCTGGATCATCGGGATCACCAATACGATCAACCTGCTGGACGGTCTGGACGGGCTGGCCGCGGGCGTTGCGGCGATCGCGTCCTTAAGCATCGCGTACGTCGCGTTCATCCACGGCGACAAGTTCGGCATGATGGCGGTCTGCGTCGGCATGATGGCCGTCGCGGGCGGCGCGATCGGATTCCTGCCGTATAACTTTTATCCCGCGAAGATCTTCATGGGAGACGGCGGGTCGCTCTTCCTCGGGTTCATGATCGCGATCTTTTCGGTGATCAGCCCGCTGAAGCGGTCCACGCTCATCGCTGTGATCGTGCCCGTGCTCGTGCTCGGGATCCCGATCTTCGATACGCTGCTCGCGATCGTCAGGCGGCTGCTCAGCGGAAAGCCGATCATGTCGCCGGACAAGGAACACCTGCACCATCATCTGATGCGGTCGGGATACGGCCAGCGGCGCGCGGTGATCATGATCTATGGCATCAGCGTGATCATGGGCATGGCGGCGGTCCTCGTGAGCCGCGAACTCTACAAGGACGCAGGCGTGCTCGTGTTTACCGCGCTCAGCTATATTTACGTATTCCTGACGGATCCGAACCATAAGGCGCCGTCCATCAAACAGACGGTAGATCCGCAATCGGGAGAGAAGCTTCCGGAGAAGAAAAAGAAGAAGGAAAAGAGGTAAGGGAATTGATAGATATCCTGTCAGTCGACTTCAACAAGGACAATGAACTCATCATCCTCGACCAGACGCGTCTTCCGGGCGAAGAGGTATATCTGAAACTCGAGACCAAGGAAGACGTTTACGTCGCGATCAAGAAACTCAGGGTCAGAGGAGCCCCGGCGATCGGGATCGCCGCGGCGTTCGGCCTTTATGTGGCGACGCGCGACAGCGACGCCGAAACGGTGAAATCGTTCACGAAAGAAGTGAAGGAAGTCGCGGAATATCTGAAGAAGTCGCGCCCGACGGCGGTCAACCTCGCGTGGGCGCTCGACCGGCTCGTCGGAAGCCTCAAAGGCTTCGACGGCAGCGTGGCCGAAGCGAAGAAGCTTTTGCTCAAAGAGGCGAAAGCGATCCGCCAGGAGGATGAAGACGCCTGCCGGCACATGGGCGAATACGGCCTCAGCCTTCTGAAGAAGGGCATGGGGATCCTGACCCACTGCAACGCGGGAACGCTCGCGACCGCGAAATACGGAACGAGCCTCGCGGCGCTCTACCTCGGGCAGGAGAAAGGATACAACTTCAAGATCTTCTCGGACGAGACGAGGCCGGTCCTCCAGGGATCCCGGCTGACCGCGTTCGAGCTCAGCAAGGCGGACATGGACGTGACGCTGATCTGCGACAGCATGGCCAACCAGGTCATGAAGAACGGCTGGATCGACGCGGTCCTCGTGGGCTGTGACCGGATGGCGGCGAACGGCGACGGCGCGAACAAGATCGGGACCAACGCGCTCGCGATCCTCGCGAAAGAATACGACGTGCCGTTCTACATGTTCGTTCCGACGTCGAGCCTCGACCTCGACACGCCGACGGGAGACGACATCGAGATCGAGCTCCGCGACGGAGAAGAGATCTATAAGATGTGGTACGAGCGCCCGATGGCGCCGGAGGGGATCAAGACCTACAATCCGTCCTTCGACGTCACGCCGGCGAAGTACATCACGGCGATCGTCACGGAGAAAGGGATCGTAAGGCCTCCGTTCGCGGAGAATCTGAAGAAGATCAAGGAGGCGTCCGCAGAGTAGCGGGCGGCTCTTCCATACAGGCGGGAACAGTTGAGTTATAAAGTCAAGATACAATCCTTCGAAGGGCCGTTCGATCTTCTCGTATATCTGATCGAGAAAGCCGAGATGAGCATCTACGACATCCGGATCTCCGAGATCACGGGCGAGTACCTCGAGTATATCAGCACCATGAAAGAGATGAACGTTGAAGTTTCATCCGAATTTCTGGTGCTTGCGGCCGAGCTTCTCAACATCAAAACGAGAATGATGCTGCCGAAGCCCGAACCCGAAGGGCCGGAGGTCGTTCCGGAAGACCCGCGGACGCCGCTCATCGAACGGATCCTCGCCTACAAGCTCTGCAAGCAGCAGAGCCGGATCCTGAAGGAACAGGCGGAGCGCATGGAGGACGTGTTCGAGAAGCCGCAGGAAGACATCTCGGTCTACCTCGACAACCCGGACGAGTACCTGAGCCTCGGCCTCGCCGATTTCGCCCGGGCGTTCGGCCAGTTCATCACGAGAAAACAGCGGATCGAAGAAACGAGGAAGCGTTACACCCGGCTCGAGCGCGAGCGCGAGACCATGGAAAGCAGGATGCGTTTCATCCGGGACGCGTTCGTCAGGGCGCTCGATGCGGGCGGCATCACGGAGAAGAGTTTCCGGGAGCTCATCCCGACGCGGTCGATGCCGGAAGAACCGGACGGCGAAGGAAGCGGCAGGGGGTCCTACACGAAATACGACACGATCGTGAGTTTCGCCTCGCTTCTCCAGATGATGCGCGACCGCTATCTCGACGCGGAGCAGAAGGAAACGTACGGCGACATCATCGTGAAGCCCGGCGAAGTCGACATCCGCGGCTTCGACGTCGCGGCGGCGTCGGAAGAGGTAAAGAAAGAGCAGGAAGAGACAAATGCTTGACAGAAAATCGATCAAATCAGCGTTCGAGTCGATGCTTTACGTCTGGGGAAGCCCCCTGGACATCAAAGACGCGGCCGACGTGTGCGACATAGACAAGAAAGAGGCGGAGGTCCTGTTCCGGGAACTTGCTGACGAATACGACAAAGCGGAACGCGGCGTCCGGATCCGGCGCATCCACGACTCCTATCAGTTCGTGACGCCGGAAGAAAACGCGGACATCATCCGCAGGCTCTGCACGCCGGTCAAGGTGAAACGGCTCTCGCAGGCCGCGCTCGAAGTGCTTGCGATCGTCGCGTACAAACAGCCGGTGACCAAAGGCGAGATCGACCAGATCCGCGGCATCAAATGCGACCGGGTCATCGAAGGGCTGGTGTCGAAGGAACTCATCTGCGAGAAGGGCAGAAAGGACTCGGTCGGAAGGCCGATCCTCTACGGGACGACGGACACGTTCCTGAAGAACTTCGGCTTCGAATCGCTCGACGAACTCCCCGAGATCGAAGATCTCGAGGGCGTGATGGATGTCGAGGACGACGGCGTTCCGGAAGACGAGAAAGTCGACCCGAACCAGATGCGCTTTGACATATCCGGCCGGACGGACGGCAAAGCGGACGAAGAATGACGGATCACCCCCGGCGGTACGCGCGGGGGTTTTGTTTCGGAGGCGTAGTATGGACAATATCATTTTGATCGGCATGCCAGGGTGCGGCAAAAGCTCCGCGGGCGTGCTGCTCGCGAAATCGCTGGAGAAAGATTTCGTCGACACGGACCTTCTGATCCAGAAATGTGAAGGCTGCTCTCTGCAGGAAACGATCGACGAGAAGGGCGTCGCCTATTTCCGCGACGTGGAAGAAGGCGTGCTCCTCGCTTTCGCGGGAGAAGATTACGTCGTCGCGACCGGCGGAAGCGCGGTGTATTCGCACAAGGCGATGGAACACTTCCGGGAGCAGGGCGACACGATCGTCTACATCAAAAGCCCCGTGGACGAGATCATTTCGCGCCTGTCCAACATCAAAACGCGCGGCGTCACGCTTGCGCCGGGGCAGACGATCGAGGATCTGTACGACGAACGGGTGCCGCTTTACGAAAAAGAGGCGGACGTCGTCGTCGACACGGCGGGGCTTTCGCTGGAAGACGCCGTCACGAAGATCGCCGGATCGCTGTAGCGCAACCGGCCGTTTCCCTTGACATAATATGGCGGTAGTATTAGTATTATTTCAGAACCATGAAAGCATCTGAACGCCGAAGAGGCGGCCGGGGTGCTTTCATTCTTTCACCGAAAAACGACAATTGAATGATTTGCGCGCTGTTAACGGAAAGTGGTGAAAAGCCGCACTGTATCTCAGCAATCGTGATGCGCCCCGAGAGGGCGATAAGTCGGGAGACGAACCGCGCGCAGCTGGACAGAGATCTGAGGCTTATCTGTCCGTTTTGTGTGCGAAAAATCGGAGACGGCCGAACGCGGATCTGCTTTTGCGGGATCAAAGGCGGCCCGGCAGGCCGTCTTTCCGGGAACACACAGATCGAAAACGAGAGCTGCCCTCAGGCGGCTCTTTTTTTATGCAGCAGATACAGGAATACCGGGAACAGATGAAACAAAAGCAGTACACGAAAGAAGAATTGATCCGATATCTGCAGAACCGCAGAGCCGAGCTCGGGAAGCGGCCGACCAGAAAGGATGTGCCCGAAGACATCAAGGCGGAGATCAAGCGGGTCTTCGGCAAATGGTGCTACGGGCTCGAGGAATCGGGGCTGATCAAGCCGTCCGCGGCGGCGTTGAAACGGCGCGCGGCGCGCGCGGAAAAGTGGAGACGCGTCCACGCAAAGCGGCGCGCGCTCGGGAAACAGGAAAAAGATCCGGAAGAGAGGTAAACCAATGACTTCGATCGGCAGGAACAAAAGGAAAACGGCAGCGCGCCTCATGCGGAAACTCCTCGCGGGACTCGTTTCGCTCGCGATGGCTTTCGCCGCGCTTCCGATGTACGGGACGGCGGGAGCGCCGGAAGGCGCGGAAACCGCGCTGGCCGCGTCAACGCCGTCGGCATATCTTTCGGATCTGTCCGTCGCGACGAAGCAGAACGGCGATCCGGCGGAGCTGACGCCGGCGTTCGACGGGGCGATCGGAGACTACTCCTTTATCATGGAAGATACTTCCACGTCCCTTTTCGTGACGCCGCGGCTTTCGGAAGCGGGAGCCGGCGCGGCGATGAAAGTTGTATATGTGAACACGTATAACGCAACGCGGGAAGTCGCGGTGGAGGACGGCGCGACGGCCCGCCTTTTCAATGTCCGGACGGGAGATTCTCCGGAAGATGTGCAAGTCAGCGTGAAAGTCGCCAAAGACGGGAATGAAGAGACCTACGATCTCACCGGAAAGATCAAGCCGTCTCTCTCCGCGCTCACGGCGACGGCGCTCGGCGCGGACGTCGAACTCGGGGAATCGGGTTTTTCAGCGAATGTCTTCGACTATACCTGCAGCGTCCCGGCGTCCGCAGACAGCATCACCGTGTCGCCGGTCGCGAGAATGTCGGGATGCGCGGTCACGGTGAACGGAACGGCGCTTTCCGCGGGCAGCGCGGACGTGCCGCTTTCGGGAGACGAGACGAACATCCCGATCGAGGTCCGGACGCCGGCGGGTCTTTCGACCGGATACACGATCCGGGTCATGAAGGCGCCGGCGCTTGCGCTCACCTTCGATCTGACGCCGGCGGACGCGGTCGTCGTGCTGAAAGACAGCCGCGGACACAGGGTCTGGCCGGATGCGCAGGGCGGATACGGACTGATCGGCGGTAAAGATTACAGCTACGCCGTTACAAAGAACGGATACTGTGCCGTCACCGGGACGGTGAACGGAAGCGGTGAACTCGTGAAGGAGATCTCGCTCATCCGTGCGCCGGAGAATCCGGGGATCGACGCGGACCTCCAGGCTGCCTGGCCGTTCTTCCGCGGTACGGCCGACAACAACGGCGTGACGCAGGCGAAGACGCCGGCCTCGGCGGGCGAAGCCGTGTGCCACTGGGCCGCGAAACTTGGAAGCGGGTACCAGACGGGCGCGCCGGGCTGCCCGATCCTGGCGGACGGCTATTTATACACCTATGTAGGAAACAATATCGTCAAGATCGATTCCATGACCGGAAAGACGGTCGCGACGGGCGAGATGGCGACGTCTTCGAGTTTCGCGATCAACAGTCCGTCTTACGCGGCCGGCATGATCTTCGTCGGGCTCTCCAACGGGACTGTTCAGGCGTTCAACGCGAAGACGCTGGAGTCGCTCTGGATCTATCACGACGCGATCCGGGGACAGCCGAACTGCCCGATCGCATACGCGGACGGATACATTTACACCGGGTTCTGGCAGGGCGAATCAGCCGCGCAGGACTTCGTGTGCCTTCCTGTCGCGGATGAAGATCCGGAGAATACGATGGAAGAGAAACAGGCCGCGTGGACGCACACCGGAACGGGCTTTTACTGGGCGGGCGCTTACGCCGGCACCGGAAGCGACGGCGTTCCGAAAGTCATCGTCGGGTCGGAAAACGGCACGTCGAGCGATGCGGACAGCGGGATCCTTCTTTCTTTCGATCCGCGGACCGGCCGGGTGCTCGATCAGATCAAAGAAGGGTTCAACGGCGACATCCGGAGCAGCGTTGTATGGGACAGCGAAACGGACCGTTACTATTTCACGACGAAGGGCGGGAAGTTCTGTTCCGTGAAAGTCAATCCCGACGGCACGTTCGACCATGGCGACGTGCGGACGATCCAGCTCGAGAACGGCACGACCGGAACGCCGATGAGCACGTCCTCTCCCGTGATCAAAAACGGCAGGGCTTACATCGGCGTGAGCGGAAAGGCCCAGTTTACAGAATACAGCGGCCATAACATCACCGTCATCGACCTTTCGTCCAATCAGATCGCTTACCGTGTGGAGACGCAGGGGTACCCGCAGACGAGCGGGCTTCTGACGACGGCCCGCCTTTCGGAAGACGGTTATGTCTATGTCTATTTCGTCGATAACTATACGCCGGGCAAAGTCCGCTACGTCAAAGACCGTCCCGGTCTGACCGAACCGGCGTCCACGACTGTGGAGACCGACTCTAAGGGCGTTTCGCACGAAGTCGCGAACGTCCTGTTCACGCCGTACGGCGCGCAGGAACAGTATGCGATCTGCAGCCCCGTCGCGGACGACTCCGGCTGCATGTATTTCAAAAACGACTCGTCGTACATGATGATGGTCGGTCCCGCGATCGACCGTCTCCAGGTGAGATCGCAGCCGGACAAGACCCGGTACATCGTCGGAGACCCGTTCGAGCCGGAAGGCATGGAGATCGAGGCGGTGTTCCGGAACGGCGCCGTGCGTGACGTGACAGCGAGCGTGAAAGGCGTTTCCGAGACCGTACGGTCCGGATCGTTTGCGGTGGAACTCGATTACGACGGCAACAAAGCGATGTACCACGACAGCAACGGGCAGGCGGGCGTCCCGGTCACGTCCGTCGATTCCGTGCAGCTCGGGCTCGTCGTCAAGACGGCTTCCGCGTACCGGGAGATGCTTGTAGAGGAACTTCGGGGTTATCTCGATCTCAACAATTACCGGGTTCAGGAAGCTGTGATCATCAACGGGATCATCCGGGACGCGGACGACGAGATGAAGACCCTGAGCCATTCGGGCGAGATGGACGCGGTCGCGGAGAACGCGAGAGCGGCGCTCGACGAAGTCCCGACGGAGGAAGAGATGGAAGCGCTCAGCGGTCTCCGGGAAGAGAAAAAGGAAGAACTCCGGAATTATAAAGACCCGGCGGATTACCGCGCGGCCGAACGGCAGCAGCTGGAAGACGCCGTGGAAGAAGGCGCCGCGAGCATCGATACCGCTGCGACGGAAGAAGAGATTCTGCAGGCGCTCGCGGACGCGAAGGAAGCGATCGACGCGATCAAGACCGCCGCGGAATATGAGGCGGAAGAACTCGCGGAAGCGAAGCGGCTCGCGAAAATCAGGATCGGCGCGTACCTCGACCTGACGAAGTATCGGGAGGAAGACATCGAGACGATCAACGGGATCATCGCGGCGGGAGAAGAAACGATCGACGCCGCGGAGAACATCGACGGGCTGAACGCGGTGCTCGCAGAGATCCTCGCGGATCTCGACGGCGTTCCGACGTCGGAAGAACGGGACGCGCAGGAATTCGAAGAACTGAAGGAGACGTCGAAGGACGAGATCCGGAATTATAAGTCGCCGGACGACTATCGGGAAGCCGAGCAGGCGCTGCTCGCGCAGGCGGTGCAGGACGGGATCGACGCGGTGGACGCGGCGAGGACGGTGAACGCGGTGAACCGCGCGGTCCGGAACGCCAAGAAAGCGATCGACGAGATCAAAACGGCGCAGCAGTACCTCGATGAAGAACTCGCGGAAATCAAGAGCAGCGCGAAAGAAGAGATCGCGGCGTACGTCGGCGCCATCGACAGATCGCTTTACCGGCAGGGAGAGATCGACCGGATGGATGAGATCCGGGAAGAATGCGAACAGGCGATCGACGACGCGCTGACGGAAGAAGAGATCGCTTCGGCAGTCGCGGACGCGAAGGACGCGCTGGACGCGCTCAAGACCGACGCGGAGCTGACCGAAGAAGAGGAAGAAGAGCGGAGGAAGCAGCAGGCCGCGGAAGACAAACAGGCTTCGATCGAAGCGAACGCGGCAGCGGCGGAAAGCCTTGCGGCAGCGGAGACAGCGCTCGCGGAAGCGGGTCAGGCGGCCGGAGAAGCCGCGGAAGCTGTAAATCAGGCGGCGCAGGCGAAAGAAACGTATCTCGCGAAGAAAGACAAGGAAGAGGAAATGACGGCCGTACCGGGAGACGGCGCGGTCGATTACGCATATGAATTGAAGGCGCTTGCGGACGCCTGGCGCGAAGCGCTGGAGACGGCGCAGTCGAAACTGAGCATCGCGTCCGGAAAATACCGGGATGCCGCGGCGCTCGCGGAACAGGCGGCGGCGGATGCGGAAAGCGCCGTCGAAGCGGCGGAAGCGTCGGCAGGAAGCGCGCTCACGGAGGAAGAACAGGAACTCGCTGCAGAGCGGAAGCAGACTGCGGAGACGATGCGGAGCGCCTGCGCGGAACAGGCGGAAACGCTCGCCGCGGCGCAGGGGGCGCTGGACGGGCAGATCACGGAAACGGGAGAAGCGGCATCGGACGCGGAACATGCATCTTCGGAAGCCGCGGCGCTCATCCGGAAGACCGAATACGACAAGGCGGAACTTGCCGCAAAGGCGGCGTATGACGCGGCGGAGGCCGCAGGAGCGGAACTGGAAGAAGCGGCAGGCGCCCTCGCGCAGGCGGCTTCGGATCATGAGAACGCGGCGGCCGCGCAGGAGCGGCTCGCCGGAGAAGCGGCGCGCGCGATCGCTGCGGCAGACGCTGTCAAAGAAGACGGAACGCAGGAGGCGGTCGACGCCGCGCTGGACGCCGAAGAAAAGGCGAACGCGGCAAAGGCAGGAGCGGACGAAACGCAGGAGAAAGCGGAAGCATACAGCGCCGCGGCGGAGACCTGCCGGGAGAAGCTTTCGGACGCGAAGGCTTTGATCGAAAGCGCAAAGGAAGCGGCGCAGGCTGCCCTGGAAAAAGCGGTAACGGAAGAAGAAAAAGAACAGGCGCGGGAGCGCATCGCGGCACTCGCCGGAGCCTCGTCCGCGGCGGCTTTGATCGAGGAAGACACGGAAGCGCACGCGGCGGCTTCGGCGCATGCGGAAAGCGCGGCGGCGGAGATGCAGCAGAGCGCGGCAGGGCTCGTTTCGGGCGCGGCGGCCGTGAAGCAGGCGGCGGAAACGGCGAAAGCGGAAAAAGACGAAGAAGAACGCCGGAGAGAAGAAGAGGAAAGAGAAAAGCGGAAAGACGTCGACGAGATCACGCCTTCGGACGTAACGGCGGAAGAAGCGCCGGAAGACGGCGCGCTCCGGGTGAGCGGCGTGACGTCTTCGCTGAACGTGTCCCGGAAGAAGCTGACGGTGAAATGGAACGCGTCGCAGGGCGCGCTGAATTACCGGGTCGCCTGGCGGAAAGCCGGCGCGGCCGCGTGGACAGAAGCGTGGAGCAAAGGCAAAACGTCCCATACGATCTTCGGTCTCGCGGCGGGCGGCGCGTATGAAGTCAGGGTCCGCGCGTTCGCAAGGACTGCCTCCGTGGAAGAGAACGGCGGCATCCCGGCCTGGAGGAAGAGCGGCTGGAGCGTCACGGTCC
>Ga0256405_10010344_pt1 | contig 12369 bp, 10 predicted proteins | sample RumenRJG_02DNA_FD_189096 | JGI IMG/M metagenome (GOLD analysis project Ga0256405, IMG submission 189096) | Bovine rumen microbial communities from Lethbridge, Alberta, Canada - RJG_02 | ecosystem: Host-associated > Mammals > Digestive system > Stomach > Rumen | place: Canada: Alberta...
CACTGACAGAGGCGACACAGAGCGTAACGAGATCATAGTACCTGACGCAGCTCACGGCACCAACCCTGCCTCGGCTACGATGGCCGGCTACAAGACCATCGTCATCAAGTCGAACGAGAACGGCACGGTCGACATAGACGACCTCAAGGCGCACCTCGGTCCTAAGACAGCGGGCCTGATGCTGACCAACCCTAACACGGTAGGTCTCTTCGACCCTAACATCATGGAGATCACGAAGCTCGTCCACGAGGCAGGCGGACTCTGCTACTATGACGGAGCCAACCTGAACGCCGTTATCGGCATCGTGCGTCCGGCGGACATCGGCTTCGACGTTATCCATATGAACCTGCACAAGACATTCTCGACGCCTCACGGCGGCGGCGGTCCGGGAAGCGGCCCTTGCGCTTACAAGGACTTCCTCGCACCGTTCGCTCCTGGCCTGGTCTGCAGGGACGGCAAGGAGTACACGAGGGCAGAGAAATCCATCGGTAACATGACCGGCTTCTACGGCAACTTCCTCGTTATGGTCAAGGCATACACATATCTGCTGACCATCGGAAAGGACGTAGCTACACTGGCTCAGAACGCGGTGCTCAACGCGAACTACATGCAGGAGAAGCTCAAGGATATCTATCCGATCGCATTCGATACGACCTGCATGCACGAGTTCGTTATCGGTCTCGACCCGATCTACAGGAAGACACACGTATCGGCTCTGGACGTAGCCAAGGCACTCCTCGACTACGGCATCCATCCGCCTACAATTTACTTCCCTCTGATCGTGCACGAGGCTCTGATGATCGAACCGACCGAGACGGAGACGAAGGAGACTCTCGACGAGGCCATCACGGCATTCAGAGAGATCTACGACAGGATCTTCAATGCGCCTGAGAGCGTACAGCAGGCTCCTCAGACCACACCGGTACTGAGGCTTGACGACACGAAGGCTGCAAGAGAACCTCATCTGAGATACGTCTTCGACTAGGACCCGTATCACGGAAACAAAAGCATACGGCCCCTGCGCATCAGACTGCGCAGGGGTCTTTGTTATACTTCAACCAGGAGCGAAGCTCCATCAAGCTCGCTTGGTTGGAGCGAGCGACGCCGTCAACAGACGCCGGGAGCTTCAGCTCATGAGATCGTCAGTCGGGGATTGCGACCCGCCACTGACGATCGAATATGGAACCCGCCGCCTAGGCGCACATTGAGGCGGGGGGGAACATCCGGCGTCTGTTATATTAAGGAAGATATTGCTCTTGCTTTTATGGTAAAATATCGTTGATTAGGTATATTTTTGCAGACATAAAAGAGGAGAGTCATCCGCAGCATTGTCTGAATATTTTTTACATTATGCTGAATCGAATATATGCTGCGCCGTGATATTCGGCATCATGCTGGCCCACGATCTTATGAGCGTAGACAGACAGGAGAAGCAGATCAGATTCGACCGCGTTCTTGCCGCGTTCATCGCTTATTTTATTTCAGACGTTTTCTGGGCAGCAGTCATTACCGGCACTATCCCTAAAACGATCTTCTCCGCCTCCCTGACCAATATCTCGAATCTCGTCCTGATGATCCTCATAACATATTGCTGGTTCAACTATGCCATGGCTGTACTGCAGTCGCCGAACCGGAACCGGCCTCTCAACAAATTCGCGGTGCTCTTCCCGTTGCTCATGAGCTTCATCGTCGTGATGATCATTTTCTTCATCGACCCGTTGCTGCTCATCGACAAAGACCTCAATTCGACAGATCTTTACGATCTGTTCCAGGTAACCATACCTGACATCTACATCATCGCAGTGCTTATCTATGCAGTGAAAAAAGCCCGCTCCGTCGACTCTCCTGCCGAGAAGAGGACTTACCTCGCTCTCGGGATCGTCCCTGTCAGCATTATACTGATCGGCGGTATCCAGGCTTTTGTCATGCCGGAGAGTTCGATCTTCTGTCTGGGCTGCACTATAGTGATGGTGCTGTTTTACATCGAATCCATGGAGAGCCGGATATCGCTTGACCCTCTCACCGGGCTCAACAACCGCAGCCAGCTCCGCAGGTATGTGTCGCAGGACAGCACTTTGTACAGGGAAGGTCTCGATACATACATGATGATGCTCGATATAAACGACTTCAAAAAGATCAACGATACATACGGCCACGCCGAAGGCGACCGCGCCCTGGTGATAATGGCTAACGCACTGAGGAAGGCCGTCGGCGCGATGGATTTCCGCACCTTCATAGCCAGATACGGCGGCGACGAGTTCACTGTCATAGCTCATACAAACAGCAGCGCCGGCCTTGACGCTCTTGCCGAAAAGATAAGGTCCTCTCTTGAGGAGGAATGCACGGCCAGAAAGGTCCCGTATACAGTGACTACCGGCATAGGCTGGTCGAAGCTTGAACGCGGCAGCGACAGCGTGGCGGACTGCATGAAGCGCGCCGACCGCATGCTCTATATCAACAAGAAAGAGATCAAGTCGGGAGAGGCGGTACAGGCGTCCTGACAGACGGCCGCAGAGGAATGTCAATGTCACAGTATTTCATGTACTATACCGAATCTCAAATAATATGCCTGATCATATTCAGCATCATACTGGTCCACGATCTTTCGAGGATCGACCGCCAGGAGAAACAGATCAGATTCGACTACGCTCTGGTGTCTTTCATGCTGTATTTCATTTCGGATGCCTTCTGGGCCGCCATTATATCCGGCGTCGTTCCGAAGACATTAGCCAGCGCTACCGCAGTCAACTTCTTTAACAACTTCTTCATGGCTCTGATCATTTACAACTGGTTCATGTACGTGCTGTCGGTAGAGAAAGTAGGCAAAAAATACACTCCGCGCCAGAAACTCATACTAGCTCTTCCGCTCATCGCTTCGGCCGTCATATCTCTCAGTCTTTACGGGCTGAAGCCGGAGCTCATGTTCAATCCGGATCTCAGCACCACCGCCATGTCGACAGTGATGCTGGTGCTGGTGCCTATCATATACATCATCGCCATACTGATATATACTGTCAGAAAGGCTTACAGCGCGAAGACCCGCGAGGAGCGGACCACACATATCCGGATCGGAACGCTGCCTCTTGCCATCGTGTTCGGCGGACTGCTTCAGGTGATAATGCTCGAGAGCGTTCCGATATTCTGCTATTGCTGTTCTATCGTAATGATAGTATTCTACATACAATCGTTAGAGAGCCAGGTATCGGCAGACCCTCTCACCGGTCTCAACAACAGAGGCCAGCTGCAGCGCTATGTCCAGCAAAGCAGCACTCTCTTCAGGGAAGGCATGAAGACCTATGTCGCAATGATCGACGTCAACGACTTCAAGAAGATAAACGATGAACACGGTCACGCAGAGGGCGACAACGCTCTGGTCGTGATCTCCGACTCGCTGAGACACGCCGCAGGCGCGGCAGGTTTCCCGGTCTTCATCTCCAGATACGGCGGGGATGAGTTCGTGCTCATCATGCACTGCAGTGATAAAAACGGACCTGAAGACATGATCCGTTCGATACGGCGTAATTTGCAGGAAAAATCCGTACAGGCCGGGCTCCCGTACAGGATCTCCGTCGCCTACGGTTATGATGAGCTCAGTCCGCACGGCGAAGAATTCTCAGACTGCCTGAGACGCGCGGACCACAACTCGTATCTGGACAAGGAAAAACAGAAATCAAAGGGATAAAGGGGTTACAACATGAGGTATTCACTCAAGAGCAAAGCCATAGCACTGATAATCGTGCTCTCTCTGCTGCTGAGCGCTCTCTCGATATTTGTCAGCGTCAGATTCGTCTCCAATATCATCCGCGACAACTACGAGACCGAATCCGCACGGCTGTCGCAGACGGCGGCAAATGTCGTGGACGCAGAGGCAATGGCCCGCCTGAAAGCCGAAACAAAGAGGATCTATGATTCGATCCCGGCAGACGAAAGAGTCTCCAGCGATGACTGGGGCTCGGATGCGTTCAATAAGTACATTTCTTATTTTGAAGGTCTTTCCGGGACAGATGATTACAAAACGATCTACCGCCAGCTGCGTCAGATCCAGGATGCGAACGACGTGGACTGCATATATGCGGTTTTTGTGGATGCCGATACTGAAGCGTTTATCTATCTTGTTGATGCTGCAGAGGAAGATGCCTGCCCTGTCGGCTGCTTCGATCCTGTCTATGAGGAGAACAGGCGCGTGCTCGAGGATCCAACCGTCGGTTTTCCGACTTACACCACCAATACGGAAGAGTACGGCTATCTCGCTACTACCGGGACTCCGGTCTATGACAGCAACGGAGAGGTCGCCGGCTACACCATGGTCGATATCTCCATGGACGACATAGCCGCCTGGCAGAAGAAGCTGACCTCCCGCCTCGTGGGGCTCGAGCTCCTTGTGACGCTGCTTGTCATATTGTTCTCCGTCACGCTGGTGAACCGCGCCCTGGTCCGTCCGATCAACCAGCTTTCACGGGCGGCAAGGGAGTACAGCAGCGACAAGGATCTGAGCGCTCACAATCACTTCTCAAGGCTGGATATCCACACCCATGACGAGATCGGGGATCTTACGGAATCCATGAAAGCGATGGAGCAGGATCTCAACGACAAGATCACAAGGCTCTTCCATACGACCAACGAGCTCAGTGCCAGCCGCCAGGAGGCAAGCAGGATGAACGAGCTTGCTCTGATGGACGCCCTTACAGGCGTAAGAAACAAGCGCGCCTACGACAACGCAATAGATGAACTCGCCAAGTCTCTGACCGATGACGCCGGGCATACCCGGGAGTTCGGACTCGCGGTGATCGACCTCAACGGACTGAAGCAGATAAACGACACATACGGCCACGAGAAAGGCGACATAGCGATAAAGGAGCTCTGCCGTGTAGTATGCAGCGTCTTCGCGCATTCCCCTGTCTACCGCATCGGCGGAGACGAATTTGCCGTCATCCTGAAGGGGCATGACCTTGAAAACATCGATAAGCTTGTGGAACGTCTGAGCAGAGAACTCAGCGAAATGAGCAGTGATGAAAGCCGCCAGCCGTGGGAGAGAGTCTCCGCTGCCGTCGGATATGCGATCTATGACGCGGAGCGCGACGACTCTACCGGCAATATCTTCCGGAGGGCCGACCGCGCCATGTACATGCGCAAACAGGAGATGAAATCCGGAAAGAAACGCTGAAACGTCCGGCTCAAAAGAGATAATACCAGGATCGGCTGAGATTTTATGCAAAGCGAGAAAAACGCCGCACGAGCGCACGGAGCTTACTGAAGTAAGTGAGTACGCGAGTGCGGCGTTTGACGATGCTGTGCGCAAATATCAGCCGATCTCCTCCTAGAGGCGGGCAGCCTCCATGATAGCTTCTGCGAATGACGGATGCGGATGGATGATGTTCGCTACTTCTTCGAGCATCATGCCTCTGCCTATCGCTACAGAGAGCTCTCCTATAAGGTCGGATGCTCTTCCGCAGAGCAGGTGCGCTCCGATGAGCACATGGTCGTCGGCTCTTGCAACGAGCTTCACGAATCCTCTGTCAAGTCCGGCGATTATGGTCTTGCCGTTGGCCGACATCGGGTACTTCTTCGTGACGACTTCGATGCCTGCCTCCTTGGCCTCTTCGGCCGTCATTCCGACGACAGCGATCTCAGGGTCTGTATATATGCAGCTCGGCACGGTGCCCATGTTTATGGTAGCCTTGCATCCGTTCATCATGGCCACTGCGTTGCGCCCCTCGGCCGATGCCACGTGAGCGAGCTGGATGCCGCCGTTGCAGTCTCCGATGGCATAGACGCCTTTGACAGGAGTCTCATACTTGTCGTCGACCCTGATGAATCCCTTTTCGTCCGTGAGTTCAGGATGCTCCCTCAGGAGATCGTCGCTGAATACTCCCGCGGTGTTAGGCCTCCTGCCGACGCACATCAGGACCTTGTCGGCTTTGACGGAGAGCTCTTCGCCCTTCTTATTTTTGAGCGTGACCACGAGTTTGTCGCCGTCCTTTTCTATCTTCTGTACAGGCGATGCCACATGCACATCGACGCCCTTCTTCTCGAGCGTCATCTTGATGCTGCGTCCGATCTCCTTGTCGATCACAGGAAGGAGTCTGTCGAGTCCCTCGATGACGGTCACGTGGTCTCCGAGGTCGGCGTAGATCGTCGCGAACTCGATGCCTATGACGCCTCCGCCGATGATGACGAATTCAGGGATCTCTTCTCCGCCCATTTCGATCAGTTCGGTGCTGTCGATGACTCCAGGCAGATCGTGTCCAGGGATAGGCGGCATGAACGGCTTGGATCCCGTCGCCACGAGGATCTTCTCGGCGGTGATCTCCATTCCGTCGACCATGGCGGTATGCTCGCCGATGATCATGGCCTGTCCTCTTACCAGATCTATCTTTTTCTTGATCAGCAGTCCGGTTATCCCGTTTCTGAGAGTATCGAGGACCTCGTCCTTGCGCTCTCCGATGCGTCTGCGGTTGGCTTTGAGCCCTTCGACCTCGACGCCGACTTCCGCTCCGTTCTTAGCGTCTCTGTATACGTCAGAGGAATGCATCAGGGCCTTTGTAGGGATGCATCCGCGGTTGAGGCAGGTGCCTCCCACGCTGTCCTTCTCGACGATGGCAACTTTCATGCCGAGTTCCTGCGCGTAAAAAGCCGCCTCGTATCCGCCCGGGCCTGCTCCGATAATCAGAAGATCATATTTGTAGTCACTCATCTCTGTACCTCTCTTTGCTGGTATAAAATGCTTCCGTTAATAATATATCACACTTTGGTCTGCGCGCTGTGTCCGCATTGTGAGTTCCTTATAAAATACACGGCTCATTCCATGGATCCGGAGATGTAGTGCAGGAGTTCTCGCGCGCTTTCCGGAGAGCCTTCCGGCAGTTCAAGGGCCCGTATCGAAGCCGCGTCGTATCTGCATCCCCTGAGAAGGTCCTCGACCGTTCCGAAAACCTCCGTCTCGAGAGAATCCGAATATATCCTGCATTCCTTTATGAATTCGCCCTTCATGGACAGCTGAACCTGGGCCTCGCCCCAGCCGAACCTGCGGATGAGCTCCTTTTCGAAAGCTATCTTCGTTCCGAGGCGCCACTCTTCGGACGCGTATTTATCTTTGAGATCCTGAGGAACTTCAGGAAGATCCCCGAACACCGCCCTGCAGCCGTACTCTTCTTCTGCGGCTTCGATCATTGCATCCTGCATCGCGCGTATGAGCTCAGGAAGCGGCGCACCCGAAAGAGTCCCGGTAAAATGCTCCCTGAGATTGGTCACCCTCGACCTTACAGATTCGACCCCCTTGGACTTGAGCTTCGACTCCGGCACGTTGAGATACTTCGTGAGGTCACCGCCCTTCACATCGATCATGATCGTTCCGTGATGGTAATTGTACGAATGCGACGAGTAGTACGCGTGGCCCGAGAACTTCCTCCCGTCGACCGTCAGGTCGTTCCTTCCCGTCTTTACCGCATCGATCCCCAGAAGCCTGCAGGCGCGGAGTATGACCTCGGTCTGGCGTGATATGTCGAAGAGCCCGTCTCGGGCGATGAATGTGAAGTTGAGGTTCCCCATGTCGTGGTAGACCGCGCCTCCGCCTGACATCCTGCGCGCCAGAAATATCCCGTCGCGCTTTATGGCTTCGACCGCGCACTCGCGCCACGGGTTCTGGTTCCTTCCGATAACGACAGTATGTGCGTTCTGCCACAAAAAGAGAGTCATCACGCCTTCTTCTGCTGTCATCGTGAGGAATTCCTCCGTTGCTAGATTGACGTAAGGATCTGTATTATCCGTTCTTATTACTCTGAGTCCGCCCTGTTCCATAAGCAGATTGTATCAAAAAACTGCCGCCTTTACAGCGGCAGTTTCATCTGATTTTCTTATTTCAGCAGAATATTTGCGATCTTGATCACATCGCCGACATCCACGTTGTCGAGCAGTTTGCCGACTACGCCGGACATGTCGCCCGATCCGCTCTTTGCCGTCTCTTCCTTTGCCTCCTTGCCCATCTGGGACATCAGAAGCGGAGCGAGTATGGCCATGATCTTGAGGATGGTCTTTGTGTCGAGTCCGCTCTTCTTCTTTGCCTTTGCAGCGACCTCTTCAGTAGAAGTTCCCAGCAGGTGATTCACGATCTTCGCACCGTCTTCTGTATCGACGTTCTTGATGAACTTCTTTACATCCTTCGGATCGTTCTTGCCGTGATCGTTCAGAGCCTGTATGAAGCCTTCCTGCGTATCCTTGCTCTTTGCCTGGCTCTGCATTCCCTTGAGCAGAAGCGGCAGCACGACGTTAACGACATTGCCTGCGTCCTTCTGCGAAATGCCCGTCATCTGGCTGACCTGTTCAAGAGCTCCCGCCTTGATAGCAGCTTCAATTACTTTGCTCATATCCATAAGTATCGTCCTCCGTGAACTTTATTCTGCGCACCCGGCGCAGTCAATTGCTTTTTCCGTACACTGAAATTTTAACCGCTGGACGCCATTCGTGTCAACAGACCGCGGCTCTGCGGCCTGAAGTTCAGACTATCCTTACACCGCATTCGCGCTCCATGATCCTGGCGAACGACCTGATGCAGCAGTGCACGATGCCCGTGCAGTACGTCTTGCGCTCCGGATCCGTGAATTCGTAGTCCGCGATCAGCTCAGGGCATATGCTGCTGCCGTATTCCTTCGCTACATCCTCGTTGAGCTCTCTGACGAGGTCGATGCACTTTCTGAAAGCGGGGTCGCCCTTGACCGTGCGCCCGAAGACCTTGCCGAGGCACATCGTTGCGCCCGCGACAGCGCCGCATACATTGCCTCCGTCTCCGAATCCGTACGGGAATCCTGTCGAGAGAGCGATCGCCTCTTCGCCTATGCCGAGCCCGTAGTGTCTGTTCAGCACCTCGAGCACCGATTCCGAGCACATGTAGCCCGTCGTGAAATTTTCTGCCGCGTCCGCGAGCATTTTTTCGAGATCGACTTCCTTTACCATTGGTTTTCCTTTCTTCGCCGCTTATGTTTACATAACGATTTTACCATTTGTCCGTTCTTTTGTCGCCTTTATCTTAAGGCGCCGTTATCTGCGGACAGCTGCGATCGCTCGCCATTCGCCGTCGCTCATTATCTCAAGGATGTCGAAGCCTGCTTCCCTGACCGCCTCAGCGGCCGCATCCTCTTTGATGGCCAGTATGCCTGAAGATATGTATATGCCGCCGGGTCCGAGGTGTTTCGCGGCGGCCGGCGAGAGCCTGATGACGAGGTCGGCCATGAGATTCGCGACGATGATGTCTGCGTCATAGTTTACTCCTTCAGTCAGATCTCCCTTTACGATAGCGATCGCGTCGCCGAAGCCGTTTTTTGCCGTGTTCTCCGAGGCGACACGGACTGCCTCGCTGTCGATGTCTATGCCGAGGCAGCCGCCCGCGCCCAGAAGCGTGGCCGCGATCGCCAATATTCCCGTGCCGGTGCCCACATCGAGCACCCGTGCTCCCGGTGTCATGTATTTTTCAAGCGCCTTTATGCACATCGATGTCGTCTCGTGCAGTCCGCTTCCGAATGCCATGCCGGGATCCATCTCTATGACGAGATCTTCCTTCTCAGGCTCATAGTCCTCCCATGAAGGCTTGACCACTATGCTTTCGCCCACCCTCGAAGGCTTGAAATGCTCCTGCCACTTGTAGAGCCATTCGCTGTCATCGCCGGCATCCTTCACTCTTATTACGGTGCCGCTCCCGGCGTTCTCCCCGCCGAAGCTCTTTGCTGTATCCGACGCTCTTTCACATTCCGCCAGGCCCTCTTCATCATCCGCGAACCACAGCGTTATCACCGGATCCCTGTCCCTTTCGGCTGCGAGCTCCTCGTTGATATAGTCGTACTTATACCGTTCGGGATGCTCCTCTATCTCGAGAAAGTCCCGCGGGTCATCGATCTGCATCGAATCAAAGCCCGCACCGGTCAGAGCAGCCTCTATTCCATCCAGATATTCTCTTTTTACGCTTATCTGAAGCTCCCTGTATCTCATACCGTGCTTATTTCCTGTTCTTTCGTCTGAGTATCACAATGGTCGCAAGGCCTGCCGCAGCAGCTGCAACTTGCTCCCCTTCTGTCTTCTCTGCTTTGCCGCGTCTCTTTACAGTTCAAGCATACACAAAGACGATGTGTAAAACAACGCCTCAAAGCAAAACACGGGGCCCATACGGGCTCCGTGTCCTGCAGTATGCCGGGTCTGTTTATTCTGCCATGCAGTCGTAGGTGCATTCACCGTCGCTGAATGTCATCAGCGCATTCACAGGATGGACATCGTTCAGGATCTCTGCGTCGAAGCTCCAGCCGTCAAGACCGTTGTCTTCGAGGATCTCCATTCCCTCGAGCGATGCTCTGTCTCCGAGTTCGCGCACTTTGTTCCACTCTTCAGTGTTGCCTTCCTTTGCAGCTGCGGCCGCGCCGTCTGCGAGCATCAGATAAACGATGCGGTGATTTGCGTAATCCGCTCTTACGCTGCATATGACGTTCTCATCAGTCATGCAGTTATTTATCACAGTCTTGACCTTCTGCACTTCGGCGATCTCGCTTTCTGAAGCATCTCCCGGATCTTCTGATATATCCGTCGCCGCGATCCCCATGGCTCCGCCGTTCAGGCTGCTCAGATCCATGGCGTTTATCTCGTGGAACATCCTGAAGCAGTATCCGAACACCAGCAGGAACATGATAGCAACAGCAGTGAATACGGTCACGTTTACAGCTCTCTTTGTCATCTTCATTTTATCCACGTCCTTTCTTTTCAGCCCCGTTGCGGGTCTTTATTTAAACCGGCCAATCTGTTACCATTTGTATGGTCTCAGGCGCCGTTTCCTTTTGACAGCCTCATGATAGGCCTGCCGGAAGGCGGATGGAACTGATACATCGGGCTCAGTGCACAGATTTGAGACGAAAACGGCAATGTGCCCAAAAAACGAAGCGGGAGATGCATCTTCATGGCAAACAGCAATATAACCGAACGCGCGATACACGAAGCCTTTGTCGAGCTCCTCAGCAAAAAAGCCCTGGACAGGATCACCGTCAGGGACATCACGGAGCAGGCCGGTATCAGCCGCAACACCTTTTATTATCACTATCAGGACGTACCTGCCCTGCTCGAGGACATACTCGAAAAGGATGCAGACAGAGTCATTGCAGAGTATCCCAGACTGAACTCGATAGAGGAATGCCTGACGGCCGCGATGCAGTTCGCACGTGCCAACAGGCGCATCATCATGCACATCTTCAATTCCGGCAGCAGCACCAACATCGCGTCTCTGTGGAGGGTCTGCGAACACGTCATCACGACATATGCAGACACCGTACTGCCCGATGTGCCGATCTCCGAAGGAGACAGGATGCTCTTCATCAGGTATCATAAATGCGCGTGCTTCGGCCTTGTGACCGACTGGATCAATTCGGGCATGAAAGAGGATTACGTGGAAGGGATGCGCAGGATATGCGAGCTGAAGAAAGGCTCGGCCGAACTCATAATAAAAAACGCTTCTGCTGAAAGAGGCCTGCACTGATGTGCAGACCTCTCTTTTTAATGACCGGTTTCCGGCTGAATCGATTCCCGGCGCCGCAGCTTATGCAAGCTCGATCTTCATGAATTTTTTCTTGCCCTTCTGGAGGACGAGCTCTCCGTCCTTGAAGCAGTCGAGCGTGACAGCGAACTTTTTGTCCGTTATCTGCTCGCCGTTGATCCTGGCTCCGCCGCCCTGGATCGTTCTGTATGCCTCTGATGTCGACGGCTCGAGTCCGCACTCCTTGAGGAGAGCTGCAAGGCCGAAGCCTTCGCCTTCGAATCTGGCCTTTTCGATCTGTTTCGACGGCATATCTGCGGATACTCCGCCGCCTGCGAATACCTCGCGGCTTGCCTCGAGAGCCTTCCTTGCCTTCTCTTCGCCGTGGACGAGCTTAGTTACCTCGTACGCGAGGACTTCCTTGGCCTCGTTGATGGCAGATCCCTCGAGAGCGGAAAGCCTGTTGACCTCGCTCATCGGCAGGAATGTCAGCATGCGCAGGCACTTGTTGACGTCGGCGTCCGCGACGTTCCTCCAGTACTGGAAGAAATCGTATACCGGGCATTTCCTCTCGTCGAGCCAGAGCGCTCCCTTGGCTGTCTTTCCCATCTTCTTACCTTCGCTCGTCGTCAGCAGTCCCACCGTGAGACCGAAGACTTCCTTGCCGCAGGTCTTTCTTGTGAGGTCGACGCCCGCGATGATATTGGACCACTGGTCGTTGCCTCCGAACTGCGCCTTGAGGTCGAAGTCCCTTGCCATGACCATGAAGTCATATGCCTGGAGCAGCATGTACGAGAATTCGAAGAACGAAAGGCCTTCGTCTCTTTCCATCCTCGTCTTGAATGCGTCCGCTCTGAGCATTGTATTGA
>Ga0256405_10010346_pt1 | contig 12366 bp, 10 predicted proteins | sample RumenRJG_02DNA_FD_189096 | JGI IMG/M metagenome (GOLD analysis project Ga0256405, IMG submission 189096) | Bovine rumen microbial communities from Lethbridge, Alberta, Canada - RJG_02 | ecosystem: Host-associated > Mammals > Digestive system > Stomach > Rumen | place: Canada: Alberta...
AAAGAGCCTGACCACAGCAAGTTCCGCTTTAAGGTTCCTGCGCACGTTCAGGACAAGGTCTGCAGATCCCTCGTTGAATATATGGGAATGGACATGACAAGGATCGCTTTTGGCGAAACTGAGCACCCCTTCACAACCAACATGAACCTTGATGATGTTAGGATCACCAACCACTTCAAGGAAGATAACTTCATTGAGCCACTTTTCTCAGCTATCCATGAGGGTGGCCATGCTATCTTTGAGCAGAATATCGATCACAAGTATGAAGGTACAGAAGGCGGCGCCATTCCTTACATGGGCCTCCACGAGAGCCAGTCAAGGTTCTATGAAAACATCCTTGGCCGCAACATCAACTTCTGGAAGCCAATCTGGCCACAGATGACTGAGATGATCCCAGAGCTTAAGAACGTTACTTTAGAGGAGTTTTATCAGGAGATCAACTCTGTAGAAAAGAGCTTTATCAGAACCGAAGCAGACGAACTTACCTACTGTCTCCACGTAATTTTAAGATATGAGATCGAGCGTGAGATCTTTAAGGGAAATGTAGAAGTAAAAGACCTTCCTGCACTCTGGAACAGGAAAATGGAAGAACTTCTTTCCATAACTCCAAAAAATGACGCTGAAGGCGTCCTTCAGGATATGCACTGGTCTGACGGAAGCTTTGGCTACTTCCCTTCATACCTTCTTGGAAGCATCTACGACGGAATGTTCCTTGAGGCCATTGAAAAAGACCTTGGCAGCATTGATGACATTCTTGCCGCCGGAGATATCAAGAAGATCACTGCCTGGCTTAAGGAAAACATCCACCAGTACGGATCTACAAGGATTTCCAGTGAAGTTCTTAAGACTGTCTGCGGAAAAGAGCTGACAGCTGAGCCACTTATAAAGTATTTCAAGAAAAAATATTCTGCATAAAATATAATTTTGCTGAGATGTTTTTTGGAAAAAAGGGAGAATATTATGAAAAAGAAACTATTATGTGTGGTATTATCGGCAATTTTGGCTCTTTCCATGGCTGGCTGCGGATTATTTGGAGTTAAAAATGATGCTCCTGTGCCTGAAAATGCGCCTTCTGAGGAAGCATCTTCAGAAGATTCACAAAAAAATGAAGAAACAAAGGCTGAAGAGCCGGTAAAAGAGGAAGAAAAAAAGCCATTTACCAACGATGGCATCATTCTTGTGAACCCATACAGATACAGCATGACTACCTTGTATGTGTTCAACGAAGATGGTTCTCTTGCAGATACCTATGATCTTGAACCCATCTCTGAGAAGTTAAAAGAAAGTGAAAACGAAAGCTATACCTATCTGACATATTGCGACGGAATTTTCTTTTTTAGCGGGTATAAATACGAAGATGGAGACAGCTACAAAAAGCTTGTGGCCTACGATTCAGCCACTGGAGAGATAACAGATGTTATCTATTGGGGAAGCGACAATATCTATGACGTTGAAGCCTATGATGGCAAGCTCACCTGTTCACTTAGCACCTCCGACTACAGCAACTGGACAGTAAAGAGCTTTGAAAAGGAGGAGAATTCTCTTACATTCAGAGAGACATCGCCAAAATATTCTGAGATCTATGACCAGGTCAGCAGCTATAACGTCACAAACATTGAACGTGGCTGCAGCATGGAGCACTTCCTTGACAAAAATGGCGGTTTCATAGCCAGTGAAGGCGACAAATACTACCTTGTAAATGCTGACGGCTCCATAGAGGAACTGACATATCTTCAGGACAATTTCTACAGCTTACAGGGAAATTCAAAATACGCTTGTTTCACCGAACATGATGACTCCTACAAGACTATGGGTACATTTTGCATGGATCTTTCAACCGGAGAAAAGAAAAAGCTCTCAGATCTTAGCGTTATCACCATGGGTTTTGAAAATGGGATCTTCTACTTCGCTGAAAAAGAGGATACTGAGTTTAATGTTTTTGACCTTACAATAAAGAGCTACAACACAGCTACAGACGAGCTTAATACTCTTTTCGAGAAAAAGACCGTTCCTGCAACAGAAATGTTTGAGTCCGTTGTAACAGGCTTTACCATAAGCGATGACAAGGTCTTCTACACAGACATTGATGAGGGAAAAGCTAAGATCTACTGCGCTGATCTGGCAGACGGAAAGGTTTCAAACGAAACCTGCACAGATTTAGTGACACAGACCTTTACTCCATATGATTACGGAACAGTTGAGTACAGAACTACTTCTTCATATTGTCCAAACTGCGGTATTCCGCTGACACAGGCCTACGCAGAGACCTTTGTCCTTGACTCTAAATACTCAGAGCATGCAGATGAGATCAACGCATCCCTCAAGCAGCACTCTGACAATTTCCTTGCGGAATACGAATCGCCAAAGGAGTCCTGGCTTGGCGAGGATGAGATGAACAACTGCGAGGGACATCAGGAATATCCTGAGCAGTACGACATGACAGATACAGATCAGGTTGAAAACGTGGGGATCATCGATGATCACTACCTGTTTGTGGACAAAACCGGCTACTGGTACGGAGGCGGCGCCCATGGAATGCCGTCAAGAGACCAGCTTTTATATGATCTTACAACAGGAAAAGAGCTGAAACTTACCGATTTTTACAAGGGAAGCCTTGAAGATTACAAGGCTCTTGTTGCACAAAAGACAAAGGAAGACTTTGAAAGCTATGTTTCAAGAGGTGCGGTAGCTCCCTATTTCGCAGAAAACTCACAGGAAGTGTATGACACCGCCTATGAGTCTGTTCAGCTGGATATGAATATTTACTTTAGAGAAGATGGAATCATCTACTACTTCTACCCATACGAAATGGGCACTTACGCAGATGGCTTCAGGGATATCTTCATCTCCTACAAGGACCTTCTGGGTAGAGACAATTTATAAAAAGAAATATCAATCAGTAATTGGTTTAAACGGATTCTTTTTGATAAGCTCTGTAGCATCCTGATAGTCTACAGGCTTTGAGTAATAATAACCCTGGGCAAAATTGCAGCCCATATCCATAAGCATTTTGCCCTGTTCTTTGGTTTCAACACCTTCAGCTATAGTCTGCATGTCCAATTTCCTGGCGATAGTTATTACGCTTTCAATGAGGACTGCAGACTTTCTGTCTTCTGTGACCATGTCCGTAAAGGATTTGTCGATCTTGATAACATCAGCCTCAATATTATGCAAAAGAGACAGTGAAGAATAGCCCGTTCCGAAATCGTCGATGGAGATGAACAGTCCCTTTTCCTTGAGATTCTTTACAAAATCAATAAGCCTGTCATACTCAATATCCTTGGTACTTTCTGTTATCTCGATCTCAACATCATCTGCTTCAAGACCATTATCTTCAAGGATCTTAAGGATCTTATTTTCAAACCTTGGAACAAAGAGGTTCTTTCTTGAGAAGTTACTGGAAATCCTTGGAGGATTAAGTCCCATATCCTTCCAGCTTCTTATGGCCCTACAGGTCTCGTTAAAGATCGTAAGATCAAGATCCGGTATAAGTCCTTCCCTGTCCAGAATAGGCACAAACTGATCCGGAAGGATAAAATGACCATCGTGAAACCATCTGCACAGTGCCTCAAATCCTACAAGCTCACCAGTTCTCATATCAACCTTTGGCTGGAAAAATGGCTTGAATTCATGGCCTTTAACTGCAGCTGGAAAGGCTGCAATGATATCCCTTCCCTGCATGACCATCTCTTTTAAGTTATCACCGTAAAAAACAACATCCTGCTTAAGCCTGCTCTTACCTATTCCGCAGGCAACATTGGCATCGTTGAGCCTTTCTAAGAAGTTCTTCTCCTCATCGTCAGCAAGGCTTGAAATTCCAACCCAGGCACCTATCTCAAACTGGTTGTTTGGAGCAGCCTTAAGCTTGGAAATCGAGATAGAAGACACTTTTTTAAGGAACTTTTTCAAATTCTCCTTATGGATAAATGCAACGAAATTATCTCCGCCAAGACGGCATAATCCCTCGTCATCCTCAACAGCCTTAAAAAGCTTTCGAGAATACTGGATGATCGCCTCATCCCCTGCGCCAGCTCCTGCAACCTCATTTATATATTTAAAGTTGCGAAGGTTTATCCTAAGAAGCAGAAAATCATGAGGATCGCAAGTTTGTAGCATCTTGTTATATTTTTTATGGCAATATGAAATGTTTGGAATACCAGTAAGAACGTCAGACGTTTCTGCAAAGTCCAGCATCCTGCGCAGATTCTCTCTGCTTGCCAGGATATAGACCAGATCAGCACAAAGATCGTAAACAGTAGCATCAACATCTTCCTCTTTGATGCCCTCTTCGAACTCTATATAGGCGTGAACATACTCATAGCCTTCGTAGTAGTACCTGTATTGTTTGGCAAATCCACTCTTTTTGCCAGAATCAAATAAAACAAGCTGCTTATCTACCTCTTTTGCATCGATCACAAGCTCACCAGTCCTGTGGTTGCGATATCTGTCTTCGTCACCCAGGTCCATCTCGTAATACATTTTTACAACGTGAAGCTCCTCACAGATCGCTCTGTACAGATTGTGATTCAGATTCTCCATTGCAGCAGAATGCAAAAGAGCCTTAATGTTCTCAATAAGCTGTTTGCTAAATGCCATATTAATTGCTCCTGTCTTCCTTCATTGTTTCCTGCCCGCTGGCGCGGATAACCTTTATCCCTTCTATGGCAACCTGGTATATCATTGCCATTTCTCTGGAAGCAGGATCAGTGTAGCTGCATTTTGATTTCAGATTCTTGAAATACTGCTCAGCCTTCTCAATGACTGGCTTGGTGATCATGATACCATCACAATAAAGAGTTCCTGTCTGAGCATCATACCTTGACTCAGTGTATTTTGTCTGTGCAAAATCTCCAGCACCCATCTTGGCTGCAAGCTGGTTGATAAGTTCTTCTCTTCCCGCCATGTCAATCTCCTTAAAGTGTTTTTTGAAATATCATAATAACGATAATATCATACATATTATAATATCACGTCATGATATATAGCACGCGTTATTTATGATAAAAGAACCCTTAATCTTTTATAAAATTTTATATTATTTTAATACTATTTTTTGAATATGTAGTATATAATTCCAGTATAGAGCACAAGATGTTGTATTTTGTGGATCAGGAGGGGTGTATGGAATTAGAAATAATATCCATGAAGGGAGTCAACAAGCGTCACTGCAGCTGACTTCCAAAAGCGTAGAACTTTTTCTACTGGCTGGACGCCCTTGACGGGGCATAAAAAGAGCTGGCTGCTATACCAGCTCTTTTATTGTGCCTTAAAATGTGGTATTTTCTTTGGTGAGAGGAAAATCAATATGAACTTAAACACTTTAAAACCGGGTCAATCAGCCCGGATTCTTACTGTAGGGGGCCAGGGTGCCCTCCGTCAGCACTTTCTTGACATGGGTGTTATCCCAGGAGCAGAGGTAACCACAATTAAATTTGCACCTATGGGAGACCCAATGGAGCTTCGGATCCATGGGTATGAGCTCACTCTGCGCCTTGCTGACGCACAGCAGATAGAAATAGAGCCTATAGAAAAGAGCACTTCAGAAGATGCTCCAAAGACCTTAAAGAAAACTGAGCATCCTGGTCTTGGTGAGGAAGGAAGATTCCACCCAAAGGGAAGCGGGGATCCACTCCCTGCCGGAACCACTCTTACTTTCGCCCTTGTTGGCAATCAGAACAGCGGTAAGACTTCTCTTTTCAACCAGCTCACAGGCTCTAACCAGCACGTAGGTAACTTCCCTGGAGTTACTGTAGACAGAAAAGACGGTGTGATCCGCGGTCACGAGGACACCCTTATAACTGACCTTCCAGGAATCTACTCAATGTCTCCATATTCAAGCGAGGAGCAGGTTTCCAGAAACTTTGTCCTTGAGGAAAAACCAAAGGGTATCATAAATATCGTCGATGCCACCAACATAGAGCGTAACCTTTATCTGACAATGCAGCTTCTTAGGATGAACATCCCTATGGTCGTTGCCCTTAACATGATGGATGAAATGCGTGGCAATGGCGGGACTGTCGACGTTAACACCATGGAAGCAATGCTTGGTGTTCCTGTAGTTCCAATTTCAGCTGCCAAGAATGAAGGCGTTGATGAGCTTGTACGCCACGCAATACACGTAGCCAGAAACCAGGAGCGCCCTATTCCTCAGGATTTCTGTAGTCCCGACGACAGAGGAGGCGCCGTTCACAGGGCTTTCCATGCTGTCAGTCACCTCATTGAGGACCACGCCAAGGCCGCTGACATCCCTGTCAGCTTTGCTGCCAGCAAGCTCCTTGAGGGCGAAGATGAGATGGCTGATAAGCTTCGCCTTGATACCAATGAAAAAGAGCTCCTTGAGCACATCATACTTCAGATGGAAAAAGAGTGTGGCCTCGACCACAGCGCTGCTGTAGCCAACATGCGTTTTGACTACATAAAAAGAGTGTGTGACAGCTGTGTCATCAAGCCCCATGTAAGCAAAGAACATGTACGAAGCCAGAAGATCGACAAAGTCCTCACTGGCAGATATTCTGCAATACCGATGTTTATTGGTATCATGGCACTTGTCTTTTACCTGACATTCTTCCTTATTGGACCATTTTTCCAGGACCTTTTGGAAATTGCCATAGATTCGTTAAAAGAACTTATCCACTCCACCATGGTGATGACAGGAGTAAATGCCACTATCCAGAGCCTTATACTTGATGGAATATTTGAAGGTGTGGGCACTGTTGTCAGCTTCCTTCCCATCATCGTCATCCTGTTCTTCTTCCTGTCAATGCTAGAAGACAGCGGATACATCGCAAGAGTTGCCTTTGTAATGGATAAGCTACTTAGGCACATGGGTCTTTCAGGCCGCAGTATAGTACCGATGCTTCTTGGATTTGGCTGCACAGTTCCAGCAGTTATGTCCACAAGGACTCTTCCAAGTGAGCGAGACCGCAAGATGACTATACTTTTGACGCCATTTATGTCCTGTACCGCCAAGCTCCCTATCTACGGATTTTTCGTAGCTGCATTTTTCCCAAGGCAGAGCTGGATCATTATCACAGGGCTGTACCTACTTGGCATATTTACCGCCATCATCATGGCGTACCTTTTAAAGAATACGCTCTTTAAGGGCGAAGCTGTGCCATTTGTTATGGAGCTTCCAAATTACCGTATACCAACCCCTAAAAGCGTGATACTTCTTTTGTGGGAAAAGGCCAAGGACTTCTTGAGCCGCGCCTTTTCTATAATCCTTGTTGCAACCATTGTCGTTTGGTTCCTTAAGAGCTTTGACTTTGGACTCAACCTGGTGGCAGACTCGCACAGCAGCATATTGGCTGCAATTTCTGGCATACTTGTGCCTGTTATGAGGCCAATCGGCCTTGGAGACTGGAGGATCGTAACCTCCCTTGTCAGCGGATTCATGGCAAAAGAGAGTGTCGTTTCCGTTATGGAAACTCTCTTTAGTGACGGCCTTGCTTCCCTTGGGGCTCTGTCAGCTGCATCAATGCTGACATTCAGCCTCCTCTACACCCCTTGTGTTGCTGCTGTTGCTGCAATATCAAGAGAACTTGGAAAAAAATGGGCTCTGTGCGTAGTTTTATGGCAGTGTAGTGTCGCATGGCTGGCAGCCCTTATTATCAGACTTATCGGAATGGCTTTAGGAATGCAGTAATGAAAGTTGATTATTTTGAGAAGATCAGAAATGGCGAAGAAATGACTTTTGCTGAGCAGGTGATGATGATTACCATGCTCAGTATTCCCGCTATCTTTTCACAGATTTCCACAGTGATAATGGAATATGTTGACCAGTCCATGGTAGGAAGGCTTGGCGCAGACCCTTCAGCTGCGATAGGTCTTGTTTCCTCTACCACCTGGCTGATCGGTGGTATCTGCAGCGCTGTAAGCACTGGTTTTACAGTTCAGGTAGCCCACTCAATAGGCGCCAAGAACGACGCCAAGGCTAGAGGCATCGTAAAGCACGGTCTTATTGCTGTTCTTTGTTTTAGCCTTACCATTGCACTTATCTGTCTTGCTATCAGTAAGAGCCTTCCCTACTGGCTTGGCGGAAACGAGACCATAGCCAAAGGTTCTTCCACGTATTTTCGCATTTTTGGCGCTGCTCTTCCACTTATTCACCTGTGCGGTGTATCTTCTGGAATGCTCCAGTGCAGCGGTAATATCAGAACTCCCAGCATTCTCAACGTGATAGGATGCTTTCTTAACGTGTTTTTCAACTTCATTTTGATCTTCCCCACAAGACCAGCCACCATTTTGGGAAAAGAGCTGATGATCCCCGGCGCAGGCCTTGGAATAGCTGGAGCAGCCCTTGGTACAGCTATGTCTGAAGGATTCATAGCGGTTGTTATGTTATATTTCCTGCTTGTCCGTTCGCCCCTTCTGCACCTTAGAAAGGAAGCCAAGGTACCATTTACACTGTCTGAGCTTCAGGCAGCTGTTAAGATCGCAATTCCTGTCGGTATCGAGCAGGGAATCATGGGCATTGGATACGTAATGGTCACCAAGATCGTATCACCACTTGGTAACATAGCTCTTGCAGCCAATTCTTTTTCAATTACAGCAGAGGGACTTTGCTATATGCCTGGATATGGCATAGCCAGCGCCGCCACAGCCATCATTGGCCAGACACTTGGCGCAGGAAGAAAAAAGCTGGCAAACCGCCTTGGGTGGCTTGCCACAGCTCTTGGAATGCTTGTTATGACAGGAACCGGAATCCTGATGTATGTATTTGCTCCGCAGCTTCTTGGTCTTATGACTAAGGATCCAGAGATCGCGGCCCTTGGTGTAAAGGTCCTTCGTATTGAAGCCTTCGCAGAGCCTATGTTTGCAGCTTCAATCGTAGGTACTGGCGTATTTAGAGGTGCTGGCGACACTCTTGGCCCATCTGTCATCAATTTCATAAGTATGTGGGCTGTTCGCTTAACCCTTGCATCTATCCTGGCTCCAAGGATCGGTCTTCCTGGCGTCTGGACAGCAATGTGCATCGATATCACAGTAAGAGGCGCTCTGTTCCTTCTTCGTCTGTATTTCAAGCCTGTAAGCAGGTCTAAAATCGTAAAGACTCAGTTACAGTAGCTTTTCCATGCCAGTTTTCTGTACTCCCATGCCCATTTTCTCATAAAATGCCCTGGCACCGGGGTTACACTCCCAGACGTTTAAGGTTATATTGTGACAGCCTTCTTTTCTGGCAAAGTCTTCAACGTACCTGTAGAGCTTTTTTCCAACGCTCTCCCCTCTCCTTTTTTCATCAACGCAGATATCGTCGATATAGAGGGTCTTGCAGTCTTCTAAAAGCCTTTCGCCTTTGTGCTCCTGAAATACACAAAAAGCGTGCCCAAGAACTTCGTCGTCCTGGACACACACAAATATTGGCTTATCATCCTGAAGGATCAGCTCTTTTAGCTCATCTTCTGAATATTTTGTGGTTGGCCCCTTAAAAAGATCTGGTCTTCCCACATGATGTACCATGTTCACCTGCACAAGCAGCTTTAAAATGCCATCTACGTCCCTATTTTGAGCTCTTCTTATTTCCACGATAATTTCCCCAACAAATTAATTTAAAAGGCTAATACATGCCTTTAATTGCGTTTATGTCACTGGTAAATCTCTGGACCACTTCCTCTGGTCCAACAATCTTAATGTTTGCCCCAAGGGAAAAGACCCATCCCAAAAACTGATCTGACAAAGCCACGTCAACGTTGGCTTCTGACCAACCCTCTTCACTTGTGGGTCTTATGGTAATGTCTTTACCGAACCTGTCTAAAAGAACGCCAACTATGTCATTGGCAAATCTAAGTTTTACCTTTACTTCTTTTCCGCCAAACATTCCAAAATTCATCCGGGCATATGCAGCCATGTCAAAATTCTGGAAATGCTCTTTTCCCTGGCGCTTAGCGTCTAAGATCTCCACATTTCGGATCTTGTCGACCCTGTAGTGCTTGATCTTATCTGCTTCTGCGTCGTATGCGATGAGGTAGTAATTTTCATCATCCCAGCTAAGAGCCCAGGGACTTACCTTGTACTTTTCATCTTTTCTTTTCACCATCTCTTTTTTCAGGTTCCACTTAAGATAGTCAAACTTTATCATCTGGTTGTGGCTGATGGCGCTGTGAAGCTCATCTACAATGTAGTAGATGCTTTCATTCATGGTTTTTATTCGTCCCTGGACCACAACCTGACGCTTAAGTCCGGACGCCTCAAAATCGCTTACAAAACCTGTAAGCTTCTTGATAAGTTCACTTGATTTCTTTTCCGTAATGAATTTGGACGACTGAATCGCGTCCACAAGAAGTTTGAGCTCGGCTATTTCGAGCTCTTTACTACCCATGTGATAGTAGAAATTTCTGCCATCTTTTTCACCGATGACATCAAATCCAAGCTCTCTAAGGGCATTTAGATCATCGTAAAGACTCTTTCTGTCTGCTGTGACGTCTACTGCCTCCAGATGCTCCTGGATCTCAGGCATCGTAAGCTTATGGTTATCGTCTGTCTTGTCGTGAAGTATTTTGTATAAGTAGTAGAGTTTAAGCTTTTGATTGCTTCCCTTTGGCATGATAACGCCCCCAGCGTGTTATCAGATATTCTTTTCTATAGTCAGGATATTCTTTTTATCCTTATACTCATAGGTCATGTTGTCCATGCTCTTTTTGACCATATAAATACCAAGCCCGCCGATCTGTCTCTCTTCTGCGGACAAAGTAACATCTGGGTCCTCCTTGGCAAGGGGATCATATGGAACACCCTCGTCAACGAAAGTGATCTGAACCCTCTTAGGATCGCCCAGTTCCTTAATCTGTATCAGTGCATAGCCTGTATTTGGTGCATAGGCGTAGCTCGCTATATTGACAAATATCTCCTCAACAGCTACATCAAGCTGGATCTGCTCCTTCATTCCACATTCCATAGCTTCAAGCTCACCATCGAGAAAAGCCAGCACTTCATCCAGGTTTTGAATTGTAGCGTCGATCTTTAGTTCTTTCATATTCATGTCCTTTTTAGGCTGCTACAAAAAAGCCTTTCTTTTTGATGAAGAAAGGCTTTATCATCATCACTCGATTGTAAGGATATCAACAAATCCTGTTACTTCAAATATTTCGCTGATCTCTTCGCTTACGTTCTTTACGATCATGCTGCCCTGCTTGTTCATAACCTTCTGAGCAGACAAAAGAACTCTAAGTCCTGCTGAAGAAATGTATTCAAGTCCTGAAAAATCAAAACTCAGTTTTTCTACGCCTTCAAGCGCTGTCTTGAGCTCATCATCCAGCTGTGGAGCAGTTGTTGTATCAAGCCTTCCTGTAAGGGATATTGTAAGCTCGCTTCCGTTTTGTGTTTTGTTAATAGTCATGACTTTCTCCTCCATAGTCGAATTATCACAATTACAAATATTATTATAGTGCATTAGTGGTAAACCATGAATTAATTATATACTTTTTTATCATTATAAAAACTAAATTTTTTCTAATATCTTAATGATTTCTTGATTTACATTATTTTGAGATATAGAATTATATAGAAATTACTGTGTTGAGAGGGTTTCCAATTATGAAAATTCTTAGAAGTAAAGTTTTCAGAATAATCGTTTTTTTGATATGTATTGGCGTAATTGTATATGAATGTATAGGTTTATATAGAGATAACAAGGAATATGACGTGGCTGACACCGAGTATGAAGAACTCCTTGATGATGTGGTTTCAGAAACTTCACCCAGTGAACTTCCTGAAGGAGCCACATATCCGCCTATGCAGATAAGATACAGCGAACTTGAGTCCATCAATCCTGATTTTGTTGCATGGCTCTATTTCCCTTATTTTGACATCAGCTATCCTGTTGTTCACGAAAATGAGATCGACCAGTATCTACGTACAACCTTTGATGGAACTCCTAACAAGGCAGGATGTCTTTTCACCGACGTTCTAAGCACTGAGGATTTCACCGGATATCACGATATCATCTTTGGTCACAACATGAGAAACGGATCCATGTTTGGTAAGCTTAAAAAGCTCAACCAGACTGAAGATCAGGAAAATATCAAACAGAACCCTTATATCTATGTATATACAGAAAAAGCTATTTATCAGTACCAGATATTTGCCTTCTACGTAACAAACGTTGGAAGCGATGCTTACAAGGTTGTTACAAACGATGAAGAATATGAGGATTTCCTTAAATATATCTACAGTCACACAGCATTTAAAAAGCCTGAATCCTTAGATCTTAGCAATCATCCTTGTCTTCTCACTCTTTCAACCTGTAGCGGAAGATCTGGCAGTGGCCGTAGATTCGTGATCCATGCCGCTAAGGTTAACGCCTGGGCTCAGAACTGATTATATGTATTAGATATGTTATATAACATTTATATAATAGAGTAGGAGGCG
>Ga0256405_10010347_pt1 | contig 12363 bp, 8 predicted proteins | sample RumenRJG_02DNA_FD_189096 | JGI IMG/M metagenome (GOLD analysis project Ga0256405, IMG submission 189096) | Bovine rumen microbial communities from Lethbridge, Alberta, Canada - RJG_02 | ecosystem: Host-associated > Mammals > Digestive system > Stomach > Rumen | place: Canada: Alberta | collected...
GACCATCGCGGGCTCCCGCCCCGGCACCCAGGCCATGAACCTGCAGGGCATCTGGAACGACAGCCTGACCCCGCCCTGGAACAGCAACTACACCATCAACATCAACACGGAGATGAACTACTGGCCGGCGGAGGTATGCGCGCTGTCGGACATGCACGAGCCGCTTCTCACCCACCTGAAGCGCATGATGCCGAAGGGAGAGCGGGTGGCCCGTGAGATGTACGGCGCGGGAGGCTGGGTGGCCCATCACAACACCGACGTGTACGGGGACTGCGCGCCCCAGGACAACTATCTGGCCTCCTCCATGTGGCAGATGGGGGCGGCCTGGCTGTCCCTGCACATCTGGGAGCACTACCGCTTCACCATGGACCGGGATTTCCTCCGGGAGTACTGGCCCGTTATGGAGGGAGCGGCCCGGTTCTTCGCGGATACCGTGATCCCGGATCCCGACGGGAAGCTGCGGATCTCGCCGTCCCTGTCGCCGGAGAACACCTACATCCTGCCGGACGGGAAGACCGCCTGCATGTGCGACGACGCGGCCATGGACCAGCAGATCGTCTTCGAGCTGTTCCGGGCGGTGACGGAGGCCGGGGAGATCCTCGGGGAGGACACGGCCCGTTACCGGGAGCTGATCCCGAGGCTGAGGCCGACCGTCATCGCGGAGGACGGGCGGATCATGGAGTGGATGGACGAGCGGAAGGGGGAGACCGAGATCGGCCACCGGCACATCTCCCACCTCTTCGCCCTCTATCCCGGACAGCAGATCACGGCGGCGGAGCCCGAAAAGCTGGAGGCCGCCCGTAAGACCCTTCTGACCCGGCTGGAGCACGGAGGAGGCGGTACCGGCTGGAGCCGCGCGTGGATCATCTGCTTCTTCGCCCGGCTTCTGGACGGGGAACGGGCCGGGGAGAACGCGCGCCTGCTTCTGGAGAAATGCGCCCTGCCCAATCTCTTCGACAACCATCCGCCCTTCCAGATCGACGGGAACTTCGGCTACACGGCGGGCGTCGCGGAGATGCTTCTCCAGAGCCACGAGGGATTTCTCCGCCTCCTGCCCGCCCTGCCTCCGGACTGGGAAAACGGCTCGGTGAAAGGACTGCGGGCGAGAGGCGGCTATACGGTCGATCTGGACTGGCGCGACGGGAGCCTTGTGCGGGCGGACATCACGGCCTCGAAGGACGGGATCCTGCGGCTGTCCACGGGGGAGGAGATCCCCCTGAAGGCCGGGGAGACCGTCCGGATCGGAGGCTGAGCCCGGTCTCCGGATCTCATCTGTGAACAAATTTCCGCAGTGTCCGGTGTCTTTTTTGTGAAACTTCGGCGTTTTTCATAAAAGCTCTTGCGGATTTTATGAAAATGTGCTATACTGTGCCCGTAAGCCGGCTGAACGGCGGAGAAATACCGCCGGAGCCGGAAAACGAACCCGCGAACCCAAATGGAAGGAGCAAAACGAACATGAAAAGCACTCTGCGAAAAGCCGCCGGTATCCTGACCGGACTGATCGCCGCGGCCGCCGTTGCAGCGGTTCCCGCAAGCGCCGGACAGATCTTCACCACGCCCGCCGACGTGCAGAAGGTCGGGGACAAGACCCCCGTGATTGACGGCGTCTATTCGCCCGACGAGGGATGGGGCGATCCCATCACCACCGTCACCTTCGACATGACCCAGCAGGAGGGCGCGTACCTGTCCCTCTGCGACGCGTCCCATCCGGAGCTGCTGAACGACAAGGACCTGATCCCCTCCAAGGTGGACGTGTACATGCGCTGGGATGACAAGGCCCTCTACTACTGCGCCGTGGTGGTGCAGGAGAAGCGCTACAACGCCATCGTCAGCGAGGGCGACATCTGGAAGAACGACTCCATCATCTTCAACATCACCTCCGCGGACGATGACGACGACAAGAACCGCATCGGCCTCGGCATCAACGACGACGGCACCATCATCGCCAACGTCTACGCCACCCAGGGCGGCACCTACGGCTGCGACAACCTGGCCGACTGGAAGGTCACCCGCAACGAGGAGACGAAGACCACCACCTACGAGGTCCCCTTCCTGTGGGAGGAGATCATGGAGAACGAAAAGGCTCCCACCGGCACCCTGAAGTTCCGCGACCTGCTGATGCCCACCAGTGCCGAGGGCCAGGAGAACCCCGTGGACTACAACCTGTCCGGCATCGCCGAAAACGGCAAGTACAAGTACTGGGAGCTCTCCTTCAAGGAGGCCGGCGCCTCCGCGGCTCCCGCCTCCGCTTCCTCCGCCGACTACGTGACCGACGGCCTCTTCGCCTGGTATGACGGCGCCAACAACCAGAACGGCTCCCAGGACAAGAAAGCGACTGTCTGGAAGGACGCGACCGGCGGCGGCCACGACTTCGAGGTGGAGCTGAACGACACGAACTACTGGACCGACAACGCCTTCCATCTGGATTCCGTGCGGAACTACCTGCCTGACGAGATCGTGGATCTGGTCAACGGCGAGCACTACACCGTGGAATTCGCGGCGGGCGACATGGAGTTCCCGGCCACCGACTGGGTCTCCCTGCTGATCTCCGACAACGACCACTTCTCCCTGTTCATCCGGATGTCCAACGACAATCTGGAGTACAAGTACAACGACGCCAACAAGGACAGACCCATGGCGGACAACGGCCAGGAGCTGGTCCGCAACTCCACCGTGGCCATCACCTTTGACTACGACGAGCAGGAATGCGACATGTACGTGGACGGCGTTCTGGTCTCCGAGAACATCCCCACCGAAACCAACATCGCCGACACGCTGATGCTGGGTCATGAGGACGAGCGCAGAATCTGGAGCGGCGACGTGTACGCCATGCGTTTCTACAACCGCACCCTGACCGCCGCCGAGATCGCGCAGAACGCCGCGGCGGACAATGCGAAGTACAGAGGCGGCGCGCCTCTTCCGACTGCCGCTGCGGCCGAAACGCCCGCCGCTGAAGAAGCTCCCGCCTCCGCGGTCAGCGGCTTCAAGAAGGTCGCCGACGCGGCCGCTGCCGTGGGTATGACGCCCATCACCGGCTACGAGTGGGAGGACGGCACCAACGGCTTCGGCAACGAAGGTCCCGAAAACCTCTGGGACGGCGACACCGCCACCAAGTTCTGCACCAACGAATTCCCGGCCGAGTCCGTTGCCTCCCTGGACGCCACCTACAAGGTCACCGGCTTCACCATGGCGACGGCCAACGACAACGCCGAATACAACGGCCGCTCCCCGAACGCCTGGACGATCTCCGTTTCCGCCGACGGCGAGAACTGGACCGAGCTGGAAAAGAACTTCACCTACTACAACGGCGAAGGCACTGCCGAAAACGTTGCGTTCGTGAAATTCGAGGCCGAGGGAACCGCTTCCGGAACCTTCCAGGTCTCCGAGGTGACGCTGTACGGCGAAAAGACCGGCGAGAAGCCCGTGAAGGAAGAGCCCGCTCCCGCACCGGAACCTGAACCGGAGCCCGAGCCGGAACCTGAACCGGAGCCCGCTCCCGCCGAGGAACCCGCGCAGGCTGAGGAGCCCGCCGCCACCGAGGCCGCTCCCGCCGCGCCCGCGACGAATACCGAGAACGCTAAGTCCGGCTGCGGCTCCTTCATCGGCGGCGGCATGATCGTGCTCGTCACCGTTCTGGGCTCCGCCTGGATCGCCAAGAGAAAGTAAAACCGGATTCGGTCTGACCGAATGATTGACAGTACCGCCGCGGATTTCGGAAACGGGATCCGCGGCGGTTCCGTTTCTGCAGGGAAAGAAAAAATCCGCTCCAGCTCTTGCATCCCGGGGGCGGATCTGCTATACTGACGGGGGAGAAATCGTACTTTAAGTCAGTGGTTCCTGCGTATGGCAGACTCTTCTTCAGTCAGCATAGCTGACAGCTCCCTCTGGGAGGGAGCCATAAGGGAAGACCGCCCCCCTGCCTCCCTCTCAGAGGGAGGGGGACCGCTCGCGGTGGAAGGAGCGTCTGTATAAATCAAAGGAAATAAAAAACGGTGGATATACATTTTGCTGACTTAACTATCCCATTAACGGAGGAATCACAATATGTACCGGCAGAAGCTGTGCATCGCGCTGATGAGCCCCTACGGGGACGCGCGCCTGAGCTGTGAGGAGGAGATCCGGCTTATGCAAAAGACCGGATTCGAGGGATTTTTCAGCGGATGGGGGAATCTCGACTATCTGAAGAGGTGCCGCACGACCGCGGACGAATGCGGGATGCTGTACCAGTCCGTCCACGCGCCCTTCGGCAACGCGCGGAAGTTCTGGCACGGCACGGAGGAGGAGGCCGCCGCGTCGGTGGACGAGCTGATCCGGTGTCTGGAGGACTGCGCCGCCGTGGAGGTCCCCGTCATGGTGGCCCACGTGTTCATCGGCTTCGAGGACCACGCGCCCAACGACCGGGGTCTGGCGAACTACGAGAAGATCATGATCCGCGCCCGGGAGCTGGGGATGAAGGTTGCCTTCGAGAACACGGAGGGCATGGAGTATCTGGACGCCGTCATGAAGCTGGCGGAGGGATACCGGGATTCCGTGGGCTTCTGCTGGGACACGGGCCACGAGATGTGCTACAACTGGTCCCTCGACATGCCGGGGCGGTATCCGGGACGCCTCATCGCCACCCACATCAACGACAACCTGGGGATCCGGGATTTCGGCGGAGCCATCACCTGGCACGACGACCTGCACCTTCTGCCCTTCGACGGGGCGGGAGACTGGGAGGGCATCGCCCGTCGGCTGGCCGGTTTCGACGGACCGCTGACCTTCGAGCTGACCACCCACTCCAAGCCCGACCGCCATGAAAACGACAAGTACGGCCGCCTGTCCCCGGAAGAATATCTCGCCGAAGCCTACGCCCGCGCCTGCCGCCTCGCCGCCATGGTGAGCCGTCTGCGGAGCGCGGAATGATCCTCGGTGCACACGACGGGTCGGAATGCCTGTGACGGAGGCGTGCGGAGATAAAGAAAAAGGAGGCCGTCTTTCCCGATTGTCAGGGAAGGGAACGGCCTCCGCCTTATTCTCCGGTCATCCTCGCCATGATCGCCCCGCCGTGGTCCCGGAACCAGCGGATCTGCGTCCTGTAGTCCGGACAGACCCGGGCGACCTCGGCCCAGAACCGGGGGGAGTGGTTCATCTCCAGCCGGTGGCACAGCTCGTGGACCACCACGTAATCCCGCGCCTCCGGGGGAGCCAGCATCAGCAGACAGTTGAAATTCAGATTGCCCGTCGAGGAACAGCTTCCCCAGCGGGTTTTCTGATTCCGGATCGTGATGCGGCCGTAGGTCACCCCTACCAGCGGCGCGAACCGTGCGGCCCGTGCGGGCAGATCCCGGAGGGCTTCGTCGGCCAGAGCGCGGATGTCCTCCGCCGTCAGCTTTTCTTTGGGAAAATCCGCATTTTTCTCCTTCAGAAGCTCCTGCTTTTTCAGATGGGACCGGAGCCATTCCTCCCGCGAGGCGAGAAAGCGCTTCAGAAAGGCGTCGTCCGTCCTCCGGGGAGCGCGGATGAAAAACGTCCCGTCCCGCTTCAGCTCCAGCGATACGGTCTTCCGGTCGGAACGCACCACCGGAACGGAGGACGGAAATCCCGCCCCCAGCGAAAAGGGCAGCGAAACGGAGGAGGAGTAAGTCTTCATGGGCGGTGTCCTTATATAAAAGAAGAAGTGAAAGAAAAAACAGCAGAGCTTCCTAGACAGGAGTGATTGTCAGTTGAAGGATAACCTCGTCCCGCGCAGTATGCCTCCCATGTCCCGACGAACGTTCCCGCGCCCCCCTGTCATGCGCGTTTTGATCGCTGTTTCCGAGGTCCCCGAGGAAACCGTGAAATTGCATCGCAGATGGGATTTCGCGCATGTTTCAGCTTAACAAACACAGTCCGCGCGAGGACTTGGGATGAACAACCAAGTATGGATGCAGAGGTGAGAGAACAAGTTACGCTCTCCGGCCCAGGGGGACCCTCCGGGGAGGGGTACCTGCGGCCTGAGCCGGTATCCCTCCCCGGCGCTCGTCCCACGTAGGGACATTAATTCGGAAACGCGAAGCGTTTCCTACCTTACCTCCCCTGAGGGGGATTATCAAGGGGGTCCTCTCAGTTCATCCCCTTGAACGTCTTGATCCACGCGTCCGCGATGAGCTGGTGGCCCGCCGGGGTGGGATGGACGCCGTCGCCCAGCCAGTAGGACGCCGGAACCGTCTCCGCCGCTTTGTCGAACATCTCCTGAAGGGGCAGGAAGGTCACGCCGCATTCTCCCGCGATCTGCTTCACCGCCTCCGCTCTCTTCTCCGTCTCGGAGCGGAACAGATCCCACAGGCCCTCGGTGGCGGACGCCTTCAGCACGAAGGGCTCCATGAGGATCATCTTGATGGACGGAAGCCGCTTCTGCGTGTCCGTCACCAGCATCTTGTATACATTGTAGAACCGGTCGGCCTCCACGCCGTTCTTCCCGCCGAACTCGTGCCATACGTCGTTGACGCCGATCAGGACGGACAGAAGATCCGGCTCATGGTTCCAGCAGTCGCACTTGATGCGGGCGTATACGTCCACGATGCGGTTGCCGCTGATTCCCAGATTTACGAAGTCGTATTTGCCGGGCTCGTCCGCGCCGAGGCGGGAGGCGATCAGACAGGCGTAGCCCTGGCCGATGGGGATCAGGCTTCCGGAGTGGTTGTTGCGGCCCACGTCGGTGATGGAATCGCCCTGAAACAGAATTTTCATGATAAGTCCTCCTGTGTCCGGGATGGCCCCGGTAGATTCACCATATTGTACCACAGACCCTCCCCGCGCGCAAGACTTTCTCATGGAAAATGCTTGACTTGACGGAAGAATTTGGCTATAATGTGGACGGAAGCCCGTCCCGACAGCCGTGGAATCGGGCAGTCTGAATGAAAAATGAAACAATGTGAAAGGAAGAGATTATCATGACTTTCATGGATAAGCTGAAGCGGCTCCGGGAGGTGTCCGGAACCAACTACTGGGCCGGGAGACTCTCCGCCGAGCTCTGCTACATGGCCTGCCTGTCCTCCACGAAGGACCACGTCTACGACGCGCGGCTGGAGGAGGGAGCGGACCGTCTGCTGGACGCCCTGAGCCGGAACCACACCATCGGCAAGGAGGACGGCGAGGCGGTGGAGGCCATGCTGGCGGATCTCTCCCCGGCGGCCAAGGCGCTGAAGGTGTACTGCATCTCCCACGCCCACATCGACATGAACTGGATGTGGGGCTTCCAGGAGACCGCCGCCGTCACGGTGGACACCTTCCGCACGGTGCTGAACCTGATGAAGGACTACCCCGACTTCACCTTTGCCCAGTCCCAGGCCTCCACCTACCGCATCATCGAGGACTTCGCCCCCGAAATGCTGGACGAGATCAGAAAGTACGTGCATGAGGGACGCTGGGAGGTGTCCGCCTCCACCTGGACCGAGACCGACAAGAATATGCCCAACGGCGAGTCCCTCAGCCGCCACATCCTCTACACCAAGCGGTATCTCGGAGGCCTTCTGGACATCGATCCCGATTCCATCCGCATCGACTTCGAGCCGGACACCTTCGGCCACAACATCAACGTGCCGGAGATCTGTCAGAACGGCGGCATCGACTACTATTACCACATGCGGGCCAACGACGACCGGCCGGAGCTGTACCGGTGGCGCGCCAAGTCCGGGAAGGAGCTCATCGTCTTCCACGACACGAAGTCCTACAACAGCGACATCAATCTCCGCACCTTCGAGGACCTGCCCCTGTTCTGCGCCAAGAACGGCACGGACACCTATCTGAAGGTCTACGGCATCGGGGACCACGGCGGCGGACCCACCCGGAACGACATCGAGCGAATCATCGACGACGGCACCTTCCCCCTGTATCCCACCATCGAGTTCGGCACCTACGCCAAATTCTTCGCCGCGGCGGAGAAGATCCGGGACAGCCTGCCCCTCATCGACCATGAGCTGAACTTCGTGTTCACCGGCTGCTACACCTCCCAGAGCCGCATCAAGATGGCCAACCGCATCGCGGAGGACCGTGCGGCGGAGTCCGAGGCTCTGGCGGCGGCGGCTTCCTCCCTGACCGGCGCGCCCGCACGGACCGGGATCTTCCGCCGTTCCTGGGAGCAGATCCTCTTCAACCACTTCCACGACATCCTCCCGGGCTCCGGCATCATGGAGACCCGCGAATACGCCATGGGCCACTTCCAGGACGCACTGGCCGGCATCAACACCTCCGCCAATTCGGCGATGCGCGAGCTGGCCGACGCCATGGACGTGTCCTCCATCCCCTTCCAGCCAGACAACAACACCTGGTCCGAGGGCGGCGGCGTTGGCTTCGCCGTGGACCATTCCTCCGGCTATCGGTTCCCCCAGGCCGAGCGGGGCCGCGGTCCGGTGCGCGTCATCCACCTCTTCAACGAAACCATGTACGACCGGGAGGAGTGCGCTGAGGTCACGGTCTGGGATTTCAACTACGACATGAGCCGCGCCGTCATCACCGACACCGACGGGAATCCCGTTCCCTTCGAGGTCCTCGCCGCGGGCCAGGGCTACTGGGGCCACCAGTTCACCCGGTTCCTGATCTCCGCGAAGATCCCGGCCTTCGGGTGGAACACCTATATCCTGAAGCTGAAGTCCAGCGAGGGGATCTCCGCCATCGCCACGGACAACCTCTGCGGCGGCTGGTGCGACTACATCACGGACCATCCCTTCGTGCTGGAGAACAGCCGGCTGAAGGCGGTCTTCGATCCCATGACCTTCGCCATGACCGAGCTCACCGACAAGAGGACCGGCGAGCAGATCGTCACCCCGGACAGACCCTCCGCCCTGTTCCGCTACATCAAGGAGAATCCGCGCCACGGCATGACCGCTTGGAGAGTAGGCCCCTACATGAGCGTGGAGACCCTCAACGCCGAGGGGAAGGACGTCCGGCTCGAAGACTGCGGCTCCACCGGACTGCGCAGCTGGCTGAAGTATCAGGTGAAGTTCGCCTCCTCCACCCTGACCGTCACCGCGGAGCTGAGAGGGGAGTCCCCGGTCATCAACTTCCACTGCGACGTGGACTGGCATGAGATCGGGCGCGGCGGGGATTACGTTCCCCAGCTGAACTTCGCCCTGCCCGTGGCCTACGCGGCGGCGGAATACACCTACGACATCCCCATGGGCACCATCACCCGGGGCGACATCGCCCACGACGTGCCCGGCAACTCCTTCATGCGCATCGAAAAGGAAGGGGACGCGGCCTTCATCGTGACCGACACCAAGTACGGCTTCCGCGGCCACGACAGCATGGGCACCGTCACCCTCATCCGCGGCTCCGTGGATCCCGATCCGTGGCCGGAGCGCGGCGCGCATCACTTCAACCTGGGCGTCGGCATCGCGGCGAAGGACGAGCAGAAGCGGCTGGCGGTGGAATACGTCCATCCGATTTCCTTCAACGCCGGCGTGAAGCACGAGGGCGGCAGACTGCCTCTCGCGGGCTCCTTCCTGACTCTGGGAGACTGCGCGGACCGGATCATGGTCTCCGGCGTCAAGAACGGCGAGGACGGCGGCCTGATCGTGCGGGTGGCCGACTACGCGGGCAAGGGAGGCAAGGTGGAGCTGACGCTTTCCGAAGCCGCTCCCGCGCCGGAGAAGGCCTGCCTGGTGGACGTGACCGAGCGGCACGCCCTGAAGGACTGCGCCGTGGACGGCCGGACCGTGTCCTTCGAAATAGAACCCTTCGCCATGGCGACCGTGAAGATCGGCTGATCTCCGCCGCCGGGCACACCCCCATCTGCATGGGACTGTCGGACCTCATCCCCGGCAGTCCCCTTTTGATTCGTTTTTTTCGATTCGTTCACTTTTCCCTGTTGCATACTGCGCCTGTTTCCCGTCTGTAAGGGTGAGAGCAAACGAAAGGAGGCGAAACCATGGAGGACGCGGAAATCGTTGCCCTGTACTGGGAGCGGTCCGAGGAGGCCGTCGCCGCCAGCATGGAGAAATACGGCGGGTACTGCGCCGTCATCGCCCGGAACATCCTGGGCTCCGGGGAGGACGCGGAGGAATGCGTCAACGACGTGTGGCTCCGGGTCTGGAACGCCATCCCGCCGGACAGGCCGAAGAAGCTGTCTGCCTATTTCGGAGCCGTGGTCCGCAATCTCGCGCTGGACAGGAGGCGGATGCAGAGAACGGAAAAGGCGGGAGGCGGAGCTGTCTCCCTGTGCCTGGACGAGCTGGCGGAGGCGGTCGGAGAGGAGGAGGAAGCCTTCGGCGCCGTCGATCTGAAGGACGCGCTGGAACGGTTCCTCGGCTCCCTCGGAGCGCGTCCCCGGGAGATCTTCATGCGGCGGTACTGGGCGTTTCAGGAAGAGCGGGACATCGCCCGGGCCATGGGGATCACGGCGGGCGGCGTGCGCCTGTCCCTGAGCCGGACGCGGAAACAGCTGAAGCAATACCTGACGGGGGAGGATGAGGAACGATGAAGGCAAACGAACAATTGTTGTACGCGCTGGGCACGGTCGATCTCCGATACGTGCCGGACCTCACGGCGAAGGAAAGGAGTCCCTTTCTTCGTTGGGCTGCTGCAGCGGGCGGGATCTGTGCTGCTCTGCTGATCGCCGTTCTGGCGGTTCATCAGACGCGGATCGGAGGGAACTCGGCGGAGCTTCTGACGCCCGACAGTCCGGCAGACGGAGTCGGATGCGAACAGCCGGGAATCGGGGGCAGAGTGGGGGTCGAAACGGTGGACGGCCTTCCGAAGATCACGGCTTCCCTGACGACGGGAGGCATGGGCTTCGAGGGCCTCATGGCGTATTCCGTCGACGAGCTGGAAAACGGCAATCCGTGGCGGGAGATCCCCTCGGATACCGAAGCCCTGCCCGTGTATGAAAATCTGCTGTACAACGGCCGCTGGGAGGAAGGCGCGGATTATTACACCACCGAGGAGGACATGCGCCGGGTCGCGGAGGAGGCGGCACAGAGCCTCGGCATGGAGGTGCTGTCCACGAAAACCGATACGATGGGCGAGTTCCGGGACACCGTTCAGACGGAGCGCGTCACCTCGCTGACCGCGGAATGCGCCGGGGAAACCGGTTCCGCGACAATCCGGGTCTCCCGCACGGGAACGGTTTCCGCGGAGATGTCCCCGTCCCTCCCCTTTGATACGGAGGAGGAGCGGACGGCGGCGCTGGACATCCTCTCGACCTTCCTCGGCTACCGGGACGCCGTGATCGCCGAGTCCGGGGACCGCGATATACACGGGGACCTGTACACGACGGTGAAGGTCTACGAGGACTCCGACGACCCGGTCCGGAAGCTGCTGAACTACTGCGCGGCCTCGTCCCGGCTTGCCAGGCTCCCGGAGGAGGGAGACGGCAGGGAGGTGAATGCTGTAGTGAAGGGTCCGGGATTCGAAAGGCTGGAATACCTCGGCGACTACCCGGTCATCACGGAGGAGGACGCGTGGGCCATGCTGCTCCGGGGCGAATACCTGACCACGGTTCCCGCCGACACACTCCCCGAGAGCGGGATCACGGAGGACCGGATCGACCGGGTGGAGCTGGTTTACCGGTGCTCCCTGCGGGACGAGTACGCGGAGCCGTATTACCGGTTTTACGTCCGGCTGAGGGAGGGCTTCCCGGCCAGCGCGGTGGAGGGACTGCTGAACTGGGGCGTTTACTACGTCCCCGCGGTCCGGGTCGAATACCTCGCCGAAATCCCCGTCTGGGACGGGAGCTTCAACTGAGAGCACACCAATCATGACAAAACCGCAGATCGGCGAGGTCTGCGGTTCTTTCGGGGTTACGCTTCTTTACACCGCCGCACCCAGTCGGCCCAGCGGGGATCGGCCTCCAGTTCGGCCTTCACCCGGGAATACTCCGGGACGGACCACCACGGCCAGTCGTCCGGGAGCGTCGGGGCGAGCCGTACGGATCCGGAGGGCAGGTTGAGCCTGACATGGCGCAGAAGCGGGGCGGTGTAGGAATCCGTTCCGCCGTCCGGCAGGGAATCGGACGCCCCCGCGTACTCCAGGGCCCGGTCCAGCGCAAGAAAGGCCCCCTCTCCGTCCTCATCCAGCCAGAGATAATAGGAGCGGAGCATCTCCAGACAGGCGGCGAAGCCGAAGAGCCTGCCGAAGAAGCCGTCCGTGCAGATCAGCCCGAGCATCGAGACCGCGTTCTCCAAAAGCTCCGCCGCCGTGCCGGGATCGAGGTTTCGGTCCGTCAGGACGATGCTCTCGATCAGCTCCGCGGACACCCGGACCGTCTCGATCAGCGCCTCGCCCCGGGCTGCCTCCGCCTCTTCGCCGTCCATGGCCGCGATCCGCAGAAGGGGTTTTGACGCATGAAGTCCGGGGGCGGAGTCCGCGAGGCGCATGGCCTTTTCACGCTCACCCAGACCGGCG
>Ga0256405_10010348_pt1 | contig 12360 bp, 14 predicted proteins | sample RumenRJG_02DNA_FD_189096 | JGI IMG/M metagenome (GOLD analysis project Ga0256405, IMG submission 189096) | Bovine rumen microbial communities from Lethbridge, Alberta, Canada - RJG_02 | ecosystem: Host-associated > Mammals > Digestive system > Stomach > Rumen | place: Canada: Alberta...
CTGGTGGGGCGAGGAGCCGCGCATCATGGATACCTTCGTGGAGAGCCATGACTTTGACGGCATCACCATGATACCGTTCTGCACATCGGGCAGCAGCGACATCGGCAAGAGTGCGAAAAACCTCGCAGATAATGCCGGAAGCGGCAACTGGCTCGAAGGTGAAAGATTCGACGGAGGAGTTTCGGAAGAAGAACTGAAGCCGTGGATCGAAGGACTGAAGTAAGGAAAGCTTAAAATGAAAAGACAGAATCATTACGGAAAGAATGTGTTTGTGACCGGTGCATCTTCAGGCATCGGGCAGGCATGTGCCCGGATGTTTGCAGAAAACGGCTGCAATGTCACGGGGGTATCACGGAATACTGAGGAGAAGACAGAAGTCTTCCCGGGAGGCGGCAGCCTTACGCTGAAGCGTCTCGATGTCACGGACGAAGCGGCGGTAAAAGAGTTCATGGATGATCTTCCGGGTGTGGACATAGCGGTGCTGTGCGCCGGCATGGGAGTAGCGGGTCCTGCAGAGACTACCGCATCCGAACTGACACGCAGACAGATGGAGGTCAACTACTTCGGGACACTCAACGCAGCTCAGCCATGCCTCACCAGAATGCGGGAGCAGCACAGAGGCCTTCTGGTGGTGATCGGTTCCATTGCAGGCAGGGTATCCATACCTATGCAGAGCCAGTATTCGGCGAGCAAGTATGCCCTGGAGGCCTTTACAGATGCGGTCCGTATGGAGATGAAACAATATGGCGTCAGAGCCTGTATCATTGAACCGGGAGATACAAAGACAGGCTTTACAGCTGCCAGGATCATGCAGAACTCTGACAACAGATCTGATACTTACGGCATCAGATTGAAAAAGAGTGTGGCTAAAATGGCTGCGGATGAACAAGGCGGCAGATCGCCCGAAAGTGTTGCGAAGACCGCGCTGGCGCTGGCGGGCAGGAAGGACCCTCCGGCAAGAGTTCCGGTGGGAATAGAGTACAAAGCGCTGATGCAGCTGCTTCGCATCATGCCTGACCGGGGCAAAGAGTTCATATTGAGCAAACTATATCTGCCGAAATAGAGGTACCGATAAATGATCAGACAATACAGACAGGATGATATACCGGATATGATCCGCATATGGAATGAAGTGATCGAGGAGGGCAACGCTTTTCCGTGGGAGGAGTGCCTGGATACGGAAAGCGGCAAGGCCTTTTTCGCGGAACAAAGTTATACAGGGGTCGCCGAGACCGATGGGAAGATAGCGGGACTGTATATCCTTCATCCCAATAATCTGGGAAGATGCGGACACCTTTGCAATGCCAGCTATGCGGTTTCATCAGACATGCGGGGCCGGCATATAGGAGAACAGCTGGTGAAGGACAGCCTGAAGATCGGAAGAAGACTCGGCTTCCGTGTCCTGCAGTTCAACGCGGTAGTCGAGAGCAACATCCACGCCAGACATCTTTACGAACGCCTGGGTTTCATACAGCTTGGAGCGATACCCGGGGGATTCCGGATGAAGGACGGACATTACGAAAACATCTATCCGTACTACCGCGAACTGTAAAACGAAGTTTCACTTATCAGTACAATGCGCCTGTACGATGCAGAAGGAAGCTGTTGAAATATACAGCCCCTTTTTTTTATTTATCAGAAGTGGTATTATTGGTTAGACTTAACTAACTATATTTTTTTATGAGGGTCAACGATGAAAATAGTTCAATTCAAAAATGTAACAAGGACATATGTGACAGGCGACCATACACAGAACGCGCTGTCGGATGTCGACCTGGAGATCGAAAAGGGAAAGTTTGTGGTCATCCTGGGTCCGTCCGGAGCAGGCAAGAGCACATTCCTCAACCTGCTCGGAGGTCTGGACAACCCTACGGAAGGTACGATAGTCGTAGACGGAACGGATATATCCACTCTTTCCAGCGATGAGCTGGCAGACTACAGAGCGGCAAAGGTAGGATTTGTATTTCAGTCATACAATCTGATACCGACGCTCACCGTGCTTGAAAACATCTCTCTGGTAGACGAGATAGCGCCCGATCACATGAGCGCCGAAGAACTCCTTGCCGAGGTAGGTCTTGACGATCACTCGCATCAGTTCCCGCACGAGCTGTCCGGAGGCGAACAGCAGAGAGTTTCCATCTGCAGGGCGCTGGCAAAGAATCCGAGCATACTTCTTTGCGATGAGCCTACCGGAGCACTCGATTCCGAAACGGGCGTTGTAGTGCTCAAACTCCTTCTCAGAATGGCGAGGGAATACGGCAAGACGATAATCATAGTGACGCACAACCAGAATATCGCCAGGATGGCGGATACAGTGATACACATAAGGAGCGGCAAGGTCACATCCGTCGATGAACAGCCGGATCCATTATCAGCAGAAGAGGTGGAATGGTAATGCTGGGACGAAAATTATGGAGAACTGCAAAAGTATATAAAGTCCAGTTCATTTCTATGATCCTTCTTATCGCTCTGGGTGTCGGGGTTTTCGTAGGTTTCAATGCCGAATGGGTGACCATCGGAAAAGATACGGATGCTTTTTTCAAGGACTGCGGATTTGCCGACTACAGGATCATAGATGAGGACGGGATCTCTTCTGCCGATGTGGACAGGATAAGGGACATAGAGGGAGTGACCGGGGTAAGCAGATTCCTTTACGTCAATGCTGATGTTGCGGGCTCGGATGATCAGCTTGCTCTTACCGTAACTGAGAGCGCTCATACGTCAGGCTTCGTCGTGACAGAAGGCGAAGAATATGACAGATGGGATGCGGAAGGCTTCTGGCTCATGGACAAGTACGCAGAGTTGAACGGAATAAAGCCGGGCGACAAGCTGACTGTAACTTTCGAGGACATGGAATTTACCGGTACAGTCAGAGGTCTGATCGAATCGGCGGAATACCTCATCTGCGTGCGCGATGAATCGCAGGTGATGCCTGACTTCAATACATATGGATATGTATATGCCTCGCCTGAGATGCTGAGAAAGGTGATAAGGCAGCAGATAAAGGAAGAAGAGCCCGATATCGATGAAGACGTGATGAGCATCGCTGTCAAAGAAGTCTGTGACGAGACCTTCTGCCAGGTGAATGTCAACTCTTCCATGGACAGACATGAGATGCAGAAGGCTGCTGACAAGGCTCTGGGGCGCACGCTTCTGATACTTACGAAAGACGAGAACGTGTCCTACTCAGAATCGAGGGGCGAGATGAATGAAGGCAAGACGATGGGCGCAGTACTGCCGGTGCTCTTCCTTGCGATAGCGATCCTGACGATGATAACCACGATGAACAGGATCACTATAAGCGAAAAAACACAGATCGGCACGCTCAAAGCTCTTGGCTTCAGGGACAGAAGGATAATCCGGCACTATACATCGTATGCTGTCGTAATATCTGTTATCGGATCGATACTCGGCGTTATATTAGGATATATGCTTTGCAAAATGGTGATGTCGCAGGACGGAATGATGGGCACATATTTTGTGATGCCTGACTGGACGATACATATACCTGTATGGATATGGGCGATAGTCATTGCGATAGTCCTGTTCACGATCCTCGTAGGATATCTGTCGGTCAAAGATATGCTGCGCGGAACTGCTGCAGAGACTCTGCGCCCGTATACTCCGGGGCACATCCGCAGACTGCTTATCGAGAAAACTATGTTCTGGAAAAGGATGAGATTCGGAACAAAGTGGAATCTTAGAGATATATTCCGTCACAGATCCCGGAGCGCAATGTCGTTTATAGGCACGTTCGGATGCATGCTGATGCTTGTTGCGTCGTTTGGTATGAACGAGACGATGAAGAACTTTCTGGCTACCTTCTATGACGGGACCGCAGTCTATTCTTCGAAGGTCTTCATGTCGTCAGATGCCGATAATGAAGACTCGGTAAGACTGGCTGAAGAACTCGACGGGGATTACAGCGCTTCGGTGAGTGCCAGAGCAGAGGATAAAACTGTCTCGGTCGATGTCTACAACATCACACACGGGCTGTACAGATTCATAGATGAAGATTCGAATGTCATCCCGCTGCCGGAAGATGGGGCTCTCATATGTAAAAGACTGGCCCGGGATCTTGGCGTAAAGCCCGGAGATACCGTGACGATAGAACCGTATGGTACGGATGAAAGCTACGAGGTGCTTATCGCAGGTATAAACGGCTCTCTTACGGAGAGCATCTCGATGAGCGAGAAATATGCAGGATCGATCGGTCTGACATACAGCGACGCATACAGGATAAACAGCGTGTATACCATGACAGGCAAGGACAGTATCGCTGCCAGCGGCAAGATAACGAGCGTACAGAGCAAGCAGGATATCATAGACTCATTCGATACGTTCATGCAGATCTTTTATTTCTTCATTATCGTTCTCGTCGCTGCGTCCATACTGCTGTGTCTGATCGTGCTGTACAACCTGGGGATCATGAGCTATATGGAGCGCTACCGCGAGATGGCGACACTCAAGGTGCTGGGCTTCAGGAACAAAGCGATCGGGCGGCTGCTGATCTCCCAGAATCTCTGGATAGCTATGGCAGGAACTCTGCTTGGCATTCCTGCGGGCATATGGGCGCTGACTTATCTGATGGATCTGCTGGCTGCAGAGTATGAGATGGAAACCACGGTAGGACCTGTCAGTATACTGCTTGCAACAGCTCTGAACCTCGGGACAGCAGTGGTCGTCGGCCTGATGATAGCCGGAAAGAACCGAAGGATAAATATGGTAGAAGCCCTTAAGGGAACAGATTAGAGCAGGACATGCGCGGCCCGGCCATGAAGCCGGGCCTTTTTGCTTGAAATGAAAACGCGTGACATAAGAATATGATATACTTTGAGCAGGTATAAAAGGGCAGGGAGATCACCATGGACGATAAGAAAAAGACTAAAACGAGGCGGCTTGCAAACCGGACGATCATGAGGATGCTCATGCTTGCTCTGGTGCTCATAGTGGGCATCGGTGCTGCTGTTGCTTCTATTTTCTGGCAGAAAAGCCTGCAGACGTACGCGGATTTTTCGTACTCATACACCCGCATGGCTGCGGATTTCATTGAAGGAGACAAGGTCAGTGAGTATGTAGAAACAGGAAAGACAGATGATTACTATGATGAGATAAGCCGGCTCCTTAATGTGATAGCAAAAGACGCCGGCCTGAGATATTTATATGTAGTGATCCCGCAGGAGAACGGGCTTCTTTATATATGGGATGCTCAGCCGGAGCACGATGCCAGACCTCTGCTCGATCTGTGGGAATATTCATCGGATTACCCGCAGGATGCTGCCGAAGCTGCATATAACGACAGCAGGGAACAGTTCCGTGCATATCGCTATAAAGACATGGACCTTGCAACTGCCATTTCTCCTCTGAAGGACAGCAAGGGAAATACAGTGGCGATCGTGGCTGCTGACCTTCTGATACCCCATATCCGCGAGGGGATAATAGCGGTCCTGAAAAACGTGGTCGCGGCCGTGTGCGTCATCATGCTGATTGCCATGGCGCTCTATTACTATTCAGTTCGCAGGCAGATAATAAAACCGCTTGAAACTCTGCAGGATGCGGTAAGCGGGCTCGTGGACAATCTTGACCGCAAAGAGAGCGTGAAGATAGACATCCATACAGGCGACGAGATAGAGACTGTGGCGCGATCTGTCGAGGAAATGGATGAAAAACTGCGGAGCTACATCGAGGAAAACAGCAAAATAACTGCTGAAAAGGAAAGGGTCAATACAGAACTCTCCCTGGCAAACCGCATACAGGCTGACATGCTGCCGAGCATATTCCCGGCATTTCCGGAACGCGAGGAATTCAGCGTCTATGCCAGCATGACCCCTGCCAAGGAGGTCGGCGGAGATTTCTATGACTTTTTCTTCGTGAATCATGATCATCTCGCTCTGGTCATAGCGGATGTTTCAGGCAAGGGTATCCCGGGGGCGATGTTCATGATGATGGTCAAGAGCATGATACAGACGCAGGCCATGTCGGGCCACAGTCCTAAGGAAGTGCTTGAAACGGTCAATCAGCTGATCTGCAGCAATAACAGAGAGGGAATGTTCATCTCTGTCTGGCTCGGCATCGTCGATGTGAAGAGCGGGACCATGGTCGCTGCAAACGCAGGGCACGAGTACCCTATATTCAGAAAACCGGGCGGAAAGTTTGAGATACTGAAGGATGAGCACGGATTCGTCGTAGGCGGTCTGGAAGGCATGAAGTACAAGGAATACGAGCTGCAGATGGAGCCGGGCTCAAAGCTCTTCGTATATACGGACGGAGTCCCTGAAGCTACCGACTGCCATTTTGAGCTGTTCGGCATGGACAGGACTCTTGAGGCGCTGAACAGCGCGGCCGATGCCGATCCGGATGATATCCTGTGCGCCGTAGAGCAGGCTGTCGCTGTCTTTGTCGGCAAAGCCGAGCAGTTCGATGACATGACGATGCTCTGCTTTGAGTACATAGGAGACTAGCGGGCTGAATAGTAATGCATCAGCATAAGTGTGGTCAGCATGCCGTACGACTGTATGCCGCCTTTCTGACCGTTCGCCTTCAGATAGGCATCGTTGACCCGGTCCTGTATTTCAGAAGCTTTTGTTACATGAGAAGACCAGAACAGATCGTTGGCCTCGATCTCGGAGACGGCATACGAAGGAAGCTTTTCGCGCAGACTGTCATATCTCTCGGGATCGACTCTTTTAAGGGTGCCTCCTGCATATACCCATGCAATGAGCCACCCGCTTCTTTTGAATGACTGATCGTCAGATCCTGTGCAGGCCAGCCATCCTATATAGCTGGCCTCCCCTTCATTCATGTATCCCCTCAGGTGTGAAAGCTCATGGCACGCGGTAAAGGGCTTTTCCATATCCGGCATCTCTCCGTTTATGTTTGCTTCAACGGTGAAAGGTGAGTAGATACCGCTGACACCCATGGCTGAGAAAACTCCGGAAAGTACGGTGAGCTGCTTTGGGACGGGATAATACCCGCGGAGTGAGGGCTCATGCTCCGAAAGCTTTGTCATGGACTTACGTGCCTCACCGGCAAGTTCGCTGCCCTGAGGATATTCAGGATACGGACCGCATTCATACAGATTTGAGATTATGTATTCACAGAATTCCGCCAGCTGATCTTTTGTAAACTCCGCACCGGACAGAGCCTCTGTATCTGCGAACGTGTCTCTGTGGTAGTTTACTCCGCAGTTTGCAGCGTAAAGGAAGAAAAGCACAGATACGAGCAGAAGGATGCGTGAAAAGGCTTCTCTGAGTCTCTTGCGGCAGCGGATGAGATCCGCGATGATGATAAAAGGCAGGACGCAGACTGCGGCTTCGGCGACCGAGAACGGCGCTGCGCCGGAAAGACGGCCTGCGGTCGCTGTGATCAGAGAATAGACATTGACGCTGTACCACTGCGCAAAGCCGCCTGCATACCGTGCGGCAATCAAAAGCATTCCCGCCGCGCACAGCAGGATGACAGAGATCCTGATAGATTTTGCGATCCTCTTGTCAGTCTGTTTCATATCCTCATGGAACATAGTATCACATCAAACGACTGTTGAAACATGCAGTCGTTTTTTATTATCATATATCCTGTGAAAAGGAGGAAGGCGGACCGGCCCGGCTGAAGATAGGGGACACGGGCGCCGAATGAACATGATCAATATCAAGAGGGTAAAAATCCCTGCATGGGGAGACAGAAGGGACGGGAAACTGCTTAAGGACATCGATTCGATGCATTTCATAATGCCTCTGATGTACCCTAACCGCTGCGACAACGAGGCTTACATCTCAGAGCAGATCGATCTGACGAATGCCATGGCCTTTCTCGAAAAGAAGAATGCAGCCGGCCCGGAGTATAAATACAACTTCTTTCAGCTGATGGTAACTGCTGTACTGAAGACCATCACCCTGCGCCCGCAGCTGAACCGCTTTATCGCGAACTACAATCTGTATCAGCGCAACAAGGTGACCGCGGCCTTTACGGTGAAGAAGATCTTCTCCGATGACGGTGATGAAGCGCTGGCGGTAATACATTCGAAAGAGGATTTCACGCTTGACAGCGTGCACGATGAGATATACAGGCAGGTATCTTATGTCCGTCACGAGGGCAAGGACCAGTCCACTGAAAGCATGGACATGCTTCAGAAGACTCCGCTGCCTCTGAAGAAGCTGCTCGGCACCGGGGCGAGATTCCTTGACAGACACGGCTGGATGCCTCAGTCGGTGATCGCCACTGATCCGTTCCAGCAGTCGGTTGTGCTTTCAAACCTCGGATCCATAAAGCTGAAAGCGGGATACCATCATCTTACCAACTGGGGCACGACTTCGGTGTTCGTCATTATCGGAGAGATGAAAGAGAGACCTTACTATGATGAGAAGGGCAGGATGGAGATGCGTATGAGCGTCGATATCGGCCTCACCATCGATGAGCGGATATCCGACGGATACTACTGCTCAAAGTCAGTCCTCCTGCTGAAGAAGCTGCTCGAGGAGCCTGAACTCCTTGAGAGACCTATGGGCGAGCCTGTAGAGTTTTAGACTTCGTCATGAAAAAGCGGATATCTTATCGCTGCTACAGAATAATACGGTGGCTGGTAAAGCTGTTTTACCCGAAGATCACCGCTCACGGGACAGAGAACCTTCCGGAAGGAGAGCCGTTCATTGCAGTGGGCAATCACTGCAAGATGAACGGGCCGATAAGCTGCGAACTGTACTTCCCTGTCGAGAGATATACCTGGTGCGCAGGCGAGATGATGCATCTGAAAGAGGTGCCTGATTACGCGTTCAGCGACTTCTGGTCGAACAAGCCTGCGTATAACAGGTGGTTCTTTCGCATCCTTTCGTATCTCATAGCGCCGGTCTCTGTCTGTGTGTTCAACAACGCGAACTGCATAGGCGTCTATCACGGGACTCGCGTTATGTCGACTTTCCGGACTACTGTGGACAAACTCGTGCAGGGGATAAGCGTAGTGATATTCCCGGAGCATAATGTTCCGTATAACGATATACTGTACGAATTTCAGGAACGCTACACAGACGTCGCCCGTATGTATCACAAAAAGACGGGCAAGGAGATCTGCTTTGTGCCGCTGTATATTGCTCCGGCACTTAAGGGCCTGTATCTGGGCAGGCCTGTAAGATTCGACAGCAGCGCTCCGAAGAACGAAGAGAGAAAAAGGATAAACGGATACCTGATGAAAGAGATAACGGACATCGCAAGAGCGCTGCCGGAGCATACGGTGGTGCCGTATCCGAATATACCGAAGAAGGATTATCCCGTAAACAGGAAATGACCGGGAGAAGCAGGCGGATATATGGCGGATGGCAAATGGGTGATGACTGAAGACGACGCGCGGCGCGTGGATCTCAGTCATGAAGAACAAAACATAACAGATCTGAGGAAGCTGCCGAACTACGGTCAGCACAGGGCGGTCGATGACCGCCGGGGCGATGCGGAACTGAAATGTGCTTTCTGCGGTTCCGGAGACCTGCAGACGGGCTTCGGGGGCTGCGGAGAAGGCTTCGGATACAGGTCTTTCAAGTGCATGGCCTGCGGCGGCACCTCGGACTTCGTGTTCAAAGATGAGCATGGAAAGTTTTTCTGATTATATAATACATTGCTCTGGCCTTGAAGTGTCAGATAGAAGGAGAAAACAAAACAGTATGAAGGCAACTGGAAACCTTTGAAATTCATCGCGGATAATAAGATCGAGCTTTCCCCTGACCTGCTGGAGGGAGCTTCAGGAGGAGGAGGAGAAGGAATAGATACCGGATGTCAGCATAAATGGAAATTTATCGGCAGAAAAAAGGGCGTGCCGGTCGATGTCTCCACATTGAGTATAAATCGTATATATTACAGAGAGTAAGTTATAGCAAACAGTAAAGGAGAAAGTCATGACAAAGAAGAATCCACAGAATGACGGGTATTTCAGCAACCGTGATGAAAACTTTGAATTAAATCCTGACATGCTCGAAAAAGTCGCCGGCGGGAGAGAGAGGCAATACACTGAGGACCCTAACGATCCTGACTTCGACACATTTATGTATTACGGAGAAGAGATCTGGGAAAAGTTCTACAAATATTGAACTCTGAAAGACGGGAAGAGTGACTGGAACGAACGCCGAAAGTCATGAGTAAGAGCGAAAAGATCGCGTCCTGCGTGGCGGGAGTGTAGCAGAAGGCGGTTGTTTCGTTCTGGAGCTGGATGATCTTTTTCTGGCCGAGCATTATGGCTGGTACTTGGGAGACTTGGAGTCATCGAAAGCGAACTGTTTCAGAGGGATATATTGGGCGATGAAAGACATCAGCCAGGCAATTTGTCTGTGAAGGTAATAGATTTCATCGAGAAGTAATTGTATAATGGCCATGAGCAATCGATCCTTTCTGTGGTTTGTTTGGCGACTACCATTATGCAGAAAAGAGGGGGTATTGCTCTTTTTATATGTAAAATGAGCAATACCCCCTGGAAATACTAATGTTTGGCAATAATTAAATAGAGGTAGTTTGACACTACCCGAAACAGGGGAGGATAAAGAAATGGAAGATAAGAAATATTACAAGGATGAACTTAAGAAACTGGGAATAGAGGATCTCGAATCCGTAGCAGGCGGGTATACTATGGAACAGCTGACGGAAGAAGAAATTAAGCGCTCGCATGAGCTGGATGTCAAATGGAAAAAAGCCGTATCCGATTGCATGGCCGGCAAGATTTCTGACGATGAATATGATGCTATAACTAATGAGTATAAGGCTTTCATCAGTATGCTGCTGAAAAAGTATGATGGAATAGACAATTAATGGTCCTAAAAAATATCTTTGTCAAATCGGAAGCTGCTTACGAGCCTGTGGGATCAAACCTGCAGGCTCCCTTTTTATGTTCCGGGATTTATAGTAAAATGATTTTCACCGACAGAGTAGTAAAATGACGAGCAGTAATGGAGCATAGTATCATGGTAACAAGGGTGCTTTTTGTCTGCCACGGCAATATATGCAGAAGCCCGATGGCGGAATTCGTTCTCAAAGACATGGTGCGAAAAAGAGGTATGGAAGACCGCTTTGAAATCGCTTCTGCTGCGACAAGCCGCGAAGAGATCGGAAATCCCGTCTACCCGCCGGCAAGGAGGAAACTCGCGGAGCACGGCATCGCGTGCAGCGGCCACCATGCGCGGCAGATGACAAAAGAGGACTATGACCGGTACGACATGATCATCTGCATGGATGACAACAATAAGCGGAATATAATGCGGATGACCGGAGGTGATCCGGATAACAAGATCAGCCTGCTGCTGGACTTTACTGAAAGGACGGGACAGCAGGTGGCGGATCCGTGGTATACAGGCAACTTTGACGCCACCTGGCGTGATGTGACAGAAGGCTGCGAAGGCCTTCTCGGGGGGTATGGATGCAGATAATACACGCTGACATAGTTTATTCAGAAGACCGTAAGCAGCTTGCGGTGCACCGCGACAGCTATATCGCTGTGGAAGGCGGCAGAGTAAAGGACATCTGGTCCGGGATACCTGAGGAATACAGCAGCGTTCCCGTGACTGATCACGGCAGCGATGTCCTGATCCCTGCGTTTTCCGATCTTCATGTGCATGCTCCGCAGTATCCGAACCGGGGCTTCGGGACGGATCTTCTGCTCGAGGACTGGCTCGAACAGATCACATTCCCGATGGAAGCCGGATACGCAGACCCGGAATTCGCGAAACTGGTATATGATGCTTTCGTTGATGACCTGATAGCCAGCGGGACAATGCATGCCTGTGTTTACGGCACGGTGCACACTGAAGCTACGTCTTATCTGATAGAGAGGATGGACAAAAAAGGAATAAAAGGCTTTGCCGGGAAAATAGGTATGGACCGGAATGCTCCGGAGGATCTTCTCGAAAAACCTGAAAAAGCGCTCCGCGAGACGGAGATATTCCTCGAAAAATACAGCAGCAACAGTAATACCCGGCCGATACTCACTCCCAGATTCGCACCTACGTGTACGGGCGAACTCATCAGCGGACTCGGGAGGCTCGGTAAAAAATATAATACCGGCATGCAGACCCACCTTGTCGAATCCCTCTGGGAGGCTGAGCAGGCGAGGCTGCTCTTTCCTGAATGCTCATGCGATACCGGGATATATGAAAGAGCCGGACTCATGGACAACGGACCTGTCATAGGAGGCCACTTCATTTTCCCTTCGGAAGACGACATACGCATCATGCAGAAATACGACTGCTATGCGGCTCACTGCCCTGATGCGACGGTCAGTGTCATAGCGGGGATAATGCCTGCGGGAGCTCTGCTCGACAGAGGGATCAGGATCGGTCTCGGGACAGACCTCTCTGCGGGGCATCACGCGGGTGTTTTTACACAGGCGGGGCG
>Ga0256405_10010351_pt1 | contig 12358 bp, 11 predicted proteins | sample RumenRJG_02DNA_FD_189096 | JGI IMG/M metagenome (GOLD analysis project Ga0256405, IMG submission 189096) | Bovine rumen microbial communities from Lethbridge, Alberta, Canada - RJG_02 | ecosystem: Host-associated > Mammals > Digestive system > Stomach > Rumen | place: Canada: Alberta...
ATTGATGCTTACGAAGAAACTTATCGTGAGATATTAAAAGAACACCAGTGTGTGCAGAAAAAGGATCTTGCCATAAACGGCAGGGATCTGATTGCACAGGGAATGAAAACGGGCAAAGAAATGGGAGAAGTGTTGCAGGCGCTGTATGAACAGGTTCTTGATGAACCGCAACTGAATAATAAAGAGACGCTGCTTGCACTTGCTTTGCAATTGCAACAGACAAAACAGGAATAAATAAGACACCCTTTCCATATGATGAAAATAGATTCAAGTCATGTGGGAGGGGTTTCATTTTGTATTATCAGCCGGAAGCAATGTTGGAGCAATATGACATAGAAATAAAACAGATCACGAAAGGCAGAGGTGTGTTTTGCTGTGAGACGGATCAGGGGAAAAAAGTACTTGCACCGTTTCGGGGATCTGCAGAACGCGCAAAATTTGTGCGCGAAATATTATGCAGCATGCAGGAAAAGGGATATCCGGTGGAACAGGTCAGTCTGACAAAAGACGGGCAGTGTGTGGTAACGGATGAAAGTGGCATGCGTTTCTGGCTGAAAGATCTGGTAGAGGGAAATGAATGCCAGACAGGTCGGGAGAAAGATGTAGCTGCCGGTGCCCAGGCGCTGGCAGGGTTTCATTGCTGTGTTTCATCCTGTGTTACGGAAATTCCGGATTTTATGAAAAATACAAAGAATGAACCGGCAGTGCTCTATTACCGGCATTACCGGGAACTGATCCTGGTAAAAAATTTTGTGCAGTCAAGAAAAACCCGAAACGAGTTTGAGCGGTCATTCTGGGAACAGTATACGCATTATATTGCACAGGCGAAAGAAGCGGTCGGGATGCTGCAGGAGCGAAAAGACCAGGGGAGAACCAGGGGGTTTTGTCACGGGGATTGTAACCAGCATAATATGCTTCGCACAGCACAGGGGGTCCGGCTCGTAAATTATGAAAATCTGTTTTACGGAGAACAGATGGTGGATCTGGCAAACTATCTGCGTAAGATTCTGGAAAAAAACAGTTGGAGTACGGACATGGGGAAACACATTCTGGAAGCCTATGAAAAGCAGAGAAAATTGTGCAAGGAAGAAAAACAGCTGCTGCATGTGCTGCTTCTGTTTCCAGAGAAATTCTGGAAAGTATCCAATCACTACAGTAACTCGCATAAAGCATGGGTATCCGGCAGAGATATTGAAAAATTAAACCGGCTGATTGCAGCGGAGCCGGCAAGGGAACATTTTCTGGAAAATTTGTTTTCTTTTCTGTGAAGAATGAGCTATACTAAGGATATGAGAAGAGACAGAATTAAAAAAACAATTACATATGTGAGTCTGCTTTTTTGGCTGTGTCTGCTTGTGGCATGTGGACAGCAGGAGGAGACGACAGATGACGGAGTAACCTATTTTCATCATTCCATCGCAGACCGGAATACACAGGAAACACAGGAGAATTCCACGGAAACGGAAAAGTCCGAAGAGTTTCTGCTGACCGCAGTCGATCAGATTCAGGAAAGTCTCCAGCTGTACCGGTATGCGGATGGAATGGAATACCGGTATTATTACGGAACAGGCACCCGTTTTTATGACAAATACGGAAACCGGACACCTGTGACAAGTTTTGAACCCGGTCTGCTTGTGACCATCGGGGATGTAGACAGCGAAGGGATCCTCACGGAAGCCCGGATTTCGGATCAGGCATGGGTATACGACAATATCACCCGGTTTTCGGTAAATCCGGATCTGGACATGCTAAAGATCGGAGATGGAAAATATCGCTATACGGATGACACGATTGTGTTTTCCGGAGATAAAAGAATCCAGATGACGGATTTGTCGGATGGGGATACGTTAAGCGTTGTCGGCAGGGATAAAAACATTCTTGCGGTGCGTGTGACAACCGCACAGGGAACGCTTGCACTGTCCAACACCAAACTGTTTGAAGAAAGTTTTTTGCAGCTGGGCACAAAGATTTTTGCGGAAATTACACCGGATATGGAGATTCAGGTGCCGGAAGGAACCTATGAACTTCGCGTAGCCAATGACGGATGGGGCGGCAGTACGGAAGTGACGATTACGCGTGGCGAGACTACAAATGTGGATCTTGACACCTTAAAAGGCGAAGGACCGTCTTACGGAAAGGTGCAGTTTGTCATCGATGCAAAAGATGCGGTGCTGTCAATTGACGGAAAAGAAACGGACTATGAGAAGCCGGTGAAATTAACCTATGGAAGCCATACAATTACGGTATATTCTTCGGATTATGATACCTGGAAGCGGAACTTATATGTCAACTCGGAGAAATCGACAGTTGTTATCAATCTCGCGGATGAAGATTCCAGTGAAACAGGCAGCAGTCAGAGCAGCTCAGAAAGCAGCAGCCAGAGCAGCTCACAGGGGAGCAGTCAGAGCAGTTCAGAAAGCAGTAGTCAGAGCGAGTACAAGAACCGGCAGGAAGAGCTTGATACACTCAAGGATCTGATTTCCAGTATGACATCCTCCAGTTCGCTTGTGTCAAAATGACGGTTTTTCGGACAGAATTTTGGTTGTTTTTAAGTGCCCAAAAGCCCGAAAATATCGCATTTTTCCTTGACAAAAGGATGGAAAACAAGTATAAATAGATTTGTAAGTAATTTGAGAGAAGGAACTCGAATTATATAATATAGGAATCCATAGGAGGAATTTTAACATGAACAAAGCAGAGTTAGTTGCAGCAGTAGCTGAGAAGGCAGAGATTTCAAAGAAAGACGCTGAAGCAGCAGTTAAGGCATTCACAGATGTTGTTGCTGAGGAGCTGAAGAAGGGTGAGAAGATCCAGTTAGTTGGATTCGGTACTTTCGAGGTTTCTGAGAGAGCAGCAAGAGTTGGAAGAAACCCACAGACAAAGCAGGAAATCACAATCCCAGCTTCTAAGGCACCGAAGTTTAAAGCAGGTAAGGCTTTAAAGGATTCCCTGAACTAATTCTGGTGGAATATGTGGGAGAGCGTCATTGGACGCTCTCTTTTCTGTTATAAGGAGAAATAATATGAGATTAGATAAATTTTTAAAAGTATCACGCCTGATCAAGCGAAGAACGGTCGCCAATGAAGCCTGTGATGCAGGACGTGTTATGGTAAACGGAAAACCTGCCAAGGCATCCACCAATGTAAAAGTCGGAGACGAAATAGAAATTCTGTTTGGACAGAAATCCGTAAAAGTGCGTGTTACGGATATTCAGGATACGACCAAAAAAGAACAGGCGAAAGATCTGTTTGAATACATATCCTAGAAGTGTGGCGCATACTCTTTAACAGGAGGGCGCTTGTATGGAAGAAAGAGGACAGTCAAACAGCACAGGGCAGCATAAGCTGATCCTGCAGAACCGGAAAAGCGGAAGTTTTACCGGTGTAACGGATGTTGTAAATTTTGATGCAAATGAGATTATCCTTGACACAGAACTCGGACGGCTGACGATTAAGGGAAAAGAACTTCACGTAAACCGGCTGGACCTGCAGAAAAAAGAAGTGGAAATTGATGGAACCGTGGATATGCTTCAATATTCCGGAACACCTGGCCGGGGTGTCTTTGGAAAGTGGTTCGGTTAAGTGGAAGAGGGCAGGATTTTTGTACATTTTTTTCTGTTTGGGATGATAGCATTTGCGGCATATGACGGAATCCGTGTAGTTCGTAGAATTTTTCCGCATGGGATCTTTATGATTTCCTTAGAGGATCTGGTATACTGGCTGGTCATTTCGCTTTGTTTTTTTCTGCATCTCTGTCAGGTAAATAATGGAAAAATCCGGGGCTATGTACTCCTGGGAAGCCTTCTGGGAGCGTGGATTTATTACAGTTTCTGCAGTCGGTTTGTTATGCGGTATCTGACGGAAAAGATTCATTATCTGAAAAAGAGGTTGAAAAAGTTCCGGGAAATGACTACAATAAAGTTAAATAAGCTTCGTAAAAGAAAGAAGCCTGAAGAATCGGAGAAAGAACATGAGAAAAACTAAAAAGCGTCGCCGTGGAAGCGGTACTGCAGGAATCATGATCATTGTGCTTGCATTTTTGGTTGTCATGACGGTTCAGATCTGCAGGATACGTTCAAAAGATGCGGAATATGCGGCAAAAGAAAAAGAATTACAACAGCAGTATGAGGAAGAAACTGAGAGATCTACGGAGATAGATGATCTTGAGACGTATATGAAATCCTCACAATATATTGAAGATGTGGCAAAAAGCAAGCTTGGACTGACTTATAAGAATGAAATCATCTTCAAGGAAAAGAAGTAGAAAAGAAGAATCTGTCTGAACAGGTTCTTCTTTTTCTTTAATGCATTGATGGAAGATTTGAGCGAAAACTTTTTTGAAAACCACAGAAAATCTGACAGAATATGCGTCATTGTCTGTGTATACTTGTCCCTCGAAAACAATTTTTTGGAGGTGTATCATGCGTACAGGACAATGGAAAACAATGGGGATAGGATCGCTGATCGGAAAAATGATCTATGCAGTATTCGGGCTGGCGGCAAGTATGTTATGTATCATGGGATATTATCCGGTGGTGCCGGCATTTTACACGGCATGCTGTCTGGATAAAAAGAGAAATTTTCTGCTATACATAGGACTGGTTGTGGGAATGGGCTGGTGCATGCCGGTGGCTGCGATTGTAAAATATCTGTTTATTCTTTTTGTACTGGGAATCGCAATCCGGTTTTATATATGGGCAAACAGGCGCTGCAGCGGATGGACGGCAGGAATGATTGCGGGAATTACAACGATCGCGATGAATACATCGGGACTTCTGATTCTGAATATGGAGAAAAAGGCATTGATCCTTGGCATCAGCGAAGGTGTGATCGTGTTTGCACTGGCAGTATTGTTCCATTATGGAATCGGAATGGGCAGTCAGATTTTCCGGGAGAGACATAAGAACCGGGTGGAAGAGGAAGGCGTGGAAACGATGGTTGGAATGGACCCTCAGGGGCGGATTCATGCATTTGCAGAGGCAGTTGACGAGCTTTCTGTGGCATTTGCCGCGATGGACGGCAGGCAAAAGCCAAAACAGCAGGACCATCTGGATATTCTTGCCCAGGAGATTACCGGAAAGTTGTGTGCGGACTGCGATGGATGTGTCGTGTGTTTAGAGCAGCAGAAACCGGATTTCTGGATAAAAATCCGCCGGATGCTGCAGGCAGTTGCACAACACAGTACCAAAGAAGAAATTTTAAGTCAGAATTTTATGGAAGAGTGTCCGCGTTATTCCGGGATGGTGGAAGAGGCAATCTGGGCTTTTTCCCGTATGGAACTCAATGAGGCATGGTATCACCGCCTGCAGGAGAACCGCAAGGTAATCGCGGATCAGCTGGATGCGATGGCGGATGCTTTGCAGGACTGGGATCAGGGAATCCGGTGTATGGACCGGACAGAGCGTGTTCTGCTGGCAAAAATTGCGTTTGAGACAAGGGAACGGGGACTGGATGTAAAACAGATACATGTTTATGAGGACAAAGAAAAGCGGCGCATGGTGACCGCTTTGGTGGCAAGTAAGTGGGGAGGCGGAATTCCTGTTAAAAATTATCGAAAAGCGCTCGAGCGTGCTTCAGGCATGGCGGTCCGGCTGAAAGAGGATACCAGATCCATACTGACACAGGAACCGGCTATGATTACAGCGTATGAAGATACCTGCTTTTATGCATTATCCGGGGTTGCTTCGGAAAAAGAAGAGGGATCGAGTGTCAGTGGAGATAACTTTTCTCTGTTTTCGATGGAAAACGGGCATTATCATGTATGTGTCTCCGATGGTATGGGAAGCGGACCGTCTGCATTCCGGGAAAGCGATATGGTGGTAGAGCTGATGCAGAAATTTATGGAAGCAGGATTTCCTCAGGAGACGGCTATCCGCATGATGAATTCGGCAATGGTTCTGCAGGGAGATCGTGAGTCTTACTCTACACTGGATTTCATGGATCTGGATCTGTACAGTGGGCAGATGACGATTACCAAAATCGGTGCAGCAGCATCTTTTCTGAAACATAAAGACCGGGTGGAGTGCCTGCGGGCGTCCACACTTCCGGCGGGAGTCGATGCGTCCTGTACCGGGGATGTCATCCACAGAAAGCTCACACATGGGGATTTTCTTGTCATGGTTACGGATGGTGTGTTAGAATATCTACATGTGAAAAATCCGGAAGAAAAGCTCGCGGAAATGATAAAAGAGATAAAAACAGAGAACGCAGGTACTTTTGCTGAAAAGCTGATGGAACATGTGATGCTTTTTACAGGAGGACATGCACCGGATGATATGACAATAGTGGTAAGCGGAATCTGGGAGAAATAATGATCGTACAGGTAGAAAAATTTATGAGAAAGTGGAATATGGTGCCGGAGGGAGGCAGGGTACTCGTGGGAGTGTCCGGCGGTGCAGACTCTGTCTGTCTGTGCCTGATTCTGTATGAACTTTCCACGAAAATGAATTTTTCACTTGAGGTTATCCACGTGGAGCATGGAATTCGTGGAGAAGAGAGTAAAAATGATGCGGTGTTTGTGGAACAGCTCTGTAAACAACGGGGGATTGTCTGTCATATCCGGAATGTTGATGTTCCACGTTATGCCAAAATACATCATCTGGGAGAAGAAGAGGCGGCACGAATTCTGCGATATCAGGTGTTTGCGGATGCGGCCGGGCAGGACAGAAACGTCCGGATCGCACTGGCGCATCATATGGAAGACAATGCGGAGACCATGCTGTTTCAGCTGATCCGGGGAAGCGGACTGGATGGACTGTGCGGGATGCGTCCACAGCGGACAGGAACAAACGGGGAAATCTATATCCGTCCCTTTTTGCAGTGCAGCAGGGAACAGATCGAACAATTTTTGGAGGAGCGGGGGCAGGGATATTGTACGGACAGTACCAATGCGGACGAGTCCTACAGCAGAAACCGGATGCGAAAGAGGGTGCTTCCGGAACTGATACAGATGAATCCGCAGGCGGTACAGCATATGCAGACGGCGATGGAACAGCTGCAGCAGGTAAGAGATTATCTGGAAGAAGAGACGGTTTCCCTGGAGAAAAAATTTATTTCCGGGGAGAGGAAAAATGTGAAACTGGATACGGACGGGCTGGCAGAGCTTTCGCAGGCTGTCCGGATGCGGCTGATCCGCAAAGCTGTCTGGAAAGCTGCCGGGGCATGCAAAGATATTACGGCGGCACATTTGCAGGCAGTGGCGGACCTTCTGGAAAAACAGACCGGAAGATATGTAAAACTGCCCTATGGGCTGACCGCCACAAGAGTTTACAATGTGATCGAAATCATGGGAAAAAGAAAGGAAACGGAAAAGATCTGTCTGCCGATAGATACGGACCGGCTGCCGGAAAATCTGCTGGCCGGTGAATGGAAATTTTCGTTTAAAAAGTTTCTGTATGATGGGAATACCGATAAAATTCCACGAAAAATGTATACGAAATGGTTTGATTATGATAAGATAAAAGATAGTTTAGCTATACGTAACCGCCGAAAAGGAGACTATTTTGTGCTGGATGCGGCAGGACATCACAAGAAGCTGGAGGATTATTTCGTCAATGAAAAGATTCCGGCATCGCATAGAGATGAGCAGCTGCTTCTGGCCGGGGAGGATGAAATCTTCTGGATTGTCGGAGGGCGTATGGCATATGGCACAGGGATTTCCGATGCAACCCGATGGGTGCTGGAGATCACTGCCAGTAATAGCAGCCATTGAAGGAGGATAAGAGGATGGATTACAGTAAGAAACATGAGATATCGGTATATCTGACCGAGGAACAGTTAAATCAGCGGATTGCAGAGATCGGTGCACAGATCACGGAACGTTTCAAAGGCGAGTCGGTTTATCTGGTCTGTATCCTGAAAGGATCTATCTTTTTCACAACAGAACTTGCAAAGCGGATTGCGCTGCCAATGACGATCGATTTTATATCAGCATCCAGTTATGGAGCACAGACCCATTCTTCCGGTGTCGTAAATATCAAGAAGGATCTGGAACAGTCGATTGAAGGAGAGAACGTGATCGTTGTGGAAGATATTGTGGATTCCGGAAATACATTAAGCCGGCTGATGCAGCTGTTTGAGAGTCGTAATCCAAAAACTCTTACGATCTGTACGCTGCTGGATAAACCGGATCGCCGGGTGGTAGAAAACCTGCAGGTGGATTATACCGGATTTGTGATACCGGATAAGTTCGTAGTCGGATTTGGTCTTGATTACGATCAGAGATACCGTAATCTTCCGTATATCGGATTCGTGGAAGATGCGGATTAAAAAAAGGAGAGTAGTACATTGAATACAAAGAACAGACCCCGATTTGGAGGATTTGGTGTCTATGCGATGCTGATCCTGCTTGTGATTATTTTGTGGTATACATTTACCAACAACAGTACAACCAGTGATTTCACACAGAATAATCTCTGGAAAGCCATCCGTGAGGAAAAGGTTGTCAGTATCCGGGTAGAGCAGAACCGTGAAGTACCGACCGGTTATCTGAATATCAAACTGAAAGATGGTTCTACGGAACGGATGTATACCTCAGATGTGAACGAGATCCAGAAAGAATTAAAAGAAAAGGATTTTACCCAGTTTGTTGTGGATGATGTGCCGTCAGAGAGCTGGATTATGACACTTCTGCCATATCTTCTTATTTTTGGTGCCATCTTCATTCTGTTTATGATTATGAGCAACAATGCGGCAGCAAACAACAGCGGCGGCAAAATGATGAATTTTGGAAAAAGCCGTGCAAAGCTTTCCACCGAGGAAGATAACCATATGACATTTGAGAATGTCGCCGGTCTGAAAGAAGAAAAAGAAGACCTTGAGGAACTGGTGGACTTTCTGCGTGCACCAAAGAAGTATACAAACCTTGGTGCACGTATTCCGAAAGGTGTGCTCTTAGTCGGACCTCCGGGAACCGGTAAGACACTTCTGGCAAAAGCCGTTGCAGGCGAGGCCGGAGTACCGTTCTTTAGTATTTCCGGTTCCGATTTCGTAGAAATGTTTGTCGGTGTCGGAGCTTCGCGTGTCCGTGATCTGTTTGAGGATGCCAAGAAAAATGCACCGTGTATCGTATTTATCGATGAGATTGATGCTGTGGCCAGACGCCGTGGTACAGGTATGGGAGGCGGTCATGATGAGCGCGAACAGACCTTAAACCAGATGCTTGTTGAGATGGATGGATTTGGTGTTAATCAGGGAATTATCGTGATGGCAGCAACCAACCGTGTGGATATTCTTGATCCGGCGATCATGCGTCCGGGACGTTTTGACCGAAAGATTGTAGTCGGAAGACCGGATGTGGCAGGCCGTGAAGAAATTCTTCAGGTTCATGCAAAGAACAAGCCGCTGGGAGATGACGTTGATTTAAAACAGATCGCACAGACGACTGCGGGATTTACAGGAGCAGATCTGGAGAATCTGCTGAATGAGGCTGCCATTCTTGCAGCAAAAGAAAGCCGGGCATATATTCAGCAGGCAGATATCCAGAAAGCATTCATCAAAGTGGGAATCGGTGCGGAGAAACACAGCCGTGTGATTTCCGAAAAAGAAAAGAAAATTACAGCATATCATGAATCCGGACATGCCCTTCTGTTTCATCTTCTGCCGGATGTGGGACCGGTGCATACGGTATCCATTATCCCAACCGGTGCCGGGGCTGCGGGTTATACCATGCCGCTTCCGGAGAAGGATGAGATGTTTAACTCCAGGGGACGTATGCTGCAGGAGATCGTGGTAGATCTCGGAGGACGTGTTGCAGAGGAACTGGTATTTGATGATATTACCACAGGTGCCTCCCAGGATATCAAGCAGGCCACCAAGATGGCGCGCGATATGGTGACACGGTATGGAATGTCCGAAAATATCGGCCTGATCTGCTACAAAGATGATGACGATGAAGTATTTATCGGACGTGATCTGGCACATGCACACAGCTACAGTGAGGGAATTGCCTCTGCCATTGATGTGGAAGTAAAGCGTATCATTGATGAGTCTTATGAGAAGGCAAAAACAATCATTGCCGAGCATCGGGATGTGCTTGACCGCTGTGCAGCACTTCTTCTGGAGAAAGAAAAGATTACACGCGAAGAGTTTGAAGCATTATTTGCAGCATAAAAGATCTGGATGGTCAAAATGACAGAAAAAGGCTCTGTCGGGAAAAATTTTCCGGCAGAGCCTTTTTCTGTATACATAGTGCACAAAAACGATGTCATACTTTTGTGAAGTTTGTGCACACTTCTGTGTAGATCCATGGTACTATAATCACTGTAAAAACCCCCCAATACATTATATATAGTTTTTGCTATACCCCATAGTAAAAATACCTTCTCCTAAAAAGGCAGCGTTCGTAGCTGTCTTTTTTATTTATTTTTTTCAACTCTTACAATGACAATTTTACTTCCCGGTTCGTGTGTTCATAATGGCGCAGTGTCACGCCGGCGGCGCGCAACATTTTTTTGGATGCGATCACACCCAGGGTAGAAGCGTATTTGTCACTGTCGTAAACGACTTCACGGATACCACACTGGATAATGGCTTTGGCACATTCATTGCATGGAAAGAGCGTAACATATATGGTTGATCCTTCCAGGCTTCCGCCCCGGTAGTTGAGAATGGCATTCAATTCACTGTGGGTAGAGTAAAAGTATTTGTTGTCATCGCCTTCGCGTACCCATGGGAAATCATCATCGGAACATCCTGTTGGAAATCCATTATATCCCATGGAAAGAATTTTGTGTTTGTCACTGACAATACAGGCTCCAACCTGTGTGTTTGGATCTTTGGAACGCATACCGGAGAGCATGGCAACGCCCATGAAGTATTCGTCCCAGCTGATGTAGTCCTGTCGTTTTGTGCTCATATGTGTTAGCCTCCTTTGCAGTTTCTGTAAAATAACGAGAGGGGCAATAAGTCAATCCTGACTTTTGCCCCCTGGATATTGTAATATCTGATTATTTGGTTCCAAAGATACGATCACCGGCATCTCCCAGACCCGGAACAATATATTTATGTTCATTTAAATGATCATCAAGTGCTCCGATGTAAAGATCAACATCCGGGTGAGCATCGGTAAGTGCTTTTACACCTTCCGGTGCAGCAATGATGCACATAAAACGAATGCTTTTTACACCCTTGTCTTTCAGCATCTGGATTGCTGCGATGGCTGATCCGCCGGTAGCCAACATCGGATCTACGACAAATACTTCGCGGTTGGCACAGTCTGCCGGAAGTTTGCAGTAATATTCCACTGGTTTTGCTGTCTCAGGATCACGGTAGAGACCGATATGTCCGACTTTTGCAGCAGGAATCATTTCCAGCATACCGTCTACCATACCAAGTCCGGCACGCAGAATCGGTACCACTGCCAGTTTTTTTCCTTTTAATTCTTTTACGGTTGTCTTACAGATCGGAGTTTCGATCTCCACATCCTGTAACTCCAGATCACGGGTTGCCTCGTAACACTCAAACATTGCAACTTCGCCTGCAAGTGTACGGAAATCCTTAGAGCCGGTCTCGGTTCTTCTCATTAATCCGATCTTGTGCTGGATCAGTGGATGATCCATGACTACTACTTTTCCCATAAATTTATGCTCCTTCTTCTTCGTTAAATTTTTTCACAAGTTTTTTGATTGATTTGCGCAGCGTTTCATAACAGAGTCCATAGGCTGGCAAAGCGCCTCCGTATGGATCTAATATTTCCAATTCGTCCCCGACATATTTGGTAAGAACCTGTATATTTTCCGGAATCGCATTTTCAAACTGCTCCAAAATGCGTTCCCGGTGAATTTCTTCCATGGTGATGACAAGGGCATCTTCTGTCAGATCTTCCTCCGTCAGCTGCTGGGAAACATAATTTTTCATATTGATACCGTTGCTGATCAAAACAGCTTCCGCCTTTTGATTCATCGGCTCCTGAAACTGTACAACAAGGCCACGGGATAAAATCTCCAGCGGATGCCGCAGGGTAAAATCTCCCATGATACCGGCTGCCATTGCCTCGCGACAGGTTCCCGTCTGGGCAACGAAAATCAGTTTGTTATACTCCATATGATTACTCCTAATCGCAATGTATTACGGTATGACCGGCGGCTTTGAGCAGACGATTCATAATTGCCTGTCCGATCCGCGGGGTCTGAAAGCTCTCTGAATAAATGGCATCTACGTGCAGTTCATCACATTCTCGCAAAATCCTGTACAGATGCTGTGCAATGGCATCCTCATCCAAACGGCTGCCCATGGAAAGAATGACATCGGCGTGATAAGAAGGTCCGGATTCTTCCGTGGCAATGACAGCCACTTTCTGTCCGTTCTCCTGCTTTTGGTGCACCAGTGCATTGATCTTGGAAACAACCGCATCCGATGGT